>NPIG01000309.1_pt1 | contig 45909 bp, 40 predicted proteins | sample 8637441 | NCBI WGS metagenome assembly NPIG01 (sample SAMN07420675, study PRJNA396082) | bioreactor metagenome | isolation source: sample BR6 brine-fed electro-methanogenic bioreactor BR | place: Japan: Kochi | collected 2016-06-14
TCTTCTTGCGGTCAACCACTCGGCGGGTTTTCCCCAGGACTCGCAAAAGGCGATTTCCTCCAGGGCCTTGCGCTCGCGAGGTGCTTTCTCCTGTTCCCGGAACTCCTCAGGGAGCGTGTCGGGGTCGCCCTTTTTACCAACGGCGAAGGCTACGTGGGGCTCAAAGTTTTCGGGAATGCCAAAGACCTCGGTGGCCTTGTCCCTGAGAACTCCGGCCATGACGTGTACGGAGTAGCCCAATGCCTCGGCCTGGATGATGAACTGCGCCATGGCGAGGCCCCCGTCGAAGTTGGCCCACCGGTTGGGTTTGCCGTTGTATTCGAAATCCCGGCGTATCACCAGGATCCCTATTACAGGTGCCTGGTGAGCCCAGAGCTGGTTTTTTTCTCTGAGGCAGCCCAGAACCTTGTCATAAAAGTCTTTTTGGTCCCTGCGGGCGATGACAAACCGCCAGGGCTGACCGTTGAAGCAGCTGGGTGCCCAACGGGCGGCTTCGAGCATGGCCCCGATGTCCTCCCATGAGGGCAATTCGTCACTGAAAGCGCGGGGGCTCCACCTGCGCCTTATCAATTCTTGTACCGGAAAGCGTGTTTCCGCTGGTTTTTCCATTTTGCCGACTCCTTTCTTTGACTCTTTTCGAAGAGTTTTTATACTAGGATTGTAAGGCACATCCAAAAGTGTGTCGAAAGGAGGCTCGCGCATGGGAAGGTCGATTCGCATCGTATCGAAGGGCGTAGTCGTGGAGGGAAAGCTCAACGATTCAAAAACCGCCTCGGAGATAGAAAAGCTGATTCCGCTTGTCGGCAGGGCCAGAACCTGGGGGGACGAGATTTACTTTCCCATCCCTTTGGATCGCGAGATCGAAAATGGAAAAGAAACCGTAGAGAAAGGCGATATAGGTTACTGGCCGCCGGGACGCGCTCTGTGCCTCTTTTTTGGTCCCACGCCCATGAGTGCGCCGGGGGAGATAAGGCCTGCCGGCCCGGTCTCGGTGGTGGGCGGAATGTCCGGCGACCTGTCGGCCTTAAAAAACGTTAAAGACGGTGACGATGTCAAGGTAGAGTTTGCGGACTGAACTGCCTCTCGTTGAAGGCATCCCGGCCTCTCGTCTTTTGCGGGGGTACCAACCCGTCAGAGGCCGCCTTCTTTTTGGAAGCAGGGCAGGCACAAGGCGCGCCCCCTGAAATTGCGGGTTTTTGTTTCCATTACTTCTTCGCCGCAGCAGTCGCAGACGAGACTGTCCGTCATGAGCGCCCTGGGGGGCACGGGTGTGTCGCAGTATTTGCATTCCAGAAGATCGTCGAGCTCCGAGGCCATGATCGAATCGCACTGTCTCTCGCGCATCCGCGCGTACTCCTTTTGTTCATCTGGTGTTAGCGTCCCTGATGAGTACCTGTTCCTGAGGTCGGTTTCACGGGAGACTTCCTGTTTCTTGGGTCGGGGCTTCCGCACGATACGGACGGCCTTTCCGTCACGCCTTCTGTAAAATCGAAAGGCCGTTTTCCCCAGATTTTCGATCCTCAGATTTCCCTTTCCGATGGTGCAGCCCGTCAGAAACTGCACGGCGTCGACGGAGCAGTTATCGCATTCGGCAACGGCGACGATTTCTTCGTCTTCGCTTGAGCCGATTTCCCGCAGGGCCATTTCGGCGATGCGGATGCCCGTGGCCAAACCGGGACACCAGTGGCCGTGAAACTTCCGGGTCGCTTTGATGATTTCAGGTGAAATGGCACATCCAGACATGGAACAGGAACCTCCCCAAACGTCGTAATCTTTAAAGGTCCACCGGCAAGAACCGGCGGGCGATCAGGCCGATAATAAAGGACACCGCGGCGACTCCGAAGCTGATGACAGCCATTTCCATAAAGGCCGGCTTGAAAGGCCTGTCCTGGACCACCGAGACGAAAAAGGAAAAGAAGAGGATAACCAAAAATGCGTCAAAAAGTGCCCATATCAACGCCAGGTAGACGTTGTCGGCGATAAAGTAGGGGGCCACCAAAAGCGTGACGGTGATCAGGTAGGCGATGCCCGTGTAGATGGCGGCTTTGACGGGGTTAAGCTCCCCCTTTTCGGAACGTTGCGAAAGATATTCCGAAGCCGCCATGGAAAGCGTGGCCGCCACTCCGGTGATAAGGCCGGCCACCCCGACGATGGAGCTTTCGGCCAGAGCAAAGGTAAACCCGGCCAGGGCGCCGGTGAGTTCTACCAGGGCGTCGTTGAGGCCCAGGACCATGGAACCCACGTACTTGAGTCGTTCCTCGTCTATGAGGTTAACAAGCTCTGCTTCGTGTTCCTCCTCTTCGCGCATGATCGTCCCTGCTTCTGGTATTTTCTCCTCAAGAGAGCCGTAGGTCTTTTCGGCGCTTTTTTCGCCTCGCTCCATGATTTTTATGGCGAAGGTCACGCCGAAGATAAAGGCCAGGAAAAGATAGCAGGCGACCAAAAGGAAGTTCGGCCTTACACCGGTTTTCGTGTAGCGCCTCCAGGTGTCGGAGTGACGTTTTTCGTCACGAGCTATCCGTTCCAGTATCTTCTTGTTTTCCCCGGTCATCCTGCGGGCAAGAAGCAGATATACCTGGTGCTCGGTTATCTCCGTTTTCTGGAGCTTAAGCAGCGCGTCACGGAGATCCTGTGATATTTCGTTCAAGGGTTATCATTCCTTTCGCCGCAAACCTTCGGATACCGCGTTTTCGCCTTGCGCGCGTCAATCCTTCATAGACAGGAGGATCTTCCCGAAATGTTCGGCCTTTTCCATCTTGCGGTGGGCTTCGTCGGCCTGCTCCAGGGGGAAGATGCTGTCGACGGCGCTTTCAAGAAGCCCCTTTTCGGCAAGGCGGAAAACCGCGTCGATTTCAACGGGCGTCGCACCGTAAGAACCTAAAAGGGCCAGTTCGTTCCGGTATACGCGCTGGAGGTTGATAGTGTAGTCCGAACCTGACGTGGAACCGCAGAAGGCAAGCCGCCCGCCAGGCTTGAGGATTGCCAGGCTTTTGTCCCATGTCGCTTTCCCTACGGTTTCCAGGACGACTTCGACGCCGAGTCCGCCCGTTGCTTCTCTGATTTTTTTGTCGAAGTCCCCCGAGGTATCGAAAACTTCGTCGGCTCCCCATTCTTTAAGGCGCCTGCGTTTTTCCGGGCTCCTCGAGGCGGCGTAAACCGTCGCCCCTGCCGCGCGGCATATCTGTATTGCCGTCAGCCCGACTCCTCCCGTTGCTCCGGCGATGAAAACCCTCTCTCCCGGTCTGATTCCCGAAAGGGTTATCGCCATGTGGTAGGCCGTAGCTGCGGTAAGCGTCAGGCCCGCGGCTTTTTGGGGGTCAAGGGCCTTCGGCATCGGTCTCAGGCAGGAAAGGGGTACGCAAGTTTTTTGGGCGTAACACCCGTCCCTGGCTACGCCCACTACTCCGGCGTAGGCGTTGGCCGGTTGGTGCAGCTGATCATTCGGGTAAATCCAGGGTGTTACGATCACCGAAGGGTCTTGTTCCCATTTCGTGTCTGGCCCAAGGTCTTCGATGACGCCGATCCCCTCGGAGCCAAGTATGCGCGGAAGCACAACAGGTACGTTGCCGAGCCTTACCCATATATCAAGGTGGTTGACGGCGCAGTATTCCATCCTTACCAGGGCTTCGCCCCTGTCGGGTTTCGGGTCGGGGAGACTCTCAAAGCTTAGGGTTTCCGGACCTCCCGTTTTCTTTATCCTGACGGCTTTCATCATTTTATTTCAGGCCTCCTTCGAAACGGCTCTTTTAATTACTTTAAACGCATATATTGTAGCAGGAGTTAAAAACATTTTTTTGAGACAGGGCCGGCCTGCCATTCCGTCGACAGTATCTCCTCAAGCGAATTGGCCTCGACCTGTGCTTCGGGTAGCAACCATGTGGAACACCATCTTCGAGCTTACAGGAAGCGCTGTTCTAAAATTACCACTTTCACAATATCCCTTTGGAAGATCTTGTTCCTCGCAAGACAAAAAAGGCGCGCCCTGCGACAGGCGCGCCTCGTAAAAGTATTTTTTTCAGGACCTATGGTTCAGATGAGTCCCTTTTCCTTGAGGTATTCCTCGGCGACCATTTCTTCGGGCAGACCCTGCACGTCGACGCGGTAGTTGAGCTCCTGCATGATCTCGTCGGTCAAATCGGAGATGGGGGCCAGGACTTCTTCCAGGTCGGGGTGTTTGTCGAGGACGTCCTTGCGTATGCAAACGGCCAGGGAATACACGGGAAAGAATTGTTTGTCGTCCTCTAGGACATGGAGGTCGAACTTTTTGATCTTCCCGTCAGTGGCAAATACCATGGTCACATCCACCTGGCCTCTTTCCATGGCTTCGAAGGTAAGTCCGGTGTCCATCGATCTTACCTGTTTCTTGTCTACCTTCATTCCGTAGTGTTCGGCCATGGCGAAAAAGCCGTCGGCGCGCTCGTAGAATTCCTGGTTAATGCCGAAAACGACTTTCTTCGGGTTGCTGTTTACGTACTCAGCCAGGTCGCTGAGGGTGGTGCCTATGGTTTTCGTAGCGTCCTTCGTAATGGCCATTGCGTAGGTGTTGTTCACTTCAGAGGGTTTTAGCCAGACGATGCCGTTTTTCTCCAGGTCTTCTTCCTTGACTTTTTCGTAGAGCTCTTCGGGGTCGGTGAGTACCGAATCGTGTTTCAGGTAAAGCATCCAGGCCGTGCCAGTATACTCGGCGTAGAGGTCGATTTGTCCCGTTTCAAGCGCTTTCCTGGTCACCGTGCTGCCGGTTCCCATTATATTGTCCACATCGTAGCCTGCATTTTCCAAAAGCTTTACCATCATGTGTCCCAGGATGTACTGTTCGGTAAAGTTTTTGGCTCCTACTGTTATCTTGTCTGCCGCGAGGACGCTGCCGGCGGCTGCCGTCATAAAACAGACTGCAAGAAGTACCAAAAGAAACTTTCTCATTGAAAAACCTCCCTTTTTGTAATTGGTTTTGCTCCCAGGGACCAGGGTTTGTTTTACGCAAGTCCCTTTGGCGTTACCTTGCGCTCGACGTACATAAGGACCGTGTCGACGAGTATGGCGATAATGGCCGCCAGGCCTGCACCGATGAGGATCATTTCGGGCCTGTTGAGCTTGAGACCCGTGTAGATTATGTCGCCCAGCCCGCCGGCTCCGATTACGGCGGCCACGGTCACAGTGCCTATGTTGATGGTAGCCGAGCTCCTGATGCCCGACATTATCACAGGCATGGCCAGAGGGATCTTGATGCGCCATAGCCTCTGATTTTCGGTCAATCCCATGCCTTTGGCGGCTTCGAGCACGCCCGGATCGATGCTGAGGATTCCAGATGTCGCGTTGAAGACGATGGGGACCAGGCTGTAGATGACAAGCGCCACCAGCGCTGGTTTCATTCCTATGCCTATGAAAAGAAAGACCAGCGCGATTACCGCCACTGAAGGCACAGCCTGGCTGGCTCCAGTGATGGAAAGAATCACTTGCCCAACTTTCTCGTGCCCTTCCCTTGTGATAACAATGCTCAGAAATACTCCGATGGCGATCGCAAAGGCCATGGAGATAAGAAAAAGAAGGAAATGGCGCATAATGGCATCGACGATCAAGTCGGAACGCGTCATGAAATACGTGAAGAATTCCAAGAAATCACGCCCCTTTCGGTGAACCTGCCTGCTCAACTTCCTCGAAGATGGAGTCCAGGTCTATAACTCCCATAAATCGGTCGTTCCTGGTCACCACGGGCAGCAGCTTTTCGCCGTATTCGAGCATGCGTGACAACGTTTCCGTCAGGCTCGAAGTCCTTTCGACCCGGTAAGGCCGGGTCTCACGCACGAGGGGATATCTGCCGTCTACCTTTCTGGCCGCTTTGTCGATGTAATAGCGACCTTTCAGGCGTCCCCGGGAATCGACGATATACGCAATAACCAGGTCTTTTTCTTCCAGTTCCTTGCGTATAGCTTCCTTGTCGGCATCGGGACCTACCGTTATGTAGCCTTCTTTTTTGACGTAATCTCTGGCTTTTTTCAGCGAAAGGGCTTTCAGGTTCCTGTCGTGTCCCAGCAGGTTCTCCACGAATTCGTTTGCCGGGTTCGCCAAAATCTCCGTAACGGTATCGAATTGGACCAGCGACCCCTGGTTCATGATGGCTATCCTGTCTCCCAGCTGTATGGCCTCGTTTATGTCGTGGGTGACGAATACGATGGTCTTTTTGATCTCCTCCTGGATTTCCAGGAAGGCCTGCTGCAGGATGAGGCGGTTTATAGGGTCAATGGCGCCAAAAGGCTCGTCCATGAGAAGCACTTCGGGGTCGGCCGCCAAAGCCCGGGCGAGTCCCACCCTTTGCCTTTCTCCTCCCGACAACTGGCTGGGATACTTGTCTGCGTAGGTTTCGTCAAGGGTCACCATGTCGAGCACCTCGTATACCCTGTCCTTGATCTTTTTCTCGTCCCAATTGTGCAATCGCGGCAAGGTGGCTATGTTATCGAAAACGGAATAGTGCGGGAAGAGCCCTATCTCCTGGATTACGTAACCGATGCTGCGCCTGAGCTTTACAGGGTCCAGGCCGAAAATGGATTCTCCGTTTATAAGGATGTCGCCCTCGTCTGGTTCTACAAGACGGTTGACCATTTTGAGCGAAGTGGTCTTTCCGCAACCCGAAGGGCCTATCAGCATCGTTATTGTGCCTTTTTCAAGTGTCATGTTTAGGTTGTTTACAGCAATCTTCTCTCCAAAGCGTTTTGTTATGTTCTTATATTCGATCATGCTCTCATTTCACTTCCTTCCTACTTTCAGTCCGCGCGGAGTGAGCCATATTTCGAGTTGCATGAAAAACCAGTTGACTCCTATCCCCAGGGCCGAGACTAGTAAGGCACCTGCCAGGACCATGGCGAAATTCGAACGGCTGATGCCAGAGAAGATGAAATATCCCAAGCCGCCCGCTCCGACAAGGGTGGCGAAGGTGGCTACGCTTACTCCAAGGACCACGGAAGTTCTCACACCCGCCATGATGACTGGAATAGACAGGGGAATGCGTATTTTCCACAAGGTCTGTCGTTTCGAGAAACCCATGCCTTTGGCCGCCTCGAGCACGCCTGCCGGGACACTGTTTAAAGCGGTATAGGTGTTCCGTGTTATAGGAAGCAGCGAATATATGGTGATGGCCGTAACGGCCGGGACCATTCCCAATCCCAAGCCCCATGGGGCGAAGGAGACCACCATGATCCCGAAAAGGGCCAGGCTTGGTATGGTCATCAGTATGCCCGCTATGTAAATCACTATCTTAGCTATCCGAGGCCTGGATGAAATGTAGATTCCTATGGGCACGCTTACCAGTATGGATATGGGAATGCTGACTCCGATTATTTTAAGGTGCTGTAAAAATTCCAAAAGGATACGTTCGTTGTAATATTTGAGGAAAAGCATTAAGTTTTCGATGAGTATCGCCTCCTTTGCAGCAGGGTAATTCTGGGCTTCCCAGGTCTCGAATCGATGTAGCAAAATCGGGCACCTGACTTGAAAGGACAGGGATAACAGCGGGCATCTAGTCCGAAAACACTCTGTGGCATGCAATAAGACTAGGCAGAACGAACCAGAGTAAACGAGAAACGTAGCCCTGACCCTTCAAGGCGTTCGCGTTATTGGCACGGGCTTTCCGTGTATTTATTGTGTGACGGCAGAAGGCAGAAGAAGAGGGCAGGAGTACTCCTGCCAGATTCGTATTATATCATACCATTCACTACATCATGTAAGCACAATACCCTGGAGAAGCCTAGAAATCTGAAAGGCATTTTCACATCGAAAGAGCTCGCTCACTCCATCGTGCGACCATATTGGCCACCGCCTCAGGCTGCTCGAATACCCTTTCGAAAATTCTGTAGTAAAAGCATTCCTCGGCCGATCTCAAACGAACCCGCGGCCTTTCATCCCGGAACTTCTTCCAGGAATCGCCGGGAAAGGTTTTTTGCGCTATGCCTTTTAGCAAACCGATTACACCGCTCCCTTCGTCGAACTGTTCCTTCTTCCTCCAGACGATGCTATCGGGGAGTTCGTTTTCGAAGGCCTTTCTGAGGATCCATTTTTCCATCGGTGGAGTGCCCTTCAATTTGACTTCAGGGGGGATCCTTTGCCCCAGATTAATCATTTTACTGTCGAGGAAAGGAGACCTCCCTTCCAGGGAATGAGACGAAGTCATCCTGTCTATACGTTGAAGGCCTACATCGTGAAGGCCATTCAGGGACATCCTAAGCTCGCGGGCCAGTGTTTCTGGTTTGTCTATCTCTTTATAGTAAGAGTAACCTGCGAAAAGTTCATCGGCGCCTTCGCCGGTAAGTATTACCTTTACATACTGAGACGCGAGCATGGACGTGAAGTAACAGGGTACCGACGCCCTTACCAGATCCTGGTCGAAAGATTCAAGCCTGGCTATGATTATAGGGAGATGGTCCGCAATATCATCGGCGGTAAGCTCATAGACATGGTGAATAGTGCCGAGATGTTTCGACATTTCTTCGGCTGCCTCGAGGTCGGGGCTTCCCGGGGTCCCTGTGGTGAAAGAATGCAGCGGGGAAAGATGTTTTGCAGCGAGGGTCGCTATTATGCTGCTGTCCAGACCTCCAGAAAGGAATACGCCTACGGGCACGTCGCTCAACAGGTGCTTTTCTACTGATTTTTCCAGTGTCTTTCTGATCTCGGTGACAAGGGTTTCTACGTTGCAATCGGTGGCGGGTTTTACTTCGGGAATTTCATAATAAGAATTGAACCCGTATTTGGAATGATACCAGGTCCCGGGCGGAAATTCGTGTATCTCACCGACCTGGTAGGGGAATCCTTGTATCTCGGAAGAGAAATAGAAGACGCCCCTTCCGTCTTTTCCGTAGTACAAAGGCTTTATCCCGAGAGGGTCCCTCGCCAGGAATAAAGAATTTCCATCAGTGATGCAAAGGGCGAACATGCCGTCCAGCTTTTCCACCGCTTTGGGACCTAAATCCTCGTAAAGGTGCAGGATTACTTCGCTGTCGTTATGTGTCCGGAAGCTATGCCTCTTCGACAAACCCTCGAAGAGGAAGGGGTAGTTGTAGATCCTCGCTTCCGACAACATAGCCAGGGTTTCATCCTCGTTGTAAATGGGACGGTCCCCGTTTTCAGGGTCCATGATGGCAAGCCTGTTGTGGCCGACCCTGAAATTGTTGCCCGAAACGCTTCCGCACGAATCGAGTCCCCTGTGCCGCAGACCTTCCATCATGGTATGAAAGGCTATCTCATCGTTGTCTCCCCAGATACCGAACAAACCACTCATTTGTGCATTCGCACCTCCTGAATTTTCCGGTTTCGGTTTTTCACCTGAACCGAAGACTTTAAAAACCCTAAATGCTTTACGGCTCTCTTACAAATACGCACAAAAGGGTCATCACCGTCCTGGGAAGGTTTCACGCGGGATGTCTTTGGTTTTTGAGGTTGTTCTCTTTCTAGCGTGAAATGGCTCGCGCAAACTCGCTAAAGCTTACTGAAGCCTTCAGCTTTCCGCGGGAAGGGTATAATGGACCGGGAAATTCCTGGAAAAGGGGAGAGTAAAGTTTGGTGAAGCGCGAATACGATGTCGTGATAGTCGGGGCTGGACCTGCGGGTCTTTTTGCCGCAAGGGAACTCGTGCGGGCCGGACTTAGGATAGCGGTCGTGGACAAGGGAAAAACAATAGAAAGCAGGAGGTGCCCGCTGAAGGAAGGTTCCGTGGACCATTGCCTGCATTGCAATCCCTGCAACGTCATGTGCGGGTGGGGAGGTGCAGGGGCCTACAGCGACGGCAAGCTGACGCTGACTCCCGAATTTGGGGGAAACCTGGACCGCTACATCGGGAGAGAAAACCTTGCGAAGCTTATAGAAGAAGTGGACAGGCTATACCTCGAACACGGAGCGAGTCGGGAAGTGTTTGAACCCGACCCCGAGTTCGCCAGGGACCTGGCTATAAGGGCGAGTGGAGCTGGTTTACGCCTAATTCCGGCGACGATTCGCCACATGGGGACGGACCGCTCTAGGGATATCCTGTCGAGCATGTACCTCGAAATTTCAGAAAATTGTGACGTTTTCATGAACAGGACCGTGGAGAAAGTCCTGGTTTCAGGCGGCACCGTTTCGGGCGTCAGGCTTGATGGGGGGGAAATGCTTTTTGCCGGCAAGGTGATTCTGGCTCCTGGACGGGAAGGCGCTTTCTGGATGGAACAGACCGTAAAGGACCTGGGCCTGGAGATCGAGTCCTTGCCGGTCGATATCGGCGTGCGTGTCGAGATCCCCGCGGGCTGGGCCGAAACGGTGACGGAGCAGTTTTACGAGGTCAAGGCAATCCTTGATACACCGACCTTTGACGACAGCGTCCGGACCTTCTGCATGTGTCCTCACGGGGAGGTTACCACGGAATATATAGCAAGTCACGACATAATGACCGTCAACGGCCACAGCAACAGGGATGGTCAAAGGAAGACGGAAAACACCAACTTTGCGATCCTGGTATCGACTGAGTTCACGGAACCTTTCAAGGATCCCAACGGCTACGGCAGCCATGTAGCCAGGCTTGCCAACATGCTTGCGGGAGGAGTCCTCGTACAGAGGCTGGGAGACCTCAAACACGGGAGGCGCTCCACGCCGGAGCGCATAGCTAGGGGCCTCGTAAAACCTACGCTCAAGACTGCCGAACCCGGGGACATCTCCTTCGCTCTTCCGTACAGGCACCTGACGGACATTCTGGAAATGATCCAGGCTTTGGATTCGATTATCCCCGGCATAAACGGCAAACATACCCTGCTTTACGGAGTTGAGGTTAAGTTCTATAGCCTAAAGCTCGCGATGGACGAAAACCTTCAGACGATCCTGCCCGGACTTTACGCTTGCGGGGACGGAGCGGGTGTGACCCGCGGGGTCATACAGGCCTCGGCAAGCGGGATTGTTGCGGCGCGGGCCATATTGCAGGAGGAGCGGGACATTTCGTAAACGCACAAGGGTGAAACATCTTCGAAAGGCGGTGGAAAAGGATGAAGACCATCGGATTGATCGGCGGCCTGACATGGGAATCTACTGTCGAGTATTACAGGATCATCAACGAACTCGTTTCCCGTCGGTTGGGAGGAACCCATTCTGCCAGGATTATCATGTGGAGTTTCGATTTTCATGAATTTGATGACCATATGAAAACGGGTGAATGGGCGAGCATTGGGGAAAAGGTGGCCGATGCCGCGAAAATCGTGGAAAAAGCGGGAGCTGACCTTTTCCTGATCTGTTCCAACACGATCCACAAGGTGGCCGAGGCGGCGGCCGGCACTGTGGCGATTCCTCTCCTGCACATAGCGGACACAACGGCCGTGTCAATACGGGAGAAGGGCTTCCAGACTGTGGGACTAATGGGAACGAAATTCACAATGGAAGAAGATTTCTACAAGGCTCTTCTCAAGGAAAAACACGGAATCGAGACCCTCATTCCCGACGAAGAAGACAGATGCTTTATCAACCATGTCATCTATGAAGAGTTGATTTTCGGGGAAATACGATCCGAATCACGGGAAAGGTTTCTCGAAATCATTGAAAAACTTTCTGAAAGAGGGGCGCAGGGGGTTGTCCTGGGTTGTACGGAAATTCCGTTGCTGGTGCAACAAAAATATACAGAAATACCTGTTTTCGACACGATGAAGCTCCATTGCATGGCTGCGGTTGAAGCTGCCCTGGAGGAGGAAGAGTCCTGAAGAAAACACCCCGACCCGGAGAGTGCCGGGATCGGGGTGCGAACATTTTACGGCCTTGTTGAAAATTTCCTGTTTTGCAACGCCCTCCCGAGTACCTCTTCAAGCAGTTCGGCTGACATCGTGACGACATCGAGGCATCTTGAATCTTCGTGGCGGTATCGTTCCTTGAGAGGGGCGCAAAGCAGTAATCCATGCCTGCTTTCCCAACGGGTCAGAAACTCCCTGCATGTTTCTTTTACTTGCGGGCTTGCATGGGCCCGGACTTCCGTCAGGGCTGCGCCGATGGCGGCAATGGCGCCTGAAAGGGCGCCGCACAGATGTTCGATCCCAGCTCCGCCACCGAAGCCGGCCATCATCTTTTGGGCATCCTTGCTCTCAAGAAGTCCGTATTCGTCGTCTGCCGCAGCAAAGATGCTTTCGGCGCAATTCATGTCACACTCTGCGTAGTAATGCCTGGCGCGATCAACCAGAGACACGGCGTCACTTCCCTTGAAAGTTGTTTTTAATGGTTCTTCTTATGGCACGGGTGTTTCTACCTTGCGATAACCGGGCGGGATCGAAAATGCGGACACCGGTACGGGGCGTTCATCGATGTTCCGGTATTCAAGAAGGTAGAGTTTTTCGGGTACCTCGGTCCGGACAGGGAAACCGGTATCTCTGGCGACCCACTGCATGAGGGGACTATCCGTCGTCTCCGTCCCTTCATGCCGAATGATGTCGCACTGGTATCCTTCGTACTCAGTGGTCCCGACCTTTCTTGCGATTTCACTGGACCGCCATTTTTCCGCGAGAATGACGGGATGTTCCTCAAGTTTTGACGGGACATCCGCATAGGTATGGGAAAATGGTGGATGATGTTCGCCACCGTGACGTACCATAAAATCATTCCGCGGTTATACTGAAAGAAAGGCCAGGCAAAAGGATCCGGCAGGGGAGGGATACCATGGGAGTCAAGGTGCTTCAGGTCATCAACAGGGACAGGTGCCTGGGTTGTTTGAGCTGCATGTACGCCTGCAGCAGGCGGCTGAAAAACCTTGGTGGAACGGGCAAGTCGGCCATGCGGGTCCGGCCCTATGCCGGGACGGAAGGGATCTTCTCCATCCGGGTCTGCATGCGTTGTGAAGACCCCGACTGCGCCGCGGCCTGTCCGACGGGTGCCCTGACGGTCGCCCCGGGCGGGGGAGTCAGGCTTGAAAGGGACTTATGTACTTCCTGTGGTGCCTGTGTGAAGGCTTGTACCATCGCCGCCCTGCAGTGGGACGAGGAAGAAGCTGTCCCTATTCCCTGCATTCATTGTGGGCAATGCGTGCAATACTGCCCGAATGGAGTGATTGCCATGATTGACCGTGAACCGGAAGTAGGAGGTGACAACCATGCAGGGCAGGATCCTTTTCGTTGATTTGACCATCCGTTCCAGCCGGATTGAAGATGACAAAAGCCTTTTTGCCGATTTCCTGGGGGGCACGGCTGTGGCGACGGAACTTCTCGCCCGCCACGGATACACAGATGGGGATCCATTGGCCCCCGAGGCACCGATCATTTTTGCGATTGGGCCTTTCAGCGCCCTTTATCCCGTTGCGACGAAGACCGTTGCCTGTTTTCGGTCACCCTTGACGGGAGAACTCGGCGAGTCCCATGCAGGTGGCCGTCTGGCGGCGGCCATGAGGGAAGCGGGCATCGACGCCATGGTCATCACCGGCGCGGCTGAACGGCCGGTGTATCTCGTCGTGGACGGGCAGGAGACGGCCATCCGTTCGGCTGCTACCTTCTGGGGACAATCTGCTCCGGCTACCGAGCGGATCCTTCGCCAGGCCGAGGAATATTCGGCCCGACAGATGTCTGTCGTGAGGATTGGACCGGCGGGGGAAAGGCTATCACCCATGGCCTGCGCCACCGTGGACAGCTCCAGACATTTCGGCCGTCTCGGCCTGGGTGCCCTGATGGGATCGAAAAAACTCAAGGCCTTTGTCGTAAGCGGCAAGGGGACGATCCCCGCAGAAGACCCGAAAGCCTACAAAGAAGTGTATGACCTTCTCTACGACAGGGTCGTCAATTCAGACGAGATGAAAAAATACCACAATCTCGGGACACCGGCCAATGTCCTTGCCCTCAATGCCATCCGAGGTCTTCCGACACGAAACTTTTCCCAGGGAATATTTGAAAGTGCTCCCGATATTTCAGGAGAGGCTTTCCTGGAGGAAGTCAACGTCCAGCATATCGCCTGCGCTCACTGTCCCTGCGGATGCATCCAGATCGCTGAACTCAGGGAGGAGTTCGCGCCGGCGCACTACAGTACATCGCGGGTATCCTACGATTACGAGCCCATCTTTGCCGTCGGATCCCAGCTGAGCCTGTCATCCACCAGGGACATCCTTCGCATGCTTGTGGCCATTGAAAAGCAGGGATGGGACGTGATGAGCATGGGCAACACCCTCGCATGGGCCACGGAGGCCTTCCTCTCCGGGGTGATAAATGAAAAGGAGACGGAAGGTTTATGTCTTTCCTTCGGTGATACGCACACATACCTGGAAGTCCTCCGGCGGATCGACTCGGGAAGCGGTGAATTCTTCCGCGACCTGGAGCAGGGAACGGCTTTCTGCGCCGAAAAGTACGGCGGAGAAGATTATGCCATGCATTACGGCGGCCTGGAGCCGGCGGGATACCTCACGGGGGAAAACGCTATCATGACATGGATTGCCGGCATCCGGCATTCCCACCTTGACGATTCAGGCTATGGAGTCGACCAGAAGCTCCTCAGAAACGATATGCCCCTCGAGGAGCAGGTGAGGCTTCAGGTCGAGGATGCCCAGTGGCGGATGGTCCTGAATTCGTTGGTGATTTGTCTGTTCGGACGTGGTGTCTATGACGGCGATGTCATCGTCAAGGGGCTTGCGGCACTGGGTCTTGACTGGAATCTCGAAAGTCTCCGGAGATTCGGGGCGGACACATTGCGTGCGAAATATGGCTGGAAAAGGGCCTGTGGTTTTTCCCCGGAAAATATCAAAATTCCCGAAAAGATGTTCCGGGTCAGGTCAAGTACGGGGTTCATCGACCCCGGCCGGATGAAGCGCCGCCTTGAACTTTTTCTGGAATACGCGGGTATATAGGATAATCCGGGCTGTGTCCGCTGAAGGAAATCGACCTGCCGAAAAATGTGGCCGAAATCGTGAGGCAGCATCACGAGCGAATGGATGGATCAGGTTACCCCAGAGGTCTCCAGGGGAAGGAGATTCTCATGGAAGCCAGGATCCTCACCGTTGCCGACGTAGTGGAAGCCATGTCTGCCCATCGTCCGTACAGGGCCGCCCCAGGACTAGAAAAAGCGCTGGGCGAAATATCAGACGGCAGGGGCGTGTTGTACGACCCTGTCGTCGTGGATGCCTGTATCGCTGTCTTCAGGGAAGGCTTTGCTTTCGAGAGGTTCGACAAAGGACGGTGACCGGCGGAACAGTCCTACCAGCCGCCGCCTCCGCCTCCACCCCCGCCTCCACCGGAGAATCCGCCACCACCGCCACCGAAAGCGGAAGTCGACCCTGGAACGGCACCAGATGACGCCATGGCCGTGCCAAGCCCGGAAGCGAGTCCGGCAGCAAAACGACCGCTACCGACGGTGTGCCATGAAGCGGAACCTTTGTACCATCCAGGACGGTAATTCGACGCCGCCAGAACCTCCTCGAAACGTGCGGCCCATTCACGCTCGACACCAAGGGCGATGGCATAGGGAAGCAGCCGCTCGAAATGCTCCGGAGTATCCTCGGGCATATTCACCGACGCGAACCTTCGGATCCTCTGTTTTTCAGCCGTTTTCAGGTACATTTTGAAACCTTCCAGCTTGTCAAGAAGTTCCCGGCCGTGAGGCGTGTAATTTTTCATGAGTTTCTGGAATAGAACGTTCACGAAAATGGCCGCTACGAGGAATATGGCGAAATCTCCTGATGTCGTTGCCGCCAGACCCCATATTCCGAATATAAGACCCACGACGAAAAAGAGTGAAAAAGCGGTCATGAAAATACCCCGGAGGAGGGGGCGGAGCTTTTTCCTGGCGATCCCCTCGTGAATCGAGGATAGGGTTCCCAGCACCAGGCCTGAGGTGACAAAGGACCAAGTTGACATCCATACCAGCATAAGTCCAAAAAGGGCGATCGAACCATGTGCGAAGGAAATGAGCCCCCCGGCGAGGAGCATGGTGACCAGAGTCCCTGCCGTACCAAGAATCACCCAGTAGCGGTTTCTGAGGAAAAAGCGCGAGGCGTTGTCCCTTAGCCAGTAACGAAGATTGTTCCTCGCCTCTATAAGGACGCCGGCGTTCTTCTTGGAGATGGAAAGAACGGGTCTTCCGTCAAACAGGGTGTGGAGGAAAAGTTTCTCTTCGGTAGTGATGTCTTCGCCGGGCTCCTTTTCCGTCCTGTACAGGTCGTAGGTGTCCCGTTTTTTCGAAAAGAAACCGCCTGCCGGGTTTTTTTCGATAATGGTGAGATAGCCTTTCACGGCAATGTTGATGACCGTGGACGTGACTGCGTCATCCCGGAATTTCTGCTGTGTCATGAAGGAGGCCAGAGCCGGCGAAACGCCTTCGGGTGGGTAAAAAAGCGGGATGATCCGCCCACCCTTAAGGTCTTTCCCGTACTTCGACCATACGATCAGGTAGTAGGCCACAAGCAGGACGACAAAAACAGGAGGCAGGATCCTTCCCAGGGTCCACGCGAGGGAATAATGTGTTACTTTTGCTTCGAAGCCTTTTTCGGGCGGAGTTACGTAGCCTTTCGGGAAGGCCACTGCAACAGTTAGGCCCGACCCGCTCGGAAGTGGGGCGGTTGTGCTGAAGATGGCCACGTTGTTATAGAACTCACCTGTGGCATAGCTTCCCTGAGCGCCCTCAGGGCCGGTGAAAGAGACTATTTTGTCGATGGGCGTCTCTTCAGGCAGAAAGATTCGGGCCGACGCTTGTTCTATGGGAAAGGGCCATTTATTTCCTGTGACGTTCCAGTAGATTTCGTCGTGATCATCGAAAAAAGCTATCTGGTCCGTCTCGTAGATGAGCGTGTAGGTTCGTTGACCCTTTTCGACCAACCGTGAAGGGTCTCCGATCCTTACCCGAATGAATCCTCCCTCACGGCTCGTGGAGTACTTCACCGGCGATCCGTCCAGAAGCACGTCCTGCACGTCGAACTTCATCCGGTGGAGGCGTCCGGATTTGTCCCTGTAGTCTGTGGGGAAATCCCTGAAGATGCCGCGCTGGATTTCCCGGTGTTCTACCTGGACGGTGATGTCCTCTCGCACGGTCATCAGTCCCTTTGGGGAAACCAAGACAGTGCTGGAAAAGTCGAGGATCTTCTCCTCGCAGCGCGCAGGGGCGGCAAAGAGAAAAACAATGGCGGCAAAAAGCAGAAGACCGCGGAAAGTCCGTGACATGACCGGTCTCCGGGAAGCTTTCAGAACTTGACCCTGGGCAGGGTCCGGTCCTGTTCGTCGGCCTCAAAATAGTCCCTGGGCCTAAAACCAAAGGTCCTGGCGAACAGGGAATTGGGAAAGATCTGGATCGTCGTGTTGTAGTCCCTGACGCTTCCGTTGTAATAGCGCCGGGCCATCTGGATCTCGTTTTCGAGCTGTGCCAGGGTGTTCTGGAGGTTCAGGAAGTTTTCGTTGGCCTTGAGCTCGGGATAGTTTTCGGCCACCGCAAAAAGCGACCGGAGCGTTTGCGTGAGGGTGTTTTCCGCCCGGGCCCTTTCCTGAACGGTCCCCGCCTGGGTGGCGGCGGCGCGCGCTTCTGTGACCCGTGTGAAAAGCTCCTTCTCGTGTGTTGCGTATCCCTTGACGGTTTCGACGAGGTTTCCCACCAGATCGCTCCGTCGCTTCAGCTGGACATCGATTCCGCTCCATCCCTCGTCCACGAGGTTTCGCATACGGACCATCCTGTTGTAGACGGTGACGGTGAAAAGGACCAGTGCCAACGTCAAGGCGGCGAAAGTAACGAAAGAAATCACTTCCCGCACCTCCTCGAAGGTTTTATTCAGCAAACTGCATCCTTGAACTATACATCCTGAAGTCTTTCGCCGGAACCCCTTGAAGCTGGTCCGCTAATTGCGGAATGAAGCCGCGTCCAACGTACCGGTCAGGAATCTGTGTTTTTTGGAACATCAGGGTGTTTTCTAAAAGCCGTACAAATTCAGTGGGGCTAATACAAAAAGGCAACACCATGGAGCGGTGTCGCCTTTTTCAACTGCTGCATGTATCTTTGATTTTTCATCAGACGTCCAGGTTTCGGACCTCTCTTGCGTGGTTTTCGATGAATTCCCTCCGGGGTTCCACCTTTTCACCCATGAGAATGCTGAAATACTCGTCCGCAGCTACAGCGTCCTCGAGCTCGATGCGCTTGCAGGTGCGGGTCGCGGGGTCCATGGTGGTCTCCCACAGCTGTGACGGGTTCATTTCGCCGAGACCCTTGTACCTCTGTATCGATAGCTTGCGGTTGCTGTACTTTTCGCGGAGGGCCTTGAGTTCTTTTTCGGAATAGCAGTAATGGACTTCCTTCCCTGCCTGTATTCGGTAAAGCGGGGGCTGGGCGATGTAAAGATGGCCCTTTTCGATAAGGTCGCGCATGAACCGGTAGAACAGTGTCAAAAGAAGTGTTCTGATGTGCGCCCCGTCCACGTCGGCGTCAGTCATGAGGAAGACCCGGTTGTAGCGAAGCTTGCTTGCGTCGAACTCTTCGCCGATTCCGGCCCCCAGGGCCTGTATTATGGTGCGGATTTCCTGGTTATCCAGGGCCTTGTCGATTCGCGCTTTTTCGACGTTGAGTATCTTTCCCCGCAAGGGGAGTATGGCCTGGAAATGCCTGTCTCGCCCCTGCTTGGCGGAACCTCCGGCCGAATCACCTTCCACTATGTAGATCTCCGACTCCGAGGGGTCCTTGCTTGAGCAGTCAGCAAGCTTCCCGGGAAGTTCGAGTCCGGCCATGGCCGTTTTTCTCCGGACCAGTTCGCGGGCTTTCTTGGCAGCGTCTCTTGCCATTCGCGCGCGAAGGGCTTTTTCCACTACAGGTTTCAGTATATCCGGTCTCTCATCCAGCTCCGCCATGAGACCGTCGTAGAAGATGGAATCGACAATCCCCTTTATTTCGTTGTTACCCAGTTTTGTCTTTGTCTGGCCTTCGAACTGGGGTTCCGGCAGCTTTACGGAGATAACGGCCGTCAGCCCTTCCTTGAGGTCTTCCCCGCTCAGGTTGGGGTCTTTATCGCGGAGAATCTTGTTTCTGCGCGCCGTCTCGTTAATCGCCCTGGTCAGGGCCGTTCGGAAGCCGGATACGTGGGTTCCGCCTTCTATGGTATGAATGAGGTTGGCAAAGGGGAAGATTCTTTCCAGGTAACTGTCGTTGTACTGGATGCCTATTTCTACGGTAACTCCCTCGCGCTCCCCTTTGACAAGCACCGGCGGCGAGAAGAGATTTGTCTTGCCGCGGTTGAGGTATTCCACGAAGGACGCTATGCCTCCGTCGTAACGAAAGGTCTGTTCCTTGCCGCTGACGCGGTCTTTGAGGGTTATGGTGAGCCCGGGGTTGAGAAAGGCCATCTCCTTGAAGCGTCCGCTCAGTATGTCCCAGGAGAAACTGACTTCCTCAAATATCTCCGCGTCGGGCATGAATTCAATGCGGGTACCTCTTTTTTCGGTGTGTTCCCCGCAGCAAAGCTCGGAAACGGGAATGCCACGCCGGTAACTTTGGCGCCATTCCTGACCGTCGCGCCAGACGGTCAGGTTGAGCCATTCGGAGAGTGCATTCACTACGGAGACGCCGACGCCGTGAAGACCTCCGCTTACCTGGTAGGATTTTTTGTCGAACTTGCCTCCGGCGTGCAGTTTGGTCAAGACAACCTCGGCGGCGGGGCGGCCGGTCTGGGGATGTATGTCCACCGGTATGCCCCGGCCGTTGTCCTCCACGGAGACATGAGAGTCTTCGTGAATGGTGACCTCTATCATGGAGCACCATCCGGCCATGGCCTCGTCTATGGCGTTGTCCACGACCTCGTACACGAGGTGGTGCAGCCCTCGCGAGCCGGTGTCACCTATGTACATGCCAGGCCTGCGCCGTACGGCCTCAAGTCCTTCGAGTATCTGGATGTCTTTTGCGGTGTATTGTTTTGAAGGTGATGTCATTGCTGTGATCCTCCCCGGCGAAGGCGTTCGGCTTCCGCCTCGCCTTTTTCCAAAAAGCGTCTGGATCTTTTGTAAATGGTCATGGGTGTAAAACCCGTGGCCATGACCGAGCCGTCACGCATGATTACGGCCGTTTCATGTCCTTCCCTGACCAGGGCGAGAACACGGTCTATGTGAACAGCTCCCTTGCCTTCCAGTAATAAAAACACAGAGGAAACCCTCCTGAAGGTGATTATGCAACCCTATTATTTTATCACATACACAAGCTTATCCCGATGCGGTACACTCCTTTTTCCAGGGGCAGGTTCTGCAATTTTCGTGTGCCGGTTCGAATGGCCCCTGGGCCGCTTTTTTGGCGGCAATACTTATTTTTAGAAAGGTGTCCTCAGGGTCGAACGCCGCAGGCGTGATAGTGTGCAGCTTCCCCTCCGGCAGATGGTATAGCGCCAGCCCCGAAGGTTTGCTTCCCAGGGCCGCTGTAGCCGCCGCCGCGTAAAACAAAAGCTGATTCTCGTAGAGAATGTCCGGTGCCCCCCCGGAGGCTGTTACCTTGTAATCCAGAAGATGATAGCCCTTTTCGTCCCGGTACAGGGCATCGATGGAGCCGATGGCGAAGGGGCCGTCTTTGATGCGGACCCTGAAAGGCACCTCGCGCTGGAGGGAAGTGGAAATTCTCATAATCTTCGCCGTTTCACCCGCGGCGAAGTCTTCCAGCCATTTCCGGATCCTTGACCTGACGTCAGGATTCCGTGCTATCGGACGCAGATTAGGCGGGAGAAGATTTATCCACCGTTTCGTTCTCGTATCTTCAAGGGGAAGCCAGTTTCCCAGCGTATCAGCGCCCAGGTCCCATCTTGCCAGCACCCAGTGGGCGAGGCTTCCCGCCTCAGTGCCCCCGTGTCCGTCTTCCGTCGGGGATTCCCATCGAAGGTCCAGTCCCTGCCTGTAGCGCATACGGTAGGCGAAGGGGCAGAAGCGGAAAAGGGCGTAGGCGGTAGCGCTCATTCGCTCAAGCGAGCAGGCTCTTTCTTCGACGACAAAGATTTGTGTACCTGTCGCGGTTTTTTTCTTTCGGGGGCCGCTCGCAAAAGCCTGTCCGGAACCGTTTTCGAGGGGGTCTTTCGAACCTGCGGGCTCCACTATCTCCGGTTGTTCATCGTCATGGGACAATACCGTTTTGAGCCAGGAATTTTTATCCGGATTCAGTTCGCCGTCTTTTCTTTGGCAAACGCCGCATAAAACGAGCGAATCCCGTGCCCTCGTGCATGCCACGTAAAGAAGCCGTTCCTGTTCCTCAAGGTTTTCCGTTTCGTCGAGCGCCTGGTGGAGTTTCTTGCCCAGGGTCTTTTCGCTGCCGTCCCAGGAATCGGGGACTTTGGACGTAACGACGCCGAGCCAGGAAGAAGGAAGGACGGAGGCGCTTTTTCCTCCCCGGAGAGAGGAATACTCCAGGCCCACCACGGCTACGACCGGAAATTCCAGTCCCTTGGCCACGTGCACTGTCATGACCCTTATCATGTCCTCCTGTTCGCCCAGGACGTCGGCTTCTTCCGCCTGAATGCCCCGTACCGTGACCTTCTCTAGATATTCGGCACACCCGGCGAGGCTGGAATCCACAAAGGTCTCGTATTCCCTGGCGATGTCCACGGCCCTGCGCAGGTTTCCCGCAACGCGCCGACGCTTCCAGAAGGGAAAGGAAAGCAGTGTCTTTTCGTCCTCAAGAAAGGCCGCGATTGCATGGGATGGTCCCGAAACGCGGGCCTCATGGCGTTTTTGCCGGAAACGACTTGCGATATCGGGATGCAACCTGGCAAGCCGGTCTATGAGCTTTTCACCGTCGTTTCCCCTGGTTTCAGGCGTAAGCAACGCCGCAGCCTCAGTCAAGGAAAGACCGCTCAAGGGGCTTTCGAGAAAGGATGCCAGGGCAAGTTCGTCTTCGGTGTTGGCCATGGCCCCCAAGGCCGCCGCCACGTCCCGGACCTCTCCGCGGCTGAAATAATTTCTATTGCCCTCGAAATACACCGGAAATCCCCAGTTTTCTATGAGCACCTCTTCGAGAGCTTCGTACTGCGTCCGCGTGGGGACAAGTATGGCGATGTCCCTGTATCTCAGGGGGCGCAGGATGCCTTCACTCTGGTCCCAGACGGTTTTGCCTTGGCTCACGGACTCGTCGATAAACCTTGCAAGTGCTTCAAAAGAGGCGCGGCGCAGTTGATCCACCGGTGTCTTGTTTCGTTTTTCTCCGGAGTTCTCATTATTTTCGCCCGGCGCGGCCACTAAACAGTTTACCGCCGGCATGGTTCCCTTTTGGCGCTCTTCCCACCAAAGGTGGTGGTCCGGAGCTTTAAGGGGTGTGTAAGAACTTTGGATACCTTCTACTATTCCGTCGGCCCAGACGGAGGAAAAAAGTCCGTTCACGCGGTTCATAAGTTCGCCGCGGCTCCGGAAAGATATGTCGAGGGTTATGTCCTCGCCGTCCTTCCTGGTTTTTGAATTCCAAAGGACCTCACAGAAGATCCGGGGTTGGGCGTGACGGAACCGGTAGATGGACTGTTGAAGATCTCCCACCAGAAACAGCGGGCATCCCGCGGACTCCGATATGGTCTGGATCATTTTGTACTGGAGGCCGTTTGTATCCTGAAACTCGTCTACCAGCACGTGACGGAAGCGTTCACGGTAACGGGGAGAGGCCTTTATGGCCTGCAGTGCGTAGCTTATCAGGTCGTCGAAGGTCAAAATAGCCTTGCCGCGGTTGCAGGCATCGCGGAACTCCCAGCAAAGGGCGCAGGTTTTCAGAAGAATCCCTCGTACCTTTGCCTCCTCGGAAGGGAGTCCCTCCAGTATGAAATTCGCTACATCGGGCCATATGATCCTGTTGTCCCTGTACTCCTTGCAGGATTCTCCCGTCCGCTCGAGGCACGCGGCATCGGCGGCCTTTTTTGACTTGCTTCCGGTCAGGTTGGACAAGGGGCCGTTTTCTCCGAAAAGGTCGGCCACGAAGTGCGGAAGTTCGTCAACGCCGGGGGTTGCGCCTTTCCAGCGCCGCATGAGCATCCCGAGTCCCGCCGAAAACTTTGTCTTGTCCGTATCCAGCCTTATTTCGGAGTCGACGGCGGGGATGATCTCCTTTATCCAAAGCTCGAAGGCTTCCTCCCAGGCCCTGCCGAACCTCGTCTTGAGTTCACTCGCGGTGACCTGGTCCAGTTTTTCCGGCGATGTGCTCATCTGCCATATATCTTCGGGGCAAAGCCCGCGGCTTGCGAAATGATTGATGAAATTCCCCGCAAAAGAGGTTAGCCCCCCGGGGCCAAAGGTGTTCACCAGGTCCGGCAACTCTTCACTGGCGAAGGTTTTTTCGCCCCGCAAAACCCATTCTCCACGCAGATTCCCGACGATGGCGCCGAAATCCGACCTGTCGAATATCCTTTCCAGCTCCAGCCAGAAGGAACTTTCCTCAGATCCGCTCGTGACACGGGCCTCGGGGTCCAGGTCCAGGACCAGGGCGTTTTCCTTGAGGACGCGCATGGAGAAAGCGTGAATCGTCGAGATGTAGGCTTCGTCCAAGCGCTCCAGCGCCTGCTGGAGTCGTTTCGAAAGGGAAGGTTCGTCCTCCAGGAGCTTTTCCATGAGTCTTTTGATGCGCTCACGCATTTCGAGGGCCGCCTTCTCCGTGAAAGTGATGGTGAGAATTCCGTCCACGGGGACGTCTTCGGCTACCACGAGCCAGATGAACCGCCACGCCAAAGTCAGAGTTTTCCCTGTTCCGGCTCCGGCGGTAACGACGATAAGCTTTTGTCCCGAGGTGACGGCCCGGAGTTGATTTTTTTCGAGGCGGGCCTTTTCTTCCAGGTAGGTTCTGAGGATGTCCGCCTCACTGGTTTGTTTCATCACCGCTGCCTCCCGGTCTTTCGTCTTTTCTGCATAGCCCCCTGTATACACAGGTTTTGCAGGCGTCGGAGTCCCAATTCGGCTTGAAGTTCCCCGAAAGCAAACCCTTTGCCATCGCTTCGAGTTTTGTTCCCGCTTCTTTGATCAGTGAATCCAGGGTTTCGAGAGATACCTTGTTTTTCCCGAAAAACTGCGAAGCGGGCTCAGTAAACCTGCCCGAGACTTTCCCGTCGCCCAGGCATAGGTAACTCCATCCGAGCAGGGGCGGAAAACCCTTTCCGCGCATGGCCAGGGCATAGGCGGGTAACTGCAGGCTTTTGGCGTAGGTGGAAGAAGAACCCGACTTGTAATCGAGCAGCACTGCGCCTGAATCGAGGATATCGAGCCTGTCGAATCGGCCCGTGAAGGTGACTCCTTCAATCGTCGTCTGCAGTTTTCCTTCCAGGATCTGGTCTTTCCTGCTTTTTTCAAGCCCCCCGCTGTCTATATCGTCCTGGACTTTCGCAAGGCGCAGGGTTTGGTCGTAAAGCCTTTTCCTGTGTCTTTTCAGCGGGGATTTTTCCCCGAAAAGCTCGGGGTATATTCCCGTTACCTCTTTTTGCCACATTCTGGGAACCAGCTTTTCCAGAGGATCGCCGGTCCGTTTCCTTTCCTTCCAGGCGCTGTTCCAGAGAGCGTGGATGGCGTTTCCTGCCTTGGCCGGGTCGAAAACTCCCGGGCGCCGTTCTTTCAGGCCGAGCACCCTCTCGGCGTAATATCGGAAGGGACAGCTTTCCCAAAGATCTATGTCGCCAAGATAAGCCGAAGTCGGCACCATGGGGTTCCTTTCGCCGAGAAGCGGGATTTCCCGCAAGAGCCGTTCTGGTACAAGGGGTTCTTCCGATTCGCGGACCTCCACGGGCCTTATGCGGATTTGGCCGTCGTCGGGCAGTACGTCTTTCATGGTCGTTTTGACCGGTTCCTCGGCAATGGGCGTTATCCACGGCGGTTCGCACTTTTTCGCTTCCGCCAGAAAGGGTGACGTCTGCAGGGGACGTCCCGAGGAGTCCTGGCGGGGGCGGCTGACGATGGTGAGTTCGTCTCCGCAAGCCAGGATCCTTCGGAAAAGAGCCTGGCGCTGTTTTCTTACCTCCAGCAAAAGGGGCAGGTGGAAGGCTCCCAGTTCGAGCGAGGGGTCCTGGTGGAGTTGTTCCCTTTTTTCGTCCGGAAGGAGCGGTGACTGGCCAAGACGTCCAGGCCAGGCCGAAGCCAGCGCCCCGGTCATGGCGAAAACGCGGTGGTGGGCCAAAACCGGAGGGTTTCCGACGTAAACTGTGAGGCTCTCCGTTGTCTTTGGAGCCTGCCAGATGGTAGACTTTTCGGCCCAGGCGAATAAAAAGGCCAGCGCCCTGTCGCCGGAAAGCTTGTGACGTCCCGCAGGTCCGATGTCAGGTTCGGTTTCTTGCATTTGAAGGGTTTTTTCCTCAAGTTCTCTTATTGCTCCGCTCAGTTTCCTTACTTCTTCGTCAAGTCCGGTGAAAGGAACTACAAGCTCAGAGAGGGTTCTGTCCCAGCCGCCGATTCCGGTGTCGCCTTGCGTGGTCAAATTTTTAAGGATTTCAAGAATTTCCGCCGGGCTCCCCCCCGATTCTATCGAGTCGGCAAAAGAAAGCAGTGTTTCAAAAACCAGCAGGCCTTCAGGATATCGGTTGCCCAGAAAATCCTTCCACTCCTTCCGGCCGCGGGGAGCCGCCTCCAGGGCTGTTTCAAGGGGAAACTCTTTTGCAGGGAGAAAAGGTTCCGCCAGAAACCAGGCCGTTTCATTGGTGGGAAATCCCCTCCCGTGAAGCTCCCGGAAACGGGAGACAGCCTTCCAAAGCGGTGTCGAGGCGACTTTTGGTCCGTCGTCTATGAAATAGGGGATCCTGTATCTTTTCAGGACTTCCTCGACCAAGGGCAGACGATTCTCATCTACAGAAAGGGCTAAGTCCTCCCACCCGGGGAAAGGACCTGCCGCTTTGTGCAGGGGTCCCTCCCTCCTTTCCCAAAGGGCGAGGTTGCGCACAAGATGCTCTATCTCCAATCGCTGATCGCCCGATTCCATCTCCAAAACTTGAAGGGGCCTGCAATTTGCCCGGTGAGGTATCTCGTCGATGAGGTTTTCAAGCTGCCTGATCGCATTGTGAATGTCGAGTCCCGTTGCCGGGACGAGTACGGTCAGGTTCGCTCCCATATCGTGAAGGCATCGTAAAAGAAGGAGCTGTCCGTGGGTGAAGCTCAAAAAACCAGTGAAAACGAAAGAAGCTGTCCGCAGCCATGAAGATGATTCCTCCGGGTTTTTCTCAATCATCTTACGGATAACCGTGGCAGCCTGCGCGCTGTCGAAAAGCCCTCTGGACTCGAGGTAGGCCGTGTAACGGTGGTAAAGCAGGCAGAGAAGGCGGTCGGGGGACTCATCGATGGGGCAGTCTCTTCCTCTGTCGCACCCGTTGCATTCGAGTGATTTCGACAGATCTTCCGGCAGAACTTCCTCCCTCAGCAACTCCCTCATTGTAGAGCCCAGGATCGAGATGAAGCCGGCTTTGTGGATTGCCGGGGGAAGGTTTTTCCCCATGGAGGTCTCTTTCAGAAGTTCCTCAAGGATGTAACGCACTATGAGCCAGTGGTCGGGTGGATCGATCTGTCTTTCAGGTGACTGTTTGTCCGTATGAAGCCTTGCCGCCGTCTCGCGGTATAGCTCTTCCCAGCGAAGGATTGTGGGTTCTCCTCCGCCGAAAGTCCCTTCACCTACGAGGGTGTCCCTTAACCACCGGCGGTCGCCCGTTCCCGGAACGAGAAAATAGAGGTAACGAGCATTGCTTTTAAAGGTTTCCTTCAATAAAGGAGAAAGTTCCTCTGCAAACTGGTATTCCAAAATATTTACAGGCATGTCGACCCTCCAGCGATTATGCTTTCTTCATTTTACACGCTGGAGGGTCTTTCGCCGGAGCCGCACGATAAAGAAGACGTTAACGGTATCCTTCGAAGGGACCTCGCCAGCGGACATTGAAAAGTGCCGTCTCACCTGCATTTTGCCAATCTCTCTGGCAAACCCCCTGTTTCTGTTCCTGGCAGAACGACGCCGTCTGTTTAGACTGCCATGTCGCTTTCGGTTCCTTTCTCCCCTGTTTCATAATGAATCCTCCTTTGTTTTTCCCGGTTGCTGCCTTCCGGTCTCTTTTCTGATTGCCTTTTTGGGGCTTGATCTCGGGAATAAAAAAAGCCGGGATCCCTTTTAAAAAGGATCCCGGCTCCTGGCCCGAAGGTATGCGGCGTCTACGTGACGGCCGCCCCAGGAGGGGATCCACACGTAATAAGTACAAGAATAATAATGGCGAGAAGATCGGAAATGGCGAACTGAATTGCCTGCCTGCGCAACGTGTTCCCCTCCTTTCGACAATCCGTAAAAAGAGCCCTGTAGAGCCTTTGCCGGAATATTTCGGAACATATTACTCTAGTGAGAGGAAGGTGTCAAAATGTATACTACATACAGGAGCATCGCTCCGCAGGGATGATCTCACATTGTAATTTGTAGTCTTTCGGCCTGCGGATCGATGAACACCACGCAGATAAGGTGATGTTGATTCGATATTTAAAAGACGATAAATACCAAGGAGATCATAAGATAATGCAGCTAAAAACATAAACCCAAAGACCTACTACATGGACTTGCGTCCGCGTAGTAGGTAGAGTGAATGAGGTCTGGTATCATAGTTGCGGGTAGAGGTTTTGGGGGCGATGGTTATGAAATTTATCAGTGTCTCGATGTGTGCCGTACTTTTTCTTGCCGTTATTACAAAACCAGCAGCTGCCCATGGTTGGCCGGGTATGATGCTGTGGCCATGGATGGGTCCCCTCATGTGGATATTTTGGCTTTTGGTGATCGTAATAGGTCTTTCGTTTGTGATGAAAAAGCATAAAGTGCCGGATAGCGACCCTGACCTGCCAATGGAGATTATCAAGCAAAGACTTGCCAACGGTGAAATAACCGAAGAGGAGTTCGAACGACTGAGAAAGAAGATCGAGTCCTAGCGAATGCGCCCTTGACGTCAAGACTATGTCACGACAGGGAGGGTAGGTTTTTGAAGCCTTCGATCCAGGTTTTCGAGAATCCGGAACTTCTGATTGAAACTCTTGCCGGAGAGTGCGCGTCCTCTCTTCTGGAAGGCGGAACGATAGTTTTTGGTGGAGGCGTGGTGCCCCTGGCGGTCTGTGGGGCCCTTTCGAGCCGAACGAACCTCCCATGGCGCATGATCCAGGTTTTTCCCGCCGACGAGGCCTTTCTCCCCAAGGGACATCCCGAAAGGAACGAAACCAGGCTGAGGATGGTCCTTTCGCGGCGCACCTGTCTCTTGCAATCGTTTCCAACCGGTCTGGACCCCGACAGGGCCGCCAGTGAAATGCAAAAATACGTCAGGCGCGTTCTTCCTTTCGATATGGTCGTACTTGAAATGAGTCCCGACGGCAGTGTCGGAGCACTGGCACCGGGTTCGACGGTCTGGGATTCGCCGGAACTGGTCTCCGTCATCGAGGGAAAAAGGACAAATTTACCTGAAAGGCTTGTTTTAACTCCGCGAGCGCTGAGCGCTTCGGAAAGGGTGGTTATCTGCGCTACCGGTGACGAAGCGTCTGAAACGCTGAAAGCCCTCTTTCGTGGTGACGACCTTCCGCCGTCGATGCTGCGTCCCCTGCAGCCTGTCGCGATCTATGCCGACAGGGAAGCCGCTTCAGGCCTTGAAAGCTGAAGGGAACGGTTTACCCGTTCATTGACCCTGTGCCCTCCTCATGAGCGTTATGGCGTAACCAGGGTCCTCCGTGATATAAGTATCCATGGCAAAAAGACATGGAAGGGCAAATCCGTTACAGGAGGACTCGGGTCATGGGTGACGGGAGAAAAATTGGCGGCGGCGAGAGGGCCACGCTGCGTTACAGGTGGGTTGTATGGGGCGTTATGTCTCTGGCGTACATGGTGGTCTTTTTTCACAGGCTTGCAGCGGGCGTCGTCAGGGACGACCTCATAGCGGCCTTCGGCCTTTCTTCCACTGCCTTCGGTCACCTGGCGGCCACGTATTCTTACGCCTATCTTTTGATGCAGATTCCCGTGGGGCTTTTGGCTGATACCCTGGGGGCCAGGCTGACGGTGACCTTCGGTATGGTCCTTGCCGGGGTCGGATCGCTTCTTTTCGGTTATGCGCCGAATGCCTTCTGGCTTTTTGCCGGCCGTTTCGTAGTGGGTGTAGGCGTTTCAACGGTGTTCGTATGTATCCTCAAAATCCTTTCCCGTTGGTACCGGGAAAACGAATTCGCCACCATGTCCGGTCTCACTAATTCCATAGGCAACCTTGGAGGTTATCTTGCCCAGACGCCTCTGGCTATTCTAGTGGTTGCCATTACCTGGAGGCATACCTTCGGAGCTATAGGCATTCTGTCTTTCGCCCTGGCTGCCGCATGCTACGTTTTCGTAAGAAACAGGCCCGAATCCATGGGTCTGCCCTCCCTGGGTACCGCGAAAACCAGGGAAGAGCTTCCCTCGGGCAACCTTCTTGCCGGGGTTATGGAAATCATCCGGTATCCGCTCATGTGGCCCGGCCTTTTTTTCGTCCCCCTTTTCATGGGAGCCGCCCTGGCGGTGACGGGAGCATGGGGGGTGCCTTTCCTGCAGGATGTATACGGGATGGCGCCTCGGCAGGCTTCTGGTATTGTTTCAGCGGCCGTGATAGGGTCGATTCTGGGTGGGCTGGTCCTTGGCAGCCTTTCAGACAGGCTGGGGCGAAGGAAGCCGCCGATGATAACCGCCGGGATCGTCTACGTTATCTGTTGGGGGATATTGGTCTTTTTTACCTCAAGACCCGTTTCAGGGGCAGTCATGAGAGCGCTTTTTTTCTGCCAGGGTTTTTCTTCGATGGCCTTCGTCATAGCCCTTACTATCACCAAGGAAATCAATCATCCGGAAAAAACCGGGATAGCCATCGCCTTATTGAACATGACTACCTTTATGGGGATAGCCCTATTCCCGCCGCTGATGGGGGCCGTAATGGATCTGTCGGCCGGTCTGCCTGCGTGGGTAGGCTATAGGCGGGCTTTCATGACCTGCTTGGTGTCGGCCGTGATAGGGCTTGCCCTGGCCTCGCGCATGAAGGAGACCCGTTGCCGCAACATTTATTTCGAGATACGGCGCGGCGGAAACTGAAAAGGGCTACAGGGTTTACTTCCTCTTGAAAGTATAGGTCCTGCCCTCGAAGGGTTTTGGTTCGAGGCGGCTTTTTATTACGACCCTGTCTTCTTCCTGGATTATGCTGTCAAGAACCAGCGGGAAAGGAAACTCCCCCAGGTCGATGACGGGCTGGATGCGGGAGATGGCTCTTTGCGTCAGGCCATCGGGCACGTCGACTTTGTTGACGCGGACCTTGTAGTCGTCCAGCCATATTTCCTGTCCGTGTTGTATGGCGAAGCTGCCCTCCATTTCAAGGAGAATGTCAAATTTGAATATGAACTGCGCCAGGTAATAACCCCTGGCGTAAATACCGCCTTCCCGGAAATCAAGGGATAAATCGTGCCAATGCTCGTCATCGTTGCCGAACTGTTTAACCAGCAGTGCCTCGTTAACGTCTTGTTCCAGGATAACCGCCGAGGCCTTGACATCCAGCATTTCTTTTACATCGGGTCCTTTTTCGTCCCACGTCGCGGGCGGCGTGAATGTTACGTCGGAGGCATCGATTTTCAGTCTGTCGATCCGGACCCCTCCCAGCTCACAGCCTTCAAGGTCAAGGTATATGCGGCGCACCCTGCCGTTTTTGTCGGGCCCGCCGTCTACTATCATTTCCATCGTTTCGGGCTTGAGCCCCGAAACAAAGGCGTCGAAAAGTCTTTGCGCGGCGGCTTCTTCGTCATGGCCGGCCGAGGCTGGAAGTGGTGCCCCGAAAAGCAAAAAAAGCACGAGCCCGAAAACCATGGTGACGCCTGCGAAGCTTTTTTTCAACATATTTGTGTACCCCCGTATTCGATTCGGGTGAGTTTTGTCGAAGCCAGCTAAAATAATATCATTAACATCTTTGAAGTGGGACCGTAGTTTCGTCGAAAGGAAGCGTGTCAGACTCGTCACATGAAAGCTGACGGATTTTTCATGAACGGTGGGAAGTTGCGTAAACGGGCCGCGTTTCTTGCGGCCGACGGTCCGATGGCACGAAACCGGTACGAATGGCTGCGCCTTGCCGATGAAGCTGCCGCCTCGGGCGATTGGCTTTTGGCCGAATATGCCTACAAACGGGGATTGGGGTTGCGTGTGTTGTGGTGAAAAACGAGGGTTCTGTTTTTTACAGGGCAGCCAGGGGTGATCTAAAGAGGGGCAAATTCCTCTCCAGGCCGAACAGGTTCATCGTGACCTGCGTGACCGACTCCGGAATCGTCAGTGCCTATCTTCCCAATCCCGGCAGACTGTGGGAGCTGCTTCTTCCCGGTGTGCCGGTACTGCTTGAGAAGGCCGGGGAAGGTCCCAATCGCAACACCGGGTATACGGTACTGGCGGTAGAAACCGAAAGAGGCCCCGTGATGCTCCATACCCATCGGACCAACGACGTTGCGGAACGGCTGTTTGGCGAGGGCCTCATACCTGGATGGGAAAAAGCAAGGGTAGCAAAACGCGAAACGACCTGTGGACGAAGCCGTTTCGACTTTCTCCTGGAGTTGCCCGAAGGATCTGTACCTGCGGAGGTCAAATCCTGCACGCTCTTCGGGAATACGTTGGCCATGTTTCCCGACGCTCCGTCAGAACGGGCCAGGCGCCACATACTTCACCTGGCGGAAATAGGGAGGACTGGTCCGAGGCCCCTTGTACTTTTCCTCGTCCAGTCGGGGAACATGAAATACTTCCTTCCAGATTTTCACACCGATTTCGAATTTGCCCGGGCTTTGTACGAAGCCAGAAACCACGTCGACATAAAGGCCGTAGGAATCGAATGGAGCCCGTGCCTGGAAATGAAACGGGCACCGTGCGAACTAGATTTACCATGGCATATTTTCGAAAGGCATGGTATTGACGGCGGTGCGTATCTGCTTTTGCTCAAACTCGATAAAAGCCGTAGCGTAAGCACAGGGAGTCTGGGCGAGATCGAATTCCCGTCGGGTCATTACTGCTATGTGGGATCGGCTCGCAGGAACCTGAAGTCGCGCATGGCGCGCCATCTCAGGCGGAGGAAAAACTTTCACTGGCACATTGATTACCTGAGAGAACATTGCGAAGTAAAGGTCTGCATTCCAGTCAGGTCGGCCGAAGACCTGGAGTGTAGTCTCGCATCAGCCGTAGGGGACATTGCCGAAAATTCGGTGCACGGTTTTGGTTCATCCGATTGTTCCTGCGGATCCCATCTTTTTCGCTTTTCCTCCGATCCCCTTAAAAACAGGAATTTTGTAAAGATACTGATCGATTTCCGGATCAACAGGCTGGTGGCTGAAAAAAAGCCCGGCCAAGGGGCTTGACAATGTGTGCATATGTGCCTATATTGCCATATAGGAAATAAAAAAAGGAGTGCTGACATGACGCTTTTAGAAAAAAAGGTCCAGATTTTCAAGGCCTTGGCCCATCCAGTGAGGTTGGGCATAGTTGAAAAGCTGGCCGAAGGCGAGCGATGCGTTTGTGACATAGCTGAATGGTTCGACTGCGACAGGACGACCATAAGCAAGCATCTTTCGATATTGAAGAACGCAGGGATAATAGCTGACCGCAAGGAAGGCCTGAAAGTTAATTATTCGCTGCGCCTGACGTGCATCCTTCCGGTTCTTGAGTGCGTGGAAGGCAAATTGCTCGATAACCTGCGGAAGGAATTTGAAAGTTGTTGCGGAATGGCTCGGGAAGACCTTAAAACATCGGGAGGAATCGAAAATGCATAAGATCCAGATACTTGGTACGGGATGTCCGAAATGCCACAAGTTGGCAGAGACGGCAGAAAAAGCAGCCGGACAGGCGGGCCTGGACTTTGAGATCGTAAAGGTGACCGACCTGGACGAGATAATGGACTTCGGCGTGGTGGTAACTCCGGGATTGGCCTTAAACGGCAAGGTGCTTTTTACGGGGAAGGTTCCTTCCGTAGATGAACTCGCCGACATACTAAAAAAGGCCGCCGGGAAATGAGCCAAAGCTCGCATCAGGCAGATTGCGCAGACGGATTACGTGAAGGTGATCCTAAACCGTGAGCGATAAAAAGAAACTTCTCTGGCTTGCTGCGGCTTTTGTACTTTTTTATTTTATGCCCGCCGACAGCGACAGGGTGCAGTCCGGAGCCGTTGAAGCCGTGGCCATGCTGCACGAATACGCGAGGGAACATGTGTTGCTCTGTCTCGTTCCGGCCTTTTTCATCGCCGGTGCCATCAGTGTCTTCGTGAGCGCTCAATCGGTGATGAAGTACCTGGGAGGAAAGGCCAACAAGGCGGTAGCCTATTCAGTGGCTGCCATATCAGGCACGGTTCTGGCCGTTTGTTCCTGCACCGTACTGCCCCTTTTTGCCGGGATATACAAGCGTGGCGCCGGACTGGGGCCCGCAACGGCATTTCTTTATTCCGGCCCGGCCATCAACGTCCTGGCAATCATACTCACTGCCAGGGTTTTGGGAGTGCAGCTGGGCGTCGCAAGGGCTGTGGGTGCCATTGTCTTCAGCGTAGTGATAGGCATCGCCATGTCGCTTCTTTTTAACCGCGAAGAAGCCCAAAGGCAGCAGGATTTCGCCCTCGCGGAGGACATTGGCGAAGACAAGCCGCTTTGGCAAACGGTCTGGCACATAGCATCCCTGGTGGTCTTTCTGGTCTTCGCCAACTGGGCGGCGCCGAGAGAACCGGGAGGTTTGTGGTCCGCCATTTACGGCATAAAGTGGTATGTCGCCGGAGCGGCTCTTTTGAGCGTGGCCTTTTCGACGCTCAGATGGTTCGATCACGGCGAGAGAGAATCCTGGCTGGATTCTACCAAAGGCTATGCACTCCAGGTCATGCCTCTGCTTTTTGCCGGTGTGCTCGTCGCCGGGTTCCTCCTCGGTCGCCCGGGACAGGAGGCGCTCATTCCATCGAGATTCGTTGCCTCGCTTGTAGGGGGAAACAGTCTTTTCGCCAACTTTTTCGCTTCCATTGCGGGCGCGTTCATGTATTTCGCGACTCTGACGGAAGTGCCTATCCTCCAGGGGCTTTTGGGCGCCGGAATGGGGCAGGGTCCCGCTCTTGCCCTGCTTCTTGCCGGACCGGCCCTTTCGCTGCCGAACATGCTCGTCATACGAAGTGTTTTGGGAACGAAAAAAACCATTGCCTATGTCGGGCTGGTCGTAGTCATGTCGGCGACAGCCGGCCTGATTTACGGGACTTTTACAGCCTGACGGGACAAGAAAGAAGGTGTTTTTTTATGACGAAAAAACTCAAGGTCCTTTTTCTGTGTACGGGCAATTCCTGCCGCAGCCAAATGGCCGAAGGGTGGTCCAGATTTCTAAAGGCGGATGTGATAGACGCCTGGTCGGCCGGGATTGACCCGACAAAGGTCAATCCAAAGGCCATACAGGTCATGGCCGAAGCGGGAGTGGACATTTCGGGGCAAAAGAGCAAGCACGTGGAAAGCCTGATGGATATTCCCTTCGACGTGGTAATAACACTTTGCAAAGATGCGAGAGACACCTGTCCCATTTTCCCGGGAGAGGCGAAGGTAGTTCACCACGGGTTTGACGATCCGGCAAGGGCGGAGGGTTCCGAGGAAGAAATCCTTGCCTTTTTCAGAAGGGTCAGGGACGAAATACGTGAATTCGTGGAAACCCTGCCCGAAAGTCTCGTCTAGCGTGGATCTTTTCAAGGGTTTGCCCCGTTGTTTACCGAACGGAAGGGGGTGACCTCCATTAGATTCGCAAGGATAACCTCGAGGTTCTGGCTTCGGCAAGTGGCCAGCAGTGGGGGCGATTTCAGCATAGTGATCCAGACCAACATCGCAGGGTGATGAATGGCCTACAAAGGTCCGGCGGGCCTTTTGGGAAAGCCTGAAAATACCGATTCCTTTACACCTTTTAGGGTAAAGGGAGAAAACGTCATTTGCTGGATACACGAAGAGGCGATGGAATTTTTCGGGGATCGGGGCCCCATGCCCGACGGTTCGTACCTGTTTTTAGTGGAGGGGACCGGACGGTTGCGCCTGTGGTTTGAAGACGGACTCGAAGGCGGAGAAAGAAGTTGAATAGGTGTTCCCTATCCCTGAATCGTTTCGATTGTAAAGCGTGAATGAATAGAGTAAGGAAGGGGAAAACGTGGCGGATTCGAAGGATTTGTTCTTGATGCTGTGGTTGACACTGTCAAACAGGGAGGTTTTGTAGTTATGGACGAGGAAAAGATCGCTGCTGCGAACAATATGGCTTGTCCGGCCGATGACCGGCATATGACCAGTATCTTTGAGAAATATCTGACCCTCTGGGTTGGGTTGTGTATCGTCGCTGGGATACTCTTGGGCAAGATCGCCCCGGAGTTGGCTCAAACGCTTGATGGCATGGCAATTCGCGTTAACGGGGCGCCTGTCATCTCGATCCCGATCGCCATCTGCCTGTTCTTCATGATGTATCCGATCATGGTAAAGATCGATTTTGCCGGAGTTGTAAAAGCCGGAAAAAGTGGAAAACCTGTTTTCCTGACCCTGTTCGTAAACTGGTGTGTCAAACCCTTCACAATGTATGCCATTGCCATGCTTTTTCTGGGTGTGCTGTTTAAAGGATTTATTGGAGCAGAAGCGATGGATCTGGTAAAAATGCCCTTTGGTCTCGACCTGCCGGTTGGAGCGGAGTACGGCGCTGGTGTTGTTGTCTCGCAGGGTGGCGTTAAAATGCTTCAGATTCCGCTGTGGCGTAGTTACTTTGCTGGTTGCATTCTGCTGGGGATAGCCCCCTGTACCGCCATGGTTCTGGTCTGGGGATATCTGGCCCGGGGCAATGACGGCCTGACTCTTGTGATGGTCGCTATCAATTCACTGACAATGCTGGTCCTTTATGGTGTGTTGGGCGGTTTCCTGCTTGGCGTCGGCAAACTCCCTGTACCGTGGCAGGCTCTGGTTTTATCTGTTTCCATCTATGTGGCTCTGCCATTGGTTGCCGGGTATTTCTCCCGCAAATGGATTATAGGGCGCAAGGGCGAAAAGTGGTTTAAGGAAAAGTTTCTTCACTTGCTGACACCTGTGACCATCTGCGCACTGCTCTTGACTCTGGTTCTTTTGTTCAGCTTCAAAGGTGAAACCATTCTGGCCAACCCACTCACCATTCTCTGGATATCCATTCCGTTGTTTATTCAGACTATTTTCATTTTCAGCCTGGGCTATGCAGCAGCGAAATTGCTCAAACTCAAATACGAAGATGCCGCTCCTGCCGCCATTATCGGCGCTTCCAACCATTTTGAGGTCGCCATCGCAACGGCAGTCATGCTATTCGGCCTGTCATCAGGGGCAGCCCTTGCAACGGTGGTTGGTGTACTTATCGAAGTGCCGGTGATGCTGATGTTGGTGGGAATCTGCAAACGGACAGCCGGCTGGTTCAAAGCGGAAAAGGCGTAACCGAGAGACTGATCCGGGTAAATTTACCTGGTATTTTGAGGAAACGAGAAGAGCAAGAACATACAGAAGGATTATTAGCACCTGTGAACCAACAATCGATGGCTATAGGGTTCGAAGACGAACAGGAACTGCTGAAGAAAGTTTCGAGAGACTGCTGTAGCAAGTAGTGGAAAACCGACGCTTTTTTGTGTGCAGCCTCCCGCCTCAAGTGATATCCTCTTAAGTGCTAGGCGGGAGGCGATTGCGTTGGTAATTGAACCAGGCAGCAGGAAAGCAGTGCTTTTGGCAGACGGGGCCATGTTCGTGGCCGCTGTTTTCTGGGGGTCTGGTTTCGGGGCCACCAACTGGCTTTTGGGTTTTATGTCCCCTCTGTGGCTTTTGGCTCTCCGTTTCGTGGCGAGCACCGCCTTACTGGCGGCTGCCTTCAAGTCCAGACTTTCTCGCCTGGAGAGAAAAGACGTCTTCCTTGGCTGCCTGCTTGGAGGGCTTTTGGCCGCCACGTTCGTTGCCCATATAATCGGCCTGCTTTTCACTACGCCGGGCAAGCAATCTTTCATCGCCGGCAGCAATGTCGTCATGGTTCCTTTTCTTTACGCGTTCTTTTATCGAAAGATGCCCTCGCTCATCGCCACGGCGGCGGCCGTAGTTACCACGGCTGGTCTTTTGGTAATGGCCTTTACCCCGGGGATGACTTTCAATTTCGGTGATGCGCTTTCGCTGCTTTTGGCCTTGGGGATTGCTCTTCACGTGCTGGCCGTGGGCAACTTGAGCCGCAGGATGGACCCCGTGGCCCTCACTGTTGTCCAGATGGCGGCGGCCGGTTTCGTCCTCACCGTTTCGGCTTTCATTTTCGAACCCTTTCCCTTCCTTGCGGAAGTCCCTGCCAAAGCCTGGGGAGGGCTTTTATACGTTGTGCTTTTTGTCACCGTCATCCCCTTTTTGATTCAGACGGTGGCCCAGCGCTACAGTCCCGAAACTCACGCGGCGATCCTGCTTTCTTTGGAAAGCCCCTCGGGCTACGTTTTCGCGGTTCTCATCGGGCAGGAAATCCTGAACGCCCAGATCGTTATTGGTGGGCTGATAATCCTCGCCGGTGTGTTCCTTGCCGAAACCGAGACGTTCATGAGAAAGAAGTTTCACAGGCCTCCAAAAACAACCCTGCTACACGATAACGGTGACAGGCTGTGACAAGGATAAGAAAGCTTCTCCCAAAACTCATGGCCGCCAATTTCGGGATAATGGCCTTCAGCCAGGTGTATTTTCTTCTCCCGGTGTACCTGGAATGGGTCGGTGTGAGTGGCCCTGAGACGGTGGGATGGATTCTCGGCGCCTATTACGCTGCGAGCACCTTTCCAAGACCCTTTCTTGCACAACTGGTGGAGCGGTTCCCCCTTCGCAAGGTACTGATGGCAGCTGCCGTACTTTGCGCCGTCGGCGGCGTGGGGCTTGCCCTTTCGGGTTCGTCGGTGCCGCTTCTTATCTTCTGGAGGACGCTTTCTGGTTTTGCCTTTGGCCTTTACCTGGTTGCCCTTACAACCTACCAGACCATGGTGATTCCCGACGAGGTTCGTGGCGGAGCCTTCGCTCTCGTCGCCGTGGGGGCCATGGCACCTTTCGTTATATCACTGCCTCTTGGGGACTGGTTCCTGCAGAAGGGAAGTTTTTCTTTTTATATCTGGATGGGCCCCATGCTGGCCGTATTAAGCGGGTTTATAGCCTTCATACTGCGGCCCGCAGGCGCTACGAAAGACGAAAAAGGAAAAAAAGAGAAAAAAGAGCAATGGGGAAGATGGACGGATCTTTTACGCCTGAGACCCCTGCAGGTTTTAATGGTATCTACGGTGCTCTACGGTCTGACCGACGCGGCCATAATATCGGTAACCCCGCTGGCGATGGACAAGAATCTCGTCCCGTCGGCGTTCATGGCTTCCTTCGCTGTAGGGGCCCTTTTGATAAGGATCCTGGGATTCAAAATCCTGGACCTCTTCCCGAGATACGGGACGGCTGCGGTAGTTATCGCCGTCAATGCCGCAGCCCTTTTCGGGACCTCTTTTGCCGGAAGCAACCGGGCCTTTGCCTTCTGGGGGTTTTTCTACGGCCTGGGAGTGGGTGTCGGTTTCCCCCTGTACCTGGCCCTGATAGGGGACGTGGCACCCCAGTCACTGAGGCCCAAGGCCACGGCGCTGGTCTGGTTCATCCTTGACGGGTGTTTTTTTGTGACACCAGTATTAATGGGTTATCTTACATCTTGCTTCGGTGCGCCGGGCGCTTTCCGTCTCCTGCCGGGCATAATCTTTTTCTGCACGCCCGCGTTGTACTGGTTTCTCTGGAGACCCCTCATGGGCGACAAAAAAGAGGACTCACGGGAGTGAGCCCTCTTTTTAAACTATTGTGACCGGAATCCTGTTGATTTTATTTTGCCTGCCAGGAACCTCCGGTGCTGACATAATCGCTTCCACCTGTCCACGAGCCCGCAAGAATCCCCTTTTTGAAGATACCCTGCAGTGTACCCTTGAGAGGTTCGTCAACGTCATAATGTTCACCCTGGTAGATCAATTTACCCGTTGCCGTTCCTGCCCAACTTGCCGATATGGCTCCAGTTACCGGGTCGAATGATCCAGTAAGGCTGCCACCGATGGAAACGTTCTGGTTGGGATCGCTGTATCGGGCGGCAATTGACCCGGTGACCTTCGTCCCGGATATAGTCATGTTCAATTTACCCCCCGATATGCCCTGCCCGGAAATTACGCCGGAGTATCTTCCGTCCGCGTTGATTTTACGGGTGTGTACTGAGGACACGCTGTCCGACCCGAGGAGCTTTCCATTACCACTGAAAGAAAAAAGGAGCCCCTTCACGTCGCCCATGGCAAGGGCCGTGAAGGTGATGCTTTCCCCCGGCCCGATGGTTGAAAAGGAGGGGCTCGTTCCCCAGCCCACTCCGCCGTCGGAGTAGGGCCCCGTGGAGTCGATGGAACATGAAAAGCCTGTAACGGGCTTGTTTGAGAGGTTGGTCACCGTGACGGCAAAGACTGTCTGGTCTGTCCCGGCCGAAGGGCTGATGCTCCAGGCGAGGACTCTGCCGGGTTCGGTTTTTTCAGGGACATCAGTCGGTTTTTCCACGGTTTTGGGTTTTGACTCCGGTTCCTGTTTGGTTTCAACCACCACTACGCCTTCGGGTTTAGGGGCCGGCTTCAGAGGTTTTTCAAGGGGTTTTTCAGACAGGATCTGCTCTTTTTCCTTCTCCAGGGCGGCCATTTCGGCGGCAAGCTCTGCCTCCAGGTCGAGCTTGTTTTCAGCGGCCGCCTGCTGTTCTGCTTCGGCCTTTTCCAGGCGCTCCTGCTCGAGGCGCTCCGCGCGGGCTATTTCCCGCTCCCTGGCTATCTCGGCGGCAACTTCCGCCTCGATCCGGACCTCTCCTTGGAGTTTCTCGTACGTGCGGTCTTTGCCCTTGAGTCCGTACTCGTCGCAGAGACGTTCGAAGTTTCCCTTGGCGAGGATCATGTCCACGGCCACTTTCTCCGCCTCGGCTCGGTTGGCGGCAAAACCTCGCTCGATAAGATAGGTCTCGAGGTAACGATATTCCGCGGCCATGGTGGCCTGGAAAAACTCGTTCTTCATGGCCTCCTCCCTGGTCTTTGGCCATTTCTCCACGGGGCCTACCGTTTCGAGCATGGTGTTGTAGATCTTTTCGAAGTTCTTTTGTCCCACCCAGGTAACGGCTGCGTCGCCGGCCATCTTTCCCATGTTTCCTATGGCGATGATCTGCCCTATGGCAGGGGCCGTATAGCCGATTATCTTGCTGGCCGTGAAGTTACCCAATTTCTCCGTCGCGCCGCTGAAATCGCCCTTCAAGACGGCCTCGCCTATGGAGGCAAGGTCGCTTGCGTCGGCGGCCAGGCCCAGCGCGGCGGGCGAGTTTCCGGTAAGGCCGGTTATGAAGTTGTTGGCTGCCTGGACGGGGTCGGGTACAACAGGTTCGTCTGCCGGTTCGGCGAAAGACCCAACGGGCAAAAGAACAAGAACTGCTGCCAAAAGTACTGGAAACCATTTCGTTTTTTTCATGGCCTGCCTCCCTGGTCGCGTTCGTGTTGAGGTTTTGGGACCGCTATCCAATTTGTAGGTCTTTGTTTTTTCTCGTATTTTGTATTTTGCCGAAAGCTCCGGAGCGGGAGTTTATCCGCCTATTTGTTTTCGCAGCTGTTCGGCCAGAGGGCTTTGCAATTTTTCCAGGATTTCTATCCTGTCCAGGGCGCCCTGCCTGTTGCCCCTCAAGACCGAGATGAGGCCAAGACCGAAATGGGCTTCGGGCGAATCGGGCAAGAGCTTCAGTGCCTTTGTATAAGCGTCCTCGGCGGCTCCCAGGTCCTCGGCGCCTATCGCCGCAAGGCCCAGGCTGTTCCAGGCCGCTACAAGGCCCGGTTCGAGTTCGACAGCTTTTCGGGCCGTGACCACGGCGTCGACGTATTTACCGGTTTGGGTCAGGCATTGGGATAGGTTGTTCCAGGCATAGGCATATCCCGGATCCAGTTCGGTGGCCTTGCGGAAGGCCGCGGTGGCTTCGGGTATTTGTCCAAGTCGCCATCTTGCCACGCCCAGGTTGTACCAGCCCAAGGCGAGATCAGGACGGCGTTTCAAAAGTTTTTCAGTGGTTTGTGCCTGGCCTTCCCAGTCTCCGGTGCTTCCAAGTGCGGCAGCAAGGTTGAAAAGAGAGGAATCCAGTTTCGGGTCAAGTTCCAGTGCTTTCCTGTAATGACTGATGGCTTCCTCGTAACGTTTCATCCTGCCGAGAATTACGCCTGATCGGTGCCACGCGTCGGGAAACTCCGGCGCAAGTTCGCAGACTTTCTGAAAGCTCTCCAGGGCCCTGGCGTCGTTGCCCAGTTTCTCAAGGGCGTTACCCAGGTTGTAGTAAAGGGCCGCGTTTCGCGGGTCGACGGCAAGTCCCTTTTGGAGGATATCGACGGCTTCTTCGTATCTGCCCTGTTCATTCAATACGGTTCCCAGGTTAAGGTAAGAGCCAGTGTAATCCGGTTTCAGTCGTATGGCTTCGAGGTAGCTTTCTTCCGCCTGGGGTGGCATGCCCAGTTTCTGGTATGCAACCCCCAGGTTGTAGAAAGCGGCCGCCGACTCAGGGTCAGCTTTGGCGGCGAGCCTGAACGCGGCGGCGGCTTTTTCGTAGTCGCCCTGTTCGGCTGCCTGGGCTCCGAGCTTTATGTATTCTTCGGCGGGAGCCGCTGAAGCGGTGTTGGCAAAAACCAAAAAAGACAAAAAAGAGAAAAAGAGCAAAATAACAAGGGGGGAACTCTTTCTAAAAGTCAACATAAGGGGCACCTTCTTTCACTGTCAGGATGATTATTGACTGCGGTCCCCAAGAGCTTTGGGGTCGCAAGTTATGCCTGAAAAGAACGAATAGCCGAATAGCCAGTGTGAGTTTGCCTTGAAGCACAAGGTCCAAAAAAAACTGCGGCCGGACAGGCCGCAGTTTTGAAAGCGAACTTTATTCGTAGGATTTCATGAAAGCTTCCGCGTTGAAAAGCGCGACAAAGGCTTTACCTCTTGAGTGGAGCATGGACTTGTAAAACGACTTGTACCCGCCGGGCAGAGATTCGATCTGCAAAATCCACTTTTCTTCCCATTCCGCGGTGCGGGGTATCTGTTTTTCGCTGAAGGCCGCTCGTTTCGTTCCGGCGGGGATGTAGCCCCTCGAGAGGTCGTCCTGAAGCGCCCTTGCGGCGAAGATACTGATGCCAGCCGCCGAAATGAAATGTTTTTTCGCTTTTGCCAGCTCGAGGCCTGCCTTTTCCGGTATATGTGAAGGGATTTCCGTCGCGATCATTTCGTTTTTCGCGGATTGAAATATCTTGCAGGCCTCATCGAAAACCTTTTTACTTTCTTCGCTTATCTCCTCGAAATAGGAGGGCCTCACGATTTGGTGCACGCTTTCCCAGGCGCCTTCGCATTTAGCCCAGGCGTTTTCCAATGATTCCCGTGTCTGGTCGAAGGCGATGCGGCTTTTGAACTCGGGGCTTTTTCTCATCCATATCAAGAGGACCTCGCCTGAACGTTCGATCTTGAAGACGACCGATCCGCGGGCAGCCTGCAATTTGACGAGATTATCCTGGAAGGTCTCGGGCGGGGTGTTTGCCACTGGTTTGAAGTCCGCTTCCCTGATGATATCACCTGGCATCAGGCCGGAGCTGGAGGTGAAAGAACCTTCATCAACGGATGAAACCAAAAGCCCCCTGGGGTGCTGTTCTAAAACCATTTCTTCCGCGCACGCCGGGGACGGTGAAAGTGACACTACCAAAAGAAAGGCCGCCAAAACAAAAAGCAGATGCCATCTTGCCGTTCTGTTTTGATCCTTCATGATATCATCCTCCTGCTCCGGAACATTCCTGGCTGTTTTAACTAGTATACTCCGAAAGACGGAAAGAAAAAGCGCCCTGTTTCCTCTCAAAAAGGAATCTTTTCCCAGTCGTAAAGTTCGCCGTGTGAAAGCCTTCCCCCTACGAAAGTCATCACCGGGCGAACCTTCAAAAGTTCATGGACAGGAGTAGAAAAAACGTTCCTGTCCAGTACCGCGAAATCCGCGGATTTACCCGTTTCAAGCGAACCGAAAAGTCGCTCCTTGCCTACAGCCCGCCAGGGGTTTACTGTATAAAGAGTCAGGGCTTCTTCGAGTGTCAGCTTCTGTTCAGGCAGCCACCCACCCTCGGGCTTCAGGTCATCGTCAGTGCGGGTGACGGCAGCCCAGATGCCCCTCCAGGGGTTTGTGGGCTCCACCGGGGCGTCGCTTGAAGCAGACAGAAGCAAACCCTTTTCAAGCATGCTTTTCCACGCATAGGCCCAGGTTAGCCTTTCCTTGCCTATTCGTGATTCGGCGATATGGATGTCACTCGGCACGAAGACAGGCTGGATGTCGCAAAATGCCCCAAGCGCAGCCAGGCGGTCCAACTGATCGGGCCTGCAGATCTGCGCGTGAAGAAGCCTGTGCCTGAGTCCACCCGGAAGGGGGGGCAGGTTTTCCAGTGATTCAAGGGCACCGATGAACTGGTCTGTGGCGGCGTCGCCAATGGCGTGGATTTGCGCCTGGATGCCCTTTTTGTGTGTTTCGGCCAGCTTTTGGCGTATTGTTTCGTCATCCATGTTGAGCATGCCTCGTGTTGAAGGTTCGTCAACGTACGGAAAAGACACAGCAGCCGTGCGGCCGCCTAAAGAACCATCGAGAAAGAATTTTCTACCGCCATAGCTCATCCATTCGTCGCCGTCGCCGGATTTCTCCCAGCCTTTGATGTCCTCGTCGCTGTAAAGCCGGACCCGAAGGGGAAGCGCTCCCCTTGCGACAAGTGAACGGTAGGCTTCTATATTCTCTTCCAGTCCGTAGGAAGCAGCGCTGCAGGCGTTTACGGCCGTGATTCCCTCGGCGGCGAGGCGCGCCATGGTTTGCCGTAGCGCCTCTTCCTCGGCTTTCCCCTCGTACATGGTTTTTTTCATGGCCTCGACGACGGGTTTGGCGGCGTCTTCCAGCAAAGTGCCGGTCATTTTACCCATACCGTTTCTGTGAACGCCCGGTCCAGTCATATCGGCGGAAAGCCCTGCTGCCTGCAGGGCTTTGGAATTCACGACGTGTATATGGGCACAGACTCGCAGAAGCAGGACAGGGTTCGGTATGCCAAGCTCGTCCAGTTCTTCCATGGTGGGGAGTCTTCCATCGGGCCATCTTGAGTTGTCGAAACCGACGCCGTAGATCCATTCGTTTTGTTCCGCAAGGGCTGCATGTTGTCTTACAAGCTCCAGGAGATGTTCCCTTGAACGGGCTTCATGAAGGGAAAGGGCCGTTTCCTGCCGGGACAGGGCCGTCAGATGCAGATGGGCATCGGTCATCCCGGGGATGACGGAAACGCCTTCCGCGTCAAAACGGAGGGCTTCTTTCGCTCCGGGCAAGGAGTGGATTTCTTCCGTGCTGCCTGCGGCCTTTATGGTATCTCCTCCTATGAGAAGGGCCTCGGCAAAGGGTCGTTCGGGGTTACCTGTCCATATAGATGCTCCAGTGATTAATAAATTCCGGTTTTCCATGATGCACCTCCAAATTCCCGACGTGTTCTGGCTGTGTCAATAATATCCCATAACGGAATATCCCATAACGGACACCGCGAGGGGAAACTAAAAGTTTCCAAATAAGAAATATTTTTACGTATACAAACATAAAATATAGCAGCCAGAAAAAACAGTTGACAAACTAAAGTTTTGGGGTAAAGTGTTTTCTAAACAATTAGACATATTAGCATTTTGAATTACCTTCTGGAAGTTTGGTGGATCTTGTCGCCTTTCAAAGGAGTGTTGCCTTATGAGGAACTACAGGAATATTCCCCTGTGGAAGGATGTAACGGAGGCCGAGTGGAACGACTGGAAGTGGCAGATATCCAACCGTATCACCACGGTGGAGCAGCTACGGCAGGTCATCGAGATGACCGATGAAGAAGCCGACCAGGTGGAGCGGAGCCTCAAGAAGCTTCGGATGGCCATAACGCCTTACTACGCCTCCCTGATGGACCCCAAGGATCCCACCTGTCCGGTGCGCAAGCAGGCGGTACCGACGCTTCCTGAGACGAAGCTGTCTGCTGCCGACCTCCACGACCCGCTTCACGAGGACGTGGATTCACCTGTTCCGGGATTGACGCACCGTTATCCCGACAGGGGTTTATTGCTACTAACGGACCAGTGCAGCATGTACTGCCGTCACTGCACGAGAAGGCGCAAGGCCGGGGAGACGGACAAGGCCTACACGGAGGACCAGATCAAAAAGGGCATAGAATACATTCGCAACACGCCTACCTTCAGGGACGTGCTTTTATCCGGAGGCGACCCACTGACGGTGGACGAGGACATGCTCGAATGGGTAATCAGCGAGCTTGTGAAGATACCGCACGTGGACTTTGTTCGTATTGGTAGCCGCACGCCCGTGGTATGCCCGCAGCGGATCACCGACAAGCTTTGTTCCATGCTCCGGAAATATCACCCTATCTGGCTCAACACGCACTTCAACCACCCCAAGGAAGTGACGGAAGAATCCTCTGAGGCATGTGCGAAGCTTGCCGATGCCGGAATACCTCTTGGCAACCAGACGGTGTTGTTGAAAGGGGTCAACGACTGTCCCTACCTCATCCGTGAACTTAACCAGCGTCTTTTGAAGATACGAGTGAACCCCTACTACATCTACCAGTGCGACCTTTCTGAAGGGATCGAGCACTTCAGGACCAGCGTAGGCAAGGGTATCCAGATCATGGAATACCTGAGGGGCCACACCACCGGCATGGCTCAGCCGTTATATATAGTGGACGCGCCCGGCGGTGGCGGCAAGATTCCCGTGGGCCCGAACTACGTGGTGAGTCGTTCGGACCGCAAGGTGATACTCCGCAACTACGAGGGAGTATTGACGGTTTACACCGAGCCGGACGACGACCGGAGCCATCCCGAGGAGCTCTACCACTGGGAGGAATACACGGCACGTCAGCGGAGCCTATCGCGCGAGGGCCTTATAAAGCTCTTCGAAGGCGAGGCCATATCCCTCGAACCAGCCGGGCTCGAAAGAAGAAAACGGGGGAAACA
>NPIG01000310.1_pt1 | contig 45891 bp, 35 predicted proteins | sample 8637441 | NCBI WGS metagenome assembly NPIG01 (sample SAMN07420675, study PRJNA396082) | bioreactor metagenome | isolation source: sample BR6 brine-fed electro-methanogenic bioreactor BR | place: Japan: Kochi | collected 2016-06-14
TTTCATTTCTTTACAGGCTCTTCATTTTTGATTAAATATTAATATGCTTTAGCCCAATAAACTAAATGTTTAGCAGGTTTACCACAAATTGGACAAACATCACCAACTGATGTTTGATCAAATGGCATACATCTTGAAGTAGCTGAAGTATCAGCTTTTACTTTTTCTTCACAAGCTACGTCTCCACACCACATCATTTTGATGTAACCTTGTTGTTCGTTGATTGTTTTCTTGAAGACTTCATAATCAGTTACTGTTCTTGTATTATAAGTCACATTCTTTAATGCTTTTTGATACATTTCATCATGAATTGAATCTAGCAATGTTGGTACTGATTTAGCAACTTCTGATAAATCATATTGAGTTTTTTCACCATCAAGTCTTTTAGCTAATACACATTGGTTGTTAGCTAAGTCTCTTGGACCTATTTCTACTCTTAGAGGAATACCTCTCATCTCAGCTTCTGCGAATTTAAATCCTGGAGATTTGTCTGTTTCATCAACCTTAACTCTTACACTTAAAGCTTTTAATTCTTCTTCTAATTTATGAGCAGCTTCTAAGACACCTTCTTTTTTCTGTTGGATTGGAATAATCACAACTTGTATAGGTGCTAGTCTAGGTGGTAATACTAATCCTGAATCATCACCATGAACCATAATTACAGCTCCAATTAATCTAGTTGATACTCCCCAAGATGTTTGATGAGGATTTTTTAGTTTACCATCTTTGTCTTGGAATGTAATATTGAAAGCTTCAGCGAATCCTGTACCAAAGTAATGAGTAGTACCTGATTGTAATGCTTTACCATCATGCATTAAAGCTTCAATTGAATAAGTTTCTTCAGCTCCTGCAAATTTTTCTTTATCAGTTTTTCTTCCTAAAACAAATGGAATAGCTAATAGTTCAGAACCTACTTTATTATAAGCTTCTAACACATCTAATGTTTCTTTTCTAGCTTCTTCTTCAGTTGCGTGAGCTGTATGACCTTCTTGCCATAAGAACTCAGAACCTCTTAAGAATGGTCTAGTTGTTTTTTCCCATCTAACCACAGAACACCATTGGTTATATAGTTTAGGTAAGTCTCTATGAGAAGCAATTACTCTTGAATAATGATTACAGAATAATACTTCTGATGTTGGTCTAATGATTAATCTTTCTTGAAGCAATTCATTTCCACCTATAGTTACAATAGCTGTTTCAGGTGCGAAACCTTCAACGTGTTCAGCTTCTTTTAAGAATAAAGATTCAGGAATGACAAGCGGCATATAGACATTCTCATGTCCAGTTTTTTTCAACTCGGCATCTAAATATCCTTTTATCCCCTCCCATAAAGCAAATCCATACGGTCTATAGATAATAAATCCTTTTGCTTCCGTATAGTCCATTAGTTCAGCTTTTCGGCATACATCTGTATACCATTGTGCAAAATCTTGATCTCTAGCTGTGATTTCTCTTACTAGTTTTTTTGCCATATAAATCACTCCTTCTTATGTTTAATGATTATAACATATATAATCAATTTTTATATTATTTTTTCTACAAATCTATATAAATCTTCAATTGATCCATGTTTGAAGACATTACAGTCTTCTAATACTTTTTCAAAGATTTCTCCTACTCTTTGTTTTAGAGTATCTTGAATGTTTTCTAAATCTATGTTTTCTTCTTTTAAAGTTTCAATCCAAGGTAGATGTTTTTCTAACTCAGGATATTTTATAGGATTAGTATTATTAACTAAACAATCTTCTATTAATTCTAATTCTTTAACAAGTCTACCAGGAAGAATAGCTAGTCCCATAACTTCAATTAACCCTATGTTTTCTTTTTTGATATGGAAGTATTCTTCTCTTGGATGATACCATCCATAAGGTTTATCTTCAGTTGAGTAGTTATTTCTTAACACCATATAGAACTCATACTGAGCCCCATTTAATTTTAGAATCGGTGTTATTGTATTATGTGGGTGGTCTGTTTCTTTAAAGATATTCAATTTATCATTATTGTAATTTTGCCAAGCTTTAAAAATATCTCCTACTTGATCTAATAATGCATTTTCATTATTAGAGCTAACTCTAATCACAGACATAGGCCAATTTAATACTTCTATTGTTACTTTACGTTTTTTATACTTTCTTAAAACTTCAGCTTTTTCAATTGGGAAATCGTATTTACCACCTTGGAAATGATGATGTCCTAAGATTGAACCACCTACTATTGGAAGTCCTGCATTCGAACCAATTAAGTAATGTGGGAACTTGTTGATAAAATCAACTAGCTCTGCGAATGATCTTTCGTTTACATACATTGGTGAATGGTCTTTTCTTAAAACAATTGTATGTTCAGGAAAATATGCATATGGAGAATATTGCATACCCCAAACATCTTTTTCGTGATTAAGAGTTAAACTAATTACACGATGATTGCTTCTAGGTGCTAAACTAGTTGCTTGATAAACTCCTTCATTTTCCATACATAGAGGACAAGTAGGATATTTATCTAAAATTTTAGATTGAGCTAAAATATCTTTAGGATCTTTTTCTGGTTTAGAAAGATTAATTGTAATTTCTAAAGGTGCGTATTTACCTTCATATTTGTATTTGATATTCTTAGCTATTCTTATAGTTTTTATATAGTTAGTTTTAACCGATAAATCATGAAAGAAATTAGTCGCAGTTAAAGGACCTGTTTTGTATTTTTGTTTGAACATTCTTGTAAGTTCTGAAGGCCTTGGTAATAAACAATCTACTATTTTACCTTCAAAAGCATCTCTAGCTATAACTGTATCTGATTCTATATCATTATTTTCAACTGCATAATCTAAGATAGCTTCCATAGTTTCAAAGAAATCCACTTCTTCAGTTATCTCTTCTTTTGTAAATTTATTTAATTTTAATAAGTATAAGATTCTATTAACTGCATAGTAATCATCATCTATACCTAAGTATAGATTCTTTTGTGCATAACTAATGAGTTCGTTGATTCTAGTATTTATCATTCTTATTCCTCAAATCCGTTTGGTTTAGCTTGATGGAAGTTCCAAGCTGTAGAAATGATTTCTTCAATTCTTTTAGAAGGTTTCCAACCTAAATGTTTTTCAGCTTTTTTATACGTTGCGACTAACTTATCAGGATCTCCTGGTCTTCTTTCTCCTAGTTTCATCGGTACAGGATGTTTAGTAACCTTTCTAGCCGTTTCAACGATTTGAAGGTTTGAATATCCTGTTTCAGATCCTAAGTTAAAGATATTTGAGTTATTACCTTTTTCTAAATAATTTAAAGCTTTAATATGTGCATCTACTAGGTCTTCTACATGGATGTAGTCTCTAATACATGTTCCATCGAATGTTTTGTAGTCTTGTCCAAAGATTGTGATAAACTCTCTTTTTTCAAGTGGTACTTGTAATACGATTGGGATAAGGTGCGTTTCTGGATTGTGTGCTTCACCAATTGAAGAATCACTTGAAGCTCCAGCAACGTTGAAGTATCTTAATGATACATATTTTAAACCATAAGCTACATCTGACCATTTCATGATTTTTTCCATCATTAATTTAGTTTCACCATAAGCACTTTCTGGATGTGTATCATATTCTTCTGTAATCGGCATTTTTTCATGAGTCCCATAGGTAGCAGCTGATGAAGAGAAGACGATTTTTCTTACTTTGAACTCTTCCATAACTTCTAATAAAGAAATAGTTCCTGATACGTTATTATTGAAGTATTTCAATGGGTTAGCCATTGATTCTCCAACTAAACTTGAAGCTGCGAAATGAATAACTGCGTCTATTTCATTTTCTTGAAAAACTTTTCTAAGTTCTTCTTTATCTCTAATGTCTACTTTATAAAACTTAGCTTTTGAGTCTATCGCTTGTTTATGACCTGTTAATAAGTTATCTACTACTATTACTTCATGATCTAATTCTAATGCTAATTTAACGAAATGGCTACCAATGTAACCTGCTCCACCTAATACTAATAATCTCATACTTACCTCCAATTTATTTTGTCAAGTCCTTCAAAACTTAAAAAGTTTTGATGGTCTGGCTTTTTATTAAATATTAATTCTTCTTTTTTTGTAGGATGATTAAATCTTAATTGATAAGCATATAATCCTATGAAGAAGGTTCTGTTATTAACTGTATCTCCATATTTTGTATCACCGATTAATGGGTGATTATGATGTGCAAACTGACATCTTATTTGATGGAATCTTCCTGTAATTAAATTAACTTTAACTAAAGAAATATTCTCTTCTTCTTGATACTCTAACACTTCATATTCCAATTCAGCTATTTTACCACTATTTTTATCAGTTATGAAAGCTTGTCTTTTATTTTCGTTTTTAGTTAAATAATCAGAATATTTACCAAATTCCGAATCTAGCTTACCTTTTACAATCGCTAGATATGATTTATGAAATTCTTTATTGCGGATTTGTTCAGATAATCTAGAAGCTGCTTTTGAAGTTTTAGCGAACACCATAACTCCAGATACATTCAAATCTAATCTATGAACTAATCCTAGATAAACATTTCCAGGTTTATTGTATTTAGTTTTAATGTAATCTTTTAATAAATTAACCATATCATCTTTTTGCATTGAACCTGCTTGACTTAATACATCTGCAGGTTTAATAACTACGATTATGTGATTGTCTTCATAAAGAATGTTTAGATTCATAAGTTCACACCTTTTCCTTAAATATTTTACCATAAAATGAAAGAAAAACTAAGCATTTTCAGCTTAGTTTTTATATTATGGATTAACTCTATTTGGTCCTCTATAAAGATATGTTACATCTCTAATATTATCGATATCAAATAATCTCATTAAGAAACGGTTTAAACCAAATCCGTATCCACCATGTGGTGGCATACCGAATTTAAAGAAATTGAAATAGAAATCTAATGACTCTAATGGAATTTCTTTAATTTCTGCTTGTTTTTTAAGAATATCTAATCTGTGTTCTCTTTGAGCTCCTGTTGTTATTTCAATACCTCTGTATAAAAGGTCAAATGATTTTGTAACTCCATTTTCATCTAACATATGATAGAAAGGTCTAGCTTCAAATGGATAGTCGATAACGAATACGAAATCTGAGTTTAATTTCTTTCTTGCATATAAACAAATTAACTCTTCTTCTTTACGATCGAAGTCGTGTTCTTTCTCACCAAAGTATTTATAATTTTCTTGAACGATTTTTTTAGCTTCTACGAATGGAATTCTTGGGAAAGCAACTTCAGGCACTTTCAATTCTTTTTTGAATAGTCTTTGATAGTCTTCTCCAACTTGTTCTTTTAAAGTTTTCATAACATTCATTAACGTCGCTTCTTCTAAATCCATGACTTCATGATGAGAATTGATCCAAGACATTTCCGCATCAACTGATGTAAACTCCGTTGCGTGATATGCTGTATGTGAATTTTCAGCTCTAAATACTGGAGCGATTTCAAATACATTATTAAATCCAGCAGCCATACCCATTTGTTTATAGAACTGTGGTGATTGTGCTAAGTATACTGTTTTACCAAAGTAATCTAGTTTAAATACTTCAGCTCCACCTTCAGATGCAGTTCCTAAGATTTTAGGTGAATGGATTTCAATAAAGTTATTTTTAATCCAATATTCTCTCATAGCCATTTCAGCTAAGGTTTGAGATTTAAAGATTAAATAGTTTTTCTCATTTCTTAAATCTAAGAATCTATTATCTAATCTTAAATCTTGAGTTGATTTATTGTTATAGTCATTTATGTCAATTGGTAGTTCATCCTCTGAAACACTTGTAACAACTAATTCAGTAGGGATAAACTCCATACCTCTTAGTTTAACTTTAGGTGCTTCTAAACAAACACCTGTAGCTTTTACAGTGCTTTCTTTTGTTAATGAACTAACAATTTCATTTAAAGCTTTATTTTCTTCATTCTTTTCAATTGTTATTTGGACTTTAGCAGATGAATCTCTAATAACTACGAATTGAACCCATTGTAAGTCTCTAACTCTATCAACGAACCCACTAATTTCGATATTTTCATTATAGTAATTTGCTAGGTCTTTTAAATATATTTTTCCCATTTAAAATACTCCTTTTTTATTAGTCAAATTATTATATCATATCGATATATAGTTTTCAATTGACATAAACAAGTAATTAAAAAAAGCTATCGCCTTGTTTTATAAATTAAAATCTTTATAATGAATATTAGGAGGTCATTTATGAATAATAACTATCAAATGTTTTTAACATTGTTAGAAAACGAAGATAAAGATCAAGCAGTTCTTTATATATTAGATTTATTAGATAAGCATAATGATATTATTGATATATACGAAAATTATCTAATTCCTGCTTTATCTAATTTTTCTTGTTTATTAAAAGAGGAAGAAATTTGTATATGGAAAGAACATACAAGAACCTCAATTATTAGAACAATCTTAGAAGCAACATATCCGTATCTAATTAAAACAAAAACAAAAACAAATAATCAATATATAGTTACTCTATGTCCTAAAGAGGAATACCATGAAATAGGCGCTTTAATTGCGACAAATTATTTTAGTTATATAGGATTTAAAGCGAATTATATTGGTGCGAATACACCAACAGAAGAAATATTATCAGCTGTAAAAGTATTGAAACCTGATTATATTGCCCTATCAGCAACAAATTATTATAATTTAGTAGAGATCAAACGATTAACGGATCAAATAAGAACAAAATATCCATCTTTAAAAATCATTTTAGGTGGCCAAGCATTTAACAACCCAGAATCTCTTAAACAAATATCTTATGACTATCATCTAAATAGTTTAGAAGATATCATAAAATTTAGAGATGAGGTGGTGAAATGAAATTAGCATTTAACATTGCAAAAAGATTTTTACTAAGTGCTAAGAAACAAACTATCGTTATTATTTTAGGTATAGCAATTGGTGTTTCTGTACAAGTTTTTATTGGATCACTTATCAGTGGGTTACAAGATAGTTTACTAGATTCAACCATTGGTTCTACTTCTCATATCACTATTGAATCAGAAGATTACATTAATGATTACAATGAAATCATCAGTGATATAAACAATGATGTAGATAACATCAAGGTTGTCACACCCACGATTACTATCGGTGGTTCATTAGTTAACGATGACATCTCAGAGAACATTGTCTTTAGAGGACTTGATTATTCTACTGCCAATCAAATCTATAAGTTTGATGAAAAATTAGTTAATGGTAGATTACCAAATACGGATAATGAAATTGTTTTAGGAATTGAACTATTTCAAAATTTAGATATAAATTTAGAGGATACAATAACTTTTTCATCTCCTATTTACGGAACACACGAGTTAACAGTAGTTGGATATTTTGATGCAAAAGTATTAGCTTTAAATAGTACTTGGGGAATATCTAATATAACGACAATACAAACCATTGTTGATGAAGGGGATGTCGTTGATAAAATTGAAATACAAATCATCGAAGTTTTTGAAGACATAGAAACAAAAGACACAATCACACCTTTACTAGGGAATGAATATACATTAACAACATGGACAGAGGCAAATGAAGAATTGCTATCTGGATTGAATGGCCAAAGCATATCTTCATTAATGATACAAATATTCGTTATAGTTTCTGTTGTTTTAGGAATTTCATCTGTTCTTGCAATAACAGTACTACAGAAATCTAGACAATTAGGAATTCTAAAGGCTATGGGTATTCAAGATAATGATGCCTCTAAGATTTTCTTATTTGAAGGATTTATCTTAGGAATCTTTGGGGCAATCTTAGGGATTGGATTAGGACTAGGACTTTCATATATGTTTACTAAGTTCGCAGTTAATCCTGATGGGACACCTGTTATTGCATTAACTATTGACCCAGGATTTATTGCATTATCTGGTTTAATTGCTTTAGTCGCTTCTACATTAGCTGCATTAAGTCCAGCAATTAAATCTTCTAGATTAAGTGTTATCGAGGTGATTAGAAATGGCTAATATACTAGAACTAAAAAATATTAACAAAATTTATGGAGAAAACACGAAAAATCCTAACCAAGTGATCTTCGATTTAAATTTAGATATTGAAGAAAAATCATTCAATTCTATCATTGGTCAATCAGGTTCAGGAAAATCTACTTTACTAAATATCATTGGTTCCTTAGATAAACCAAGTAGTGGTGAAGTTATTCTTAATGGAAAAGACTTATCTAAATACTCAAAAAAAGATTTAGCTGATGTTAGAAATCAATATATAGGTTTTATTTTCCAATTCCATTATTTATTACCAGAATTTACAGCCTTAGAAAACGTATTAATGCCTTATAAGATTTCTAAAAAAACATTAAGTGATGATATCATTTCAAGAGGAAAAGAACTTCTTTCTCTTGTTGGGTTAAGTGCATATTACAATACGTTAGCAAGCAACCTTTCTGGTGGACAGCAACAACGTGTAGCGATCGCTAGAAGCCTGATAAATAATCCTAAAATTGTTTTAGCAGATGAACCTACTGGAAACTTAGACAGTGACTCAACTGAAACAGTCTACAAATTACTAAGAGAAATCAGTGCGACATATGAAACCACTTTTATAATCATTACACATGATCGACATATTGCTGAAAAAACGGATAGAATTATTGAAATTAAAGATGGTAGAGTCGTATTAGACTTAAAAAAATGATGAGATTTTCTCATCTTTTTTTATAAAATTTAATGAATTATTTTACACATGAAAAATACACATTTGGACTTTAAATATAAAAAATTAGCACTCTATACTTGACAGTGCTAATTCGTCATATTATAATATAATCGAAGTTATAAAGGAGATGATTGTTATGAATTATGAACAACCAATAAACTATGAAAAAGATGAAAATATTCTAGATAAATTTGGTCGTAATATTAATGATCAAGTCATTGCTGGAAAAGTAGATCCAGTCATTGGTAGAGATGAAGAAATTAGAAGAATTATAAAAATATTATCTAGAAGAACGAAAAACAATCCTGTATTAATTGGAGAGCCAGGCGTTGGTAAAACTGCGATTATTGAGGGTTTGGCAATGCGTATTGTGAATGGCGACGTTCCTTTAGGATTAAAAGAAAAAATCATTTATGAACTTGATTTAGCAAGCTTGTTAGCTGGTGCTAAATTTAGAGGTGAATTTGAAGAAAGACTAAAAGCTGTCTTAAATAAAATTAAGCAATCTGAAGGAAAAATAATTCTATTCATTGATGAACTACACAATATTGTTGGTGCAGGTAGAGTTGATGGTGCAATGGATACATCGAACATGTTAAAACCCATGTTGGCAAGAGGTGAATTACACACAATAGGTGCAACAACACTTAATGAATACAGAAAATATATCGAGAAAGATAGTGCATTAGAACGTAGATTTCAAAAAGTTATGATTACTGAACCAAGTATTGAAGATACCATATCTATACTAAGAGGGTTAAAAGAAAAGTTTGAAAATCATCATGGTGTTCACATTCTAGATGAAGCCATTGTTTCAGCTTCAATCCTATCAAACAGATATATCTCTGACCGTTTTTTACCAGACAAAGCAATTGATTTAATTGATGAAGCCAGCGCTTCTATCCGAATGGAAATTGATTCAATGCCAGCTGAATTAGATGATGTAACCAGAAGATTGTTACAACTAGAAATCGAAAAAAGAGCTTTAGATAAAGAAAAAGATAAAAACTCAAAAACTAGATCTGCAAGTATTCATGATGAGATAAAAGCACTTAAAGAGCAAGAAAAAAAACTAAGAGAAACATGGGAAAGTGAAAAACAAGAGTTAGAAAAACTAAACGATAAAAAGAATAAACTTGACCTTTTAAAATCTGATTTACAACATGCATATAATCAATCTGATTATCAAAAGGCAGCTCAATTACAATACTCTGAAATTCCAGCTTTAGAAAGTGAAATTGAAACGATATCCAAAAATGGGAATCATACACTCATTTCAGAAAATGTAACTGAAGAAGATATTGCAGATGTTGTTAGTAAATGGACATTAATCCCTGTAAGCAAATTACTTCAAGGTGATAAAGAAAAACTAATTCACTTAGCTGATAACCTTAGAAAAAGAGTCATCGGTCAAGATAACGCAATAGAACTTGTAACTAATGCAATTATTAGACAACGTGCAGGAATTAAAGATGAAAGTAAGCCGATTGGTTCATTCATGTTTTTAGGTCCTACAGGTGTAGGTAAAACTGAGATTGCAAAAGCACTCGCAGAACAACTCTTTTCTTCAGAACAAGCAATTACTAGAATTGACATGTCTGAGTATATGGAAAAATTTAGTGTATCTCGATTAATAGGTGCACCTCCAGGATATGTAGGTTATGACGAAGGCGGGCAGCTCACTGAAGCCATTAGAAGAAAGCCTTATTCAATCATCTTATTTGACGAGATTGAAAAAGCGCACCCAGAAGTGTTTAACGTATTGCTTCAAATTTTAGACGATGGAAGACTAACGGATAGTCAAGGGAGAGTTGTAGATTTTAAAAATACAATCATTATTATGACAAGTAATATTGGTAGTCATTTCATTATTCAAAATGAAATGGACGCTAATCAAAAAGTAATGGGTTTAGTTAAACAAACATTCAAACCTGAATTCATCAATAGAATTGACGAAATAATCATGTTCAACTCACTTAACAAAGATATCCAAATTAAGATTGTAAATAAAATGCTAAAAGATTTCAATCTTCGCTTGGTTTCACAAGGATATTACTTCTCATTTGAAGATAAAGTAAATGCTAAAATTATAAATGATGCTTACAACCCAGATTATGGCGCTCGTCCAATCAAACGTTACATTCAACATAAAATAGAATCTTTAATCGCAAAAGAAATAGTTGCTGGTAAGGTTCAAATAAATCAACCATATACAGTTGATGTCGTTGGAAATGAATTCATCATCAAATAAAGAAAAGAACTCAACATATATTTTTATACGTTGAGTTCTTTTTAGTTTTGATTATTTATTCGTTATTGTAACATGTGGATATGGAATTTCAATTCCATTGTTATCCAATATTTCTTTAATTGCTTGTCTTACTTTTCTTTCTACACCATAATGCTTTTCTGTTTCGGTTTTAATGATAATTGTAATTACTACAGAACTGCTATCCAACTCAGTCACGCCCAACACATTAGGTTCTTCGACTACTTCAGGATATTCTTTTGTAATCTGTGGCAATTCAGCTTTTATTATATCCAAAACTTTTTGAATGTTTGATTCATAACTCACACCAATTTTTATGACTGCCACTGAATTGGTTTTCGAATAGTTTATAATTGTTCCTATGCTACCATTTGCTAGAATAGAAATATCTTGTTTCCAATTTTTTATTCTTGTTGATTTTAATCCTATATCTACTACTTCGCCTTTGAATCCATTGATTTCAACGATGTCTCCAACATCGTATTGTCGATCAAATATAATAAAGAAACCAGCAATAATATCTTTAACCAAGCTTTGAGCACCCATTCCAATAACTAACCCTAGAATACCAAGTCCAGCAAGTGCAGGCATAACATTAACATTCCAAAAACTTAAAACGACTAAAATAGTAACTAGATAAATAACATACTTTATGATACTATTTACGACTTTCATGATTGTTGTAATACGCTTTTGATATTTGCTTTCTCTTTCGATTGTTTTTTTAATAAAGAAATTAGATATTCTTAAAAGTAATGATGCAACAAATATTGTAATTACAGTTCCTATAATCGAATCAACACTCATAACAACAACATCTTTAATACTAATCCAAATTTCATTTAAAACTGCAATTAAGTCTATATTAAAGAACCATAATGCAACAAACACTGCGACAACAAGTAATACTAATAAAAATAAGTACCACCAAATTATCCCTTTTTTCCCTTTTTCCTGTAAAGCATTAACTCTCTTGTTAATTAAAAAGGTAATACCTAGGTAAACAACAATTAACCCCACAGTAGCCAAAACATTAACTAATGTATCTGCAAATAAAAACATTTTATACCTCCATTATTTTTCATATATATTATACTACACAAAAATAATAAATCATATGATTTGCTACAATTTTTCTAAAAGCTGATCAGGTTAAAACTTTTAAAAAGGAATAAACTCGCTTTAATCAAGTGCGGTTATAGCATTTGTATTCATTATTAATGTTAGTTTTGTGTACCCTATTTACTTTCTTTATTAGATATATTATATTATTCATAAAAGAAATTTTACTGGGGGATATATGTTAGATATAGCAACTATGAGTACTTTAAGCGAAAATGATTCTTTTTTATATGAAGAAATTCTTAATAACGTTCCATATGGAATCGTATTACTTGAGAATTTCATTATAAAGTATGCCAACTCTTCTTTCTATGAAAATGCAGATTACAAAGAAGACCTTGCAGGGAAACATATAAGTATTTTTTTAAATGAAAAAGATAACAAATTACTTATAAACACAATAAAATCTAAAAGAAAAAAAGCAGTTTTGAAACTAAAAAGGCCTGACAAGACTTTTTTTTATGTTTCTTGCTTTTTTTCTTATTTAACTGACAGTACTGTTCAAATATCAATCACATATATAGATAAGAATATATTCTTTAGTAATTTCATTAACAATTTAGAGGAAATGGTATTTTTAAAAGATGATAAATCTCATTATATATATGCCAATGATAAATTCTGTGATTTTTTAAAATTAAACAAAAAAGATGTCGTTGGTAGTACTGATGCAGATATTCTTGATAAAAATATATTTGATATTGTAAAAAAATCCGATAAAGAAGCATTAAGATCAAATATACCATTTCGAATTATTGAATCAATTGAGTCTAAAAAACTAGATGTCTTAAAATTCAAAATACCTATTGGATCAGCTCAATTAGGGTTAGGTGGTATCGTACGTAATATTACTGAAGACGTCAATAGACAAAAATATCTTCAATATACAAAGAACACCTATGAACAACTATTTCATATGTTTAGTCATGAATTTGAATCAAAGGAAAAACACATACAGTTAGCTTTGAATAAAGCTATGCTTATTACAAAAAGTGACTACGGATGTATTTCTCTAATTAAGAAATCCAGTAAAGAATTTGAATCTTTCTATCATAATTTTTCTAATGATAAAATAATGGAATCAAAGAAAAATAGAATTAAGATGTTTGGCCATGATTTCTGTTCTCAAAAAAATATCAATGAGGAATACCATATTAATAATTGTGTTAAAAATTTTATTATCCAAGAAAAAAACCTTTTCGATAAAAACATCGTCATAAAGAGAGAAATGTATCTTCCAATATACGAAGGAAAGACAATCGTAGGAATTATTTGGTTAGCAAATAAATTTGAAGATTACACTTTAGAAGATGTTCGTATAATAACTTTATTAATAACTGGGGTTTGGAACACAATTAATAATAATCTCAATGGTCAATACAATATAAACCTTTTAAGTCAAATGAGATCAATGTTCAATAATCATGGGGCTGTAATGTTAGTCATTGACCCTAAATCTGGTAAAATTCTCGATAACAATCCAGCAGCAGTCAAGTTTTATGGATATAATGAGGAAGAACTTCACAACATGTGTATTCAAGATATTAATATATTAGATGAAGAAGCCATCGAAAAGCTACGTTTAAAAGCTTTAAGAAAGAAACAAAAAACATTCACATTTCCACATAAATTAAAAAACGGAGATATAAGATTTGTTGATGTATATTCTTCACCAATTTATTATAGAGGGAAAGATGCCTTATATTCTATCATTTTTGATGTAACTGAAAGAGAAACATCTCTTGAACAAATTAAAAAATTATCAAATAGAGATTATCTAACCAATTTATTTAATCGAAGATATTTCGAGAAAGCATATCAAAAACTAAATGATATAGAAAATTTTCCATTAGGAATCGTCAATGGAGATGTAAACAAATTAAAAGTAGTTAATGACTCATTAGGTCACACCTATGGAGATCAATTAATCATTAAAGCAGCTGAAATAATTAGACGTGTTTTTGGTGAAAAAGCCATTGTTTCGAGAGTTGGTGGAGATGAATTCTCAGTGATCATATTGAAAGCTGACAAAATTGATATTACAAATAAACTAAAAGAAATCGACAAACTGTGTAATGAAGCAGAAATTATTAAGAATCATAATCATGTATTATCTATTGCTTTTGGATATGCTATTCAGGATTTCCCAGGTCAAGGGTTAGAGAGCATGATTAAAGTGGCAGAGAAGTATCTTTATGTGAATAAACATTATGATCGAAGAAGTTTAAGAAGTAATACAATAGATTTTATTCTTAATACGTTATTTGAAAAAAGTGAAAGAGAAAGAAATCATTCTAAAAGAGTTTCAGAAATTGCAGGTTTGATTGCCAAAAAGATGAATTTTTCAGATAACAAAATTAATAGAATTAAAACTGCAGGGGAACTCCATGATATTGGTAAAATAGGTGTTAATATTGACATTTTAAATAAACCAGATAAACTTACTGATCAAGAATGGAAAGAAATGAAAGCTCATGCTGAAAGAAGTTATCGAATCCTTGATAATACCTATGAATTCTCTTATATCGCTAATGCAGTAAGATATCATCATGAACGATGGGATGGTTTTGGTTACCCAGCTGGCTTAAAAGGGGAAGAAATACCATATGATGCAAGAATCATTGCTTTAGCCGATTCTTATGACGCTATGGTGAATGATCGACCTTATAAAAAAGGTATTAGTAAGGAAGAAGCTAAAGTTGAAATAAAAAAATATTCAGGTTCACAGTTTGACCCTATTCTTGCAAAAAACTTTATCGAAATTATTGATAGTTTATAAAAAATAAAAAAGGCTAGTTCTCTATAATATGGAAAACAAGCCTTTTTACTTTAATGAATTGAATATGATAAATTATAAGGTTCGATACCTAATTGTATCAAAACTATGCTTTCAATATGGGTTGCATGACCTATTTTAATACAAATTAAATCAATCTTAATTATAAAGAACTGATGTCTTCTCGGATGATTTCATAGAAGAAAGATGCTAGAGTAATCAGAAATACTGATTTGTATACTAACATCTTTCATCTGTTATTATGTTTAATTAATAAATGCCTGGATTCATAGGCATATTAACAGTTGGTTTTTCTTCTTTAACGTTCACAACTGCCGCTTCCGAAGTAATAAACATTGATGCAATACTAGCTGCGTTTAATACTGCTTTGCGAGTCACTTTTGTAGGATCAATGATTCCTTTTTCAATCATATTTACCCATTCACCTGTTTTTGCATCAAAGCCCATTAAATCTTTTGCTAATTTTTGTTTTTCAACGATTTCAACGCCATCATAACCTGCATTTTCAGCAATTTGATAAATTGGTTGTAATAGACTTTCTAAGACAATATTAATCCCTCGTTGAACGTCATTGTTACTATCTTGTAATTGGCCTTTAAGTTCATTGTAAATTGATACAAGAATCGATCCGCCACCTATTACAATCCCTTCTTCAACTGCTGCTTTGGTTGCGTTAAGTGCATCTTCAATGCGCAATTTTTTTTCTTTTAACTCTGTCTCAGTTGTTGCTCCAACTTTCAATATTGCTACACCATCAGTCAATTTTCCTAATCGTTCTTGAAGGCGTTTTTTTTCAAAATCACTTGTAGCTTTGTTTAGGTGCTCTTTGATGATGTTTACTCTCTCATCAATTGAAGTTTTATTACCTTGTCCTTCAAGGATTGTTGTTAAATCTTTGCTTACCACAATTTTTTTCGCTTGTCCTAAATCTTCAATCTTTATTTCTGTCAAATCCATATTTAGATCTTTCGCATAGAATGTAGACCCTGTTAGTGTTGCAATATCTAATAACATTTCTTTTTGATTATCTCCAAAACCTGGAGCTTTTGTAGCAACAACGTTGAATGTACCACGTAATTTATTAACAATTAACGTTGATACTACTTCGTTTTCAAGATCATCTGCAATGATGAAAAGAGGCTTATTTTGTTTAACTACTTGTTCTAATAAAGGAAGTATGTCTTTAATTGTAGATATCTTTTGATCTGTGACAAGCACATAAGCGTTTTCTAATGCAACTTCCATTTTTTCTGTATCACTGACCATATAAGGACTAATATATCCCTTATCATATTGCATTCCTTCAACAATTTCTAACTCAGTTTCAAATCCTTTCGATTCATCCACCGAAATTACACCGGAATTACCAACTTTTTCCATTGCTTTGGCTATAATATCTCCTATTTCTTGGTGCCCTGAAGAAATACTTGCTACACTAGCAATATCTTGATTTGTCTCAATTTTTCTAGATTTTTCTAACAGCTTTTTTGAAACTTCCTTACTAGCTAATTCCATTCCTTGTTTTACCAAGACTGGATTGAATCCTTTGTCGACAGCTCGAACTCCTTCATGAATCATAGCCTGAGCCAAAATAGTAGCAGTTGTAGTTCCATCACCCGCTTGATCATTAGTACGAGAAGCAACTTCCTGAACTAATTTCGCTCCCATATTTTCATAAGCGTCTTCTAATTCAATTTCTTTGGCTATAGTTACTCCATCATTGGTAATTAGGGGAGATCCATAACTTTTTTCTAAAATTACATTTCTTCCCTTTGGGCCGATTGTTACTTTAACTGTATCTGCTAACTTATCAACCCCGTACAACATTTTTTCACGAGCATCTTTTGCATATAGTATTTCTTTTGTCATACTTTACACCTCAACCTTCGCCAAAATATCTGATTCACGAACAATTAAAAAATCATGTCCGTCAAGTTTAACTTCAGTAGTGCTATATTTTTTAAAGATTACTTTATCACCTTTTGTAACACTCATTGGTATCATAGCACCATCTTTAAATAATCCTGGACCAACTTCAATAACACGTCCTATCGTTGGAAGATCTTTATCTTCCGTGGTTAAAATAATACCACTTTTTGTACTTTTTTCTTGCTTGATCACCTCAAGGATGATGTGATCATGTAATGGTTTTAACATAAATAATCCTCCTTAAAATAATTGATTTTTAGTGTTTAGCACTCGCACATGTCGATTGCTAATATTATTATAAAAAAAATTTTTTTTTTTGTCAATAAGCAAAATTATTATTTTAAAAAATATGCACTGCTATGAAAAAACACCGGATTATTTGGTGAGATAGGATTCCTTCACAATCCGTAATGGCTATAAACTAATAAAAAAAGGTTCGATACCTAATTGTATCAAACCTATGCTTTCAATATGGGTTGTATGACCTATTTTGCTACAATTACATACCGTAAATATTTTGAAATTATAATACGTTTCTAATCATAATAATCATCAAAATCTTCTTCAGATATCAAGCAGTTAATTAGTTGTTCTCTTAATTCTTGTTTTGAGAGATGATATACATAATTCTTAATTTCTTGAAAATGTTTTTCTTGCTCTTTTAGATACGTTTGATACCTTTTTTCTGTTTCTTCTTCATATGCTTCTACTTCTTCGATATATGCTCTTGCTTCTTCTGGAAAAATTGTGAAATAGGTTGCAATTTTGTGTTTGCAAATAATCATTCTTCCATCAGCGTATGGGCAATTACATGTTGATTTTCTTGGGTGAGTAATATCTAAATGAACTTGGTAAATCTTGTCCTCGCCGTTGCTGACTTCTGCATTAAATTCAGTATTGTTTATTTTATTAATGTGACTTACCAAATTATCAACATAATATTGATATCCTCTCCATAAAGATCTATTCCTACTTAGGGTGAGTATACTCATCACTTACCTCATTTCTGAAAACATTTTTTCATTTCACACAAAATTTGTTACACTACCGATAATAGTTCCCTGTTAAAACTGTGCACCCTAAACATAACACCTTGAATAATAAGCCTTTTTATAAATCTAAGCTATTTTGATTTAACAAGAATTCAATGATTCCAATCACTAAGAATCCATCTTCTGAAATCCAAGATATAATATCATCTTTTACAACTATAATCTTCTTAAAACTATCACTAATATTTAATAAAGGTCTTGTTTCTTGCAAAGTCTTATCTCTCGTCTCTAAATTGAGAGTTACTTGGACATAGTACCTTTTATTATGTTGATTACAAACGAAATCTACTTCAAGCTGTTTTCTAGCATCTTTGTCTCTGATTTCGATGATACCGACATCAACATTGAATCCTCTTCGTACGAGTTCTAAATAGACAATATTTTCCATAATATGGTTTTCTTCTTGTTGCCTAAAATTAAGAATAGCATTTCTTAAACCAATATCAGTAAAATAGTATTTTGAGATTGATTCTATATAACGTTTCCCCTTCACATCATATCTATCAACCTTTTCTATCAAGAACGAGTCTTCTAAATAACCCAAATATGATATAACTGTATTTATAGATAATTGCTTATGCCCATTACTTTTATAGGTGTTTGTAAGTTTTCTGGAACTTGTTAGGGAACCTATATTAGAAGCAATCATTTTTGTTAATGATACTAATACTTCATTCCTACCGACATTATTTCTGTCAATAATATCCTTAAAATACGTTAACTCATATAAGTTTTTTAAATATTCTGCCTTTGCCTGATCAGTTTCCAATGAAAGAACTAATGGCATGCCTCCATATCGAAGATATTGTTGATATGCTTCGGTTTTACTAAGATTTTGAGCTTCATAAAACTCTTTAAAAGATAACGAATAAATTCTGATAGGATAGCTTCTACCCCTAAATTCAGTAACAATATCTGAGGATAAAAATCTTGAATTACTACCAGTTACATAAACATCTACATTACTAAGTTTTAATAAACCGTTAAGTACTGATTCAAAATCTGGAACAAGTTGAATTTCATCCAGTAGTATATAATACATATTTTGATCAACTATTTTTTCTCTGATATACTCATCTAAAAGATAGGAATCGTGAAACTTACGATTCCCTATTTGATCTAGGTCAATTTTTATAATATGTGCTTCATCTATACCAGAGTCTCTTAAATGGTTTGTAAATAATGGGTCTAGTAAATACGACTTTCCACTTCTTCTAATACCTGTAATAACTTTGATTAGATTAATATGCTTGCTATCTATTAGTTTTTTTAAATACGCGTCTCTTTTTATTAACATGGTTTTTACCTCTGAATGTTTTTTCCGTTATTGGCGTTTTTGTTCAGTTATATTCTACATGAATTAGACCATAAAATCAAGATTCAACTGAAATTTTTTGGTGTTTTTGGAATTTTCATTCAAACATAAATACTACAACAACTAAAGGTACATACAATATTTGAGAATTGTTAGGTATGAGTATGATTACACCTCGAACATATCTCTTATCGAATCATTTTGCGAAGATTAAATATACTATCGTTTCAGAAAGACCTTTTTCTATTTAACGCAAACTTGTTTCACTACCTTTAAGTAGAACTAAAATTTATGTTTTTTAACTCTAAATATTTTTTTACTCCAAATCAAAATAAAATAACTCTTCAAATTTCTTTTCCAATATAACGCAAAAGATCAATGCTAATTTAGCTGTAGGATTAAATTTACCGCTCTCAATTGCTCCTATAGTCTGCCTAGTTACACCTGACATTTTTGCCAAATCTTCTTGTGTTAAGGACTTCTCTACGCGTGCAATTTTTAGCTTGTTCTTTAGTTCTAATTTGGTATTATCATTAAATGATTTCATAATTGACCATCGTTAAATATGTTGCGATTAAAAACAAAACAATTGAAATCACAATAAAAACCAGATTCAATTTTCTATTTCGACCATTTCTGTATAGTGAATAAGACATAAATCCTGCCTGTCCCATCATAATCAATACTAAGTCATAAGTAAAATCTAATCCTTTGGTCATCCTTAAAACAATTACGATTGCAAGTACTAAGTAAACTCCCCAAAAAGTGCACTGCTATGAAATCATAAAAAATAGATTTGATATGAATAATCCCCAGTGAATTAATCACTAGGGATTTTGTTTTTTCGATACGTCCTTCAATTGACGCTTACACTTCTTTTGACTTTATATTAACATTTCATTATTTCAATGTTGGGTATAAGTTGTTTTCAACATTTAGTGTTGAGAAATCAAATAGGTGATCACTAAAATTTAAGTAAATAGTGAAAAATTCTTCTGTATTTAATACATCTTCTGGAACATATGTGAAGTTGTATGTTAAATAATCGCAAGTACTATCAGTTAAAATCCCACTGTTGTAATAATCTTGATTTTCATAAACAAAATGATGATTTCTCAATGTTTCATAAACATAAATAGATGAACCCGTAATAGCCCCTGGAGATCCTCCTATATCATACAAATCACCAAATGACATACTATTAATAATTTCACTCGCTTCTCCTGCTAAACCACCAATTTTACCAGCAGTTGTATGAATATCACCTGTACTATAAGAGTTCATTATCACAGTATAAAACTCAATATTTCCAGTTCTACCTGCTAATCCACCAATGGTTCCATAATATGTATTTTCAACATCAATTGAAACTGAAGAATAACTATTCAAAATATAATTTTTATTATAATCTGAATCTCCATTCATAATTCCAACTAGTCCTCCCACATTAAATGCTTGTCCATTATCAATACTATGAATTATAATACTTCCACTAGAATGTGTTGTTTCAATATCAGAACGACTAAGCAATCCCACGATTCCTCCTACTCCAACTTCTAGAATATAACCTGGTTCAGTAGTATAGTTTAAAGCATCTACAATGATTTCAACATCAGCATATGAGTCTTTGATTCTTCCATGATAAGATTCAAAATAACCAATAATCCCACCAACATATCCAGCTTCTAGCCCATTGATGTTCATCACTGAGTTTTGGACATTGACATTATAAACAGTACCATAATGTTTCCCTGATAAAACTCCTGCATATATATATTGGTCTATATTTGGTGTATTGGTTGTAATTGTAACATTATCAAGTGTGATATTTAGAATTAAACCACTACTTACTCCAAATAAACCAACATACTTAGAAGTGTTTTGAACACCTGTAGAATCTGTGATAGATAGATTACTAATCGTAAATCCATTTCCATCAAAGCATCCATTAAAAGTATCTGAAATTGTTCCTATTGGTGTATAAAGAACTCCATCAAAATCTAAATCAGCTTGAAGTATATAATATTTCCCATCACCTTGCATATTCATAAAATCAGCAACTGTATTGATATAAACAACATCTTCACTTTCATACCCATAAACAGTTATTCCACTTAATGCATCTTCATAATATGTAAGTTGTTCTTGGTTTCTTGTGTATGATATAGATGTTAATTTATAGTTATTCAATTGTAAATCGACTTCAACAGAGACAACTAAGTAATTTCCGTTGTATGTAAATTCTGAACTATTAAACACTTCTCCACCAATTGTCACTGAGTCTATTTGCAAATTAAATTCATTTTCGATATAAAGACTAATATCAATCATCGTTGGATCAGTGTTATCTGTTACAACAGTGTAATCACTTGTTGTGATTTCTATCACTTCTATTGTTGCATCGTCAGGAACAAACGCTCCTCTTTCATAAATAATATCTTCTAATGTTTTTGTTGTTTCGATATATTTTGATGTACCATCTTCAAGTGTAATATTTACTCCTTCAATCGTAAATATTTGATTTGATACATTTGTCATAACACCAAAATCAACAAACAGATGGGTTTTAGTAGATAAGAATAACACATTATCCATAACTGTCCCGTTAACAACAATAGAATCAATTTCTGCACCAACACTATTGTTTAACTTAATTTCGAAAACACCATGTTCTTGATACCATAACGTATCTGAGCTATAAAAATCATTAATCGTCATATCAATTGTAGTCACGATGGTATCTTCAAATAAAATTTGTCGATTCAAATACTCTCCTTCATACGGGATATAGTCTACAACTACTTTATATGTATATTCTGTATTTTCTATTACCCCAGTTGTAAATACAATACTATTACTACCTACAGCTACTGCTTTTCTATAAGTAGACCCGTTCACGACAAACTCAAGTACTCTAGTACCTGTTATTGTAGAATCAGGATCCACAATATCAAAATTAAAAGTAATACTTTTTGTAGAAGACACCATATCCTCTACAACTTCCATATTTTCAACTGTTGGAGTTGTATTCATTACTGGTGCTGCCGTGTCAATATTTTGTTCAATTAACTTCACTACTTGATATGTAGTTCCACTTTCAATATCTGTAAATGTAATATAGGTCTTGATTGTATATGTTGTACTACTATCTAAATCTGTAAATTCCATACTTGCACCATTACTTACGTTATCAAAATCTATAAAATCATTTCCTTTATATAAATAATGAGCGATTGTTATATTACTTGAATTATCCTCATTCACTAATACAGTACATGTAATAGAATCTACAGTACTTGTACAGTCATTTGTAGTTATTTCAGGAACAGGTAACGCAGGTGTTGAAAAAGTAGTAAGTACCTCTATACGTTCTTCTTGTTCACCTGTATTCGGATTTGTGAATGTATATGTGATAGATATTAAATACTCTTCTTCTTCATATATATTGTCTAAATCAAATGTATATACGTCTTCACTCATTACATATGTATCCATTGATTCATCCCATGTAACATTATATAGTTCTAAAGTTACATTTGATATCACATCAAAATCATCAGTTAAAGTGATTAATGCATCATATGTATATGGAGTTATGATTTCATCTGAAATTAGTATACTATATGTAACGCTAGAATATGTCAAAAGATCTAAATACATCTCTGGAATTTCGAATAAAACTGTTCCATTATCAAAAATACCTTCTAACTTTATTTGATATAAAGAGTTTGCAGTAAGTTCATCAAAAGTGTATTCTCCAGATACTTCTGATACATCAATTCTATTTAATTCTTGATCACCATCGTATAATACGAGATACAGTTCACTAATATTAGTGTTATCCTCATAATCAACAACAACACTTAAAGCATCTATTTCTCTTATTGATGGTGTAAATGATAAACCTATTTCTCCCAAATATGTATTATAATCAATCACATGAACCATTCTTGTAACAGAGTACGTTACACCTTCATATTCAACTGAATAAACGAGTTCATAATCCCCAAGTGTATGTGTTAACACTTCTCCTGCCATATTTACTTCTAGGTCAAAACCTTCTGAAACATCTACTCCTAAATCTTCGTAAACCTCATACAAATTAACAAAGACTTCTGAATCTCCATTAAGAGTAATTTCTGGTATCGTTGTTTCTACTACTTCTATTGTTCTTGTGACGTTATATGTAACTCCGTCATATGCAATCGAATAAGTAATTGTATATGTTCCAGGTGTTGTAATATCAAGATTTGATTCTGTTGAAATAGTCAAATCAAAATCTCCAACAATTTTTGCTCCAGGATCTTCAAAACTTTCATTCAATTTAATTTTAACTTCACTTTCGCCTACTAGAGCAATTCCAGGCGTTATTACAGATCCATCTTCAGTAACAATCACTGTTCTAGTGACACTATACTCTTTTCCATCATATTCAAATGAATATGTCACTTTATAAGAACCCGGTGTTGTTAAATCAACATCAGATTCTGTTTTTACTTCAACATCATAATCTCCCACTATTACTACTCCAGGATCTTCAAACTCATCACCTAAAGTTAATGTTATCTCACTTTCACCATTCAATTTAAGCCCTGGTTCATCATTCACACAACCAGTTAATGCAAAAGTTCCTGCTATTAATAATAAACTTATCAATGCTTTTTTCATAAATCCTCCTTGATTCCATATAAAGAATCTCTCTCCATAAATTTTAACTCTATCATTTAATTTTATCATAATTATAGGTTCTCTATAATAAATCCTGCCTAATTTGTGTTATTTCCATTATACACTTTTTACGGTTGAATATAAATGTAATTTTATCAAGTTATACCTCTAGAAGCCAGATTTACTGAAATCGTGTAAATCCATTTTAAATCGTGTATTTCAAAATGTAATCGTGTAGAAACTTTATGGAAACAACCGAAAATCAGTAAAATCAGTGCGCTTTTTAGTCTTTCTAATTTTGAGCAAATGTAGAAATGGCCTTATATAGCGTAAAAAAAGGCCTGATACAATTGTATCAAACCTATGCTTTCAATATGGGTTGAATTGCATATAATAATACAACTTTACCCCCCTTTGAATATTTTTACCCCCTTATGAATAGAATTACCCCCCACTAAATTTATCAAACCTTATCTTCTATATAACGCAAATTAAACCTTATTACTAATTTCTCTAGTCTCATTTAAAAAATAATAATATTCAGGAATTCTTGAAAGCAATACTTTTTCACCTTTTGCATACTTCCTGAATACATTCGTGAATGCTTTCCTATTAGAGAAATGTCTCCATCTCTCAAAACCAAAATCATGATAAATCATTACATTGTTTGCGTATCCAATGTTATTACCTTTTTTTAAGAACCGAAAACAAAAGTCTATATCTTCTCCTGCTGCTAAAGGAAAATCAATACTAAATCTAAGATTATCTAATGCTTTTAAATCAATAGCGAAATTACATGTCGGCCCATATAGCAACTGATCTAGTTCTTTGAATTTTCTTCCATTCAGTGTACCATTTACATCGTGATATAAATCATACCATGTATTTCCATAAGAAATAGTTTTTCCAGATAATGCTTGATATTGTTTATTTTCAATAAAAAAGTCTTTGATATTTTTCACCCAATCTTGAGTTAAAATAACATCAGAATCAGTAAATGCAATTATATCAGCATCACTCTTTAATGCTAATTCAATGCCTTTATTTCTAGCTTTTGCAGGGCCTCCGTTAACTTCCATTTTAGTAACATTCAATCCAGAAGTGTTATATTTACTTGGACTGCAATCATCAATAAGAAAAACATAATCAGGTTTAGTAGATTGCTTTTTAATCGATTGAATCAATGCTTCAACTTGCTTTTTTCCTTTTTCATTTCGTACAAAGACAGGCACAACTATTGCCACTTTTGAAGATTTTGTAATGTAATTTTTATTTACTGATAACTCAAACACTTTTTCTCCATCATATTCATATCTAGGAGGTTTTATATATTCCTCAAGAAAAGAATCTATCTCTAAATTCTTTGACATCAAAAATGGAAGTTTATACCATTTCCCTTTTAACTTCTTTTTCCAATATTTGATTGTGTCATTCTCAAAAAAGTTAATTACAAAGCTCATATTATCACCTTTTTAGACAAGCACAGTTATTACAGTAATAGTAATTTTTATGGTTATGTAAAAACCAAGTAAACTTGTCACCTTTCAAAATTTCATCTAATTCATTATCATTGATATTTCCATAAACATATGGGTTAAACATATTACAAGGTGTAACATCGCCATTATAAAGAATACATAATTCTGTTCTTATATTAGGACATTCGCTAGTTGTTCCACATGTTGCAGCTGCATTTTCAAAGAGAACTACACCAGCCATTTGATCAGGTATATAACACTCTAGTACCGAAGTTGAATACATTTCTTTTACTATTAAAAATGACGATATTATTTCATCTTTTTTTTGTTCAACCATATCAACAAATGGTTCAATTCCCTCATCTCTTCTTACTACATTATAAATAATGTGGCAATTCATATTTAATGCAAATTCAGCAATATGTATTATTTCATTTATATTTTCTTCTTGGACAGTAAAAATGATAAATGGTCTTTTCTTACCCTCAACTGCTTTAATATTTTCAATAAGTCTTTTGGGTTTAATACCTTTTCTAATTTTCTCCAATTTAGAATCAACTGTGCTATCCATAGAAAAGTACAATTGGAAATTATAACTATTAAAAAGATTATTAATCATTGGATTTGTATAATTTCCATTGGTAAACAGAATAATTTCTTTTTCTTTACCTATATATTCTACAATTTCTTTAAACTCTGGATGGATTGTACTCTCTCCACGCCCATTAATTCTGACAGATTGGGTTAGATTTTTAACACTATCATATACTGCCATAAACCTATTTAAAGACATGAATTTTTCTTTTGAGTTATTCATTCTTCCAAAACCACACATAGTACATTCTAAATTGCAGTTTTGGCTGATTTCTATAATTACTTCTCTAAACTTATTCATCAGTATCACAACTTTCAATATTACATTTCAGCACCTTGCATGGTAACTGACAAACTTTCATTCGTTTTAGTACATCATGTACATAGTCACGGTTCATAATGTCTTCAAAGCTATCATAATTTATATTTCCGAGAGGTTCTTCACAACCAGCAATTAAATTTTGTTGGAAGCAAGTGATTATATCACCATTGGGAAGTATTGACATATTTGACAAGTATGCATAGCAATTTTGATCCGACACAACCTTATTATTTTGAACTTCAGTCCATATCCCATCAAAACCATCTTGCACATAATCTTGAATACTATGATATATCCCTTTTTGCTTACACCAATCACCAACAATCTGTACATGTTCAGTTGTTTCTTGAGATAGAACAGATTGAATACTTAGCTGTTGAGGTCTTAATTTGGTTATTGCATAATCAAGATTTTTCATTACTAAATCAAAAGTATCCTTCCCTCTAACATATTTCCAAAAGTTCTTATCAATTGTGTCTATAGAAAAGATTATGTGAACGTTATATTTACTAATAAAATCTATAATATCAGCATTAGCAAGTACTCCATTTGTAATCAAAGTTGTACGTATATTATTTGGTATATTGTCAATAATCTCCTTAATTTCATTTCGATAGATTAAAGGCTCTCCACCTACAATAACAAATTCATTTATACTTTTGGCATCAGAAATGAACTTGATAATCTTACTCATATCAAACACTTGTTTTTCTGTCTCATGTTTCCAATGAGTACACTTAGAACATTTCTCATTACACAAGATATCTATCATATAATATAGAGTTTTGGGATAATTATTCATGATCCGCACCAATTATCCTTTTCAAGCCTTCCAATAATGAAACTTGAGGCTTCCAATTAATACTCTTTGCGGCCAATGTAGTATTTGGTCTTCTCCATAATGGATCATCAATATCTCTAATTTGATACTTAATTCCAGGATTTTTTCCTGTTATTTGAAATAAGGTTTTCGCAAGATCGTTTATGGACGTTTCTGTGGGATTCCCTATATTTAAGACTTTGTTATCTCCCTCATAGTTTATTAATTTAATTAAAGCATCAATCAAATCTTCAATCCATACAAAACTTCTAATCTGATTACCATCACCGTAAATAGTTAACTCTTGATTATTAAAAATCGCACTTATAAAGTTAGGTATAACCCTTCCATATCCATTATTTCTAACATCCATATCAGGTCCGTATACATTGAATAATCTTAGTATCAATCCAGACCCACCATTAAGGATATAGTTATATACTAATTCCTCACCCATTTTTTTTGATGTTGGATATATGGAGCGTTCAGTTAATAAATGCGATAAGGAAACCGTGTTTTCCTTAATACCTTCATAATTTGTTAATTGGTCATTAAGTGTTCCATATACTTCACTTGTAGAAGTATATATTATTTTAGAACTACATTTTTTTGCTAATTCAATCAAAACTTCCGTTCCTTTTACATTAGGATTATAGACATTCTTGAAATCTTTCTTATAGACTAAAGGGCTTGCAACAGATGCAAGGTGGAAAATTAAATCAATATCTTCATACGAGTCTATATTAATATTCTCGATTGATTCATCGATGTGAATTACATTTTGTAAATTGTCATTTTCTCTATAACTAGTAATATGATTATCTATTACAATAATTTCGTTCCCTAACTGATGTAATCTTTCTACAAGATTTTTCCCTATAAATCCATCTCCACCCGATACAATTATTTTCATATCATCACCTAATTCCTTCCATAAATATCTCGAGTGTATACTTTATCAGTATACGGCAATAATTCACTATTAATTCTATTAGCAATTATAATATCACTTCTTTTTACAAGTTCTTCTATCGTTTGAACATAGTTATATTCTAATATCGGTTTATCACTATAAACAAGGATTTCTAACCCTTTTTCTTCTAAGTTGCTTATAAGTTTAATTGTTGTAGATTCTTTTATATTACTACTTTCACTTTTTGAAGAAAGACTATAAACCCCTACAATCTTATGTCCTTTTTTAATAATATCCTTCGACAAATCATCTACTCTTTTAGTATTTGATTTTGTTATGTTTGATAATATAGGTAACTCTTTATCAAAATAAGATATTTCAATTTCTTTTGTATCCTTTGGCAAACAATAACCTCCATACCCAAACGATGGATTGTTATAGTAATTGCCTATACGATTATCGGCACAAATTCCGTCTATTATATCTTTTTCATTTAACCCTTCAGACAATATTGCAGTATCCAGTTCATTAAAAAATGCAACCCTTAAAGCAAGGTAAGTGTTAGACATCAACTTAATAAGTTCAGCTTCTCTATAACCCGTTCTAATAATTTTATGTGTGGTTTTATAGAGTTTCTCTATTGCTGATATGTCTTCTTTTTTTGTACCAATAACAATTCGATCAGGATTCATGACATCATAAATAGCAAATCCCTCTCGAAGAAATTCAGGCATATAAAAAAAATCACCAAACTCACTCTGTAAAACCATACAGCTACCAATAGGTAAAGTGGATTTAATGATTATCTCAATCTTTGGATTTATTCTTCTTATATCCCTTATGGAATTGATTACCCCACTATAATCTAATTTACCTTCTCCATTTAAATCTGTTGGTAATGCGATAATAACAACAGCGCATTCCTTTGCAATTTCCAAGTCTGATGTAATATTTAATTTTAATTCTTGGAAATCTATATCACTACTATATTCGTTTATGAATGAAAAATCTCTATTTTCGATACTAACCAACTTCTCATAATTAATATCATTTATGTAAATAGAATTTTCCTTAGATAAGAGTATTGCATTTGCAACACCTACATATCCTGCACCTACTACAAGAATATTCATTTTCTCATCTCCCTTAAAACCATTATAACACAAATAAAAGCCCATTTTTATCAAAAAATGAGCAATTATATTAATAAATATTCAATCAAATTCACTTCAACATTTCTGTCCCATTCTTAAACTGGAATGTAATCGTTTTATCTCTATGTACCGTAGCCTTTTCAACTAGTAATCTCCATATCAGTTCATTCCATTCAGTAAGGTGTTTTGGTGCTTTCTTAAAATTTGTTAAGAATGCATTCATCCTAAGTGATTTGTTATCGTGTTTATTCCTTTCTGATTTCAGACCATCTAACTCCTCTTTTATTATATTGAATCGTTCTGTTAACTTTTTGTATTTGATGTTATAAGATTCGGAGTTTGTGATTATTTTGGAATTATCCTTTAGTAGTTTCTTTATTCGTTTGCTTTGGATATGAAGTTCATCTTTAAGATCAACAATTCTTTTGTCTAGTTCTTTAGTGTTTGTTAATAAGGTAATGACTTCTTTTGTATCTGCTATGATTCTGTCCCTATCTTCTATGGCTATGTTATAAGCTTCAAGAAACTTTTCTTTTATTTCCTTTTCAGATAAATGAGGTGTTTTACAAATATTTGTTCCCTTTTTATACTTGTGATTGCATTGATAAACAAATCGTTCATGCCTTGAATTTGAATGCCACTTCTTTCTACCATAATAACCACCACAATCTTCACATATTAGTTTGGATGCAAAGACATCAGTTGAGGAATAGTGAGCCCCCAGTTTATCTCTCCTTTCTATTTCAAGTTGAACTTGTTCCCACGTCTCTCTATCAATTATAGCTGGGTGATTGTTTTCGACATAATACTGAGGTATCTGTCCTGCATTAACTGCTTTGGTGTGATCTAAGTAATTTACAGTATAGGTTTTTTGGAGTAGTGCATCACCTTTATACTTCTCATTGGTTAGAATGGATGTAATTGTATTCTTTGTCCAATTTGCAGATTTACCGCTTGGTGTTTTAATCTGATGTGATTTAAGATATTTTGCTATGCCTGTTGGTGTTTTACCTTCAACAAGAAACATTCGATAAATATCCCTAACGATTACTGCTTGGTCTTCATCAATTACAATCTTGTCATCTTCCTTCTTGTATCCTAAGAACCTTTTATATGCAAATGATACTTTACCTTCCTGGAAACCGACTCGTTTTCCCCATGTAACGTTTTGACTAATAGAACGTGATTCTTCTTGAGCTATAGATGCCATAATGGTTAAGATAAGTTCACTCTTTGGATCAAGTGTCCATAGATTTTCCTTTTCAAAGAAGACTTCAATACCTTTTGCTTTAAGTTTACGTACATATGAGATTGTATCTAATGTGTTTCTAGCAAATCTCGATATAGATTTTGTGATAATTAGATCAATCTTTCCATCAAGAGCGTCTTTTATCATCTTATTAAATTCAACACGTTTTTTTGTACTTGTTCCACTAATCCCCTCATCAGCATAAACTTCGGTATATTCCCAGTCAGGTTTTTCCTGTATGTATTTTTTATAGAAACTTACTTGAGCCTCGTAGCTCGTGTATTGTTCATCACTGTTTGTTGAAACCCTTGCGTATGCTGCCACTTTTTTAACATGATTTGCATGAATAGGTATTTGTGTAATAGGATTAATCGTTGATGGTATGACTGTGACTTTAGGCATCTTGTTTACCTCCTTGATGTTGCAGAATTGATCGTTTTTTTGCTTTCTCTTTCATATCAGGTGTCCAGCTTATACTTCTTGATGGATGTTCCCAATGATAATTGATAATCGTATCATATTTCATATGAAACTCTAATAGTCTATTTGGTTTAACGATTATCTTTTTGACCTTTGATTTGAAATAAGTGTCATCATATCGGTCCATACCTAAAATATGATTAGACGCTTCAACGATTATGTTATCAGGAACTAGTTTAGCGTTACATACATATTGTCCTTGTCTAGCTGATAAAGAACATACCCATACCAGTTTATCTCTCATTCTTTTTCTAGTGTAGGAACTACTACAAATACCACATTTTGTAATCCCTTTAAATGGATACTGTAGTCTAGGTTTATGAGGTTTATTTTTACTGGCTCGTTGTTTTCTTATTGCTTCTGCTCTTTCAAAAGTCTCTTTACTGATAATTGCTTCATGGTTATCTTTGATAAGGTACTTGTTTAGTTCACCTTTATTCATCTTTTGCTTTTTTGTTAAGTGGTTTTCTACGTATGTCTTTTGAAGTATTAAATCACCTGTGTAGTTTCTATTCTTCAAGATTTTCATAATAGATGAATGTCCCCATGTTTTTGTATACATTGGTTTGATACCTTTTGAATCAAGTATCTTTCTTATGGAGTCTGCGCCATGTCCATCGATATAAAGTTGAAAGATAAGTTTCACAATCTCTGCTTCTTCAGGAACGATAGTTAACTTCTTTTCTACTAACTTGTATCCAAGTGAAGATCTACCTCCCCACATCACACCATTTTCAAATTCTCTTTTGATTCTCCATTTCATATTATCTGATACACTTCTAGATTCTTCTTGAGTTACAGAAGCTAATAAGGTAAGAATCATTTCACCTTCACTACTAATGGAATGGATATTCTGATCTTCAAAGAATACATCTACTTGGATTGATTTTAGTTCTCTAACTGTTTTTAGAAGCGTTACTGTATTACGGGCAAACCTAGATATAGACTTAGTAATAATCATATCAATTTTCCCTGCTTTACAATCTTTGATTAACTGTTGGAATTCAACTCTTGATTCTTTGGTTCCTGTGTATGCTTCATCCGCATAGACACCAGCAAACTCCCAATCATTATTATCTTGGATAAGTTTCTTATAGTGGCTAACTTGTGAAGCTAGTGAATGAAGCATAGCATCTTTACCACTCGATACTCTAGCATAAGCAGCTACTTTCGTTTTAGTAACCATTCTAGGTTTTGCTTCTATTTTGGTTATAGTTCTTTTCATGATATAAGACCTCCTTTAAGTCACTACATTAATCACTCTATCTTGAATAATAGTCAAGAGATTAGGTGACTTACTTTGATACAATATTGTTTTGTTGATTGGTTTCTAATTTTGATTTCAGTTTTTCTTCTTTGATGTGGTTATTCCACCAGTCCCACCTGCAACGATCTGAACAAAATCGTTTTTTCTTTTTACCCTTGATGGATTTAATTACAATACCACATTTCAAACAAGTACCTATCAAATCATTTTGATTGTTGTGTTCTTCTTTCATCCGTTTTTACCTCCTATATCTTAGTCCGCAAAATTCATATATAAGTTCGGGTTATGTATGAATTCCAACGTCTTCAATAGATTAATGGCGAGGTATATACTGATTTGCCAATAATAGGCTCAACGTTTTCATTTATTTTATAAGATAAGTATTCATTCAAACTCTTTATCAAAAACCCACAAATCAAATGCTTGAGGGCTTAAACGAAAAAATAGACCCCCATTCAATCAATAGAATGAGAGTCTACTCAATTTATTCAATTTGTTTGAAACATTATAAAATTTATCGCTTTTATCTTGGTATTAATCGAAAATCCATAGTAATTTTCAGAATTTCAAAAAATCGGTCCCGTGTAAATAAGTTGCCCAGCCGACGGTACCCTTGCATCTTTATACATCATGACCTGGGGGGGTGTTAGTCTATGAACAATTCTAGATATTCTCGTAATTTATCCTTAGGTTCATAGCATTTTTTATAGTTATCTTCACAAACCAAATACTCATTACAAAATATACTTGCATGAACTTGTTCGATATGATTATCATTGTAACCATCTGTACTCATCACTACATCCACACTTTCAACTGCTTTATTAAGTCTTGCGACGAGGGTTCTATTCTTTGTTTTATTGAAAGATAATTCAGCAGGTTGGCTTTTGATGTATGCATCTACCTCTTCTGGTGTAAAGTCTACACCAAGCATCGCATTCATCATCGCAACACTCACCATTTGATAGAGTTCTTTTAAATCACTTTTCTTAACAGGATAAAAAACTAAAACAAAACGCGATAGATCATGCATAAGCACAAAACAATTCTTTCTACTTCGTTTAACTATATGAGCATGCCAAGCATACATATCACTATCTGTATTCTTTTCAGTTATCTGTGGTTTTAGATAATCAAGTAATGCTTTTGTACATTGTATGTGCATAATTTAACACCTCACTTCAATCTATTATACCAAAATAGGCGAGTGATTAAAATCTGAAATAGTTACAAAAAATGGTAATTGTTAACTGATTTTTTATTTTTTTAGTGAAGAAAGGCATAGGCTGACGTTGATGCATTTGTTTGGGATAGGGCTCATTTAATGCCCTATCCTACAAACATGCGTCAGCGTGTTGTTGCAACACATATATATAAGGCCTTTCTGCTGCATTCTGCAAATAGGGATTTTCGTCCTTTATGTTGCAGTTTTATGCAGATAGGGATATTTCTCCTTTCTGCAGCAAATTGCATTACATATTTTTTTTGCATGATATTGCATAATATTTTAACACTTTTAATGAAATATTATTAGGAAGTAGATCGTAGCTTTCTGAATTTATTAGAATTTTTTAGATGAATAAAGGCGAGCGCTGACGATGATACATTTGTTTGGGATAGGGCTCACTTAATGCCCTATCCTACAAACGATGTGTCAGCGTGTTGTGAATGAACAACTATATATAAGCCCTATATTCACGATTTTCTTCACTCTGGAATATAGGAGTTTTTTCCCTTTCTTCACTTCACTGCATTTTCGAGTGAATTGTGAAGATTTTCCTTTATTCACAGCATGATTAAGATGATTATTAGTCTAATTACATCTGAATTTTAATTTTTCAATTTCTCATTAGTTTCAGAAAGGCATAGGCTGACGTTGATGCATTTGTTTGGGATAGGGCTCATTTAATGCCCTATCCTACAAACATGCGTCAGCGTGTTACGTACAACACATATATAAGGCCATTCCGTAACATTTACATATAGGTAATTTCACCCTATTTACACAGTAAATGCGTAATATTTACAGAAAGGAGTTTTTTACCTTTCCGTACGTAAGATTTACGTCATATATTTATCTACATGGTAATAAAAAAGCGACTCAACTCAATTACAAGCTGGATCGCTGTTTTTCTAATTCTATTTGCTTATTTAATTGTAGTGCTAAAACTTGATAATGAGATAGTCTATCTCTTAGTAATAGCGTGATATACTTTTTCTTTCATTTCTGCTATTAAGTATTGCTTTGCATCTGGGTTTCGCATTAAATAACTAAATATCTCAGCATTCTCAAAGTATTGATCAGCAATAACATTTTCTGCCTCACGTTCGTAAATATCATCAAACGTTTTTCTATCAGGTGATTTACCTAACCCAAGTAATTGATCGCTTTTTAGCAACCTAGACTCAAGCTGCATTAATACTTTATCTGCCTCAGACCATTCTGTACCAAATCGTTCATTAAATTTCTCGATGATAACTGATAATGGATCTTTCTTCTGTTCTTTACCGCCACTACCACCTTTAATTGCAGATACCATACCTTCTGTTTTCTCTAACTCAATAGAACCAGTAAAGCTCTTTTCAATTTTATAATATTCTAAAACTAGTTTATCATCTAATTCTATCTTACCAGTATCTCCTTTTGGCAAGATTTTTTGTAACATTCTAGCATACACATAAAATTCTTGAAGTTCTTTATCAAACATTCTATCAACTTGGATAATAAAGGCATATAAACGATTGAATGATTGTAAGTCTGCTTTGAACTGATTTTGTTCTTCAGGTTCTCTTTCATTGTATCTTTCAATTGCCGGCTGCAAGTGATTTGTTAATCGACCCATGTTTTTAAGTTCATCCGATGCTGAATAGTAGACTTTTGCAAACTCGTGAACTTCATGAGACAAATACATCTTATAGTCATCAAGATCTGATTTTAAATTATATAAGATATCTGGATCAGTACCATTTTCTAAAATGGTTGCTTCATAATATGGTTGGAATGATCTTTGAATATCTTCTGCATCATTTACGAAGTCTAGTACAAAAGTATCCTCTTTACTTTTGGTTGTTCTATTTAATCTACTAAGTGTTTGAACGGCTTTTACACCACTTAATTTTTTATCTACATACATTGTGTGTAGTAATGGCTGATCAAATCCAGTTTGATATTTTTCTGCTACAACAAGCATATTAAAGTCTTCACTTTCAAAGTACTCTGGTAGTTGACTTTCTTTAATATGGTAACCATATTGATTCAGTTTATTTAAACTAACTTCAGTATGCTCGATGCCATCATCATTAACTGTTCCACTAAATGCCACTAAAACATCTAAGTGTTTATAATCATTTTCTTTTATATATTTTACTAATGCTTGATAATATCTAACCGCATGTAATCTACTTGCAGTAACAATCATCGCTTTGGCTTTACCATTTATTTTATGTCTAGTAATTGAATCAAAATGTTCTACAATAATTTTAACTTTTTGTGAAATGTTATGAGGATGTAATGATTGGAATTTTGCTACTGCTGATGCTGCACGTGATGCATCTAATGTTGGATCATCTTCTATTTTCTTAGCGATTTGATAGTACGTATTATAAGTCATATAGTTTTGCAATACATCTAATATAAACCCTTCTTCAATTGCTTGTTTCATTGAATAAATATGGAAAGGTCTATATGTACCATCTTCTAATCTATGCCCAAATAACTGAAGAGTTTTCTCTTTTGGTGTAGCAGTAAATGCAAAGAAGGATAGGTTAGTATGTTTTCCATGTGAAATTAACTCTTGAACTACTTTATCTTCTTCTAAGTCTCTTTGTTCTTCGTCCAATCTCTCAAGTCTAGCATATTCTTCTAGAAGTGCTTCTTTATCAGCTAAAGCTTCTTTTAATTTTCTAGCATCTTCGCCAGTTTGAGATGAATGTGCTTCATCTACAATGACTGCAAATGTTTTATTACTTCCATTAATTTCTTTATAGACTACAGGGAATTTTTGGATAGTTGAAATAATGATTTTTTTATTGTCATTTATAGCTTCTTTTAAATGTTGCGACGTTTTCTTTTCATCAATCTTTTCAACTAAACCATCCATATGATCAAATTGATATATCGTATCTTGTAATTGTGAATCTAATACTCTTCTATCTGTGACAACAATAATTGAATTAAAGATTGGTAAGTTATTTTCGTTATGCAGTCCCGCTAATCGATATGCCAACCAAGCAATAGAATTAGATTTACCACTACCTGCACTATGCTGGATTAGATAGTTATCTCCTGAACCTTTTTGTTTCACATCATCAATCAGTTTTGTTACTACATCTAGTTGATGATATCTAGGGAAAATAACAATATCTTTCTTAATCTGGTTTCCTTTTCTATCGGTTTTCTCAACTTCCTCGACATGCATATATTTATGTATAATGTTTAGCAAACTATCTTTTTGCAATACTTTTTCCCATAGATACGCTGTATCAAATCCATTGATATTTACAGGATTTCCTTTACCACCAACATTACCAGAACCATTTGTTCCTTGATTAAAAGGTAGGAAGAATGTATTTTCTTTTTGAAGTCTAGTCGTCATATAAACTTCTTTAACATCAACAGCAAAGTGTACTAATGAACGATACTTGTATTTAAAAATCGTTTCATTAGGATCTCTATCATACCTGTATTGATGTTTAGCATTTTCTACATTTTGTCCTGTAAATTGGTTTTTTAATTCCATTGTAACGAGTGGAATACCATTTACCATAAGAACCAAATCAAGTGAATTATTACCTTTTACTTGATAATGTAATTGTCTAACAACATTGCATATATTTTTTGAGTAGTTAATTCTATCAGTATCATTTAATGAAGATACAGGTTTGAAATAAACAATTCTAAACTTAATACCCCTTGTTTTAAATCCTGATCGCAAAACCTTTAGTATCCCTTGTTTTTTAATTGCCTCATCCATCTTTAATAGGAAATTCTTTTCAGGATTATTTTTAAATTTGTTAGTAAACTTATCCCACTCAAATTCTTGTGATGTTTTTATAAAAGCAAGTAATTTCTCAGTGTCTAATCCCAGTTCTGCATTAAAATTAGAATCTGTATTATTCGTGTATCCGCCATTTTCACTGATCAAATACTCTTCAATAGTATCTTCTAATCGTTTTTCATTATACTCATTCATTTACATCACCTCGATTTTCCCAGTCACCGCTTCATAAATCAGCGATTTTTTATATTCATTTAATTTTTCAATCTTATCTTTCTTAATTTGAATCAGTTGTTCTATCTCTTCTGTTTTTTTATCTAGGTAATTTACTATCTCTATTTGTTCCACCTTAGGTGGTAATGGATATCTAAATTGAGAAAAAACTCCTTGATAAAGATGTAAAATAGTACTATTACCTGTTAAAGTCAATTGAAAGAATTCTTTAAAAACATTAGATAACATCAAGTAGTAAAAGTACTTATTAATATATTCGTTATGTAAAGGCCTTGTTACAAAAATTCCACTATTTACTGATACTTTTTCAGGAGCGTTTTGTGCAATCGCAACTTTTCCAATTGTACCGTCTTTCGTTATTAATAGGTCTCCTTCTTGAACTTGAATAAAATTCGCTTCTTCATATCTTTGCTTTGTTACTCTTACACAGCTATCCCAGTCAACATATCCATTGTTGAAATCAGTACCAGTAACAAGGTGAGGTCCTTCAGTTTTAAATTCAGTACTCTTTAGTCCTTGCCACCCAATTCGGCCTTTTAAATATGTTGTTCTAGCAACTTTTTCAATTTCCCAATGCTCAGGTATTTTTTTAATCCATTCATATTTAGACTCAACTAGGTTATCTTTTTCTAAACCAAAATTTATGGTTTCACTAATAACTTGTTGCTTATATTCTTCAAGTTTTGAAATAGCATCTTCTTGAACTTGAATAAGTTCGTTAATTTTCTCAACTTTTTTATCAAGGAAATTTGCAATGGATTTTTGCTTTTCAATTTCAAATGGCATAAAGACTGGAAAATCTTTAATATCCCCAAGTTTTATAAAATCAATAACACTTCCAACACTTTTTGATTCCACTGATTTCACTAACAGATTTGATACATAATACTTCAAGAATAATGGATGAACACCCTTAAAATGTGATATTACATATGTTCTTTGATATGCATCAAATTTACCATTATAGTATTGTGTGAACCCCACCAAACCATTCCCAGCAATTAATAATGCTTCACAATCGAATGAATATTCAGAAATCTTTTTAGGATACATAGAACAAGTAAAAAACGGATACTCTCCTTTTTCGTTTCCATGATTTACGTCTCTTTTTCCAGTTCTAATTTTAGATAGATATTTTAGTTTTTTCTTCTCCCATTGAGTTGGTACACTATCAACCCAATCATATCCACTATAAATCAAACTACTACTCATCTCCAAACAACTCCTTCATCAATTGAAGTTCTTTGTCTTCTAGGTCCTTAATTTCAGAGAAGATATCTTCTGATTTTCTAGGTGGAATATATTTATAAAAGTATCTAGTAAATGGAATTTCATATCCAACTTTTGTTTTCTTTTTATCAATCCAAGCATCAGGTGCATATGGTAATACTTCTCTTTCCATATACTCTTTTACATCTTCTTTTAAAGGAATGTTTTCTGTATCTCTAAGATTTGAGTCAGGTTGTTTTTTACCACGTTTAAGAATAAGTTCACTTTTTTCATCCCTTAATGGTCTTTCAACAGTAACTTTCAAGTATCCAAAATCTTCATTATCGAATATTTTAGATTCAATTATATTACCCTTATACTCAAACTCACCTGGTTTGAACTCCCCATAGATCTTTGAAATATATTCAATTTGTTTTGGAGTAATTTCTTTGTTTTTCTTACCTAATGATTTTCTCATTTTTTCAAACATATCATTTGCATTAATAAGTTGAACTTTACCCTTACGATGATCAGGTTTCTTGTTCGATAGAACCCATAAATAGGTTGCGATACCTGTGTTGTAGAAAATGTCGTTAGGCAAAGCAATAACTGCATCGAGCATGTCATTTTCAATAATATATTGACGTATTTTTGAAGGTCCACTTTCTGCATCACCTGTAAATAATGGCGACCCATTATGAATGATAGCTACTCGAGATCCGCCTTTGTTTTTGTCTTTCATTTTAGCAACAGCAGTTTGCAAGAATAACATTTGACCATCACTAACTGAAGGCAAGCCCATATGGAATCTTCCTGCTGCTCCCAGTTTCTCTTCCTCTTTTACTTTCTTTTGGTCTGATTTCCAATCTTTTCCAAAAGGAGGATTCGAAATTATGTAATCAAAATTATACCCTTTAAATCTATCATTTGATAATGTATTCCCGTGTCTAATAAAGTCTGCATCCTCGCCCTTAATAAGTATATCAGCTTTACATATCGCATAAGTCTCAGAATTAATCTCCTGTCCATAACTTATTAAATTATAAGATGAGTTTTGCTTTCTTAAATGTTTCTCTGCAACAGTAAGCATTCCTCCCGTACCACATGCAGGATCATAAATTGTTTTAGTAATTGCTTCAGTAGTTTTCGACAAGTCTTCATCACTAAATAGGATGTTGACCATTAGTTCAATAACTTCACGAGGAGTGTAATGTTCTCCAGCTTCTTCATTTTGTGCTTCACTAAATCTTCTAATGGTTTCTTCAAAGATATATCCCATTTCAATATTGGATACAGTATCAGGATGTAAATCAACTTTATTCACTTCTTGTAACACATTGTATAATAGATTATTAGATGCAAGTTTTTCAATTAACTTGTGCATTTCAAAGTTACTTAATATATCTTGGACTTCTTCAGAAAATCCATTTACATAATCATTGAAGTTAGATTCGATATTATCAGCATCAGATAATATTAAGCCTAAAGTATATCTTGAACAGTTATAGAATCCATGACCTGATGCTCTTTTTAAAAGCACTTTGTGATCATCAAAATCTTTTACTTGTTTATATGTTTCATATACTTTTTCTTTTGTATCTTGTAATACTGCATCGAATCTTTTTATAACAACAAATGGTAAAATTACACTTCCATATTGATGTCTTTTATAAACATCCCTTAATGTGTCTGCGATGTTCCAAATCATATTTGCTTTTACGTCTATATTTCTACTCAATTTCATCTTCCCCTTTTGGTTATTATTTTTTGTCTTATTCTAAATTATTATAACATAATCAAACTAATGTTTCTGCTTATGTTTGGGTTTTATTCAATATCTTCTTTAATAAATATTTGTTGCAGTGCATTACGTAATTCATTTACTGATAAATGTGGTTTATCTTGTGAATCTGTCATTACAATTACAACTGGGTAATGTTCTGGTTCACTTTGCATCCTAGAAATGATGCTACCATACTTTCCAATACCTTTTGCTTTGTGTGGACCTTGTCCAAAGACTATATATTTATATGTTTGAGAATCTCTAAACTTATCAAAGTTAATGCTTGTAATCTTCTTATAATCTAATTCCATTTCTACTCTATCTTCAAGTTTATAATCACTAAGAACTTTGTTGATTATATCCTTAGAGATATCCGTACCTGCACATAAGAATATTTTCCATTCGTCTCTAACTTCCTTTTCATCAAACGAAATACCAAGTATACTTAACAAGCTATTTAATGTGCTTTTATCTTCTGTTCGATTAGCAATGAAAATTCTTGATCTAAGATTATTAATCGATTCATTAACATGGTCCAACTCATCCTGATTTAATAGCATCTCATCACTCCCAACTTTGGTTCTTAAAGAAACTATCTAATTCTAGTTGTTTCTTTTCTACTTCTTTTAAAGCATATGAATAACTATCTACTGCTACTAAATAATCTACTGCAATTTTATTTTGTTCTTCAATTTTGACGTTCGGTATCTTAAGCTCGAGAAGATTCTTTTTATTAAGATTAACTATTGTTGATCCTGTTTGAGCATTCTCTAACAATTTAAGTCCTAATGGTGTATTAAGAAATACTTTCAGAAAATGAGGATTGTATTTCTCTTTGTCAATTCTAAGCACCATCACATTTCCAAGTGGAACAGTTACTCCTTTTAAAATGGATTTATCATACACTGACGTTTTGATTTTGGATCCTTTTGCAGAGATGATAAAATCTCCATCCTCTAGAATATATCTTTGATATCTTATACCCTCTGGATTGATTGTGTCTAGGTCAGGATCAATAAAGTGTTCTGAGATATTACCAAGAGATAGCAATTGGATACTTCCTTCTGTACCTTTTTTGACTATTTTTTTCTCGTAATCCCTTGAAGAAATTTGGATACCTCTAAATGTATCTTCAATAATATCACCTACAGTAATAAAATCATCTAGTTCCCCAACAAACTCATATCTTTTCTTTAACAAAACATAATCGTTGTCTCTTAGTGAATCTAATGAAATGTGTGATTCTTTTGACTCATATGTTTTCATGATCTTATCAATATCAGCATCGCTCAAGTATTTATTGTGTCGTTCTTTAGAATATATTTCTGAAGCATCGACCATTTTTATGAAGTTATTTTTATTATTCCTAAAAATCAATAAACTTCCTTCAATACCTGTATGTCTTCCGAGTAATCCGCTTGATAAATTAATAACACCTTCAAGCATATTGTTTTCTATGATTGTTTTTCTTATGTCTTCGTCTACAGTTTTAAAGAGTGTACCATTCGATACAATCACTACTGCTTTACCTGTATCTTTCAAACTACTAAGTACTTTATTGATGAATAACCATTCTGTGGAGTTCGCTCTCAAATAACTGCTAATTATACTTTCAGAACTATGAATGCTTTGTTCAACAATTTGTCTTTGGACTCTTAAACCTAGCGGAGGAGAACTAAATACACTATCATATTTTTCATTCGCTAAATCAGTTAAAACGTTTGCTCTATGTACATTGTTGTCTATACCCATTATCATGCTCAAAGCTTTCTGAATATAGGTGTTGCTATCACTTAACTCATATGATTCAATTTTAGTAGTTTTATTGTTTTTGTTAAATGTATTGAGAATAAAGGTACCATATCCTGAACACAAATCTGCGAAAGAACCTTCAATATCACCAAATAGTCTTTGAGAAAGTTTAGTTAAATATAAATTAGTTGTAGCTTCGCCAATTTCAAAATGATCAATATTTAATAACTGCTCTATTATATAAATATAGCTACTAGAATCAAATTTTGACAATTCATTCAAGACCAAATCTAAATCATTCTTTCTAAAAGTGTTAAAATATGGTAAAGATTCAAAATAATTTAGCACATTAAGTTCTTCACTAGTAATATTTTTGGATGCCAGTTGGTCTCTATTAACCTTTACGTTTCTTAAATCCGCATTGTACTTATTAGATATATAATAAAGAAAGAACACAGATACAAAAACATCAAACATTTCTCTTTGAGAATGATAACCTCGTATTACATTACTAATATTCCAAAATAATTGCTTAATTTTATTTTCCAAAACACTCACTCCTCATTTTTTTGGTTTTCCTATACCAAAATTGTATCACACCTAAATATTACCTGTCAATAACTTTTTGGTTTTTAATTACCAAAATATTTGAGATATTAAAAATATCTCTTTTTTTTAAAAATCCCTATATAAATAAAAAAATCACCACATTACATGGTGACTTTGATTCTCTTCACGACCTAAAACGGCTCTATTACTATATAAAAAAGGTCTGATACAATTGTATCAAACCTATGCTTTCAATATGGAGCAGGTGAAGGGAATCGAACCCTCGTAGTCAGCTTGGAAGGCTGAAGTTCTACCGTTGAACTACACCTGCATTTTTCAGCGCAAAAATATGATACCATAGGATACTAGGGCTTGTCAACAGTATTTTTTAATTTTTTTCTACAATTCTTAGTTTAGCAGAATGTGCTCGATTATTGACTTGTAGCTCTGTTTCTGAAGAGGTAATAACTTTGCGATTTATTAGTTTTAAAAGTGGAACTTCATCAACTAAAATAGGAACACCTTCAGGTACATCTATAGTAGAATGCTTTCTAAATATTAATTTACAAATACGATCTTCTAAAGAATGGAACGTAATAACTGCTATTCTCCCTTTTGGAGCTAACAAGTCGATTGCATCCTCTAATGCTTTCTCAAATACGTTTAATTCATCATTAACTGCAATTCTAAGGGCTTGAAATGTTTTTTTAGCAGGATGACCCTTTTTTCTTAGTTCTTTGTTAGGCAGCGATTTTTTAATAATCTCAACCAATTCAAATGTTGTGTTTATGGGTTTTAACTCTCTTTCCTTAACAATCATTTTTGCAATCAATCTTGAATACTTCTCTTCTCCATATTTAAAGATAATGTTTGCGATATTTTCATATGAATATGTATTAACTATCTCTTTGGCAGTTAAATCAGACGCTTGATTCATTCTCATATCTAAATCATTATCATATTTATAAGAAAACCCTCTTTCAGGTATATCAAATTGATATGATGAAACCCCTAAATCAAACAAGATACCATCTACTTCTTTTATACCTAATTCGTTTAGACGTGATTTTATATTTACAAAGTTGTCTTTGATAATCGTATAATTATTATATTCTTTTAACTTTTCTTTTGCTTTAGAGATTGCGAAATCATCTTGGTCAAATGCATATAGATGACCATTAGGGATCTTTTTAATTATTTCACTAGAATGTCCTGCACCACCAAGGGTCATATCTACATAGATATGATGGTCTCTAATATTAAGATTTTCTATAACTTCATTTAATAGTACTGGAATATGTTTTTCCATCAATCATCACCTACATTATTATATCATATTTAGACAAAAGAAAAACGTTGATAAATCAACGCGTCTTTTTCTTTTACTCTTCTGAAACTTTCTCAGCTTTAGGTTCTACTACTAATTTTCCTTTGTAGTATCCACATTTTTTACAAACTGTGTGACTTAAGGTTACTTCTCCACAATTTGGACAAACTGCCATAGTCGGTGCATTAAGTTTAAAGTGAGTTCTTCTTTTTCTTTTTCTAGCTTTACTAATACGATTTTGTGGTACAGCCATGGTGATCCTCCTATTTTTTCAGTTTAGCAAATGGATTGCTTGATACTTTTTCTTCTTCATCCATTTCATAGATATCCTCTTTATAGTTTTTTAAAGCACCTGGTGCATAAACTTTCATCGGTTTCTCTATAAGAATTTCAGAGAAGATATATTGATCTAATTCGATTGTGATACCCTCAATTTTATGAGTATCATCATCCATTGGATCAGTTGAGAAGTTTAATTCTGAATTAAAATCTAAATCAACTTCAACTTCTTTTAGTGTTAAGGCACACAACATTGTTAACTTTGTTTTTATATTTAGATAAAAAATAAATAATTCTTCATCTTCAATATATTCAAAATTACCAACAATTAATGTATCTGATATCTTTACAAGATCTTCAATTTCTTCAGTAATATAGTTATCAAGTTTTAGCTTAAAATTAAGACCTGTGTTCGATTTTGAATTCTTTATCAGTTCTTGAATTGTCCATTTCAATTCCATCACCTCATCACAGCATTTCAATTATACAGAAAAACATATCTTATGTCAAGATAAATATACTTAGAATTTAACTGCTTTTGCAAATAAAAAATGGATATTATTTGCATTAAAATAATATTGAGTTATAATATTAAATGATTTATAGAAAAGAGGAAGATTTATGGATAAAATAACTGAATTAAAAAATATTTTAAATACCCTTTCTGATCCTACAACAAAAAAGACTTTTCATGATTCAAACGCTTTAAAGCACGTTGGGATCGATGATGAAACAGACACAGTTGTTTTGACTGTTGAAGTAAAGGAAAAAACACCTGAAGTTACCAAACAATTAACAAGAGACATTGCCAAGATTGTTAAAGTACAATTAGGATATTCCGGATTAAAAGTTGACTTTGTTCAAGCTAGATCAATTTCAAAAGGCGCTAAAACCATACTCGTAGCGAGTGGTAAAGGTGGTGTTGGTAAATCTACAGTAACTGCTAACTTAGCTTATGCACTTGCAAGAATGAATAAAAAGGTTGCGATTATTGATGCTGATATCTATGGTGCAAATATGCCTAAAATATTAGACGCAGTAGATCACCAATTAATGGGTGATAAAGATGGAAAAATGTATCCTTTCGAGAAAGATGGTGTACAAATGATTTCAACTGAATATTTGGTTGAAAAGAACAGGGCCTTAATGTTAAGAGGTCCAATGCTTAATAAAGTATTGAAACTATTTTTTGAAGAAACACTTTGGAATGGGGATATTGAATACTTCTTAGTTGATTTACCTCCTGGAACAGGAGATGTTATGATGGATATAAAAACTTTTGTTGATGATCCTAAAATGTTATTAGTAACAACTCCTCAAGCAAATGCAAGTCATATCGCTATCAAAGCTGGGTTTGCGGCTAAAAGCTTAGACCAAGAAATTATCGGAGTTGTAGAAAACATGTCATACTATGAAATCGATGGACAAAAGCATTACATATTTGGTCAAGGTGGAGGAAAAGAGGTTGCTGATGAGTTATTGGTTGAATTATTAGCTGAACTTCCAATTGTTCCTGGAAAATCAAGTATCTACAATGAAACAGATAAAGCAGGAATCTTGTATTTAAACCTTGCAAACAACTTAATGAAATTATTAAAATAGTATAGATTTAAGGGGCTGTAAAAAAACAGTC
>NPIG01000315.1_pt1 | contig 45595 bp, 48 predicted proteins | sample 8637441 | NCBI WGS metagenome assembly NPIG01 (sample SAMN07420675, study PRJNA396082) | bioreactor metagenome | isolation source: sample BR6 brine-fed electro-methanogenic bioreactor BR | place: Japan: Kochi | collected 2016-06-14
TTATATTCTATCATAAGCAACATTTCATGTCAATAAATTTTTACCAATATTTTTTAAATTTCTTAAAATTTCAATTGATATCACGAAATAGCCAGATATAGCGTTAATTTTCCTGTAAAAAATAAAAAATGACGCTCCAATAATATATCATATATGAAAATAAAAGCCAAGCATTTTTGCTTAGCTTTTTCAATTTAATTTTTATACTATTTAAATAGTCTTAAAATATCATTAAATGTAATATAAATCATCAATCCCATCAATAATATAAACATGATATTATGAAGTGTATTTTCAAACTTTGGATGTGGTTTTTTACCCGTTACAGCTTCTACTGTAATAAATACTAATCGTCCACCATCTAAAGCAGGTAATGGTAACAAGTTTAAGATTCCTAAGTTGACACTGAGTAACCCAACCCAAGTAAGTAATGAAACAACACCTGCGGCTGCGGCTGCACTCGTTTGACTAAAGATACCAACAACACCTGATAAATCACTTATTCCAACTTGATTCGACGTAAATAATACACCTAAAGTTCTAAAAATCATTCCTGCAGCGTTAGTAAATCCATTCCACGCTCCTGGGAACGCTCCAAAGAAACTAAATTTAGTTGTACCATTGATACCAATCATACTATAAAAAGAATCTCTACCAATTGAATCTAAAACATCTTGTTCATACGCAACATATTCAAAAGTGTATTCAACCCCATCTCTTTCAACGACAATTACTGTTGGGTTTTCTTCAGAAGATCCTTCAGTATATCCTTCTGCGAAGGTTCTGACATCTGACCAATCACTAAACGTTTGTCCATCAATACTTATAATCTTGTCTCCGGCTTGTAATTCTGTATTTACATAAAGTGGCAATCCAATAATGAGTTCATCTGTATTAAAATCAGAAGCAAACCCTAAACCAAAGAAATAGTATTGAGGTCTAATCGGATCTAAAGTAACTTCTGAACCATCTCGTAATACTGTAATTGTATATGTACCATCATTATGAGCTAATTCAGACTGTACTGAGTTATTTTCGCCTACCCATGTATATATATCTACTCCATTAATTCCAATAATTTCATCTCCATCTTCTAAAACTAAAGAAGCAGATGTTCCATCCGTTACATCGGATATAACAGTTGATTCAGTATCCGCAACACCTGTGATTAAAGAGGCGATAAAGAATATAAACAATGCCAAGACGAAGTTCATAAGTGGCCCACCAAAAGTTGTAATAAATCTTTGCCATTTTGTTTTAAAACTAAAACTTCTATCCTTAGGTGCAATTTGAAGTTCTTCTTCTTTTTCCATAACATACATAGCAGTTCTTTCCACAGTGTATTCGTTAATATGGAGTCTATGTCCTTCTTCGCTAAATAAATCAAATTCATTAATTGTGATTAATTGATAATCTGAGTATAATTCATTTTCAGCATCTAAAATAATTTTGTTGATTTCTTTTTTATCGTTGAAACCAACTCTGATATCCATACCTAACTTCAAGATTTCCGATTCTACTTCCTCACCGGCCATAGCAACGAACCCACCAAAAGGTATTGCTCTAATAGAAAATCTTGTTTCTCCTTTTTTTGTTGACCAAATTCTAGGCCCCATACCAAAAGAAAATTCATGACATAATATCCCAGCTCTCTTAGCGAAATAGAAATGCCCTAATTCATGGATACAGATTACTAATCCTAATATGAATAAGAATAGAATAATATCCCAAATTGTTGATAAAATACTTAATGTAACTAACATATGTAACTCCAATCTATTTATCGTATCTAGCAAAAATGTTTTGCTTAATTTTTGTATCTATTTTATATATTTCCTCTAAAGAAGGATGATGAATAAGCTTATGATTAGCTAATTCATCAGAGACGATTGCCTCTATATCTATAAACCTTATTTTTTCGTTTAAGAACAAAGCGACTGCAGCTTCATTCGCCGCATTTAAAACGGTTCGTTGACTTCCACCCGTTTTAAAAGCATCAATCGCCATCTTAACCATTGGGTATCTTTCATAGTTCACAGGTTCAAAACTAAGCTTTGATAATGACTTAAAATCTAAAGGTGGTGTCGGTGCTTCTACCCTTTTCGGATAAAACATCGCATAACTAATTGGCAAACGCATATCTGGTATCGCTAATTGAGCGATAACTGAGTTGTCTATATATTCTACCATAGAATGTATAATACTTTCTCGATGAATAACTGGTTCAATACAATCAATATCAATATCGAATAAATAAGCAGCTTCTATAATCTCGAATCCTTTATTCATCATCGTGGCTGAATCTATTGTTATTTTACTACCCATTGACCAATTTGGATGATTTAATGCTTCTTTTAATGTAACGTTTTTTAATTCGTCTCTAGATAAATCTCTAAATGACCCACCACTTGCAGTAATCAAAAGCCTCTTTATTGATTTGATATTTTCTCCTTGCATCGCTTGCCACAATGCATTATGTTCTGAATCAATCGGATAAAGATTAACTTTATATTCATCAAGCAAATCTTTTATTAAATGCCCACCGACAACTAATGTTTCTTTATTTGCTAGCAAAATATCTCTTTTAATTTTGATTGACTCTATGGTTGGTTTTAATCCAACCATACCAACCAAAGAGTTTATTAAAACTCCTTGTTTATCTTCAGGATTAAAACAAGAAACTTTACACAAACCATCTTCACCATATACAACGTTTAACTCAGGATGTAATGCCTTTAATTTTAAAGCATCTGCTTCATCCTTAACTGAAACAATCTGTAAATCAAATTGATTGGTGATTTCGATAATTTTGTTTAAATTGTTAAATCCAGAAATCCCTATTAACTTAAATTCAGTAGGATGCTTCTCAATAATCTCAATTGTTTGCGTCCCAATTGAACCTGTCGCACCTAATAAATAAATATTTTTCATATATCTCCTAGAATATCATTAATGCTAAATACAAGAATATCGCTGTGAACATACTTGAATCAAAACGATCTAAGATTCCCCCATGTCCAGGTAATAATTTTGAATAGTCTTTTATACCGGCTTCTCTTTTATACTTAGAAGCAATTAAATCTCCTACTTGTGCAATAGCAGATAAAGCTATAGAAACAACAATAACAAATGCCATTGAATGATAGATTTGGAAGTAATATGCAAATAATATTGCAGATCCTGCACCAAAGACTAATCCTCCAATAAACCCTTCTACTGATTTCTTAGGTGAAATCTTAGGTGCTAATTTATGTTTACCGATTGTCACACCTACGAAGTATGCAAATACATCGGTAACCATCGTAACTATTAATAAATAAATAATTAAGTAAATATCTAGTTTTCTCATATAAGCAAATGCAATAAATCCTATACTACAGTATAAAACAGTAAGGATCTGATTACCAAAATCTTGTCTTGTAAAATCTGATATGGTTATAAATAGAACGGATTCTATTAAAATCAAAAATAATAAAAATGCAAAGATGTTAAGGTAAAGTGTTCCATTATTATATGGATAAAAATTAAAGAATGAATTAACCGCTAGTGTTGTAAGTCCCACAGAAGCGATAACAGGAACGTAATCAACCCATCTTTTTTCTTGATTTGCTTTACTCATTCTTACAAATTCATAGCTAGCTAGTCCTGACAATAATACACAGAATCCAGAAAATAAAAATTCTAATTTTCCTTCACCAAAATAGATTAAAACACCCAAAACTAAAGCAAGGATGGCTCCAGTAATTATTCTTGTTTTCATTTCTTTTTTAGCCCTCCAAATCTGCGATCTCTTTTGTTATAAGATAAAACGGCTTTCTGTAATTCTTTTTCATTAAATGCAGGCCAGTATGTATCACAAAAATATAACTCTGCATACGCCGCTTGCCATAGTAAGAAATTGCTAAGTCTTATTTCTCCACTTGGTCTAATCCATAAATCAAGTTTAGGTAAATCTACTGTATATAAATACTTTTCAATATCTTCCGGTTTTATATCTTTTGGTTTTATTTTTTGATCTAAAGCATCTTGAGCTAACTTTTGTACAGCTTCAGTAATTTCTGTTTGTGATCCATAATCAAAACAAATATTTAAAACTGTTCCTTTTCTATCTTTTGTCTTCTCTGTAATTCTTTCTAAAATTTCTAAGTTTTGCTTACTAAGGTGATCTTTTCTTCCTGAAAACATAACTTTGATATCATATGCTTCAAATTCATCTTTAAACTTCTTTTCGAATTCCGCAGGTAATTTCATTAGAAAATCTACTTCGGCTTTTGGGCGTTTCCAGTTTTCAGTTGAAAAAGCATAGACGCTTAACGCTTCTATCCCCATCTTTGATGCGGCTATAGTAATCTTTTTTATGTTTTCGGTTCCAACTTGATGACCAAAAGTTCTTGGCATCGCTCTTTTTTTTGCCCATCTCCCGTTACCATCTAAAATGATAGCTACATGTTTTGGTATATTTAACTTGTCTTTATCGAATTTCATAATATCACCTGTCTAACATATTGATTATACTATATTTTATGTGAATATTCTATGATTATTATATATCCCATAAAATGAAAAATATAAGACTATTTCTAGTCTTATATACTCATTATATCATTTTCTTTGTTTTTAAAATCTGAGTCGATTTTAGCTGTGAACTTATCAGTAAGTTCTTGAATTTCATCTTGATAGTATTTTAAATCATCTTCTGTAATTTCAGACTCTTTTTCTAATTTCTTGTAATGAGTGATTGCATCTCTTCTGACATTTCTAATTGATACTTTAGAATCTTCAGCAATTTTATGTGCTTTCTTCACAGAGTCTTTTCTATTATTTTCAGTCATAGGTGGTAAACTAATTCTTACACCAATACCATCATTTGATGGAGTCACACCTAAGTTAGCAGCAAAGATTGCCTTTTCTATTTCAGCAACTAAAGTTTTGTCGTATGGTTTAATGTAAATTTGAGTTGCTTCTGGTACTGAAACTGAAGCTACTTGATTAATTGGTGTATCAACACCATAATAACTAACTGTCACACCTTCAAGCATCTTAGGGTTAGCTCTACCACTTCTTAATGAAGAAAAATCTTTGTGCATGCTTTGAAGCGTATGTTCCATCTTTTCTTCTACTTCTAATAAAAACGTTTCAGGCATTTTAATTACTCCTCCTTATTTAATATTATTGTACCGATATCTTCACCTTGGATAGCTTTTGAAATGTTTCCAGGCTTGTTCATATCAAATACATACAAGTCAATTTTGTTGTCATGGCATAAAGCTGCAGCAGTTGAATCCATGACTTGTAATTCTTTTTTTAGTAACTCATGATTTGTAAGTTGAGCGAATTTCTTAGCATGAGGGTTTTTTCTAGGATCTGAATCATAAACACCATCAACCCCATTCTTTGCCATATAAATTATATCCGCACTTAATTCAGCAGCACGTAAAGCGGCTGTTGTATCCGTTGAGAAATAAGGGTTCCCTGTTCCTCCACCGAAGATAACTATTCTATCCTTAGAAAAATGAGATAGTGCTTTTCTTCTGATGTAAGGTTCAGCTACTTCTGGTATATTAAGTGAAGTCATGACTCTGGTTTCTACACCTAGTGATTCTAAAGAGTTTTGTAAGGCTAAGGCATTTAAGATTGTTCCAATCATACCCATGTAATCAGCACTAGATCTTTCAATTCCCATTTCACTAGCAATTCTACCACGGAAAATATTACCACCACCAACGATGACTCCTATTTCACAAAGTCCTAAATCATATGCATCTTTGATTTCTTTAGCCATTGCTTTTACAGTTGTTGGATTGATACCAACACCACCTGCACCAGCTAAAGCTTCTCCACTTACTTTAATCATCACTCTTCTTTTGCTCATAAAACTCCTCCTTACAAAAAATATATCATTCTAAAAAAAAGGCATAGGTATGCCTTTTAGTTATTTTATTTTTGTGTTTGCGCCATTACTTCTTCAGCAAAGTTTTCTTCTTTTTTCTCGATTCCTTCACCAACAGCTAATCTATAATAAGAAGCGATTGAAGCATCTTTAGATTTAACATATTGTTCTACTGATAAATCAGGATTCTTAATAAACTCTTGATTTAATAAGCAGATTTGTTTTAAGTTTTTATTTAATCTACCAACAACCATTTTTTCAACAATGTTTTCTGGTTTTGGTTTATCAGAATTTTTATTTTCTTCTAAAGCTTGTCTAGTTAAAACTTCTTGCTCATGAGCTAATTCTTCTGGAGAAATATCTTCTCTAGATAAGAATCTAGGGTTTTGAGCAGCTACATGCATAGCGATATCTTTAGCAGTTTCAAAGTCTCCACCGTTTAATACAGTTAAAGCAGATATTTTTCCACCCATATGTGTATAGAATCCAAATACTTGTCCGTCTTCTTTTTCTACAAGTGAATATCTTCTAAATGTGATATTTTCACCGATTGCAGCAATTTGGTCTACTAAGAAGTCTTTTAAAGGTTTTCCTTCAACTAAAACTTCTAAAGCTTCTTCTTCAGTTTTTGCAGCAGCAGCCATTAAAGCAGCAGCTACAGTTTCTTTTAAGTTAACGAATTTTTCGTTTTGTGATACGAAATCTGTTTCACAATTTATTTCAAAGATTACAGCTTGGTTTCCGTTTGTTTTTACAACACATGCACCTTCAGCAGCAACTCTTGAAGCTTTTTTTGCAGCTTTCGCAATACCTTTTTCTCTTAGCCAATCTATAGCTTGTTCTATATTTCCTTCGTTAGCAACTAATGCTTTTTTACAATCCATCATACCAGCACCAGTTTTATCTCTTAGTTCTTTTACTAATTTAGCAGTTACTTGCATTTTGTCCTCCTTATAATACATCATAATACATCATTATAATATTATCATATTTTTATTTTCAATACAATAAGATATTCCCTTTAAAAGGGGGCAATTATTTGCTCCCTTTAAAGTTTAAATTATTTACTTAATTCTTCAATTAATTCAGCTTTTTTAAGTTTTGAATACCCTGTTAAACCTTTTTCTTTAGCAAGAGCTCTTAAGTCAGCTACTTTCATACTGTTTAAATCAACAGCTTCAGCTTTAGGTTCTGCTTTTTTTGCAGCTGGTTTAACTTCTTTTTTAGGTTCTGCTTTAGGAGCCGGTTTAGATTCTTTTTTAGGGGCTGGTTTAGCTTCCTTTTTAGGCTCTGCAGTTACTTTAACTACAACTGGTTCTTTCTTTGCAGGTTTTTCAGTTTTTGCAGGTTTTTCAGCTTTCTTGTCATCTTTTCTTGGTGCTTCTTTTTTAGGAGCTGGTTTAGCGTCTACAACGCCACCTTGACCTTCGATAACAGCATCTGCCATTTTTTCAACGATTAATCTTACTGATCTTAAGGCGTCATCATTAGCAGGGATAATATAATCTACTTCATCTGGATCGCAGTTTGTATCAACGATTCCAAATACAGGTATGTTTAATCTTCTAGCTTCTAAAATTGCATTTCTTTCTTTTCTAGGATCAACGATAAACATTGCTTGTGGTACACCACGCATTTCTTTAATTCCACCTAAGAATTTTTCTAATCTAGCCATGTCTTTTCTTAATCCAATAACTTCTTTTTTAGGTAAAACGTCAAATGTTCCGTCTTCTTCCATTCTGTATAAGTCATGTAATTTTTTGATTGAGCGTTTAATTGTTTTAAAGTTAGTTAACGTCCCACCTAACCATCTTTGTGTCACATAATATTGACCTGATCTGATAGCTGCTTCTTTGATAGGTTCTTGAGATTGTTTCTTAGTTCCTACAAATAAAACTTTTCCACCTTCAGCTGCGATATCGAATAACGCTTTGTAAGCGATGTCGATTAAGTCGCTTGTTTTTTGTAAGTCGATGATATGAATCCCGTTTCTTGATGTGTAGATGTATCTACCCATTTTAGGATTCCATCTTCTTGTTTGATGTCCGAAATGTACCCCTGCTTCTAACAGAGATTTCATTGATAAAACTCCCATAATAAATTCCTCCTTTTGATTTTTACCTCCACCTAGTCAACGCTATTGTCACCAATTGGCTCACGACAAATCACTCATAGATGTGCGTATTTTTTTGGGCTTTGATATTTTACCAAATTTATTAACATAAATCAAGCTTTAAATACCCAAACATTGATATTTATTTGTTTTTTTAAAAAAACGCTTGATTTCTAATAAAATACCTGTATTATTATACTATATTAAGGAAAGCATTTTCAATAGATTCTTGACAAATACTAATATATATTTTATAATATATTTAGTTAAATATATGCTTTTTAAACAAGTTAATACTTTAAGAGACAAACGAGAATAGATTCTACATTAAAATGGGTCTTTTTTGTTTATGTGGAGGATTTTATGTTAGAACAGAAAGTTATTCCTGCTATTTATAATCACAAAAAAATGAAGGTCTTTCTAGATTCTGATATTACATATGGAATCCTGATGAACTTTCAATTAGCACAACTAGAAGACCTTGTAAAAACAATGAAGAAAAACAATAAAAAAGTTTTAATTCATTCTGAGTTAATCAAAGGATTATCTAGTGATGAATATGGTGCAATCTATTTAATTCAATCTCTTCATGTAGATGGAATTATAAGTTCTAAACCTAAAGTTATTGATGTTTGTAATAAAAGAGGGGTTATAGGTATATACAGATTCTTCTTAAAAGATACCATATCTTATAATCAAAGTATCGATATAGGAACAAGATTGAAACCAAAATACGTTGAGATATTACCTTCAAGTTGTTATGATTTAATCCCTGAGATAAAGAAAAGCTTAAACTGTGATGTATTAGTTGGCGGTTTAATTAAAAACGCTCAACAAGTATATAGATGTATAGACCACGGAGCACTAGCTGTCACCAGTTCAGATATTCAACTGTGGAATCTATAATTTAAAAGTTAATAATTAAAGAAAGAGATAAGAGCAAAATAAGCATTTTAAATGTTTTTTTGCTCTTTATTTTAAGAAAGGAAGATAAATTATGTATGATTATTTAGTCATAGGAGCCGGAGTTGTCGGTAGTTTTGTTGCTAGAGACTTATCTAGATACAATACTAAAACAATTGTATTAGAAAAAGAAAATGATGTTGCTAACGTTCAAACATTAGCTAACTCAGCAATTCTTCATTCAGGTCATAACCCAAAACCTGGAACACTTAAATCAAAACTTTGTAAATGGGGAAATGATTTATATGAAGCGTATGAAGAAGAACTATATCTACCATTACTACGCACTGGTGCTTATGTTGTCGCACATAATGCAGATGAAGAACAAAAACTATTAGACTTAGTCGAAACGACTAAGGCCAATAAAGTTACAGAATACGAATTACTCGATTATTCAGAAGCTGTAAAATCAGAACCAAATTTAGCTAAAAGTATTACGAAGGTTCTTTCTTTACCAACAACTAAAGTAACCATGCCTTGGGAAGTAGCGTTCGCAGCGATGGAAAATGCTATAGTTAACGGTGTGGAATTTAAAAAGAATTCAAAAGTAACCAAAATCGAAAAAACTGAAAAAGGATATTTAGTTACTGTTAATCATAAAGAAACCTATGAAACAAAATATGTTATTAATGCTGCTGGTGTTTATTCCGATGACATAGCTGCTATGGTTGAAGGACAAACAGATATATTAATCAAACCTAGACATGGAGAATACTATGTACTAGATAAACGTGTTAAAGGATTTGTTAATCATGTATTATACCCTCTACCAACAGACAAAGGTAAAGGGGTATTACTCACACCACAAGTCCATGGCGAAACACTTGTAGGTCCTGATTCAAAATGGGTAGAAGATAAAGACAGAGTTAACAATACACCTGCCGGATTAGCATATGTCAAGGAAAATGCTGCTTTCTTAGCCGATAACATTCCTTTCCATCAAGTCATTCGATCATTTGCAGGAATCAGATCAACTGCTAAAGATGAAGATTTTATTATTGAAGAATCAAAAAGTGCTAAAGGATTTTTCCACTTAGCAGGAATTGACTCTCCAGGTCTTACAGCCGCACCAGCTATTGCTCAATACTTATTAAAAGAAGTGCTTAAAATCTCTGAAGAATATGCCTTAAAAGATAACTTTAATCCTAGAAGAGAAAGAGCAGCTGAATTTAACACACTATCATTTGACCAACAAACTAAACTCATTAAGGAAGATCCATTACAAGCGAATATTATCTGTAAATGTGAAAGAATTACTGAAAGAGAAGTATTAAACGCAATCAACGGTCCACTTGGTACTGACACAATCAAAGGTGTTAAAAAAAGATGCCGTGCAGGCGCAGGGCTTTGTCAAGGTGGATACTGCGAAGAAAAAGTTTACAAACTCATTGTTAGAGAAACTGGTAAATCTCCATTAGACGTAAGCTATGATGGACCAAACTCAAATATGTTTGTATCAGAAACGAAGGTGAAATAGATGGATAGAGAAATCATTGTAATTGGTGGTGGAGCCTCGGGGCTAGCCGCATCTCTAGCTGCTTTTGAACAAGGCAGAGATGTTTTACTTATAGAAAGAGAAAATAAATTAGGTGGAATCTTAAACCAATGTATTCATAATGGTTTTGGTTTAGAAGTGTTTAAAGAAGAATACACAGGTCCTGAATATGCAGCTAAATATATTCAAAAGTTTTACGAATCTAAAATGGATTATTTATTAGATACTACAGTATTAAATGTAGAAAAAATTGAAGGTGGATTTGAAATCGTTCTATCTTCAAAAGAAACTGGTCTTAAGAAAATCACTTCGAAAGCTATTATTATGTCAACGGGTTGCTATGAAAGAACAAGAGGATCAATCTCTATTCCTGGCGATAGACCTTACGGTGTTATCACAGCCGGATCTGCACAAAGATATCTAAACATTGATGGATATATGATTGGTAAAAAAGTTTTCATTCTTGGAAGTGGAGATATTGGACTAATCATGGCAAGAAGAATGTACTTAGAAGGTGCTGAAGTTTTAGGTGTTGCTGAATTAATGCCTTATTCTAATGGACTAACAAGAAATATCGTTCAATGTTTAAATGACTATGATATTCCACTCTTCTTATCACACACAGTCACTGACATCAAAGCTGATGACAAAGACAGATTAGAATCAATCGTCATTCAAGAAGTTGACGCATCATTTAAACCAATTCCAGGCACTGAGAAAACCTTTGATGTCGATACACTGCTTTTATCTATTGGACTTATTCCTGATATTACATTATTAGATAACTTAGACGTAGAAAAAGACTTAAAAACTAGATCAGTTAAAGTTAATCAAGCCTACGAAACAAATGTAGAAGGATTATTTATTTGTGGAAACTCATTACAAGTTCATGACTTAGTTGATAATGTCTCTAAAGAATCCCAAAGAGCTGGTAAATGTGCGAGTGATTATGTAGAAAAACAAATTAAATCAAATAAAGAACAAATCAAAATAGTCGCTGGCAATCATTTGCATTTTGTAACACCACATTATGTAAACTTTGCTTGGACTGAAAATGCTCCTACAATTCAATTTAGATCGACATCTAAAATTGAAAAAGCTCAATTAACTGTTTCTCAAGGTGAAAACATCATTCTACAAAAAAGATTGATGTTTATCGTACCAGCTGAAATGGAAGCTTTTAAGCTTGACCCTGAAAAACTAAATTCAACTGATGATATATTAGTTAATTTGGAGGTATTATAATGGAAAGAAATTTTGTTTGTATTTTATGCCCGAGAGGGTGTAGAATAAAAGTAGACAATGATGGAAATATAACTGGTAATCACTGTAAAAGAGGATTAGGGTATGTTCAAACAGAAATGACTACGCCTACAAGAGTCGTTACTTCTACTGTTAGAACTGCTTTCAAAGACGTTCCAAGAGTTAGTGTTAAAACTGATAATCCTGTACCAAAAGGTATGATTATGGATGTTATGGCAGAAATCAATAAAGTAGTTGTAGAAAAACCAATGGCCATTGGTGAGGTAGTTATCGAGAATGTATTAGACACTGGTTCTAATATTATCCTGACAAAACCTTGTCTTAAATAGGAGGAAATTATGGAAAAATATGTTTTATCAATCGACCAAGGAACAACGAGTACGAGAACTATAATTTTTGATCGTCATTCGAAAGCTATTTCAATGGCTTCTGAAGAAATTACACAAATTTATCCAAAACCAGGTTGGGTTGAACAAAATGCCAATGAAATTTGGTTAACCGTCACTCAAACAATCGCTGAAGCTTTAATTCAAAAAAGTATCCATCCTACACAAATAGCATCCTTAGGGATAACTAACCAAAGAGAAACTACCATTATATGGGATAAATTCACTGGTGAACCTATCTATAATGCGATTGTTTGGCAATCACGTCAAACGCAAGATATTTGTGAAGACATAAAAAAAGCAGGATATGAAGAAACGATTAAAAATAAAACAGGTCTTTTAATTGACCCATACTTCTCAGCTTCTAAAATTAAATGGATTTTAGATAAAGTAGAAGGTTCAAGAGAAAGAGCTAAAAATGGTGAATTAGCATTTGGAACGATTGATTCTTGGATTATCTACAAACTCACAAGAAGAGTACATAAAACAGATTATTCAAACGCTTCAAGAACTTTACTTTATAACATTCATGATTTATGTTGGGATGATGAATTATTAAAAATCTTCGATGTCCCAAAAGAAATCCTACCTGAAGTAAGTGATTCAAGTGGACTATTTGGACACACTTCAAAAAGAACATTCTTTGGAGAAGAAATCCCAATTACTGGTGTAGCAGGTGACCAACAAGCTTCTTTATTTGGGCAACATTGTATCAATAAAGGTATGGTTAACTCAACTTATGGTACAGGGTGTTTCGTCTTAATGAATACAGGTAAAGACTTAATCAAATCAGAAAATGGAATGTTATCGACTATTGCTTGGAGAATCAATAACGAAGTTGTCTATGCAATCGAAGGATCTGTCTTTGTTGGTGGTTCTGCTATCCAATGGTTAAGAGATGGAATCAAAATTATTGAATCCGCTTCTGAAACAGAAGCTATGGCGAGTAGTCTTGATTCAAATAATGGTGTTTACTTTGTACCTGCATTCGTAGGACTAGGAACTCCTTACTGGGATTCTTTAGCAAAAGGTGCTATATTTGGGTTAACAAGAGGTACGGATGAAAAGGTTATTGCAAGAGCTGCTTTAGAAGCTATTTGTTATCAGGTTCAAGATGTATTATATTCAATGGAAGCTGATTCAAAAGCAAAAATTCCTATGGTAAAAGCTAACGGTGGAGCGACAATTAATAACTTCTTAATGCAATTTCAATCAGATATTATGAACTTAGAAGTTCAAAGACCTCATATCATGGAAACAACCGCTTTAGGTGCTGCTTACTTAGCAGGACTCAATGTAGGATATTGGAAAGACCATGAAGACATCATGAAATACAAAAAAGATGACACATCATTTTTCCCAAAAATGGATGATGATTTAAGAAAAGAATTAGTTAAAGGTTGGAAGGTAGCTGTTGAAGCTACTAGAAAATTCAAGCTTTAATATTTAATAATTTCTCATTTTTTTCTATAGAAGACGGCATAATTAAATTATGCCGTTTTTATTTTGTTTAAAAAAACACCACATTAATTAAAATGTGATGTTATTCTATTATTCAAATGTTTCTGGGTAATTATCTACCAATTCATCTCTTGTGATTAAAGATTGGAAATAATAGCTACTTACAGAATAACTAACTCCAAAATCAATTAAACGTCCATATCGATCATAGATTTTATTCGTTGATTGGATGCTAGCCTTATTCTTTTTTTCATTTAATAATTGAGCTTGTTTCTTCGTTAAGTTAACTGTTTTAATTCTTCTGTTTGAAGATTCAGCTCTTAACCCATATGTTTTTTTCAAGAATTCATTTAAAGGTTCTGTCCCAACAAATTTTTCAAAAATATCCGGGAACACTGATAAAGGTAAATAATTCTCCAAAACCATAATCGGTCTTTGATCCCCTTTATAAATTCTATTAATATGGAAAAATTCATGTCCATCTTCTACTTTAAATCCCATCTTAATTAACGCTTCATCTTTAAGTTTGACCACTTCTTTTACTAAACACACAATAGAAGGAGCCATTCCTAAAGATTTAATTGCATCATAAACAGCCGTATTTCTATCAAAGAAATAATTTGTTAATTCAAAGAATGATACATAGTGTTGATTGTAATCATCTTCACTTAAATAACCTTCGATAACTAATTGTTCATAAGCATCTTCAACTTCTTTTAGTTCTATACTTAAATGATCAGCCAATTCAGATACCGTCGGTAAAACTGTATGATAATAGAAGACTTGATCAATGATTAATGATTTTAAACTTTCTCTTAATTGTAATGCATAATCTACAGTAGAACGTTTATCAATCGTGATTAAATCCATTTGATTAGACAGCACGAACAATCACCTCGAATTCTGTAAAACTTCCTGGAAAATAACTTCTTACATAAGCAATCAAGTTATCATCTTCGCCTGTGATTTTAGTACGAACAAAACTAATGGCATCTCCAGATTGTAAATTTAGTAATAAAGCCGCTTCTGAGCTTGCATTTATTGCTTTAAACGTAGAATGCAAATTCTTGATCCTTAGATTAGATTCCTTCTCAATAAAACTAAACAACTTATCATAGTTCGTATAATTACCTTTAAAATTGGGATAATATTTACTAGGGAAATATATTGTTTGTAATAAAACAGGGTTTTCTCCCTTTTTTGTAACAGTCATTATTTTAAAACACTTGTCCCCATTATCTAACTTCATAGCTCTATAAGCACTATAGTCTTTATAGATTCTTTCTTGCATGATTACTTCAGTAACGTACTCATTTTGTTTCTTAGCGTTAAGCTCATAGAATTTTCGCAAATCTGTTTTGTATACATCTCTATTTGTAACGTAAGTACCTTTACCTTTAATTCTTGTAATCTTGCCTTCTTTAATCAATTCTTCATAAGCCATTTTAACAGCAGTGTGACTAATAGAGAATGCTTCGCATATTTCTCTTTCTGTTGGTAGTCGATCACCGTATTTCAATTGCCCTATTTCAATTGAGCTTGATATTGATGAAGCGATTTGTTTATATATTGATTTTGTAATTAATTTATTAATTTTAATATAATCCAAAATACCATCTCCAATGTTAAATATTATAGCATAATATTTTTCTAATGAACATTATTTTTTAGGAACTTTTAGCTCCTCTAATAATTTTCCTACTTTTTTAGGTCTATCAGCAACTAAAGCTCCGACTGATTCTAAAGCTTTAATCTTGTCTTCAACTGATCCTTTACCTCCTGAAATAATTGCGCCAGCGTGACCCATTTTTTGTCCTTTAGGTGCTGTTCTACCACCTAAGAAGGCAACCAATGGTTTCGTTAAGATACCATCTCTTATAGCATCTGCAACTTCTTCTTCCATAGTTCCACCTAATTCACCGATAATAACAATAGCTTCAGTTTCTTCATCAGCTTCATATAATGGTAAGAACTCAGCGAATCTGGTTCCTGGAACTGGGTCTCCACCAACACCGATTAAAGTCGATACACCATATCCAGCTTCAACGATCATTGCTGTCACTTCATTTGTTAATGACCCACTTCTAGTCATAACTCCAATATTTCCTTTTTTATATACTCTTTCAATCCAATGTGGGAATGACCCCATCATTGCTAGTTTTGGTGAGATAACACCAGATGTGTTTCCACCAACAACCATTGCATTATGTTCTTTTGCTGCTTGTCTAATAATAACCATTTCATGTAATGGAATCCCATCAGCGATAGTCACTATTTTTTTAATTCCAGCATCTAAAGCTTCTAATACAGCATCTTTCGTTAGTTTTGGAGGTACAAATAGCATTGAAGCGTCAATATCATGATTCTCAGCAGCTTTTTTAACTGAGTTATAGACTGGTTTACCTTCAACAGTTAAACCTTCCTTACCAGGAGTAACACCACATACAACTTGTGTTCCTAAATCAATCATATGCTTTGTCCAGAAACTACCTTCTTTACCTGTAATACCTTGTACACAAACTTTTGTGTCTCTTTCGATAAAAATACTCATTAGTTTCCTCCTTTAGCAATCTCAACAGCTTTTCTTACAGCTGCTTCTGTATCAAAGATTGGTTCTAATCCAGCTGCCTCTAAGATCTTAACCGCTTCAGCTTCATTCGTCCCTCTAATACAAGTGACAATTGGTCTATCTGGTTTTAATCGAGTAATTGCGTCAACAATACCTTCTGCCATAACATCTGCTCTAGCAATCGTTCCAAACGTTACGATTAAGATCACTTTAGATGGAACTTTTAAACAAATTTCCATCGCTTTAACAGCTTTCTTGTAATGAGGTCCACCAAATTCTAGATAGTTAGCGATACTTCCACCTTCATAATTTACTAAATCATAAACTGTCGTTGTTAATCCAGCTCCAGCACACATTAAACCGATATCTCCGTCAAATTGAATAAATGGAATCCCTTCTTCAGCTGCATCGAATTCAGCGTCTGATTTATAATCAGTTTGTTCTTTTTCAAATGCTGTTTGACGATACATTGAATTATCATCAATCATTAATTTTCCATCACCAGCGATGATGACTTCATCCTTTGTAATAAATAAAGGATTGATTTCAACTAATTCAGCATCGTATTTTTTAAAGACGTCATATAGTTTTAAGAATAATTTGATTAATTGTTTTGTGATAACTTTATTAAACCCTAATCCGTAAGCAACTCTAGATGCTTGGAAAGGCATTAACCCATATCTTAAATCAATTGGTTCTTTGATGATTTTATCAGGTTGAGTAACTGCTAATTCTTCGATGTCAATTCCACCTTCAGCACTAACGATTAAAAGTCCAGTTGCTAAATATGGGTCCACTGTAACAGAAACATAAATTTCTTTTTCAATGTGAACAGCTTCTTCAATAAGAAGTTTTTTAATATTTAACTCATGAGCAAATAAACGTTTTGTTTCTGCTTTCGCTTCTTCTGCAGTTTTTGTGAATTTTACTAAGCCGGCTTTACCTCTACCACCACTTAACACTTGTGATTTTACAACACATGGTAATCCGACAGTTTCTAAAGCTTTTTCTAATTCAGCTTCTTTTTCTATTAATACAGAATTAGGAATTGTAATTCCAGCTTCTTTAAATACTTGTTTTGCTTGATATTCGTGTAATTTCATCATACACCTCTATTTGTGACTTTTTAGATATTCACCAAAGATTTCTTCGTCACTTGGTCTCTTAGGTTCAAAGTATTCAGAAACCCAAGTAATATTTAAGAAATGTTTGTAATTAATGTTTTCAGTTGTGATGTTTCCACCCCAGCTACCGCATCCTAAAGATGCCGTAGAAGGCATTCCGTTAAAGAAAGCTCCTCCATTCGCTGCTGCTTGTGGTTGGTTGACAACAATTCTACTTGTTCTCATGTTTTCACCTAAGAATTCAATATATTCTTGGTTGAATGAATGTAATCCACAACTATGTCCTGTCCCACAGTTATCAGTTAATCTAACTAATTTTTTATATCCATCTTGGAAATCAGTACATTTAAACACTGTTAACACTGGTGATAGTTTTTCTTGTGAGAAGAAATCTTCTTCGATGTTATCAGCGCCTTCAACCATTAATACTTTAGTACCTTCTGGCACAGATAAACCAGCACCTTCAGCTATTTCAATAGCTGATTTAGCAACGATACCACCATTAATTGAACGATATCCTTTTTTATTTAATTTCCACATATGTTGTTCTAATTTTTCTCTGTCATCACCTTTAACAAAATATGACCCTAATTTAATTAATTCATTAACCAATTCATCATATTTTGATTCATGGATGATAATTGAATTTTCAGATGAACAACTCGTTGCGTTATCGAATTTTTTAGAAATAAATATTTTATTCGCTGCATCTTTAGCATCTGCATCTTCAGCAATGATTTGACATGAGTTCCCAGGTCCAACACCATATGCTGGAGTTCCTGATGAATATGCCGCTTTAACCATTGCTCCACCACCTGTTGCTAATACAACATCAACTTGTTTCATTAACTCACCAGTTAAATCTAATGATGGTTCTTCAATGATTTGAATTAAATCTTTAGGAGCACCTACTTTTTCAAGACCAGCTCTCATAAAATCTACAGCTAATTTTGAAGCTGTTTTTGCTTTTGGATGAGGAGCAAAAATAACTGCGTTTCTACCTTTTAAGATCGTAATCGCGTTACTAGATGGTGTCGCTGTTGGATTTGTTACTGGAGTTAATCCACCAACCACACCAACAGGTTTAGCATATTTTCTGATTTTTTTGACTTCATCATGTTCGATTAATCCAACAGATTTAGCACCTTGAATATCTTTTAATACACCCAACACTTTATTTTTATGTTTGTTAAACTTATCTTCAGCTGTACCCATACCAGTTTCTTCAGCTGCTAATTTTGCGATTTTAGTAATATTTTCATCGTTGTAAACTTCCCAACCAACAGCAACACAAACTTCATCAATTTGTTCTTGTGTATAGTTAGCTACTTTTGCTTGAGCAACTCTAGCTTTTTCAACTAAAGAAGCTATTTGTTTTTTTACTTCTTCCATAATCATATACTCCTTTTATAATAATCCAAATGCTTGTAATATTCCTAAGAATACTGCAATGAATAATAATGCTGCTAAAGCTGTTAAGAATAAATCTTTGAACAGTTTCTTTTTATCAAATGATTCTGGTGCGTTAGCTAAAGCTAAGGCTCCCATCACAGATAAAGGACTCATTGTTACTATATGTGATCCCACTGCAATTGCAATGACTAATGCTGAAGCAGAAACTGCTCCACCAACACCAGCTGCTAATTCTACGGTCGTTGGTATTAATGCAGGCATAACAACACCTACAGCAGAACTGAAAATACTCATAAATCCACCAAGTGTTGCCATAATTGGCACTGCTGACCATGAATTCATTAATGTTGCTAAAGCGTCAGTTAATAATGTAATACCACCGAAAGTTTTAGCTACTTCAATTAAAACGCCCATTCCACAAATAAGTAAAATTGTACCCCACGGAACATGCTTAATCGCTTCATTAAAGTCTCCTGCACCAACAAGTATTAACACTGCACCTAATGTGAATCCTGCAAACCCAATAATTGATTTACCACCTAATAACACCCACACAACTAGTGCTACGATTGCAAATATAGTAATGATTTGTTTTTTATCAAATTTCTTTGGTTTTTCAATTTCTACAGTTTCTCCTCTTAACTTTAATCCTCCAAGTGCAATGAAGAATAAAGCTGAGAATAAAGTCATAGATACAACATTAACGATATATATACTTGAACCTAAATCTCCTACACCATTAACCAAAGCTAAATCTAATGCAACAGCACCATTAGGTGCTAAAGGTGATAATCCTCCTGCAATCGATCCGTTAATGATTAGTACACTAATCAACAACGGGTTAATCTTGGCTCTATATCCAATAGCAATTCCTATAGGTAAAAGTAAAGCACTCGTTGAAATATTACCCGGCCCAACTGATGCGATGACAAGCGCCATAAAGTAAAAGATAATAGGCAATAATATTTTTCTCCCTTTTGAAAGAGAAATGATAAACATTGATATTTTTTCTAACGTTCCATTTAGTTTAGCAATAACAAACAAGAATGTAATACCAAAAGTCATTATAAACAAACTCATTGGCCAGTAATCTAATAATTCTCCAACTGGTAATCTCATCGATTCAGTTGCGCCCGAATTAGCCCAGATAAACTCCCAATCAGCAATATAATAACCAAGGGCAAATGCAAAAACAAGGGCTACTAAACCAACATTAATGTTTTTCCAAAAACCAATTACTATCGCTAAGACTAAAGCAAGTAAAGAAAGTATTGCAAGTACCATAAGCTTTCCTCTCCTCGCTTTATACTATTTATTAAAACTATCTTTTTCGATTTTCCCTACTGCTACTTTAAATTTTCTTAAGTTAGCTGCACGCCAATCTTCTAACCCTTGAGTAAACTCAGTGTTTAAGAATGTTTCAGTCATTTGAACACCCATAACAGGACCGATTAACCATCCACCCATGCAAAGGACATTCGCATCGTTGATTGCTCTACATTTTTCAGCTGCATAAACAGATTCACAAGCAGCTGCATGAACACCTTCATGTTTGTTCCCTACAACGCTCATTCCCATACCTGTACCACAGATAAGAATTCCTCTTTCGTATTCTCCTCTTTGAAGTGCTTTTGAACCTTTCTCAGCTACTTCATAATATGGATATGCATTTTCAACATCTAATGTTCCGATATCATCGAAATCAAAGTTGTTTTCTTTTAAATATTCTTTAATAGCTTCTTTTAATAAGAACCCAGATTTATCTGAACCTAAAAATAATTTTCCCATTGTATATCTCCTTATTTTCTTGATAATACTTTTTCAACAGCTTCAACGATATTTTTAGCTTTTAATCCAAATTTTTCCATTAAGAAATCTTGTTTCCCAACTTCACCAAAATGATCTCTTGTTCCAACTCTTTCCATAACCATTGGACAATTTTCAGCTAACACTTCAGCCACAGCAGATCCTAAACCGTTGATAATATTATGGTTTTCAGCCGTAACAACAGCGCCAGTTTTCTTAGCTTGTTCTACGATTGTATCAACATCTAACGGTTTGATTGTATGAATATTTACAACTGAAACAGAAATTCCTTTTTCAGCTAATAATTTTTCAGCTTCTAATGATTCTTTAACTTCGATTCCACTACAGAAGATTGTTACATCTTTACCTTCTTTGATAACTTTAGCTTTACCTAATTCAAATGATTCACCTTCGTCAAAGACTCCGTCATTTCCTTTTCTCATTAAACGAATATAAACAGGTCCGTCATGTTTAACAATTTGTGGGAATAATGACGCTAATTGAACACCATCAACTGGCTCTACAACTGTCATTGTAGGAATAGCTCTCATAACTGCGATATCTTCTAAAGACATATGAGTCCCACCATTTAATTGAGCCATAATACCTGGGTCAGATCCTACCATTTTTACATTTAATTGTGAATAAGCAACTGATAATGTTACTTGGTCCATAACTCTTCTTGAAGCGAAAGGTGTGAATGTATGTGTAAATGGTAATTTACCCATATTTGCAAGACCTGCAGCTACACCAATCATATTTGCTTCTGCAACACCAACATTGATGGCTCTTTCAGGAAACTCTTGGAAGAATCTCTTTGAAGCTAAAGCTGCTGATAAGTCAGCTTCAACGATGACTAAGTTTGGGTTCTTTTTAGCTTCAGCTAATAGTAAGTCTACCCAAATATCTCTCATATTTCTAGTTTTTAATTCCATTTTATTTACCTAACCTTTCAACTGCTTCTTCTGCCATTTCTTTTGTTACAGGCATGTTATGTGACCCTAATTTACCTTCTGAGAATTCAGCACCTTTACCTTTAATTGTATTAAGAATAATCATTGAAGGTTTTCCTGTTGTTGCTTTTGCTTTTTCGATTGCTTCTTTGATTGCGATAACATCATGTCCATCAACAACTTGTACAAAGAAATTGAATGCTTCCCATTTTTTATCTAATGGATGTAATCCGTTAATATCTTCAACTGTCCCATCAATTTGCATTTTGTTGTAATCAGTAAATGCAATTAATGTATCTAATTTATTTGATCCAGCAAACATTGCTGCTTCCCAAATTTGACCTTCTTGAGATTCACCATCGCCGATGATAGCAAATACTTTGTTGTTTCCTTTATCCATTTGAATCGCTTTTGCCATACCAACTGCAGCTGAGAATCCTTGTCCTAATGAACCAGTCGTCATATCGATTCCAACAGTTCTGTTTCTATCTGTATGAGAAGGTAAATCTGTATTAGGTAAGTTTAATGTGCAAAGTTGTTCCATAGGGAAATATCCTTTTAATGCAAGCACTGCATATACAGCTGGTCCTGCATGACCTTTAGATAGTACGAATCTATCTCTATTTTCCATTTTTGGATTTTTAGGATCAATATTCATTTGGTCGTAATATAACACTGATAATACATCACAAATTGATAATGAACCACCAACGTGTCCAACACCTAAACATCCAATACATTTAATTGTTTCTATTCTAATTTCTTTTGCTTTTTCTTCTAAAAACTGTCTTTTATCCATAATTTCCTCCTAATATTTACAGATTTCAATCTCTAACATCTCAGCTAGAATTTCTAATTCAGCAACCACATCATCGTAGCATACTGCGAAATGTGGTTCCCATCCATCTTTAACCATTTGTCCTATTAATGGTTTAACATCTTGTTTCACTTTGACAACCATTGAAGTTCCTGAGAACTGTTTTGGTTTATCTAATATTTCAGCATCCAATATTAAGAATCTAAATTCACCATTTGGTTTTCTTCCTATTCTAAATATTGTTGCTTGTTTTGCTGGTTTAAATCCAAATTCCATAGTCGGTCCAATCTTACGATTTGGATGAACTCCTACAGTAGCACCAGTATCTTTTCTAGCTAATGAACAAGCACCTGTTCCACAGTGCCAGAAAGTAATTGTGTTTTCACTTTCATCAAGTGATACTGGATCTCCAAGGAATGTTGCTTGTTTCGTTAAATATTGACCAATGAACATCGATAATGCACCATATGAATCTGCTTCACATGCAGCAGCGATTCCATCTTCATTTAACATTCCTAGCACACCACATACTGGTGTCCCATATTCGGTAAAGAAGTCTGGCCAACATCTAGAAGCAATTGCCTTAATGTTATTTTCATCAATATAGTTTTTGTATACTTGATATAATTTAAAGAAATCAACTCTATTTTTCTTAGGTGTTTTTTCTAAATCAACCATTCTTGATTCAGCTGTTTTCTTAGCAACTTCAGCTTGTTCTTCTTTAAGGTTAATTGCTAGTTTTGTTAATTCTCTTGATTCCACTGATAATAGATTAACACCAAAAGCTTTAGCCATATCTAAATCTAATGCTCTACCGAATCCAAACCCTTGAGGTGTATGACCAATCATTAGTAAATTCATGTTTTGCATTTCATATCTTAATTTGGCAGTTTTAATAACTTTACCGATGTAAGATTTTACGTCGTCTTCTTTAGCTCCACCATATAAGTAAAGTAAATTATCATCTCTTAAATTACTAAATGCGTTTCCTGCTGAGAAAGCTCCAGTTAAAGAATTTAATCTTAACCTACCACCATCTATTACTGGTTCTCTTAATGTCCAAAGCAATACCTTACCACTTAATTTTTTCAAGACTTCAGTTGGATAAGCTGAATTAGCAAACGTAATATTTTGTATAATAACTAAATCAGGATTTTTATCTTCAATGAAGGCTTGTAAAGCTTCAATATTAAGTAACATATCGCTAGGCACAATTGCATTTGGTTCAAATGATTTTATTAAGTCAATTGAGTCATTAAATGCTATTTTTGCAGATTCCAAATGAAATGTGGGTACCCCAATTGGAAGATACATAACTTCAAAATTTTTCATATATTTTCTCCTATAAATTTTCAATTAAATTTTTTGCTTAACTAACACCTCTACTATTAAACTATAACTAAGCAAATAATTCAATAATTAATCATTGGGTGCCAAAAAATAAAGTAATTTTTGGCACCCATGATCTCTTTAAAAATATTAACTTTTAATTTTAAATCTTAATTAATATTATTCTGCAGCAGCAGCTTTTAAATCAGCTTCTAATTGAGCTAATAAGTTTGCAGCTGTGTCAGTTCCTAATGCAACTTGTTCTACGAAGTCATTGATAATTGGATACATACCAGGAATCATAACTTGTGATAACCAGTCTTGAACATAAGCTTGGTCAGTTGCTGAGATTTCTGATAAGAACACATTGTATTCAGCTGTGAAATCACCATAATCAACTTCTGCACCTAATCTAGGAGTTAAGTAAGGAACTCCACCAGTATAAGCGTCATGTTGTTCAGCTTCTGCCATCCATGCGATGAATGCTTTTGCTTCTTCTTCATATCCTGAACCTTCTAATGCAGCTAATGATTTACCACCTAAGATTGTAGCTCTGTTAGCGTCTTGAGGCATTGGAACTACTGTCCAGTCAAATGATAAGTCTTGGTAGTTAGATACATTCCAGTTTCCTGATAAATGGAATCCATATTGACCAGTTCTGAATAATGATGCTGAGTTTTTAGTAGTATAAGTATCTCTTGGTAAGAATCCATCTTCATACCAATCTTGGATCATTTGTACTTGTGCTACAACAGCAGCGTCAGTTAAGTTAGATGTTGTATAAGCTTCATCCCAAATTGTGTTACCAGTTTGATAAATTAAAGGCATGAATCTATGACCTTGGTGGTCAAAGATACCAGGTGCTGCAACACCAGTTGCACCATCTAATTTCATCATTTCTGTATGGAATTCATCCCATGTCCAAACGTCGTCAACAGTTGGAAGATTAACTCCATTAGCGTTACATAAGTCTAAGTTAACGAATAATCCATTAGCTGTAATATCCATTGGTAAAGCAATTACGTTACCAGCTTCATTGTAGAATAAGTTTGTGAAGTTAGCAGCTGTAATAGTGCTATCTAAGCTTAAGATATTATCTTGAAGGTTATTTAAATGTCCTTCAGTCATTCTAGCTAATGCAGGAGCAGCGTCTCCAGCAATATTAGTAGCTAAAGTAGCTTCATAATCGTTGTAAGCAACTTCTACTAATTCAATAGTTACACCAGTTTCAGCGAAATAATCATCTAATAAACCTTGCATAACGTCACCTTCAGTACCATCGCTCCACCATGTCATTTGCATAGTAACAGCTTCTTCTGTCGTTGATGCATTAGGGTCAGCAGTTGTTTCTTGTGTACAACCAACTAAACCAAACACCATGAATAAACCTAATAATAAAACAAATTTTTTCATAATTCTCTCCTTTTTATTTTTTGTTTTTATTTTTTATATAAATGCTAAAGTAAGCATTAACCTTTCATACCAGTTGATACAGTTCCTTGAACAAATTGTCTTTGGAAAATCAAGAAAATTATTAACATTGGAACCATAGAAATCACTGATGCCGAAATAATAGGACCATAGTCTGAACCAAATTGTCCGGTCATCGTTGCAATATGTAATTGCAATGTTCTTTTTTCTGGGTCTCTAATTGCGATTAGAGGCCAAATATAGTCATTCCATCTCCACATAAATGAGAAAATAGCTAATGTAGCGATTGCTGGTTTTGCATTCGGAATAATAATTCTTGTAAAGATTTGCCATTCAGATGCTCCATCAATTCTAGCTGATTCTAATAAATCATCAGGAATCGTAACTAATGATTGTCTCATCAAGAATATACCTGTTGGTGTAGCAGCCGGTGGAATAATTAAAGCTGCAAACGTGTTATAGAGCCCAAAGAATCTTAATACTGAGAAAATTGGAACCATAATAATTTCAAGAGGTAACATAATTGTTGATAAGATAATCATCATAATGATTGAAGATCCTTTAAATTTAAACTTCGCGAGTGCATATCCTGACATTGTATTAACAAGTACAGCCAAGATTGTTGATGTCACTGCTACGAAGAATGAATTCCAAATGTATAATAAGAAATCTTCATCGTTAAATGTATTAATTATATTTGTAAAAGATATTTCTTTTGGGAAAAATGTTGGTGTTGCCGAAAACAACTCATTCGTCGTTTTAAACGCTGAAAATACAATGTATAAAACTGGGAATAAGAAGAATGCAACTAAAATAATAGCGAAGATATAATCCCAAACTGTTGCACGTCTTTTCATTAGTCGGTACCTCCTCTATTGATGAAGAAGTTCGCTGCTGATATACCTGTAACTAATACCAACATAACGACAGACATTGCACTAGCAAGTCCTACATCGTATTGCGTCTTAAATGCTGTTTCATAAATATATTGAACTGTGAATGTCGTTGTATCTAATGGACCTCCACCAGTTAATTTAACAACAATTGGATATGTCTTAAAGATCTCCATAACCGCTAAGATAACAACCATTAATCTAGCCGCTCTTAATGAAGGCCAAGTAACTCCCCAGAATTTTTGCCATTTATTGGCACCATCAACATCAGCTGCTTCATACAATGACGTTGGAATACTTAATAAAGCTGCCATGAAAATAATCATATAATATCCAGCTCTAGACCAAACAATTGCCAATACAACTGATAACCATGCAAATGTTGGGTTAACTAAAGTATCACTTGCTTCAAATCCTAATCCCGTCCAAATTGTATTGAACATACCAAATCGTCCACCTAATAACCAGTTCCAGATAATCCCTACAACAATTGCAGAAATCATAACTGGCCAATAATAAGCTGATCTAAAGAATCCTTTTGCTTTTAATGGTTTAATCACTAGCATCGCTAATGTTAATGCAAATGTGAATAGGATTGGGAATGTTACAATCACTAATAACACAGTGTTCCACAATGACCCCATGAAGTCTTCGTCACTAAATACATCAATATAGTTTTGTAATCCTATAAATGAATACTCATCCATATGGAATAAATTAACATCAGTGAATGAGTAATAAATACCTAAAATTGCTGGGAATATAATAAATATAGAAAAAATCAACAAGTTAGGTGCTAAAAATAAATAAGGTACTCTTTTTTGCCTACGCTTATATATTTTATAAGATTGCTGTTTTGTAGCCATAAACTCCTCCTACCTTTTATATTTCTTTTGAATTGATTCAAACAATTCTCTAAACTCTGAATTCTTACGATAGAATACAGGTGGATACCCTATTTCGCACTCTATCTCGTAAATACCTTTTTCTTTATACTCTTTACCTGTCCAGAAATGAATCCATTGATCTTCTGGTAAGAAAACTCTTTGTACAGTTTTCCCTGGTTCTACAACAGGTTTAACATAAATGTCTGAACCAAATAAATATTCATATTGTAAATAGTATGATAATTCATCATTCTCATAATGCATGAATATTGGTCTTTGTACTGGATAACCTTTTGTTGACCCTTCTTCAATAACATGTTTAATATATGGTTTTAAATCAACTCTAATACTTGTCATTCTAGCCATTAGTTTTAGAGTATCTTCATTATTATAATATTGGAAATTTTCACTTGGTCTATTTCCTTCATGTGTTCTCATATAGCTTGTAAAAACACTCATTTCCAACCATCTATCAAATAATTCTTTTGTTCTAACGTTTCCGTGTAAACTTGTATATCCTCCGATATCACTATGTGTATATGGATTTCCTATAATTCCAGTTGATAGAGATGATGGGATAACTGATGGAATTCCATCATGTAATTCCCAGTTTACAGATTGATCCCCATTCCAAAGAGATGTTGCATAATGTTGAGAACCATGTGCTCCCGCTCTCATGAAATAGAATACTTGACCTAATTTATTACTTTCTTTTACGGCTTCATAATTACATTTAGCCCAAAGTACAGGCCATTCATTATGCATTAACTTAGCGTCTACACCATTATGTAATACACAATCAATTGGTAAATATTCACCAAAGTCTGCCATCCAACCTTTAACACCTAAATCAATAATGTTTGATTTGATTTTGTTTTTATACCAATTGAATGCATCAGGATTTGTTAAGTCAACAATCCCACAGTTAAACTCTCCAAAGTCTTCTGTATAAACATCGCCTTTATCATTTAAAGCTAAGTAATGATTTGATTTGGCTTCGTTGAATAGTGACTCTTCTTCTAATAAGAATGGACAAATATAACTTAAGAATGCCACACCCTCTTTTTCTAAATCTTTGATAACGTCTTTTAAATTAGGATATAAATCATCATTTAATTTCCAATCCCAATATAATCTTTTACCAAACGAGGTGTGTTTAACTCCTGCCCAATCCTGGCACCAAAGTCCATTAACTTTTACGCCAGCATCTTTTGCTTGTTTTAAGTATTCTAATACTTTCTCTGTACCACCTTGTACACCTAAGATAACTCCATCTAATAGAAAATCTGGTAATGTTGGTACACGACCTATATAATCAGTAATATCATGTACGATATCTAAATAACTTTCTTTGTATGCTAAAACAATATTTTTTGGAACTTCCCAAAAGAATAATTCATGGAAAGTGTGTGGTTTGAAATTAAAGTCTGCATAGGCGAAACTTTGCGCATGTAACCAGTACTTCCTTGATGATACATATGTAGTTTCCGGATAATATGTTGTATAATAATCTCCGCCAGCTTTATCATTCAAATCCGCGTAGAATCTTGTTAATGATCCTTTATCTCTTCCTACTCCAGGTTCAGATGTCCATAGTGGAAAGTTTCTCCCTCTAAGATTAAAGTAAGATGCTTGTTCACCACACCCATATACTTTTTCATCTTTTAAAGCAAAGACTCTCATCCAAAATCTGTTGTATCCTTCAGTAGCTACTAGATTAATTAATAGTCTATCATCCTCATCAATTAATTCTAATTTTAATTCTATTTCATTATGATAGAATGTTATGTTCTTATCATCTATCTTATATTGATCTAAACCTATTCTTTGTTCAATATAATCGTCTATTTGAAAGTTACCTCGATAACTTTCAATTGACTCTTCTCCATACCCTAAGTAAAAAGCAGGGTGCCTTGTCTCATGGTGTATGATTATTTGATTCTTATAAAGAATATCTAAAGCGTTCTGCTTTTCTACAAACTTTAACATGTTAACTCCTAATATTTAATTTCAAAGTTTTCTCCGGTTATTCCTACATAAGCTCCAAGCTCAATAAATCTGTCAAAACTTGGATGAGCAATTAACCATTTATTCGTTTTAAATAATAATTGATCTAATGAATCTGTTATAACTTTAGGAATACAAAAATCTACATTTGTTCCTTTTGGTAATATAACTCCACATTTAAATCCTTGATCAGATACTTTACATGGTGAGAAATGTAATACCTCAGGATAAATCTCAATCACAGTTCCTTTTGGGATATAGTAGGCAATCAGTCTGCTCGAATCATAATGATTGTCTATTATATCAAACTTACTTCCTAACATTAAAACCATATCGGTTACTGCAATGTTGATTTCTGAAGATTTATGATATTCTAGTGCGTTTAGTAATGAGTTATTTCCATTGACATATCCATATTGTATATCGATATCCCCAAATGAATTTTTAAATGGAACATCATTATCTATATACGTTTTAAATGCTTCATCATGTGCAACGTAATTATTTCTTTCCTTAGGCACAACAGTATAATCATTTAAATATTCAAATGCGCTTGTATAATATTTTGAATTTAATATTCTTCCAAATTTCTCAAAAGACTTATCATTAACTGATAGCATGTTTATATTTGGATTTTTTTTAATTAGTGATTCTATCATTTATCTTTCCTCATGCAACCGCTTACAATATAAAAACAAAAAAAAGAGGGGTTACATATTAAAAATTGAGCATTACAATAGAAAAGTCCTTGAACTCCTACATAACACTCCATAATCTCTACTGAAAATATTAACATTTCTTATAATCTGCTTATATAATATCATGAAAAAAAGGGAATTTCAAGAAATATATGATATTTTTTTATGTAAATATATACTTTTTTTATAAGATTGACTAAATTTAAAAAGTTATCCGCTAATTTAGGGATAACTCATTAAATTTTTTTTATTGATTAACTATTGACCTGTAGAACCAAATCCACCTAAACGTTTTGCCTTTACTTCATTCTCTTCCGTAGTTAAATACTTCATAAAGATTCCTTGAGCAATTCTTTCTCCGGTTTTTATAGTTACTGAATCTGCGCCAACATTATAAAGGATAATCTTTATCTCACCTTCATTATCTGGATTATTATAATAATCAGAATCTATAATTCCAACGGAGTTCATTAAGATCAGTTTCTTCTTAAATCCTAAACTACTTCTTGGATACATTTGTAATACTTCATCTTCAGGCATATAAGCTTTGATTCCTGTAGATACAAATCCTACTTTGCCTGGTTCGATAACCATATCTTCCGCAGCTTCAAAATCATAACCAGCACTTCCGCTTGTTTTTCTTTGAGGAAGATTTAAGTTTGCGTCTTTATAAATAGATACGACTTCAAAACCTCTTTTTTTCATATATCTCTCCTCCTATAAGCTTCCTGCACCAGTCATTTTAATTTGTCGTTTAAGTTCTCGTTCTGCTTTGGCTAGTTCGATGTTTCTTTTTTTATTTTCTTCTGTTCTAGCAGCCTTAATATCATTAAGGTTCTTAAATGCCGCTTCTTTAGACTTACCAACAAAAGCATCTTGAGACACTACAGTTATTTTGTTATTAATATTTTCTACAACTCCGTTGATGACAACAACATAAAAAACTAATTTTCCTGAAACCATTTTAATATATCCAGTATCAATTGTAGATACGATTGGTAAATGGTCTTTTAAGATTTCATAGTCTCCATTGTTAGAACTTGAAACAATGACTGAATCGACTGTTTCGTTATATAGTTCACCATCAGGAGTTACAATAACAATATTCATAAAATCACCTTTATTTCATTGATTCTGCTTTTTTGATAACGTCTTCTATACTTCCTACTAATCTGAAAGCATCTTCTGGTAAATCATCATATTTACCTTCTAAGATTTCTTTAAATCCTTTGACTGTATCAGATACTTTTACGAAACTACCTTTTTGTCCTGTAAATTGTTCAGCCACATGGAAGTTTTGAGAAAGGAATAATCGAATACGTCTCGCTCTATGTACAACTAATTTATCATCTTCACCTAATTCATCCATACCTAAAATTGCGATGATATCTAATAAATCATTATATCTTTGTAATGTTCTTTGGACTTCTCTAGCAACATTATAATGTTCTTCACCAACAATTTCAGGAGTTAAAGCTCTTGAAGTTGATGCTAAAGGGTCCACTGCAGGATAGATACCTTCTTCTGCAATTTTACGAGAAAGGTTCGTTGTTGCGTCTAAGTGGGTAAATGTTGTTGCAGGCGCAGGGTCCGTATAGTCATCTGCTGGAACGAATACAGCTTGGATAGATGTAATTGATCCAGATTTAGTTGATGTAATTCTTTCTTGTAGATTCCCCATATCAGTAGCTAAAGTTGGTTGATACCCAACTGCAGAAGGCATTCTTCCTAATAAAGCAGATACTTCTGAACCAGCTTGAGTAAATCTAAAGATATTGTCGATGAAAAGTAAAACGTCTTGTTTTTCTTTATCTCGGAAATGTTCTGCCATCGTAAGGCCTGAAAGTCCAACTCTCATTCTTGCTCCAGGTGGTTCATTCATTTGCCCAAAAACCATTGCGGTTTTCTTAATAACTCCTGATTCCATCATTTCATAATAAAGGTCATTACCTTCTCTTGTTCTTTCACCAACACCCGCGAAAACAGATAGTCCACCATGTTCTTGCGCAACATTGTTAATTAATTCTTGGATTAAGACAGTCTTACCAACACCGGCACCACCGAACAACCCAATCTTACCACCTTTAATATAAGGCGCTAAAAGGTCAACGACTTTGATTCCTGTTTCTAAAATTTCAGTCGCTGCATTTAAATCTTCAATTTTAGGAGCTGGTTTATGAATTGGTGAGTAATCAAATTTACCTTCTAAAGGTTTTCCATCAATTGCTTCTCCTAAAACATTAAACATTCTTCCTAATGTAACGTCACCGACAGGAACTGAGATAGCTTTTCCTGTATCTAAAACGTCCATTCCTCTTCTTAATCCATCAGTAGAATCCATTGCGATTGTACGAAGAACTCCTCCACCCATGAATAAAGAAACTTCTAATGTTAGATCAATTTCTTTTCCATTATTTTTATCAGCTGGAATTTTAATTGTTAATGCGTTGTTAATCGCTGGCATTTCTTCTAAAAATTCAACATCAACAACTGGTCCCATAACTTGGACTACTTTTCCAATATTAGCCATTATGTCCTCCTATCAAACTGCATTAGCTCCACCAATGATATCAGTTAATTCATTAGTAATTTGAGCTTGTCTTGCACGGTTATAAATTAAATTTTGTTTTTCTATAATTTCTTGAGCATTATCTGTTGCACTCTGCATTGCAGTCATTCTCGCTGCATGTTCAGATGTTTTCGCGTCTAGAATAATACCGTATAATGTATTTTCTAAATAAATTGGTAATAAACTTTCAATGACGTCTTCTGTCGATGGTTCAAACACATAATCAGATACCTGTTCAGGGGCTTCTTTTACTAAGTCAGTAATAGGTAAAACTACTTCATCTTCAACTGTTTGACTTAACGTGTTTACATAATGTATATAAATCATAACGATTTTGTCGACTCCACGATTTAAATAGAGTTCAATAAATGCTCTAGACATCGCTTGGAAATCGATAAATTTTACATCATCTCTAGAATTAATAGATTCTGTATTCAATAAAGGATGTTCTTTTCTCTTACAATAACTATATCCTTTATATCCTATAGTCCCTACGATATATTCATCTTTAGTTTTATGATTTTCTTTTATTAAGGTCTCGAAATGCCTTAAAACGTTCGCGTTATAAGGCCCAGCTAACCCACGATCACTCGTTACTAAAATATACCCTGTTTTCTTAATATCACGATTTTCTAATAAAGGATGTGTTAACTCTGGATTAGATGATAATACATCTTCTAATAATCGTTTTATATGAGATTTAATTGGTCCGAATGCAGTATTCTTTCTTTCTACTCTTTTAAGTTTAGAAGCGGATACCATATTCATTGCTCTAGTAATTTGTGATGTTTTCTTTGTGGCTTCTATTCGAGTTTTAATTTCTCTTAAGGATGCCATTTAATCACCTCTTTTATTACATGAAATCGTTAGTGAATTTTTCAATAACTTTATCAAGTGAATCTCCCTTTGGAAGAGATTTTGTTTCTAACATTTCAGCCAGAACTTTTTTACCTTCAGGATCGTTTTTCATAAAATCATGAAGTGATGTTTCATATCTTAAGACATTAGACACTTTTACTTGGTCTAAATATCCTTTATTTAAAGCATAAATACTACAAGCTTGTAATTCAAAAGGTAATGTTTCATGTAATCCTTGTTTAAGGATTTCAACTGTTCTTTCTCCTCTGTCAAGTCTTGCTTTTGTTGCGTCATCTAAATCAGAACCGAATTGAGTGAACGCTTCTAACTCACGATAACTTGCTAAGTCGAGTCTTAGCGTACCAGATACTTTTTTAATTGCTTTATGTTGAGCAGCTCCTCCAACACGCGATACAGATAAACCAGCGTTAATTGCAGGTCTTACACCTGAATAGAATAATTGTGATTGTAAGAAGATTTGTCCATCAGTAATTGAAATAACGTTTGTAGGAATATATGCTGAGATATCTCCCTCTTGAGTTTCAATAATAGGTAAAGCAGTGATTGACCCTCCACCTAATTCATCTGATAGTTTAGCAGCTCTTTCTAATAATCTAGAATGTAAATAGAAAACATCTCCAGGGAAAGCTTCTCTTCCTGGTGGTCTTCTTAATAACAATGATAGCTCTCTATAAGCAATTGCATGTTTTGTTAAATCATCATAAATAACTAGGACATGCTTTCCTTCAAACATGAATTCTTCACCAATCGTAACCCCAGCATAAGGTGCTAGATATAGTAAAGGTGCAGGATCTGATGCGTTTGCAGCAACAATAATTGAATAATCCATTGCATCATGTTTTTTAAGTGTTTCATATACGTTTAAAACAGTTGTTTGTTTTTGTCCAATTGCAACATAAATACAAATAACGTCTTTTCCTTTTTGATTAAGAATCGTATCAACAGCAATAGATGTTTTTCCTGTTTGTCTATCTCCAATAATTAATTCTCTTTGTCCTCTACCAATAGGAACTAAGGCATCTAAAACCTTAATTCCAGTTTCTAATGGTTGATTGACTGATTGTCTTTCAATAACACCTGTTGCTTTTCTTTCAATTGGTCTTGATTTTTTAGTTTCTAACTTCCCAAGTCCATCTAATGGTTGACCTAATGGGTTAACGATTCTTCCGATGTATTCTGGTCCAACACCAACTTCAAGAATTCTACCAGTAGCCTTTACTTGATCTCCTTCTTTAACTAAAGAAGCATCATTAAGAAGAATAACTCCGACGTTATTCTTTTCAAGATTTTGAACCATTCCGTATACACCATTAGGGAACACTAACAATTCACTTTGCATCGCGTTATCTAATCCATATACGAGGGCAATCCCATCACCAACAGAAATAACTGAACCTATGTTTTCTGTTTTTAAATCTTTCTCATATTTTTTTATCTGTTCTTTAATTAATGAACTTATCTCTAACGGATCAATTTTCATAAGGCACCTCTAATCTAATAAACTAGAATGCATATCATCTAGTTTTCTATTTATCGTTTCATCAATCACGTTACCTTCAAACTCTAATCTAAATCCTCCTAAAATTGTTTGATCGATTTCTTCTTGGATTTCAATTGTTCTTTGGTAAGTTGATTTTAATTTCTTTTTAATTTTATCAATGTTTACTTGTGTTAATGGTTTATTTGAATAAACCTTAACTTGCATAACTTTATTCATCTCATCTAATATATCTTGATAAGCCAAAGTACATGCTTCTATAATGTCAAATCTATCATTATCAATTAAAACTTTTAATAAGTTTAATAGCAAAGGTTCTTTAACTGATTTTTCTAAAGTTCCTTTTTTTATTTCTCTTGTAATTTTAGGGTGAGTAAAGAACTTAATCGTCTCTTCATCTAATTGATTAGAAAAATCTTGTAATACTGAAAGAAACTCCAATTCATTACCTTTCTCTTTAGCAAGTGAAAAAACAGCTAAAGCGTATTGTTTCGCTATACCTGTCATATTATTCACTACCCTCTAGTTTTTCAACTGATAAGTTTTGATATTTTTTATCATCTATTTCTTTTTCAAGAATTTTAGATGCCATTAATGTAGCTAATTCTACTGTTTCAGCTTGGATATCTGCTTTAGCTTTTTGTTTTTCTAGTTCTATTTCTTGTTCAGCTTGAGTCATTATTTTATTAGCCTCATCTTTGGCTTTATTAACAATAATTTCTCTTTCTGATTCTCCACGAGATTTCGCGTTTTCAATAAATTCTTTTGATTGATTTTTCAAATCTTGATATTCTTGTTCGCGCTTTTCTTGAAGATCTTTAGCTTCTTGATGTGCATTCTCTGCATCATCAAGCTCTTTTTGAACAACTTCTCTTCTCTTTTTAAGATAAGCGTTAACTTTATCCCAGAAGAAAACTTTAACAATAATAACTAAAAGGATAGTCGCTACTATCTGAATTAATATATCAGATAAACTGCTTCCAAATGCTCTTTCAATAAGAGCTGCAATATCATCAGCCATACTTAAAAATCTAAGCATGAAATACCTCCTTAAAGGTTAAATAATTATTATGCGTTAATTAACATGATTGCAACAACTAATGCATAAAGACCAGTTGTTTCAGCAACTGCTTGTGTTACGATTGTTGTTACTAAGATTTTACCTTGAGCTTCAGGTTGACGTCCAACAGCTTCAGCAGCTTTACCAGCGGCGAACCCTTGTCCAATACCAGGACCTAAACCAGCGATTACAGCTAAACCAGCACCTAAGTATGCCATCCCTTTAGTAAAAAATTCGTTATACACTGCAACATCAGCAGCGAAACGTAAAATTGAATCGAACATTGTTTCAAACATATTTATTCCTCCTTAAAATTAGGCTTCTGAAGCCAATGAAATGTTGACAATTGTTAACATAAAGAATACGAAAGCTTGGATTAATCCAAAGAATATATCAAAAATTAAATGTATTAGAGTAGCTCCAACTACACTTAATCCAAAGACCCCTGCGGACCCAATACTCTGTATTCCTTCTATAGCAGCGAATACCATCGTAGACATAATTAATCCACTAAATAGATTCACAAATAAACGAAGCCCCATACTAAATGGTGTTGATACTTCACCGATTAAGTTTGTTGGTACTGATATTGGGAATATAAACCACACAGGGCCAACAATAGATTTCGCTTTATTTTTTAGACCTAAGAATTTAATCTCAGTAATTTTGATAGCTACAAACGTAATAATAATAAATGCGAATGCAACTGATAGATTAGCTAGTGGTGGCGCCATACCAAATAATGATATAGTATTAGCTAATGCAAGATATATAATCACTGTAAAGAAATAAGCTCCAAATGCTTTATGGACCATAGGAGAAACATACTCCTTGATAAACCCATTAAAGGCATCAACTAATTGAACCATAACAAATGTAAATCCTTTTGGAGTTTCTTTTGCATCAAGCTTTTCAACTCTTTTACCAATAATGATAAATATAATCGATAAGACAACGACAATGATAATCGAGGAAATAACATTCGGTGAAACTTCAGACCATAACTCAAAGTTCATCTTCATCATCTCCTTTATCTTTTCTAGCTTTAATCAATGTAACAACAAATATTGTTATTGGATACGTTAATAATCCTCCAAGAGTATAGAAAACATTCCATTTTTCCGAGTCTTGAGAGACATATAAAATAATTCCAAAAAATACAAAACGAACAATATACATCAATATTGTTCTTCCTTTTATTTTAGAAGGATTATTCTTATATAAATCCTTCATCATTCGATAATTAAGTGATTGCATTAATAACATTGATGCAATCCCTAAAATATAACTAACAACAAAATCTCCATTATTAGTAATTAAATAAATAGCTAATGATGCAACGATAGCAACTGGCCAACAGATTAAGAAAGTTAATTCAACTATATTACTCTTCTTCAATTTTCTTACCTCCATCTATTGTTTTGATTATGCGTCTTACAAAATTTATTAAGGCTGAAAATAATCCTAAAAACAATAACACATATTGCAATATATTTTTATCTTCAAATAGCAATTTATCTAGATATCTTCCTAAGAAATATCCCAATGCCATACCAATAAATAAATCTATAAAGAATCCAATGACTACGTTATAAGTTACCAATGCTTCTCTTGTACTTTTTTTCAACTTAATCAAATCCTTAATATAACATAATAATTATAACAAAACTGCTTTTCTTTTACAACATATTTGACAACAAAAAAAGAGAGGTTAAACCTCTCTTGTATATGATATTATTCCTTTTCCTCTTCCTTTAGAATAATACATTGTTTTATCAGCTAATTCCATCATTTTTTCAAAGTCAATATTATTCCCAATCAAAGGTATAATTCCCACAGATGCACTCACTTCAACTTGCTGTCCGTGTGCATTCAAAGTTTCCACAACATAGATGATATGTTGAGCCATCTTATATGCATCGTGCTCAGTACAATTAATCATGTAGATAAAGAATTCATCTCCACCCAATCTATAATATGATGTATCTTTAAGTTTATTCTTCTTAAAACTTTGTGCAAGTTCTTGTAAAAAAACATCTCCATTATTATGGCCAAAAACATCATTAATTCTTTTAAAGTTATCTAGATCAAAATAAATTCCGTAAGAATGGTCTGTAGGTTTTGCTTGTTTTATATGCAATTCTAAAGATGGTTTTGTATACAATCCTGTGTATCCATCTCTATATGTGTTTTGATAATATAGAACTGCCTTAGGTACTTTAGTTGTGGAAAAATTTACACGACCATAAATTAACTCACTCTCACCATTTTTAGTCGTTAGACTTCTTAAAAATAAGGAATTCCAATAAGTTTTACCCTTCAAATTTAATGGCACATATAAGTCATACATTATATCAAGTTTAGATAAATCCTTTTTAATATTGTCAATAAAGTTTTCTGGTCCGTAAATATCAGAAATTGGATTATCTATTACAATAGCTTCAAAAAAATCCTTAAGAGTTAATTGACCATCAAACTCTTTAGTCGCTAATTCTTTTCCTCTAATAAATAATACTTCTGCATTTTCTTTTTGAGACCAATCAAAACAAAAAACTATATTCCCATAAGAATGAGCAAGGTAGTCATTTACAATATCAATATTATACTTTGCTTTTATAGAATCACTTAATACTTTATCAATCACTTTTATTCACTTACTTTCACTTCACCTTGTCTTAAAACTTTTTTACTTGTTAAATCATATACCGTTGAAGGAGAGCCAGATAAGTCTTTACCTTCAACAATATAGTCTACTAAGTCTTCAAATTTTAAAGCGTCTTTATATTTTAAAATAGCAGGTTCATTAGAGTAGTTTAAAGAAGTCACTACCATGGGACCGTGTTTTTTTAATAGATTTAAACTTATATCGTTTCCAGGAATTCTAATCCCCACTGTCTCTTTACCTGAAGTAATTATATCATAAACATATTCATTTTTAAAGAAAATTATAGTAATCTTTCCAGGCCAATGTTTCTTTAGGTTTTCAGGAATAATTTGTCCTGGTTTTATTAACTCTTTGACTTCTTCAAGGCAAGAACAAAGAATGACCATTGGTTTAGAATAATCCCTACCTTTAATGTCATAAATTCTTTTAATAGCATCTAAGTCATTATAACGACATCCTATTCCGTAAACTGTATCTGTTGGGAATACGATTATTTTATCAGTTAAATCATAGTCTAAATAATTACTTTGATTTAAAATCATTGTCTTCACCCTTTACTATTTTTAATATATCGATTGCGCGATTAACTATATAATCAGCACCTGCTTTAATTAATTCTTCGGCTGGTCTAAACCCATACGATACTCCAACTTTTACAAACCCAGCATTTTTTGCGGTTTCCATATCGGTGTTTGTATCTCCAACATATAATACATCATCTTTTGATACATTTAAGTCTTTAATTAATTGAAGTGCAGATTCCGGATTTGGTTTGATTTCATATTCAGGTTTCTTCCCATACACAGCATCAAATTTAAAGTCTTTAAAGTAATATTCAACAACTTCTTCTGTTTGAAAATGTGGCTTGTTAGAAAGAATAGCCACTTGTATGCCCATAGACTTTAAGGCGTTCAATAATTCGATGACCGTAGGATACGGTTTTGTTTTCACTCGACTTCTTAAGGCATATTCTTCTATATACCCATTCTTAATATCTTGAGATTCTTTTGGATCTAAATCGCCAGCTTTAATTATATTAACAATCAGTTCATCAATTCCTCGACCAACAAAGTATCGATATTCTTCAACTGAAAATTGTCTATGATTTTTCTTTGCTAGCGCTGCGTTAAAACTGTCAGTTATATCATCTAGCGTATCTAATAAAGTTCCATCTAAATCAAATATTACTGCTTTATATTTCATATTTACTCCCATATTGATAATTGCACATTCATAATTTCCATAACTGGTTTGTATGTTAATCTATGTATGTCACATATTCCTAATTCTTTTAGTGCGTTTTTATGTTCTTTGGTTGGATAACCTTTATGATTCTTAAACCCATATCCAGGATATTTAGAATCCATTTTAACCATATATGCATCTCTAATTTCCTTTGCCACAATTGAAGCGGCTGCTATAGATGCTGATTTTGCATCACCTTTAATAATTGGTAAATTAGGGATCTCTAATTCTAAAGGCATTGCATCAGATAAAATATAATCCGGGTTTTGTTTTAAAGATTCGATTGATTTAATCATACCTAATTTTGATGCTTGATACACATTAATTTCATCGACAACTTTATGGCTTATAAACACATAGGCATAGTCTATCGCTTTTTCTTTGATTTCTTTGAATAAGACCTGACGTTTTTTAGCACTTAATTTCTTAGAATCATTAAGTCCTTCAATCGGGTTCTTAGGGTCTAAGATAACTGCCGCAGCTACTAAAGGTCCAGCGAGTGGTCCTCTTCCAACTTCATCAACACCACAAATGTATCGATACCCTTGATTTAATAAATCATTCTCGAACGAAAACATCTTCAACTCTTTCTAGTGTTATTTTACCTAACTTATCATTTCTTAAGTCATATAAGAATAAATTAATCACTCGATCATAATCAATTAGACCACCTGATAATTTACAGCCTCTTCGCTTACCAATCTCATCCATGATTTCAACTTCAGTCAATTCCTCTATGTTTTTAATATTGTATCTATCTTCTAGAGCACTTGGGTAGTTTTCTTTTAAGAATTTGATTCCATAGATACAGACATCATCTAATGGTAAAATATCATCTTTGATAGATCCTAGTAATGCAAGATTTAATCCAACACGCTCATCTTCAAACTTAGGCCATAATACCCCAGGATTATCTAGAAGTAAAATGTTACTGTTCGTTTTAATATAACTTTGAGTTTTCGTTACACCAGGTAGATTACCTGTTTTAACTTTGTTTTTACCTGCTAGATTATTGATAAACTGTGACTTACCTACATTAGGTATCCCAATAACGATTGCTCTAAAAGCTCTTTTTTGCATACCTTTATCTAATTCTTTTTTAACTAAGTCTTTCAGAATAAATTCAGTTTTTTTATAAACTTCTTGTAATATATTCCCAGTTAATGAATTGATTGCTACACATGTTATACCTTGAGATTCATAATAATCAATCCATTTCTTCGTTTTGGTTTTATCTGCTAAGTCAGTCTTATTAAGAATTAATAGTTTAGGTTTATCTTTTATAATTTCACCTAAAAATGGATTCCTTGAGGATTCAGGAATTCTAGCATCGATGAGTTCATAAACGATATCAACGATTGGCAGTTTTTCTTCAATTTGTCTTCTGGCTTTTTGCATATGTCCAGGAAACCAATGTATTTGTTTCATTTCATCACATCCATTAACTTATAGGGCAAGTTGTTGTTGAGATTTTATAAATAACTTTCCCTATTAATTTCTCCTCAGATTTAAGACCAAATAATCTTGAATCTTCAGAGTTATCTCTATTATCACCTAACACGTAAAAATACCCATCAGGTATAACTATATTATCATAGGTAATGTGAACACCACCCACATATGAATTATCTTCTATTAGAACATTGTTTATATATACACCTGTAGAATCAACTGTTAATGTGTCTCCAGGCAGTCCAACAATTCGTTTGATTAAATAAAGGTCTTGTTGGACAAGAATCGCTATATCATTTCTTTCAAAGCCATCTAGGTCTACATACTTTATGATTACAGCGTCATTATCACAAAATGTTGGTTGCATAGATCTACCATTAACGGAAGCAAATGAAAAGAAAAATCCATTAACGACTATAATAATTACTAAGAAAACTGGAACGATAGAAAACATATCAGCTGCATTATAAAATCTTCTAAACTTTTTTTGTGATTCGATTTGTTGAATATTATCTTTTCTAGATTGTTTAATATATCTGTTTAAAAAGATAATATATATAATAATTCCTGTCAAAACAATAAACCCAAATATATTTGCGAATAACTCAGATATCATCGGATTATCTCCACTCGTTACAGCTCTATCTAAGTTGAATATAAAAAATTTAGATTCTTGTAGATATATAAATAAGCCAATACAAATACATAACAACGTGAAAAAACTGATGATCATAATTAATGATTTCCTCATCAGTTTTTTATTTTCCTTTTGTATTTTTTCTGATTCTTCAATTAATTCATAATCTTCCATATTAACCTATTTCATCAAATATTTTTTGTAAACCATCTAGGTCAACTAAAACTTTTCTAGCTTTTGTTCCTATGTTTGGTGATACAATTCCAAATTGTTCCATCGTATTTACGATAGCTGTTGCTCTATTAAATCCCACACTAAAGTCCTGAGTTATTCTATTTACTGAGCATTTTCCTTCTTCTACTGTATAAATAGCGACTTCTTTGAATAACTCATCAATCTCTTTAATCTCTTCACCAGTCTTAGATAATATTATCAAACTTTCATGAGTAAACTTATACTCAGGTTGAGCTTGAACTTTAATATAATCCGTTAAAGCTTCAATTTCTTGAGGTGAAAGGAATGCACCTTGTAATCGACTAGCCATTCCATTTTCTGATAATAACATATCACCTTTACCTAGAAGCTTCTCTGCCCCTGTAGCATCTAAGACAACTTGAGAGTCAATTGATGATGGAACTTTAAATCCAAACCTTGTTGGAATATTAGCTTTGATAGCTCCTTTTAAGATATCTGCAGAAGGTCTTTGAGTTGCTAGTAATATATGAATACCGACAGCTCTTGATTTTTGAGTTAATTTCAAGATTGAATCTTCGACATCTGCTCCACCAGATAATAATAAATCACTCGCTTCTTCAATAATAACGACGATTCTTGGCATCTTCACAAAATGTGGATCATTTCTTCTTCTTGCATAATAATCTTTCACATTAATTGCTTTAAATTTCTTTAATGTATCATATCTATTATTCATTTCATTAACCATATACTTTAATGATTCTATTGCAATTTTAGTTTCATCAATAATTGGTGTAATTAAATGCGGGATATCTGCAAACTGTTGTAAGTCAACTTTCTTAGGGTCAATTAACATTAACTTTAAATCATCAGGCTTGTTCTTAACAATTAAACTCGCAATAATCGCTGCAACACAAACCGATTTACCTGATTGTGTAGATCCAGCAATTAATCCATGAGGCATGGATTCAATTGATGTATATACTGGTAAGGCATCAATATCAGTCCCTATGGCTAATAATAATGGGTCCTCCGAATTCAAGAAATAATCATTATCTAAAACATCGCCAAAGAACACAGTATCTCTGACTTGGTTAGGAACTTCTATACCTACAGTATTTTTACCAGGAATAGGAGCTTCAATTCTAATCGAATACGCTGATAAGTTCATTTGAATATCTGTTGTAATAGATACAATTTTTTTAGCAGGTACACCTTGTCCTAATTTTACTTCATATCGAGTAACGGTAGGACCTTTCGTGTAATTAACAATTTCTCCTTCAATACCAAAAGAAATTAATGTTTGATTGATAACATCAATATTCTCTTGAATCCAAACTGGTTCTTCCATCTCTTTTTTAATTGATTTCTTAAACAATTCAAGAGGGGGTAATCTATAATTGCTGAAGTTTTGAACATGGTCAGCTGAGGGAACTGGTTCTTTTTTTACAGGCGATACTGGTGGTTTATATTCAACGTATTCAAAATCATCTGTAAACTCAATTTCTTCTGAAATTAATTTGTCTTCTGGTTCTTGATAAACTATCTCATCAGTCTCTTTCTCTTCTTCAATATATTCAAATGTTTCTGTGACTTGCTCTTCTTCATCTGTAATTAAGTCTTTTAAAACATCTGATTCATAGGTGTCTTCTTCTTTTTCTGTATGTTTTTTAGCATGGTCAAAAAATTCATCAACTGATACTGTTTCAATACTTGGTGCTTTCGCTAATTCTTGTTGAGATTTTTCTTCTGCTCTTAGCTTGTCTCTAGCTAATAAGTCTTCATTCGTTAACCCTTCTTGAGAATAAGCTTTTTTTATTGAATCGCCATCTACACGTACAAATTCGTAGTATTGGTGCCCATATCGTCTCTTAGCTTCTTCTTTAGTTAGTTTTCGTTTTTTTCTGAAAACATCATATTTCTTATCTATATCTCCTGTACCTTTTCTATCCATAGGTATATGGACCTCATTTTTATTATTCGCTCCAGACACTGAAGATACAAATTGTTTTCTTGTCTTTTTCTTTTCATTTAATTGACTAATTTGCGGAATAAAGAACTCGCGATTATCAGGAGTTCTTTCTAATCCAGGAACTACCCTAGGTGGTAATTTCTTGCGTCTTGCCATTTCACTCCTCCGATCCTTGTTCTAATTCTTCATCTGAAGCTTCCATTAAAGCTTCAAGTTTGTTATCAATTTCTTGAATATCATCTTCTGGTTTAAAGATTGCTTTAGAATAGACTTTATTCGTTTCTTCACCAAACACTGTGATAATAAACTTACCGATTTCTCTTGTGACTGCTTGTGTCGTTGGTTTGATCGCCAACTTTCTAAACCAATAAATTGGATTCGCGTAATTTACAACTGCTCTAAACCCAGAGTATAACTTTTGAATCCTTAACTTTCTTGTAACTTGCATTAATTTAGAATTATCTAATTTTTTCTTTGCGTTTAACATTTCTAGAATACTAGAAACTCTATAATTCTTAAACATCTTTACAAATCGAGCATTAACAAATCCGTCTAATCTTTTAGCAATGTATTGTGCCAAGTCTAACATTTCTTGAATAGATAATTCATATATTGGATAGTTTGACTTAGGGAAATAATATTTCGCTATTTCTTCGACAAGTTCTTGACTTAAATCAAAAGCTACTTCAATATAAGCATTGTTCGTCATTTTTACAGTTTCATCTAATTGTTGTTTTTTCGTTTCTATTAGTTCATTAACAGCTTCATCATCTAAAGGTATTTGATGACTCATTCTGATTTTTGCTTTTTTCCTTTCACTACGTGACAAAATAAAGGTTATCGACAAGATTAATAATACAATCCCTGTCGCAAACCCTAACACGAAATATCTTATGGCATACCAATTAATTTCTAAGAAAATTGGATGAATATTTTGTAATAAATTATGTAACATATCTTCGCTCCTAATATATAAGATTATATATCAATTTAATAGAATATTCAATTGATTAAATGATTTGCATAAATTAAAAACCTGTGAGATAATGTTTTAGGTGATAATATGAAAAAATACTTAATTGCTTTGGATTTAGATGGAACAATACTGTACGACTTTGATTCTTTATCAGAAACTCTATGTGAGTTTATGAAAAAATTACAAGATATGGGTCATTCTATAGTTATTGCAACCGGAAGACCATATAGAAGTTCTAAGTTTGTATATGATCGATTCAATCTAAATACACCTATCATTAATTATAACGGTGGATTAATTACAAATCCTAAAGATGATCGTTTTCAAGAAGTAAACTATACAATTGATAAATCTATAATTATAGATATCTTTGAAAACAATTTAAATCATATCAGAAATGCTTTTTCTGAAGTATACGATAAGATTTATCTTTACAAAAAAGAAAGCGAAATTGAACCGTTATTGCACGTTGAGGGGTCAACAGGATTAGAAATAGGGAATCTAAGAGATACATTGGACTCGAATCCTAATGGATTCATCATCATCGGTAAAACAGGACATGGCCAATATATCAAAGATTATATAGATAAGAAATACCTTGGAATTGTTGATTCTAGAATTTGGAACCTTTCAGGTGAATATGATTCAATTGTTGAGATATATACACCTCAATCTAACAAAGGTGAAGCATTAGAAACCGTTTCAAAACATCTAGGTTTTAAAAAAGAAGACATTATTGCTATTGGTGATGGGCACAATGATATCGAAATGCTTCAATATGCAGGGTTAGGTGTTGCAATGAAAAATGCTCACCCTGATTTATTGGAAGTCGCTGATTTGGTACTTGACTACACAAGTTCAGAAAATGCAGTTTATAGATTTTTAGCTAGTTATTTAACTAAAAGATAGAAAAGATAGGTAAAAAACCGAAGCCACTGAAAAAGTCTAT
>NPIG01000024.1_pt1 | contig 45303 bp, 31 predicted proteins | sample 8637441 | NCBI WGS metagenome assembly NPIG01 (sample SAMN07420675, study PRJNA396082) | bioreactor metagenome | isolation source: sample BR6 brine-fed electro-methanogenic bioreactor BR | place: Japan: Kochi | collected 2016-06-14
AAGCAGTATTGCAAATTCAATTTGAGTGTTCACCGAGTTGGGTTCTGTCATTTCCAAAAGTCCTGCCAAAAGGATCTTGCATATATCCCAAGGATATTTGGTGTGATGAAAAGTTGGCACTTATCGCAGCTACCGGGTCATTGGGCCGAGAGGGGGAGGGAATTCCTGGTCGAAGACGGACACGATGATTCTTGTCCGTCCGAAACGCACCAGGTTTCTGGGGCAGGACGGCAAAGGTGGTGCACCGGTGAATGATCGCGGGCAACTCAGGAAAGGACTGTGTTGCGCCCCAGAGGGGAAAGGAAGGGATTATTTTCGGGACGAGCGAAAATCTGGGCTACTCTCAGCCCAGAGACTTTTCTTTCGGAGCCCTCAAATCGTCCAGGTAATCGGCCCAGCTCTGCATCATCTTCTTCCGTTCGGACAGGTGTGCCGTCCGATTGTAGGCACGACCATTCGGATCGCGCACGGCATGGGCCAACTGGTGTTCGATGAAATCGGGACGGAATTGCAGCACCTCGCCAAGAATGGTGCGCGCCATGGCCCGGAAACCGTGGCCGGTCATCTCGTCTTTGCCATATCCCATGCGCCGCAGGGCGGCATTGATGGCGTTGTTGCTCAGGGGCCGCGCATTTGAGCGGGCGCTGGGAAACAGGTAGCGACTGCGACTGGTCAGGGCATGGAGCTCACGAAGAATGTTGAGGGCATGAGTCGACAGGGGAACGAGATGTGCCTCCTTCATTTTCATCCGTTCGGCCGGAATGTTCCATTCGGCGGCGTCAAAATCGATTTCGGACCACTCGGCCAGCCGCAATTCACCGGGACGAACAAAGACCAGGGGAGCCAGTTGCATGGCGCTCCTCACCACGAAGGACCCCTGATAACCGTCGATCGCCCGCAAAAGCCCCCCGACCTTAGCCGGCTCGGTAATCGCCGCCAGGTGGGTTTTCTTGGCCGGTGGCAACGCACCCTTCAGATCGGCGGCCGGATCGCGCTCGGCACGGCCGGTGGCGACGGCATAGCGGAAAACCTGCCCGCAGATGGTCTTGACCCGGTGGGCGGTTTCCAACGCTCCCCGTGTCTCGACGCGACGCAGCACCTCGAGCACGTCCGGCGCCTTGATCTCGCCGATGGGACGACCACCCAGCCAGGGGAAAACGTCCCGCTCCAAACGGCGCCGGGTCGTGTCGGCGTGGGTCTGCGCCCAGGTCGGGGTAAACTTGCCGTGCCATTCCCGGGCCACGACTTCAAAGCTGTCCAGTTCCTGGGTTGTCGACACCTTCTGCGCCTTGCGTACCTCGCCGGGATCGATCCCCGCGGCAACCTGCTTCCTGGCCGCCAATCTCTTTTCCCTGGCCTCGCCCAGGCTGACCTCGGGATAGGTTCCAAAGGAAAGAAGCTTCTCCTTCCCGCCGAAACGATACTTGAAGCGCCAACCCTTTTTCCCGTTCGGCGTCACCAGCAGAAACAGACCGTCGCCGTCAAAAAGTTTAAACTGTTTCTCTGCCGGCTTGGCGTTACGAACCTTGACATCGGTGAGAGCCATGGGACATCCTCCGACTTTGGGGGTAGAAAAACTTCAATAGGGGTAGAATCACCTCTTTGCTACCCCCGCTACCCCCGGATGTCAATACCCCAAATCAGACAGCAATGGACACTAAACAAACAAAAAACCCGCCTTTTAAGCGGGTTTCCTGACCATGTTGGATGTCTATGGATTTTTAAATGGTGGGGTGGCGGGAATCGAACTTGTTTATATCAGTTTGTTTTTGGTTGACGAAATCGACCCTACCAACATTTCTACCAACAGAATATTTTTTGCCCCCGGCCCTGCTGCCCCTTCAGATGCACCGGATCCGCCTGACCACGTCGAGAAAAAACTCCCGTGACCAAACCTGCAAAGCCTCCGGAGTTTTGACGAATGGCAGGACCTCCCTGCGGGCCTGTTCGACATCGAGGCGGTTGATCACCTCGGTGAGCAACTCCTGAAAAGAATCCGGGCCGAGACTTTTCGGCCCGCTCCAGTGGCCGCTCTGGCGCATCCGCTGCTCCAGGTGCGCCAGGTGCAATTCCGGATGGTGGGCGCAGTACCAGACCAGGTCGTACCAGTCCCGTCCCTTGACCCGGTTCTTCCAGCGCCGGCAGAGCACCGCGTGCATCTTGCCGGCGAAGAGGTCGGGGAGGCGATAGCTGCGGACGCCGAAGGGGATCGGCAGCAGCAGGAACCGGTTCTCCGTGGCAAAGCCCGGCGGGGGGTCGGTGTCGACCTCGATCTTGATCCGGGTGACCTGACCGGCCGGGATCTGCCGCAGGATGTGCTCGCCGGCCTGGATGACCAGCAGCTCGTTGGCGGTGTCGGCCTTCAGGAAGGCCGACTGCACCGCCGTCTCGACCGCCTTCCCCTTCTGTTCCACCCGCACCTCGAAGCCGAAGGCCGCCAGCTCCCGCTCCAGCGCATTGCTGTAGCGCTCCAGGTTGAAATCGGGCATCGGACGAAGGAGGGAGAAATCGAGGTCCTCGGAGAAGCGGTCGAGCCCGTAGAGGATGCGCAGTGCGGTGCCCCCGTAGAAGGCGGCATTTTCGAAGAACTTGGCCCGCCACAAGCCGAGCAGGGCCAGTTCCTGAAGGATCTCCCGCAGGGCCCGGGTGGTATCTTCCACCCGCCGGCAATCGTATTTGGCGAACATCTGGGCGACGGCTTCGCGCATGGACTATCCTTCTCTGCGGGCCAGTCGCCGCACCAGGCCGGTCAGAAGAGAGACTCGCTTTGAGCGGTAATGTTGGGCAAGTTCGTCCAGCACACCGGCATCCAGTTCGCGCAACGCAGCCTCCTCGATCCGCAGATCCTCTACCAGGTACCCCAGGCACTCCTTCTGGGTTCTCAGCCCCAGTCCGCGCCCCTCCCGGAGCTTGTCCGCCAGAGCCTTTTCCGGAGTGGCGATCAGAAAGGCCCGGCCGTCCTCGAGCTCGACCCGGCCAAGGCCGACGGCGAAGCCGGCCTCCGGAACGCTGCTGTAGAGAAACAGCCCGAGGGGGGTGGTGAAGCGCGAGGCGCGCTTGGGCGTCACCGAGGTGACCGCCTCGACCCGCTCGGGAATCAGGCCATGGTAGTGCAGGGCGTAGTCGAGAGAGACGCAGGAGGGGCCATAGAGCAGGTTGGCGAGGACCTCCCGCGAGTAGGGCTTGCGGCGCCATTTTTCGCCGAAGATGTACAGCCCCTTCTTGACCCGGACGATGACCCCCCTGGCCAACAGGTCGGTCACCTTGTCCCGGGGACGGGCATAGTCGGCCAGAGCCCCCATGAGAGCCTGGTAGTCGAATTCCTCAAAAGGGATGGCCTGGCGCAGGTCTTCGTTCATCGTCGGTAAGGAGGGAAAATGGTTTATTTAACATGGTAAGTCGAGGAACATCCGACATACTATGTCATTTAAGACAATTTTTCAAGCTGCTCAGGAAAGTCAGAACAAACCAAACCGGCCTACCTGCCCGGCAGCTCAGTGCCGCGATTCATGATCTCGATATAGCCCGCGTAGCTGAACAGGCGGTTGCGTTTCTGGGCGGTCAGCTCCTTGACGATGCCGAGCTGCTCCAGATGGCCGAGGGCCTTGTTGACCGTGGCCGGGGTGATGCCGGTCTTCCCCACCAGCCAGTTCGATGTGGCGATGGGATGCTCCATCAGCGCCCGGTGGACCTGCAGGGTGGACGCCGCCGCCCGGCCGAGGCCGCCGATCTTTTCCCGGTCCCGGTTCGACAGGTCGAGAAGCTGCTGCGCGGTTTCCACGGCCTGGGTGGCGGTGACGATGACCGCCTCGGCGAAGAAATCGAGCCAGGCTTCCCAGTCGCCGGTCAGGCGCACGTTGTTGAGGAGCTCGTAGTAATACTGGCGGTGCGTCTTGAAGTAGAGGCTCAGGTAGAGCATCGGCTCCCGCAGCACCTTCTGCTCGCACAGAAGCAGAGTAATCAGCAGACGGCCCAGGCGACCGTTGCCGTCGAGAAAAGGATGGATTGTCTCGAACTGCACATGGGCCAGCGCCGCCTTGAGCAGTACCGGGGTCGGCTCGGGCTGGTCGTGCAGGAAGAGCTCGAGCTTGCTCATGCACTCCAGCACTTCTGCGGCCGGAGGCGGAACGAAGGCGGCGTTGCCCGGCCGGGTGCCGCCGATCCAGTTCTGACTGCGCCGGAACTCCCCCAGGGTCTGATGGCTCCCCCGGCCCCTGGTCAGCAGCACGCCGTGGATCTCCCGGAACAGCCGCAGCGACAGAGGGAGACCTTCCTTGAGCAGTCGAAGACCGTGGTCGAGGGCGGCCACATAGTTGCTGACCTCCCGCACGTCATCCAGCGGAACTCCCGGTTCCTGGTCCAGTTCAAACAGCAGCAAGTCAGACAGCGAGGATTGGGTCCCCTCGATCATGGAGGAGAGCACCGCCTCCTTGCGCACGTAGATATAGAGGAAGAGCGAGGTGTCCGGCAGCAGGGTCGAGACGCTGTCCAGCCGGCCGAGTGCCAGCAGAGCCTGGTCGAACTTGCCGCGCAACTCCGGCGTCCAGTCGATGGGCGGACGCGGCGGCAACGGCGCGGGGACGAATGCCTGGGCCTTCTCACCTACCGTCGCTATGGTCACGTATTTCCCCTGGAGCTCTCGTTTCACCCTGCCAGCCTCGAATCTAAAATAAGATGAGCCTTTATTTTAATTTTAAACACTATCCTAAAATAAAGAGCCAGGAAGGAAAAAGCAAGTGGTCGCCTTCAGCTGAATGAACTCACATCATCCCGAGAATCCAGCCCTCGACCCGGGCGACAGGGTATTCACCGGGCAGCATCGCGGGCTTGAGGAATATTCCGAGACGCCCATCCATGGATGTCAACGGAAGCCGATGGACAAACAGGTAAGCAAAAAAACCAAAAAACCCTCCTTATTAGGCGGGCTTATGGACCATTGTGGACACTTGTGGATATTCAGTTGGAAAGGCGGCGGGCCAGAAGATCGCGCCCGATACCTGTTTCGACATGTCCAGTCGTCCAGAAGCGATTGAAACTGGCCAATATTTCGAGAAGATGAGCAGAATCCGCGGACCCGCTATTTGCTCTTGATGGCCCGAAAGGCGGAGTCGTCAGCCAGATGCAGATAGATGCGGCCGCATAGTTCGCCATTTTCGATGACGACCCAACCCCGGCCGCAGACCGAATCGTTCTCCTCCTGCCCGGACCAGGAAAAATCGAAACGCGGCTCATTACCGCATTGTTCCACTCAGCCATCGATGTCCCCGGAAACCAGGCCAAACTGAAACTGTCCGGTGCCGTCCGAACCAATGCGGATAAATCCTGGCACCGCCATATCGACATAATCCTGACCCCAGACCTCCATCTCGACGATGCGCCATTTTCCGACAAACGGTTTCATCTGCTTCATAGGATGTCTTTCTGTTTCCTCAATCTGACCCAACAAGATGTCACAGCCCTTGTCATAGCGTTGTCACAGCTCAATGTCGCTAGCCGTGTCGCGAGTTTGTCGCAAGTTACCCACCGCCGTGCCGGGCAATCACTTGACGGCCCTTGTCGGTCAGGCGGTATTTCTGCTTGCTGCTGCGCGGCTTGTCGGGGATGGTCATTTCAATCAGACCGGCATCCAGAGCCGAGAGCAGATAGGCCTTGCGGAAATGTTCATCGTCTTTCAGCCCGAGAGCCTCTTTCAGCTGTTGCCTGGTCATCTCTCCGGCAAGAACTGAGAGCAGTCGAACTTCCGGGGTTACTTCCTGTGTAACTTCCGGGGTCGAGCTGGTCACGGTATCCAGAATCATCCGCAACATGAAGGCGATGAACGGAGCGGAATCGGTCTTTTGGGTGCTTTCCTGAATAGCCTGGTAGTACTCGGCCTGGTGCTCGAAGATCAGGCTTTCCACCGGGATGTCGGCGAACAGGGGATTCCAGCGGGCCAGGATCAGGCTCTGCCACAGCCGCCCCATGCGCCCGTTGCCGTCGGCAAAGGGGTGAATGAATTCGAACTCGTAGTGAAAGACCGAGCTGGCGATGAGCGGGTGGACGTCGGTGGTGGCCAGCCAGCCAAACAGGTCGTTCATCAGATGCGGCACCCGGTCGGCGGGCGGTGCCATGTGGATCACCTGCTGACCCGCCATGATTCCCACGCCGCCGTGCCGATACAGCCCTGTCTCGTCGATCAGGCCGGACATCAGAATCCGGTGCGCCTCCAGCAAGTCCTTCTCCACACCGGGCTTCCAGGTATCGAAACGGTCGTAGGCAGCCAGGGCGTTTTTCACCTCCTGCACTTCCCGGGGCCGGGCGATGACCCGTTTGCCCTCCAGAATCGCGGTGATCTGCGCCTCGCTCAGGGTATTGCCCTCAATGGCCAGCGAACCGTGAATGGTGCGGATGCGGTTGATGCGCCGCAGCCGCAAGGATCTGGCCTGATCGGTGAGCACGGTCAGCCGCCCGATAGCTTCGCTGATCGCGGCGACCCGGTTCAGTATCTCCGGGGTGATTGTGTAGGGCGGCTGATATTTCATTCTGTTTCCTTCTTTACCAGGTCGAAATTCTTCCGTCAGTTCCACCCAATTGAAATCGCCAATCTGCTGCTCCCTGCTGAACCCTCCGGCGGCAACCTTGAGATCACAGAGCGGCACACTTTTCTTATAAGGTCGTGCCTCTTCCGGTTCCAGAAGGCGGAATGGCAAAACCAACTCAGCTCCTTCTTGCGCCTGAACCACCGGCTTTTCGGTGCCCACCTCCGTTTCCAATCCGCCATGCACTCGCTCGGCAAAATACCGGCGCCGCCCCACGCCTGCTACGATTCAGATCCAATCTCTTCTTCCCCCAGATCCTCCGCAATCAACCGGAATTGCTCCAAGGCCGCCTCCAGGTCCTGCACGATCTCAGAGGCGATGATTCCTGGCTCGGGGAGGTTATCGGAGTCCTCCAGCGATTCGTCGCGCAGCCAGAAGATGTCGAGGCTGGCTTTATCCCGGGAAACGAGTTCCTCGTAGTCGTAGAAGCGCCAACGGCCGTCGGGGGTCTCCTCGCTCCAGGTGGCTTTGCGTGGCTTCGCGCCGTAGAGCTGAACGAACTCGTCGAGATCGGAACGCTTGAGGGGGTTGGTCTTGAGGGTGAAGTGCTGGTTGGTGCGCAGATCATAGATCCAGAGCTTCTTCGTCCACGGGGTCTCCGAGGCCGGCTTGCGGTCGAAGAAGAGGACGTTTGCCTTCACTCCCTGGGCGTAGAAAAGACCGGTGGGGAGGCGCAGCAGGGTATGGACGTCGCACTCCTGAAGCAGCCTGCGGCGAATGGTCTCCCCGGCCCCGCCCTCGAAGAGCACGTTGTCGGGGACGACCACGGCGGCGCGGCCGTGCTGCTTGAGCAGGGTCTTGACGTGCTGCAGGAAGTTGAGCTGCTTGTTCGAAGTGGTGGCCCAGAAGTCGTCGCGCTCGATGATCTCCTTCTCCTTGGAGACCTTGCCGTCCTCGCCGACGATGGTGGTGCTGCTCTTTTTGCCAAAGGGGGGATTGGTGAGGACGACCTCGTAGCGGTCGCCGGGGTCGCCGGCCAGGGAGTCGCCCACAACCAGCGGCAGGCGGGTGGCGTCGCCGTTGCCTGCCTGCCCAGCGGGCGCAGGCGAGCCCCCAATGCCGTGGAGCATCAGGTTCATGGCGCACAGCCGGGCCGTCGACTGCACCAGCTCGCACCCCATGAAGGTCTCCCCCTTGAGGGCCTTGCGCTCCTCCCGGGACATATGTTTGTAATTCTCAACAATATAGTCGTGGGCTGCGAGCAGGAAGCCCCCGGTGCCGCAAGCGGGGTCGCAGATGGTGTCACCGGGCCTGGGGGCGACGGCATCGACGATCCCCTCGATCAGCGACCGGGGGGTGAAGTACTGCCCCGCTCCGCTCTTGGTGTCCTGGGCGTTTTTCTCCAGCAGTCCCTCGTAGGCATCCCCCTTGACGTCGGCGCTCATGATCGACCAGTTCTCCTTGTCGATGAGGTCGACGATCAGGCGGCGCAGCTTAGCTGGATCTTGGAATTTATTCTGCGACTTATTGAAGATCAGCCCGAGCAGGCCCTTCTCGTTGCCGAGGTTTTCCAGGGTGTGGCGGTAATGGTCGAAGAGGTCGTCGCCGTCCTTCTTCACCAGAGTCGGCCAGGCGTAGTCGGCCGGGACGCTGCTCGGCTGGTTGTAGGGCGGCTTGGTGCGCTCGTCGGCCATTTTGAGGAAAAGCAGATAGGTGAGCTGCTCGACGTAGTCGCCGTAGCTCATGCCGTCGTCGCGGAGGACGTTGCAGAAGTTCCAGAGTTTGCTGACGATTGCGGCTGGGGTCATTCGGTCGATATTCTCTCAATATTTATTATTAATTACATACATCAAGTTAAAATCTATGATCAAACAGCACGAACTAGTTTATCTCTTTCGTCCACAATCTCTGAAAAATTGCGGACGTCAGTTACAGTTTCACCATCCATAATAGCTCCGCATTGTCCACATTTAGCTCCTACACCAAATATATAATGGCAACATCTCAAACAAAACCAGAAATTTCCCTTAGATTCCATATACAAATCAATAAATTCTGCATCCATTAGGATAAGATCCGTATGAATCAAGTCGAATGCCATACCAACGATATCTGACTGACAAAAACGGACTTCTGGCGAAAAATCCAATAAATTTTTTACAAACTGAACTACTGGATACGGCAAATTCAAATGGGACAAATTTATTTCTAATTTACTCCCTCTAAATACATCTACTAGTTCACTGAGATTTTTGCATTTCAATGGGTATTCGCCTGTAATAAAACGATATAGCATAACACCTAGCGCCCAAATATCATGTTTGAACCCTACAATATCAGGCGACATTATCAACTCAGGTGACCAAGTAGACCTTGCCCCTTGAAGTCTAAAAATATTGTTTTCTTTCCATTCACCAAACTTCTCTTTAACAATATCCTTGTGGCAGCCAAGGTCCAAAATTCTTACCCCTGGATCATAAGAAGAAAATTCTGTTGATTCAAAGATGTTTTTGTCGGAAATCATTATGTTTCCAGGGTGAAGGTCTCTATGAACTGTAAAAAGCAATGAGTTGCCTAAGGCATGAGCAATTTTAGCAATGGCTGTTATGCTGCTCTCCCATGACCAAGGAAGTTTATTTAATTCTATATAATTAAGAAGTGTAGTACCTTCAACAAATTCCATGCCATAATAAAAAACAGGCAAATTACTGTGTTTTCTAATTTCGATTCGACATTTTGGCACAAATACGTCTTGATGATGTCGAGTAATAACTTGTAAAATTTCGGCCTCATCCACAAAAGCCTTTAATTCTTCCTCGTTTCTTGGACAGACAAGAAGTTTTACAACAACACGATCCGCACACTCGTTCGCATATATAAAAGATGCTGATGCTTTACCTCCAGAGAGTGTTTTTTCAAACCTATAACCATCTATTTCCTCAAGTGAAAACGACGAGAGTAAAGTTTGAAAATCGTCAGGTAATATTTCCATCTTCCCTCCTTTATCTCTGCAGTATGTATTTAGATGCTCGTCGTTCTCCCACCTGCCGCACCCTTCCCTGTCTCTTCAACTCCTGAATCGCCAAATGCCACTGGCCGGTGGTTATACCAAGTGGTTCGACCAGTTCAGCACGGGCGTATTCGCGACCAGGCTGCATGGCGGCAAGGATGCAAGCGATGGTCGCTTCGCCGTAGGTGGCGGAGGCTTCTGCGACCATCAGGTGCGGCTCGGTCGATGGCGCACCTGTTTCGGGAGCAGGGGTTCTGGATTTGCGAGGGTGGGAAATTGGTTCTTTAATTGCCGCATGCTGCTTCGCCCGTATCCGCTCCAGCAGCACGCTGGCCGGTTCGTCGCTGGGGTTCTGGGGGACGAGTTGGCCGGAGAAGGCTTGTTTGAGGATCGAATGACGCAGGCGGTCGGCGCGCTTCAGATTCATTTCAATTTGCTTCCCAGTGTCGTCTATAACGGTTTTAATTTCATCAATTTTCAAAACCAAAGCCCTCTGTTCAGCTAAAGGGGGCAATGGTATTGGTATTGCTTTCAAATCTTTAACACCTTTTACGTTTGGAATTGCAGCCCCTTGCGCGTTATCAAATATTTTTTCTTGAAAATAAGGAGAACGAAACAATTCTAAAAAAAAGCTATCTTCAACAGTTTTTGGGTTGATTCTAACTCGCAAAAGTGCCTGATTAATAATTCCTTCTTCAAATTCGCTGGGTATCTGTGTAATGCGCCCGAGTGTTACACCAGAGCAACTAATAAGAAAATCATAAGGTCTTACAGAAAAACCCTTCATCTCAAAATATTTTTCTTCGGTGATAAAATAGCGAGCAAATGAGGGGTCATCGTTAATTGGACAATACTGCTCGTATACTTTGTATCCGGATTCAACAAAAAAAGATTTCTTCAGGGCACTCCCGAAAGGGCCACGCTTAAAAGCTCCATCCTCATGTGCCAATACTGCTTCCCATGTCACCCAAACCCACCCCTCCGGCAATTCCGGCAACCCGCTCGTATCCGGCGCAACAGGCTCCTTGTACTTCCCCCTCCCCCGCCAATTCGCACGCCGCTCTTCAAGAATCCGCGCCAGCAGCTTGTCGGCCGGTTCGACATCGGGATGCTGCTTGCGCCATTCTTCGGTGAGCTTGCCTTCGACGGCGGCCTTGAGGACGGCGGCCTTGTAGCGCTTAAGGTTGGCCTTGACGCGCTTGAGGTTGGCGATGGCTTCGTCGAGGCGGGAGAATTGCTTTTCGATTTCGGCGACGATGCGGGTTTGTTCGTTGAGTGGGGCGATGGGAATTGAAAGGTCCCGAATAATACCTTGGCTGATATTTGGCTGAGCACCACCAACAGCCTGAGATATAAGCTCTGAACGCACTGCCCTAAGGTACCAGAACAGATATTTGGAGTTTATAACCTCTGGAGGAAATATCGCGCATACTGCTTGGTTAGTCGCTGCATCGCAGTTAAGGATGCCTAGCTTCCCGACAGTGGCCCCATACATCGCAATAAGCAATGTTCCGCTTGGGAAAACTTTCGCACTGGAATTTTTGATTGCATCCTCAGATACAGATTCCTCAATCTCCAGCACAGGCCCATCTGGCAATTCGCCGGACTTAACCCAAGGAATATTGCCGATATAGTAATCTGGGTTTTTTCGACTAGGTGTCCCCCCGCTGGTAGTTTTACAAACATTGCCCAGCCGCAAAATTTTCCAATTTTCGGGATAACACTCCGGATCTATTGCAATGCTGCTCACGCTATTAACGCCTCGTTGATTTTTGTAGGGGCGACGCATGCGTCGCCCTGCCTTTCGCCCTGGCCGTCATTTCACCGTTCCCCAACCCGGGCGAGGCATGCCTCGCCCCTACATACCCCGATATCCGCCCTCATCCTGGCCGGGCACGGCGCGGCGTGCCCCTACGGTGCCGGGGCGATCCGCGCCGGATGGTTCTCGTCCTCTTCCCATCGCGCCGGGTTCTCGGCGATGTACCGCCGGATGCCGTCCAATTCACGGTCTTCGCGAATGATCCGTTCGTAATAATTGCGTTGCCAGACCGGGACGCCGGGGTTGTCGCGAGATTGGTTTATGCGTTTGGTGGCGGCGGATTTGAATGACCCGACAATCGCGCCGATTGACCGCGGTTTCGGTCCCGCCCCCCGTAGGGGCGACGCATGCGTCGCCCTGCCTTTTGCCCTGGCCGTCGGGCCTACCCGTCCATCAAAACCGGGCGAGGCATGCCTCGCCCCTACATAGGTATGATCATCGTTCAATATGATGATCCCGTGTACATGGTTCGGCATGATCACGAACGCATCCAATTCGACCTGCGGAAAATGGCTCGGTATGCCATTCCAACATTCCAGGGCCATCAAACCCAAATTGTTCAACCGCACATCCCCGGCCATCACCTCACCGAACAGGCATTCCCGCTGCCATGCGCAGATCGTTACGAAATACGCCCCGATGCGGGAATAATCGTAATCCCGCAACCGGATCGATTGCCGGTGGTGAATCTCCGGATTGAACACCATCCCCCTCCGTAGGGGCGACGCATGCGTCGCCCTCGCATGCGTCCCCCTTGCATGCGGTGACCAATTCATAAACCGTTAAAATCTGAAATTCGGGCGAGGCATGCCTCGCCCCTACGGGATCGAAATCATGCCGCCAAGGTCGCGTTCAATTCTCCCAGGATCCGGTCCAGATCATCACCGAACACTTGCCACACCTTCCCAATCCCACCTTCCTGCGCAAAGGGCGCATAATCGAAATCCTCGGTCTCGATCTGCAGGTTGGCGGCGACATGATCCCGAATCATCTCCAGCCACCGGCGCTGCTCCTCGGTGAACCGCTTCCCGCTCGCCTGCTGCTGTTCCACCCACGCCCGGAAGTTCACCTGGACCTTTTCCGGAAACGGTACCAGCTCGTTCTCCTGGTGCATGGCGAAGCGCACCAGCGACACCAGGTCGGTCAGAATATGATTCGCAGCAGCCCCACGTACTTTGCCCGCCTGCAGCTTCTGGTAGGCCTGCCACAGTTCGTCGGGCACCCGCCGCTCCCACCCGGACGGATGGGTCTGGTAGATGCGCAGCTGTTCCACCTGGGCAACGAGCTTTTCGGCCAACTCGCGGATGTCTTCCACCCGCAGCCGCTGCTTGTAAGGCTGGCTGTAGAGCACCTGCAGGGCGGTGATTTCGTCCTTGTTTTCCTCGATGAATTTCTCGAAGGATGCAACCACCCCTTGCGCCTTCTCCTCGGTGAAACCGGCGAAGATCACCGTGTCGGCGCTCACCGTGTCGATGATCTGCTCGTTCTTCCTCTTGATCTCCAGCAGCAGCTCGCGCAGCTTCGGATCGCAGAGGGGCCGCACAGCCTCGCCGATCACCTTTGCCGCAGCCTTGTCGATCTGCCCAGCATCCGGTTCGGGCGTGCCGAAATCCGTCTGCGCCCGAGCGATGTGGGCATCGGGATTGAGCGCCTCGACCAGGTCGCCGGTCAACGCCTTGAGGCTCTTCCCCGCCAGCAGGCTTTCCACCTGCCGGTGATCCTCGGGGGTAAACTTCTTCTCCATCCGGGCGAGCCGGGCGGCGACGGAGGATACCACATCGGGCTCGGTATTGCCGAAGGCAATCGCCTGCAGCAGCTTCTCGAAGCCGACGTTTTTCTTGCGCTCCATCGGCCGGGAGTCGGTCTGGTCGCGCTCGCAGACGCCGACGCAGTCGACGATGACGAAGTGGTCTTTGGTGACCGCGTCGGGGGTGACCGCCTGCAGGTCGTTGTCGTTGATGATCCGCACCCCGCGCCCCTTCATCTGCTCGAAGAAGGCCCGCGACTTCACCGAGCGCATGAACATCACCACCTCCAGCGGCTTGATGTCGGTGCCGGTGGCGATCATGTCGACGGTGACGGCGATGCGCGGCATGGGGCTGGTGCGGAAGGCGGCGATGAGGTCTTCGGGCTTTGCGCCGGTGGTGCGGTAGGTGATCTTCTGGGCGAACTCGTTCCCCTTGCCGAACTCCTCGCGCACGATCCGGACGATGTCCTCGGCGTGGGAGTCGTCCTTGGCGAAAATGAGAGTCTTGGGCACCCACTCGCGGCCGGGGAAGATCTCGGAGAGGACCTTGTCCCGGTAGGTGCGCACGAGGGTGCGGATCTGGTCGACGGCGACCACGTCCTTGTCGAGCTGGTTGGGATCGTAGGCGAAATCCTCATCGAGCTTCTCCCAGCGCACCTCGCGGGTCTCCCGGTCGCGCTTGTCGATGTAGTACCCCGCCTCGACCTTGGATCCCTGCTCACCGATGGCGGTGCGAATGCGGTAGACATCGTAGTTGACGTTGACCCCATCCGCCACGGCATGCTCATGGCCGTACTCCATCACCAGGTTCTGGTTGAAGAAGCCGAAGGTCTGCTTGCTCGGCGTGGCGGTCAGCCCGATCAGCCGGGCGTCGAAGTATTCGAGCACCTGCCGCCAGAGATTGTAGATGGAGCGGTGGCACTCGTCGGTAACGATGATGTCGAAGGTGCCGATGGGAATGGCCGGGTTGTACTCGATCGGGTCCGGTTCCTTGAAGAGCGAACCGACCCGGTCGAGGGACTCCTCCTCCAGCTCCTCGTCGATCTCCCGCCCCTTGAGCATGGAGTAGAGGCGCTGGATGGTGCAGATGCTCACCCGCGCCGTGGTGTCGAGGAGGTTGCTGGTGAGGTGCTGGACGATGTACTCCTCAGTGAACTTGAAGTTGTTGTAGGGCGAGACGTACTGCTGAAACTCCTTGTAGGTCTGTCGCCCCAGGTTCCCCCGGTCGACCAGGAAGAGCACCCGCCGCGCGCCGGCGAATTTGATCAGGCGATAGATGAAGTTGATGGCGGTGAAGGTCTTCCCCGAGCCGGTGGCCATCTGGATCAGGGAACGGGGATGGTTCTCCCGCAGAGAGGCTTCGAGGTTGCGGATGGCGGTGATCTGCGCCGGCCAGAGATTCTCGGTGAACAGCTCCGGCATCTGCTGCAGGCGGGTGAGGAAGGTCTGTGGACTCTCGGCCGCCAGAGAAGCTCCGCCGAGATCGGCAGGTGCGCCGGAGTAGCGGGAAGTTTCGAGCGCCGCGTCGAGCCACTCGGCCAGGGTCTCGGGGCGATGAAAGGCAAAGACATTGCGGGAGCGGGGCTCGGGATCGAGACCGTTGGTGAACCGGGTTTCAACGCCCGTCGATTCGTAACAGAAGGGAAGCGGATTGTGCCAGCGCGGCAGACCTTCGGGCAATCCTCGGGTGTATTTGTTGGATTGAATCTCGACACCGGTAAGCGTGGCACCGACCGATTTCGCCTCGATCACCCCGGCGGCCCTGCCGTCGACGTAGAGAAGATAGTCGGCATAGCCGTGACCGGGAAGCGGGAACTCCCGTATCGCCACCCCTCGGCCGGCGTGGATATTGGCGCTCTGCGTATTCTGCACATGCCAGCCGGCCGCTTCGAGCAGCCGATCGATCTCCAGCCTGGCTTCAGCTTCTGATGGCGACATGGCCCCCCTCCGCCCAAATGCCAAAGAAATCCAATGAAATTCAAGGCATTACAGCATGGGCAGAGATTTTTTTCAATCTTCAAGATTTTCATAGATTGAATACAAAAGCGATACAACTACGTGCCCTTAAGTCCGCATTCGCTCCGCTTCGATAACTGCGACGACGTCGCGCAAATTAAAAAGGGCCACCTTGTTAGGCGGCCCTTTTTAATTTGGTGGAGGGAACGACGACCTACCGCAAAACAGTCTCAAAGCCCGCGCTCCTCGTAACTCATTGATAATAAAAGCCGAAGTCATCTCACACAACCACTTCCCGCCAACCCGACCAGAGAAACGAATTTCTCCCCTGATTTCCCGGCACCGGACGAGGGTGACGGGTTTGCAGTAAAACCGGATACCTGGCGGCGAGCCGCAACAACTTCGAATCCGGTTTTCGGACGCCGGTTCGGTTCCCAAAACGGGAATCGAATTGCCGCCCGGATCGGCTTACTGCAGCCCATATTTTTTCTTGAAATCTTCAATCCAGTCTTCGTGTCCGCCCGATTCTTGTATCGCCTCAACAACCATTTGAATGGTCAATCGGCCAACTCGATGCCGTAGGTTCTGCGGGATCGCCTCATATAGAAACGGCCACAACCCGCCGTGCGCCAGCCCATCATCCGTTGACCTCAAAAAAGCCGGGTTTCTTGCATCGTGCAGCAATATGAAGGTCCCTTGCTTGGCAAAGGCAAACATCGCCTCACGGAAAAATTGGTAGTAGTTTGCAAACGGACATATGGCCCCATTAACAAGAGTCGCCTCCGAAAAGCCAAGCCCATCCAAGCGCTGCCAATATTTCCTGCCGATATGGTGCAAGTAACATTCGCCAAGCCGGTCTGGATAAGGATTCCGACCCTCGCAATCACCACCGGCAAAAACAGAGCAGCCACCAAATTCTCGTTCCACCAGCTTTGCTTCGATAAAGAGGCTGTTACATGTGCCTGACAGAATAATGTCGATAGACGTCGGTTGGCCGTTGTCCTCGTTAAAGACTGAACGGTCGTCGTGCTCAAAAACCGCCGCGACGTCCCCACCTGGCCAATCGATAACGAGCCTTTCAATCGCAATCTTCAATGGGCCGAGATCGTTGCGCACAATCAGGGGGCCAATAAGATTGAAGGCCATCGCCTGGCTGCTTAGCCCGTGATGCAGGTATTTGTGCAGAGGAAACGAATCCTCGCCGAGATGTCTCTCCTGTTCTTGGCGGATGTAATCCGCGACATCTTCACAGATGAGATTCATGGGCCACAGATCATGACGGGCGAGACAGTACCCCATCCTATGATGGGTTTCGCATCCTCGCTCGCTGAACCATTGTTCCGCAGCCTTACGCAGAGATGCCTCGAAACTCTTGTATCGTGTGTAAGGCCAAGTTCTGGCCAGTTGCCGACTGTTGATGTTTTTCATGGAAGCGCTCCTTGCCTGCCAATCAGCCCTTTAGCCAGTTCCAAAGCATCCACCGGCCAGAAGCACTCTGGTCGCGGGCGGTTGACGCCGGGATGTCCGGCCTTGGGGCGGCAGTTCAGGACCCGGTCGACCCATTGGGCGGGTATGGCGTCCAGGCCGTACACCGCGCCCAGTAGCGCCCCACAAATGGCTGCGTTGGTATCGGTGTCGCCACCCCGCATGACCGTATCGACGACGCCAGCTTCAAGGCTCGGGGCATTGAGCAGTTGCCATAGGGCATTGCGAAACGCGATCAACACCCACCCCTGTTGCTGGACGTAGTCCTCCGGTGGAGCTTCGGCAGCCCCATGGATGGCCTCCATGAGAGCCGGGTCGACTGCCAGGTCGGCAGCCCACTGTTTGATATTCTGGTAGAGCTTCTCGGCTTCGCAGCCAGATGCAATGGCGTGGGCAATCGCCATGGTGAAAAGCGCGTTGGCCTGCAGACACACCGGGTTTGGATGCGTCAGAGCGGCATCCTGCTTGGCCCAGTTGCCCACTGTCTCCAATGGGTGGTTGGCCCCGAAAATGCCCAAGGGGCTGATCCGCATCATGGCCCCGTTGGCCTGGCTGTCGGGGTTTGGACACCCCCGAAGACCAGCGGAAATGGTCATGCCGCAGTCAAAGGGATCGGAGTCGAGCCAGAATTGATAAGTCTGGAGCACGGCATCGGGATCATAGGCCCCACGCTCTTTCAGCATCCGGGCCAGCAGCAGCGCCATTTCAGAGTCATCGGTCGGCTGACCGGCAATGGTGTTCCATGTGCCGCCATCGGCCAGTTCCCGCACGCCTTCCAGGTAGCTGTGGCGGATCTCCTCCGGTGACTGGAACTCGACCAGGCTGCCGAGGGCGTCTCCGGCAAGCTGGCCAAGTAGGCAGCCTTGGGCTCGGGCCAAAGTTGTGGAGTTCTCGTCTGGGTACACAGTCATCATGATTCGTCCAATATGACTGTGCGGATAACTCTTTCTATGTCCTGAGAGGATATCCCTCCACGCACTGATTCGCTTGTGATGATCAATGTACCGTTTTCACCCTCTCCTTCTTCATGCGGCAGGATGCCGTTATCTTTATACCAATTGAGCTTCTCTTCCCAGCGCCTACGGTAACTCGGAACATGCAGCATGCCGCAGTGTTCCCAATAAAATGTTCTGCCAGATTCGATATCCTCAACCGTGAAATCGGGATATTTTGTGGCACTGCCGATGGTCAAAGGATGCTCGTACATGTACTCGACCTTCAAGGCGGAAAGTCTGTCAGCGATGATCACTTCAGACTTTGATCGAACCATTTCACCGCGTGCTGTTCTGTGGATCAGATTTTCTTCGAAGAATCGTCCGTCAATATAAATCGGAGATGGCGCTTCAAAAAGATTTGTCAGTCTGCGGGCCGTCTCGGACCTGTCGTCTGACGAATACTTGCGCAGATCGCCTCTGGCTCCTTGATGCAGAATAACCACTCGATTCTTCTGCCGAGTCAGGGCCGTGTAGAGCAGCTCCCTGGAAAGCAGGCGACACGGATTTGGCAGAACCAGAATGACGGTGCCAAACTCGCTGCCTTGAGACTTATGGACGGTGAGCGCATAAGCCAACTCCAGCACCGGATTTGCTTCTTCTCCGAAATCCTTAGCCGTAAAGTCGTATTTGAAGTTCGGCTGTGAGGAGAATTCAACCTCGAGTTTCCAACGCAGATCTGGCAGACCCTTTTTCCAAAAAAAACCAACGGCCATCCCGATCTCACCGTTTGCAATGTATGGATTGTCCTTTTCCGGATAGACCTTCCGGTGGCGGTTCCATGGCATTTTAGGATCGGTATTCGCCAAGTTGATAACCTTGTCGCCATAGACTATCTCTTCTGGTCCCATCGGCTTGGGGTATTTCCGCCATCTGGCGACTCGGGATGCATCGATTAACTCTTGCCTGAACTGTTTGTGAATTAAACGATTAATGTCGGGAACGCCGTGCGCCCCTGAACGAACCGGTGACAGTATTTGCCAGCCCTCGGACTGTTCGGCTGAACCGAAGTTAAAAAATCGCATCCCATTCCAGTCTTTCCCGCCCAAGGACTCGTCAAACTTCAGAATGTCATCCGGGCCATCAAGACCAAGTTCATCAACGAGAACGGAGACCAGATTCTCCCTGAGTTCGTCCGAGGAATCCCACTGAACAAAGCGGACATGCTTGCTCTCCCCGGATTTGACGACTTTGTCGAAAACATCGTCCTCACCCGGAGCAATCGGCGATCCGCTGAACCATTCAGCGAGCTGTAAATCTTCGCGTTCTTCACCGGCCTGTCGTCTGCGAATGGTGAGCTCAGCGTATCCAGGGGCGACTCGTGGAAATTTTTCCATGATCCCGTCGGGAGCGAGATTCTTGATCACATCAACAAACGGACGGCCTGCGCCAATCGGGGGAAGCTGTCTGGGATCGCCAATCAGAATCAAACGATGAACACCCTTGAGTGCCTGAATAAGTGCAGCCAACATCTCCTCAGTCAGCATTGAGGCTTCATCGACTATGACTGTTCGAGCCCCGGCCTCGGCAGCTTTTTCCGATAACTTGTAGCGACCTGTGGAGCCGTCATAGCGGTCGGGGCTGAGGAACTGAGCGACAGTGAATCCCTTCAATTTGAGGGCGCTGGTAGATTGCTCCATTCGGACACGCGCTTTCCCGGTTGGAGCCAGAAGCAGAATGTCACCTTGCGATATCTGCGGATGAGAACACAACACCGACAAAAGAGTGGTTTTTCCTGTCCCTGCGGGTCCGATAAGAACGCTGAGGCGGGATTCAGCAAGCTCCTTAAGTGCCGCCGTCTTTTCTTCACGAGCCTTTTCCTCGAGTTCATCGGAACTACCCACACCGTGAACATCAAGATGACTGTCGAGAAGGGTCTTCCAATCGGCCTCGACAACCAATCGCTTGCCTTTGACACGTTTTTGGATTGCGGAGCGAATCACATCACCCATTTCGGCTAAACGGGCAAGCTGCAACGCAGGGCTACCATCTGCCAGAGGCGTTTCAACTATGGTTTCCTCAAACTGGTCCTTTGCGACATTAATCAAATCTCCGTCAACTTCGCACCCTGGTTTGATATCCAGGTTCCGAATCGCGAGCACAACCTGGTCCTGGGGCATCAGAGAATTGCCAGCGATAGCCGCATCCTCCAGGGTTTTAACGCTGAGAGCACGCACACGGCGGGCGTCTGTTCCTGCGTCCAAAGCGGTTGGCTCAGGCAGAGGGTGTTTCTTCCGGATGGTCTCGTCAGGGAAAACACCACGATCAACGGTCCAGACACTTATTGGCGTCGATGTCAGCCTGGTCGTCTCATAAAGCAAGTAGGGATTGGTCAATATGGACAGATCCGAGCAGTCAATATTCGCCTTTTTCCGTTCTTCCTGGACATATATCGTCGTCGCCTGTTCTCTGTTGATTTCAAATCGGCTTATCAGCTTTAGGAGATTGCGGCGTTCTTCGGGAAGTCGGTTCCATTTAGCCTGAATGGTGGTCCCGATTCCTTTTGCCAGATCTTTAGGCAGGTGATTTTGAGGGTCTCGGAGAACTTGATCGACCATAGGCCAAGGATCGACATTCTCTCCGACATTGTCAGAAATCTGTCGAGCGATAAACGTCCCAAGGTCAATGCCAAACGCGCAAAGCGCCGACGCGAGCCCTGGGCACGGCCCTCTGGCCGTCCATAACTCTCCGACTCGGTGGTCAATCCAGGTCAGACATTTTGCCCATGGCCCAGGCAAAACTCCAATAGCTTTCCTGAGAGATTCCGCGCAGGACAGCAAGGAAGCGATTGCTGCGTCGTGGGTTACAAGCTGTGAAGCGTGTGAAAATTCAAGAAGCCGGTCATCTGGTGAAAATGCGGCGATAGATGCAGGGTCAAAGTCGGGATTGTCAGCAGCCAGTTCCAGTGCCGCATGGTAAGGCAACAAGAAGCCATCTTTGAAATCGGGCCTTATAGAATGCTGCACCATACGCTCCCAAAGCATGGACCGCAGCTTTCCTTTCAGATCCCTGGTCGAATATTGGTATTCAACTCCTGGGGACACATGCAAAACCCGACCTACGCCGACCAGGATTCTCCTTGCCCCCGCATCTTCGACAAATGGAACTTGCTTGGCGTAAAAAAAACAGAGTGATTCTTCTGGCTTGATGTGGTCGCAAAAACAATCTGACAGGGCCTTCTGGTTCTCTATGGCTTGTATCCACTGTGTGGAGAACCCTAATTCTGGCTCCCGCTGCGGCCGCACATCCAAACCATATGCTTCGCCGAGTCCATCCATCGATTCCCGCAACATCCAAGCGAATGGGACCGCAGGAGCGGAATAGGCGGGATGGCGTAAATCGGTAGGAGCGAAGTGTCCGTGACTCCCCTCGGATGTGTGCTTGTACGGGTGGTTGGCGACCCTCGTGTATTCGAATGGTGACATGAACGCGACCCGCTCAGCCACGCAACAAGGCCATTTATCTTGAGGCAAGTCCCCAAGCGATTGACCGGCGACCGCTTCCTCGGCGATATCGTTTCTCTCCTGCCCAATCCGTTTGAGCTTGAGGCACGCGCCGTTAAGGCGTGGATTGACACAGACTCGTCCATCCCATCCGGAATCGTGCCACGGCACGCGAACAGATATGTGCTTTTTCGGATACTTCATGATCCCCCCAGAGTCATCCCGCCTCATCCATAATGACCTTCAAATCGTGAAGGTGTGTCTCTACGAAACGGATGCTGGTTTTCTCGTCACCGAGTGATATTGGAATCTCACAATCCTCCGCACTGACAATCTCTTCCCTTAGCTCGGCCATTACCTCGTCGTCGGTTTTTACAAATTCATCGTATTTAGCGGCGCAAAGAGGGCAAAGGGCCAGATACTGAGCTTCATGCTCTTTCGGCAGATACTTTTTGGAGAGGGCTTCCTTTTTCTCGAAGTAGTGGGCTCCATCGCGCTTCCGGAAGGGCATCTCCTCTTTGCATATCTGGCAGACCATTTGGTCGGCTTCGTTCGTATATTGGTTTCGGAGCCATGTGATCGGGTCAATGGCACCGTTGGTGGTTCGAACACTTCTTTCGCGTTTCTCGTATTCCTTATCGGGCGCGTCGGTTAGTTGCTCGCCAAGACGCTCTTGACGTCGTTCCGGATTGGCCACTGGCCTGGTTGGAAACGTTGGGCGGTCCTTGCGGGCAGCCAAGGCGGCTTTCAATTGCTCGACCTCATCACGATGGTTTTTCAGGAACTCGATGTCCTCGAGGCTAACTCCGAGTTCTGTCGCGTGTTCACGTTTTCGCTCATCCTCGCTCTGATCAGCACCCTCGACTATCCCAAGACTCTCGGTAAGCTCAGTCGCGCCGAAGAACTCATCCAAGAGTTGGTCTGTAGTTATCTCGCCCGGCTTTTCAAGTGAACCATCTTTTGTTGGGACCCATTTTGAGTTTTTCAGCCGAACAAGGATCATGGAACTGAAATATTTGCTCTGTGAACTGTAATAAAACCACTGATACCTGGCTTTGAAAAAGCGTGCGTCCAACTCCAAATAATCCCGCAAAAATCCCCACAACAGGGATGCGGAGCTTCTTTGTTCTTCAAAATCTGTGATCTCTTGGATGGCTTCCAGGAATTGCTCAAGACCGTCCAAATCGTAATTTTCTATAGTTTCTGCCCGCGTTGAATACTCCTTTTCTCCATAGGGCAAACCTTCAGATGTCGGCAATTTTCGTGGCAGACGGGAAACACCAAGGTCATGCCATACATCGATGTCTATATCAGACGAAGTGTACTCATCATGCAGGAACCAAACTTCTTGAACACCAGAAAAATATCGCTGCAGCTCCGCTGTGTTGAGATAGATTTCAGCGGGTCTTTTGAATACAGTGTCTCCGGTTGGATTGGTGGCCTTCAAAAATGGCGTTCGCCTTGCAGCCTGGATCACTTTTCTTTTTCCGGCTTCCGAGTCTGAGCCCATGGCACGAACAATCTTGTGTATATCCGCCCGATGTTCGGTGTCTGGAACCGAGTCTCCGTCCGTTTTGGTGTATTTGGGCAGAACCCTTTCCACGATATCGTCAAAAACATCGGGTTCTGAGAGCCCCAGCCGTTTGAGGAATGTGCGAGCCTGTTCATCGGTGACAATGGACCGGTTCACAACTGGAAAAGCCGTCTCTTCAGGTGGGGGCAAAAAAACGTTGGGAGTTGTGCCGTCCGCTTTGAAAGGGGCTTCCTGGCTACCATTGGCAAGACGAAGAATAGGCTTCGAACGCAGAACACCGCCCGGATCACGTTCCCAACGCGGCGATCTCCAAAGCGCCTCCTGGCCGGATAGATATCCATAAAAATCAACAAACCATTCATCTGGCTGGACAGACAGAAAGGCATGGCTGATCCTTCGGGCTAAACCGTCCGGGGTCACTTCCTCCACGTCAAGTTCGCTAATCAAGTAGGATCGGAGGTCAGGCGTTCGGTCCTGGGTAATTTCCCCGGCAAGCCATTTCATTGTGGCTGTGGACTGAAACAACTGACCAAGCTGCACCTGGGTCAGAAGTTTTCTGAGGTCAGCACCGCGAGCGAGTTTTGCGTTCCCGGCGGACACGAACGAACCGTCATCGGCAGGGAGGAGTGCTTCTTTGATCAACGTGTTCCGAACCGACTCGACGATGGGGTAAAACATACTGTCGTCTGGAAAATCCTCGGTTCTAATCGGAAGCGCCTCGAGGAAGGATACCGAGAGCAGGCCAAGATCCTTTATCTCAGACAGAATGTCTCCGATGAGTTCAGCAGTTTCTTTTACCAGCGTCTCATTCCAGTCGTCGTCTTTTGGGATATTGTCGCGAGATGGTGTTGTCCTGTATGGCCCTTGAATGAGGAATCCGAACCTTGTGGCCTTCTCTGTGGGGAAATAAACGACCAGGGGGGAATCCTTGACTTTGACTATACGTTCGGAATTCTTTCCGGCCTTGTCTTCTGCCTCCAGCCGGAAGCTGACTTCAACACGCACAGTTTCCGAATTCCCCGGTACGGGTACCGGTCGTTCAAAAATGAGCCAGTTTTCCTCCTCGTCCTTGCCGTTGTTTTGACCGATGACGCTGACTTGTCGGGCGGGTCCTCGTGCAATCTCTTCTCGCAGGTAGACACCGCCTGTGGAGTTTGGCAGCCTGTACTCGATTTCGTTGATCCTTCTGAGGAACAAAAGTGTTCTGGCGCTCAGGTTGCGGAGGCGAGCGCCGATTTCCTTGCATGCGGTCTCTGGCGCTATTTCTTCAGTATTGAAGGGGAAGACAAAGAGCGTGGTCCAGGAGTTACCGGCTGGCTTGGAGGTCACCGCGTAAGGGCGCACGTAGTTCTCTATCCTGAAACCTTCTCCGCCGGAGTGGACTTCCGGAGTAGCCGTGTAGGCGTAGACCGACTTGAAACCGATCCCGAACTTTCCTATTTGCGTCAGATCTTCGGTTTTGGTTCCTTCTCCGACACCGCACACCCCTCTGACATCCCGCTCATTGAAAAGACGGCCGTCATGGGTAACTTCCAGCCTGTCGTCGAAAAGGCTGAAGAGTATTCGGGTAGCGCCCGCATCCTCCGCATTCTGAAGAAGCTCGAAAACGAAATGGGTTCGATCTGTGTACAGTCGGCCCAGGAAGGACAGGTGGCGTGTCCCTTGACCGTACTCACGGATATTGTCCTCTCGTATCCTGTCGTAGTCAGTCGGCATTGGCGCTTCCCCCGGAAACATGAATCACACCATACGCAACAGGACCGGCGACGATGTCCGCTCTCTCCAAAGCGATGTCCAGCTCTTGGATTCGTCTTGCGTAGTCCGCCTCTGCGGCGGCAATTTGAGACCGACGCATTTTTTGTATCTTCTCGTTGGTCGCTTGGCTAAGCTGTTCTTCCAGAAGAGCGATTCGCGCTCGGTGACTGGTGGATAGGCTCTCCCGCCGGTATTCAGCCTGTTCCTGGGTCTTTTGCCGGTGTCTGCTTCTCGCGTCGTTCCACAAGCTGTAGTGCTGGGCGTCCAAGTCGTCCCAAACTGAAGCGCCAAGGCCGTCTGGCATAGCGCCAGGACAATCCGCCGCACTCTCCAAAAGGCGACCAAGATGCTCGGTCACCATGGCGTTCGAGGCGATAGGCTTAAGCACCAAGTCCTCCCTGATGCCGTGAAAGCGCCACTGGTAAATGGCGAATTCGTAGCGCCCAATAGGTATCTCGTTCGACACTACCTCCAGATTGGTTATGACCCGTTGTTTGGTATCAAATGACAGGGCCGCCTGTTTGACCAATGGATGGAGGGGCATGATGAAGGCGGCCTCGGGATGCTGCATGGCGCAATCAGACTCGAAGGTGATGGCCAAATGCTGGCTCCCGCCCTTGAGCCAATTTTCCCATTCGCGGTAAGCAGAAGTGTTCTGCCTGGAGAGCTGCTGAAAATCCCTTAAAAGGTGGCCACGGGATTCCTGGGCCAGCCGGAGGGTCTTGAGCGGCTTTTCGCCCAGAATAAACTCCTGGTCTTTACCGCACACGCGCTGCAGGTAAAGGGTCACCACCCTGCGGAGTGAAGCCGGTGATAGCCAGAAACTCGCCGCATCGGCAATTTCGCGGTTCATCTGCTCTTGGGGAAGGCGAATGCCAAACAGCTCCGTCTGCTTCTGCTCCAGGTCTTCCTGCTCCTGGATGAGGCGGATTTTATTGTCGGATAGTTGCTGGAGCTTTTCCTTGCGCTCCTCCTCATTCAGTTCGTAGTTTTCCGCGATGTTTTTTATCTCACGAGTGATTTCCCCGAGTATTTCCTCGCCCCCTCCGAGGGCGTTATTGAAGACCCCGATGCGCACCAGGCACCGCTCGTAGATATCCGCATCCACTGTTCCCGGCGTGATCAAGTTGACGATAGCGACGCTCTCGCTCTTCTGCCCGTTTCTGTCGATACGGCCGATGCGCTGTTCTACCCGCATGGGATTCCAGGGAAGATCGTAGTTCACGATGCAGTCGCAGAACTGGTAATCGAGACCTTCGCAGCCTATTTCGGAAAACAACAACAGGTCCAGGCAGTCCTCATCCTCCTTCGGCTTCTCAAAACGGGCGCGAAGGGACACACGATCCTCATCCGGCGTTCCCCCATGGACCAACCCGACGCGAAAACCGTCCTTGCTGAGATGGTTGAAGAGATAGCTCAGGGTATGCCGGAAGCTGCTGAACAGCATGACCTTGTTGTTCGGGAGGCTTTGCTTGTCGCGGATGATGTTGCGTAAAGCTTCGAGTTTGGGGTCGCTTGCCTCAAGGGTACGAGCCGCCTTCAGCAGATTCTGGATTTGGCTTTGGATGGGAATGATGGCCTCGTCCTCGGGGACGCCGGTGTCATCCGCTTCTTCCCAGGACAGTTCATCGAGATGGCGATTGAGGATCTCCTCAAGAAAGGGGGCAAGACCAAAGAGGCAACTGGCCGCCTGTCGCCTGATGGTGGTCATCATGAACTTCACGTTAACCCCATTGTGAATCTGGCTGAATATTTCAGCCTGAATTCTCAACAGTTCGTCGTGCAAATGCTGCTGAGCCGGAGTGAATGGCACGACGACCGTCTCGGGCTTCCTGACCGTGAAATTTCCAATGTCGCGGCGGCGGGTTCTGTTGATGATACCGGCGAAGGTGTGCATCCCCTCCGTGTCGGAGATCATCCTTATGCGTTCCTCGTGTGTAACCCCGCCTCCCAAGAGTTCAGAGCGGACCCGACCAAAATCCGGATTGTGCCTGAGTATGGCCTGGCCCCAGGGCGTGGACGCCGCCTGATCGAGAGCTTCCATCGCCAGGTTTTGCCATTCCGGCGTTTGAGACCGCATCGCCGACACCGCCTGATTGATAAACGGGTTCGGCTCAGCCATGTGCGAGAAGCTCTCCTGATCGATGATGAGATCGGGGCGGAGCGTATTCAGAAGAACAAAGAGGTCGTTGTTGCCGAGCTGGATCGGGGTGGCCGTCAAGAAAACTACCGCTTCAGCATGATCGCAGAAAAACTTCACGGCCTTGTGGCTGAATGTGTCCTGGTTTCGAATGTGGTGAGCCTCATCGACAATAACCAGATCGAAGCGGGGTGGCGGATCAAGGTCCAGGAGGCCTTTTTTCCGCTTCCGTTTTCCTTCGGGAGCCGAGCCATACAGGAGTGTTTCATCGAACTGGGAGTATGGGACGATGCTTTTCTGGTGTTGCTCCGGCCAGACACCATCCAGATCCATTTCGTTAATGCAATACCGCAAGGTAGCGCCATCAAGATGGGTAAAACGCTCCTCGAAGCGTTTCATCTCGTTCTGCCACTTTTTCTCGGTAACCAGCGGGCGCGGGCAGACAATGAGCACGGAACGTATCTCGCGCCGCGCCTGAAGCTCGCGCAGGATGAGGCCAGCTTCAATGGTCTTACCTACACCAACGCCGTCGGCAATGAGCAAGCGCGGACGATCCGACCGGATAAACCGCAACACCGGTCTGAATTGATAGGGGATGAAGTCGACACGGGCGGCGTTGAGTGAGTAGAGGGTGGATAGCCCCGGATACTTTATCTGAAGCGCGGTGAGATAGGCATGGAATTGGTCGCAGGGTAAGGCATCTTCCTTTTCTTCACGCTGGTCTTCGGCTTGCAATTGCGACGCGTAAAACGTTTGGGTTGTCCCGTCTATGAAGACCTTGAATCGGTTCTCAGGCTTTCCGGCCAGCACGGCAACCACAGCGCCACGGCTTGATGGATTTGATTTGGCGAAGACGATTTGCCCGGGTTCGAATTCGGCCGCATCGTTTTTCCTTTCCGGAGGCGCGGAGGGCGTCTCTGCGCCTGGGTCAGGTTGCGGCTGGGTCTCCGACGCGAGAAGAGCCGCCTTTGTTTTCCGTAAATCTTGAATCAACTTCTCATCCGCGCCGATAACAACCGCAAAACGCTGGAGGGTGTCCAGATCCCGGTATATGTCGTCAACGGGGAAGCCCTCTGTGTCCGCGTGTGCCCAGTGATTACGGACCGTTTGCATTTCCTTGACGAAGTGACGGGCTTCGGAGGTCAGGTCCAGGCTGTTGGAAATCTGATACCAGTTCTGATCCAACACCCGAAGAAGTCCAGCGAGGTCAAGGCCACCCAGTGACGTGATGTTGCGTTGCTCCAACCGTCTCTTTTGCTGAAACGACAGGGTGTTTACGACCGCTTTGTTCCACCAGTCGTCAAACAGCGGCGGTAAAACTCTTTCTAAAAATACGGCGAGCTGCCCGGCTACGTCGCTAAGATGCTTCGCAACCGCTCCGTGAACCAAGGCTTTCTCATCCATTTTTTGACTCGCCTCCTGCTACAAATTCTTCATCAATCTCAAACAAGTCGGGCGTCGAGCGATGGACGCCAATGCCGTGTTCCATCAGGAGCATCACGAGCTGTTCCCCATTCATCAGGGCGATGGGGGTCTTGTCCGTCTGGGCGGCTTCCTTGATTGCTCCGAGGCTGAAGTCGCTGGTGGTGATGATCAGGCCTTGCTCGTGCGCTCCGAGGCTGCCGCGCACCTGCTGCACGACCGGAGCCTGGATGTTGTTCTTGAGCTTCCATTTCTTGACCTGGACGGCCATCTTGATGCGGACCACGTCACCAACCACCAAGGTGCCCCGGACATCGATACCGCCGTCGCCGCTGAGTTTGGTCACCTCGACCATCTCGAAACCCATCTCCGCCAGCAACTGCGAGATGAGCTCTTCGAACTCTCCGGGCTTCATGGCCAGCAGGCGCTCTCGCAAGACCTTCCGAACCTGGTGGTTGTGCTGCTCGATTTGGAATGCGAGACCGCGTCCCATCCATTGGCTCAGACCGATATAGCCACGGCCGTGCTGCACGAAGCGGGGCCGCTCACCGCGTTTCTGCTGGCGTTTGATCTCGGTAATCACCTGGGCGTACATGGTGGCCTCGGGCGTTTTGCCGCCTGTCACCAGCCAACCTTTTTGCAGGGCCTTCTCGGTGATCTCCTTGTAGTGCATCGGCTTCTTGCCGCCGAACTCCTCGAGCACCTTCTGAGCGCAATCGGTAAAGGAGAAACCCGCGTTCAGATGATGTTTTGGGGCTTCTTCGACGGCCACAGGAACCGGCGCAGCGCCGCTCGATATTTCAGTGGAATCTCGAAGTGCGAAGGTCTGAGGGCCGACTTTTACAAAGGGCGACTTGTCCCCATTGCTCTTGATGTCGGAGTAGAGCCGGGCGCTGACAGTGGCGTCTGGGGTCTTACCTCCGGACTGCCAGAGACCGGCAGCCATGATCTGCTCGGCGATATCCTTGGCGTGCAGCGCCGTTCCGGCCTGTTGCAAAACATGAATTGCGGCCGTTTTAACGTCCATGGCTCGCCCCCGTTGCGGATTGTTCGGCCTGTTGCTGATAAGTCACGCCGAAGATGGTGTCGCCCAGCCATTTCTTGAACGACGGGTTGTCGCTGAACTGCTTGAACAGCTCGGTGTGGTCGGACAAGAGGTCGATCATGACGCGCTGCAGCGCGGCGTCGTGTTCGATCCGGGCGGTCTTCTTATCGTTGTTCTTCATGGCGTTCTGGTAGGCCGCGTCCGCCGCGACCTTGGCCGGGATCTCCTCAGCGATGACCTTGCGGATCTTGTCGCCGTCCTTCCAATCGATGTTGCCGAACTGGTCGTTGAACGCCTTGATGATATTGCTCAGTTGGTCCAACTCCGGTTCCGGTTTGCGGCCACCGCCGCTGGTCGGCACCGGTCCGATTTCGGCATCCTGATCCGGAAGGCCGATCTTCAGGCTGGTTTTCACCTCGACACGGTAGCTGTCCATGTCGATGGCCTCCAGGATGCCCCGAGAGAGATCCTCTTCCTTGGGCGCGGGGAGTTTCGGGATCAGGAAGTTCAGGAAGATCGACAGCTTTTCCCAGTCGGCATTCGAGTACGCCAGAATCGAGGACAGAAAGCCGTAGGTGCGGACGAAGGCCTTGGCCTTGCCCTTGAAGTCCACCTGGCCGTCCTCATCAAGATCGGCGTTGTAGGTGGCCACGCAGGCGTCCAGGATCGGGTCGAGCTTGTCGCGGTCCGCGCCATTCAGGTAAAGCCCCACCAGATCGTCGATTTGCGCCTGCGAATAGACCTGGTAGCCGTCCAGATCCGATTTCAGGTCGTGCAGCTTATTGGGGTCGGTCTCGTCACTGAGGATGGTTGTGCGGTAATAGGGCTCGAACGACTTCTGGATGGTCTCCGAGTCGTTGTAGAAATCGAGCACAAAGGTGTCGTGCTTTTGCGGGTGGGCGCGATTGAGCCGCGAGAGGGTCTGCACCGCTTTGATGCCGGAGAGCGCCTTGTCCACGTACATGGTGTGCAGCAGCGGTTCGTCGTAGCCGGTCTGGAACTTGTCGGCGACGATCAGGAAGCGGTACGGGTCCTGTTGCACCTTGTCCGGGATCTGGCTGCTGGGGAAGCCGTTCAGCGTCGCTTCGGTGACCTTCTTGCCGCCATACTCGTGCTCTCCGGAAAAGGCCACGATGGGCGCGTATGGGCTTTTGCGCTCCTTGAGGTAGTCTCTGAAGGCGTGGAAATACTGTATGGCCCGCTCGATACCGTTGGTGATGACCATGGCCCGGGCATGGCCGCCGATCTTGCGGTGGCCGATCACCTGGGCATGGAAGTGGTCCACCATGATCTCCGCCTTCTCGCGGATGGCGTGCTCATGGGACTCCACATAGCGGCGCAGCTTTTTCTGGGCCTTGTTGGCGTCGAAGAGCGGGTCGTCCTCCACGGTCTTGGCCAGGCGGTAATAACTCTCCACCGGGGTGTAGTTCTTCAGCACATCGAGGATGAAGCCCTCCTGGATGGCCTGTTTCATGGTGTAACTGTGGAATGGGTGGTGCTTCACGGTGCCGTCGGGCTGCGGGTCCGGCTCGCCGAAGATCTCCAGAGTCTTGTTCTTGGGAGTCGCGGTGAAGGCAAAGTAGCTGGCGTTGGTCACCATCTTCCGGCCTTCCATGATCTTGTTGATCTTGTCCTCGGCATCCAGTTCATCCCATTCCGCCTTGTATTCACCCGGCTTTTCCGCAACGGCCATGTTCATGGCGGCAGTGGTCTTGCCACCCTGACTGGAATGGGCCTCGTCGATGATGATGGCGAATTTGCTCTTGCGGTGTTCGTCGCCGATCTCATCGAGGATGAACGGGAACTTCTGCACCGTGGTGATAATGATTTTCTTCCCGGCCTTGAGGAACCGGCGCAGATCGCCGGAGTGTTCGGCGTGGCCGACGGTAGCGGAGACCTGAGCGAACTGCTTGATGGTGTCGCGGATCTGCTTGTCGAGCACCCGTCGGTCGGTGACCACGATGACCGAATCGAACAAAGCCTTGCTCTCGTGCTCCAGCCCCACGAGCTGGTGCGCCAGCCAGGCGATGGAGTTACTTTTGCCGCTGCCCGCCGAGTGCTGGATTAGGTAGCGCCTGCCGATGCCGCTCTCGGCGGCATTGGCCAGCAGCATGCGCACCACCTTCAACTGGTGGTAACGGGGGAAGATCTGCTTGTACCTCTTTTTGCCGGTCTTCTCGTCCTTTTCCTCCACCACCTGAGCGTAGTTTTCCAGGATATCGGTCAACCCCGCCTTGGAGAGGGTCTCCTTCCACAGGTAATCGGTGGCGAGCCCGGCCGGGTTGGGCGGATTGCCAGCCCCATCGTTGTAGCCTTTGTCGAAGGGCAGAAACCACGAGCCCTTGCCCTTGAGGTGGGTGCAGAAACGCACCTCGTGATCGTCCACGGCAAAATGAACGACGCAACGGCCGAACTGAAACAGCAGCTCCTTCGGGTCGCGGTCACGCTGGTACTGCTGCACGGCATCGAGCACCGTCTGCTTGGTGAGCTTGTTCTTGAGTTCGAAGGTGGCGATGGGCAGGCCGTTGATGAACACGGCCATGTCGAGGGAGAGCGCAGTCTCGTTGCGGCTGTAGCGGAGCTGGCGGGTGACGCTGAAGATGTTGGCCACAAACCGTTCCGCCGCCTTCACGTTGCCCGGCGTCGGCGTGCCGTAGAAAAGGTCCACATGGGCCGGGCCGTGCTTGATGCCGCCTCGCAGCACGTCCACCACGCCGCGCTTGGCGATCTCGCCCTGCAGGCGGTGCAGGAACTGGGTGCGCTTGGGGCCTTCCTCGTCGATGCCGAGAGCCTCATAGGTGTCGGGCTGGGTGACGGCGAGGAATTGCAACAGCTTGGCCAGGTCGACGGCGTGTTCCCGGTCGTAGTCCTGCGGGTCGCCCTGAACGTATCCGGCCTCCTCCACGAGGGACGCGACGATGATGGACTCCAGGCCCTTTTCGCTGGTGTCGGTCGGTTTCATAGATCCTCCAGCAAATGGGCGATGTCCTTCGGCGACGGCAGTTGGCCTTTCAGCGCCTTGGGCAGTGTCTTGGTGATTTCATAGGTGGCCACGCCGATGGGCTTGCGGGCGTCGTGCAGGGCGTATTCCACAATCGTGCGGCTCTTCTCCTTGCACAGGATGATGCCGATGGAGGGGTTCTCGTCCTCCTGGCGGACCTGCCGGTCCAGCGCCGCCAGATAAAACTGCATCTTGCCGACGAACTCCGGCAGGAACTCGCCGACTTTCAATTCAATGGCGACAAGGCAGCGCAGACGGCGGTGAAACAACAAGAGGTCGATGAAAAACTCTTTGCCGTCCACCTCCAGCCGGTATTGGCTGCCCATGAAGGCGAACATGCCGCCCATGGCCCGGAGAAAATCCTCGATCCGGGCGATGAGCGCCCGCTCCAGCTCCCGCTCGCTGTGTTCCTCGCCCAGTTCCAGAAAATCGAAGGTGTATTCATCCTTCACCGCCAACTTAGCCTGGGCGCGAAGTTCCGGTGTGAGCGCCTGGTCGAAGTTGGTCTGGCCGAGCAACGATTTTTCGTAGCTCTGGTTGTCGATCTGATGGATGAGCACGTTCTTGGACCAGCCGAACTTGCGGGTCATGCGCAGATAGAACTCCCGCTCCAGCGGGTCCTTGCAGCGCTCCAGGATGGCCAGGTTGTGGCTCCAGCCGATTTCTCGCACCAGTGGTGCGAGTTTTTCGAGTCCGGTGTACGCCTCGAAAAAAGCCTTCATCCGCCAGAGGTTGGAGGACGAGAAACCGCCCACGCCGGGAAACTCCGTCCGCAGATCGGCGGCAAGCTGTTCCACCACCGCCTTGCCCCAGCCTTCAACATCCTGCCGCTCCACGATCATCCGGCCGATATCCCAGTACAGGCCGACCAGCTCCTTGTTGACCGCCTTGAGGGCTTCGTATTGAGCGGAGCGGATGCGCTCCTTGATCTCGGTCAGCAGGCGCGGATAGTCCTGCGGTTTACCGAGGCTTTTTTTTGGGGTTTTGTCAGTCGGTTTCATCCATGTCCCCCTCGTCATCGATTACGTCATCGGCATCGGCGGTGTCCTCTTCCAGCGCCAGCAGCTCGTCCTCGGCAACCTCCGGCACCTCGATGCCGCGCACGTCCACCTGGCCTGTGACTACATCGGAAATCAGCCGGGTGCGGTATTCGCGCATCAGCTTGATCTCACGCTGAGCGCGGATAATGGCTTGGTCGATCTCTGTCGTCTTTGCCTGGATGTGAGCAAGGATGGTCTTTTGTTCTTCAATTGGAGGCTTGCAGAAAAAAACAGCAACGAGCTTTTCCCTCGTCAGATGGGCAATGCTGACCCGATTGACAACGGCCTTGAAAGCTCCTTTGCTGCCGAATGCAGAGAACTGATACAAGAGGAACAGCGGCAAAACCTCTGCACCAGCAGTGACTTTGTGAACTGAATTCTGGATATAGCAATCTTCAAGTTCGTCCTGCCAAATGCATGCACGACCGACCTCGCCCCCTTCACTTACCAAGATATCGTTTTTCGATATGCGGTACTGCTCCATCTCGGACGGAGAAAACCACATGGAAGCGACATCGGAAAGGTTCGCTTCAAACCACTGTATGTTGGCAGACCTCAAGTAGGGCTTGAGCTGATCGTCTTTTGAGGGAGACGTTTTCAACATCTTTCCGAGAACAACCTTGGCTATGGTTTTGAGCCGTCTGGCATCCCAATGCTCCGGAATATCTCCAATCCATTCCACGCCGCTGGGCTTGAAATTGACCTTGGGATCAAGCCCCCGGGTCACGGCCTGGTTGATGACGTTCTGCTTCTGCTCCTTGAGCAGTTCGATGAACCGCCGCTTGTTACGGATGAACCGCTGGGCCTTGCTGCCAACCGCATCGAGAAATCTTGTGATGTGCCGCTGCTCATCAACCGGCGGAACCGGTGACGGCATGCGCTTGAAATCCTGCCAGTAAAGCCGGTTGCGGTCTTTAACGATGCCGCGTGAATAGGCGTCCACTTCGTTCATGTAGGACGCAGTGCGGAACAGATAGCTGAAATAGCGGCAGTCCACCTCGGGAAAGGGTCGCACAACGACATAAGCTGGACTGACCAGCCCGTCCACGGGGGCAACGCCCACGGCTCCCTGCCACATGCGCATCATGTTGTAGGCAATATCCCCCTGAGCCGCTCGTTTGTATTTTTCCCGGTCGGCCATCACCTGCTTGCGCTTCAGATTCTCCATGTCGCGCACGCGGACACCGGTTTTCAACGAGACCTCAAGAATAGGCAACTCTCCGAACCCGGTTTCGTTGCGCTGAGAAAAAAGGCGGCCGTTCCGGAACAGATTCCAGTGAGCCGGAATATTGCCCAAAAACGGCTGCCCGGAATCCTTGTAATCTGGATAAGGGGCCAGTTTCATCACTCAGCCTCCCCGACAATCTGTTCCAGAAGGCCTTCGGTTTCCTGCTCCAAGGCATAGATATCGGCCTTGATATCATCCAGGGTGCGCATGGGCGCGGGCCGGTAGAAATGGCGGGTGAAGGAGATCTCGTAGCCCACCAGTGTCTTGCCCGGGTCGATCCAGGCGTCCGGGGTGTAGGGCAGCACCTCGCGCTGGAAGAACGCCTCGATGCCGCCTTCTTCCAGCAGCGGCACCTGCTCGCTGTCGCGCAGGGCGGTATCCGGCTCGTATTCAACCACGCAGTGTTTGCCGACCACCTCGGCCTCGAATAGGCCGTGGATGGGGTCGGGCGTGGTCTTGCCCGGCTTGTGGACCTTCTTCAGCACCGGCGCGGCGTCCTCGCTGGTGTCGCAGAGGTCGCTCTGCAGCAGCTTCTTGCGCTTGGCGGTGAGCTTGACGCCGTGCTTGTCGGCATCGACCTCAACGGCGTCCATGAAGGCATTGAAATCGAGGTGCGGCCCGGCTCCAAGCGTCTCGGCCACGCGTCGTGCCAGGTTGGCCAGCGGCTCTTCCTTGGCTTTGGTGCAGGTTTTCACAAACCGCTCCAATCGAACCGGGTTCAGGTCAACGGCAAGACGCAGCGGGCGATCCACCGTCACCTTCCAGTAGCCGAAGGCCTCGTTGGGGAAGATCTTGGATTTCTCGGTTTCGACTGGATTGACAACCAGGTCGCAAATGGCGCGGATGTGTTCCTCGGAGAACTCGCAGTTCTTCTTGCCGAGGTTGCGGCGCAGCGGCACGTACCATTCGGTGGCGTCGATGAGCTGGATCTTGCCTTTACGCTCCTCGCTCTTGCGGTTGGTCAACACCCAGATATAGGTGGCGATGCCGGTGTTGTAGAACGTGTTCTCCGGCAGGGCGATGATGGCCTCCAGCCAGTCGTTTTCGATGATCCAGCGGCGGATATTGCTCTCGCCCTGACCGGCGTCGCCAGTAAAGAGTGACGAGCCGTTGTGGACTTCGGCGATGCGGCTGCCAAGTTTGGTGGTGTGCTTCATCTTGGAGAGCTTGTTGACCAGGAACATGAGCTGACCGTCACTGGAACGGGTGATCATTTTGTATTCCGGGTCGCCGCCGTGCTGGGTGACAAAACGAGGGTCCTTGATGTCCCCCTTACCGCCCAGGCGCTCAAGATCGGTCTTCCAGCTCTTGCCATAGGGCGGATTTGAGAGCATGAAATCGAATTCCTGCGACGGGAAGGCATCGCTGGAGAGCGTGGAGCCGTACTTCATGTTCTCGGCCTCGGCCCCTTCGCCTTTGAGCAGCAGGTCGGCCTTGGAGATGGCGTAGGTTTCCGGCTGCACCTCCTGACCGAAGAGATGGATGGAGACATCCTTGCCGTGGCTTTCGGCCAGCTCGGCGAGGCGTTCCTCGGCCACGGTCAGCATGCCACCGGTGCCGCAGGCCCCGTCATAGACGAGGTAGGTGCCCGATTCGATGTCGTCGGCCACCGGCAGGAAGATCAGGTCGGCCATGAGCTTGACCACATCGCGAGGCGTGAAGTGCTCTCCGGCCTCTTCGTTGTTCTCCTCGTTGAAGCGGCGGATCAGCTCCTCGAAGATGGTGCCCATGGAGTGGTTGTCGAGCGCCGGAAGGATCTCGTTGCCGTCCACGTCCTGCACCGGTTTGGGGCTGAGGTTGATGCGGCCGTCGAGGAACTTCTCGATCAGGTGACCGAGGATGTCGGCCTCGATCAACGTGGGGATCTGGTTGCGAAACTTGAACTTATCGAGGATCTCCTGGACGTTGGGTGAAAAGCCGTCCAGATAAGCTTCGAAATCGGCCTTGAGCTGTTGTTGCTTGGCGCGGTTCTTCAGGTCGCGCAGGGTAAAGGGCGAGACGTTGTAAAAGGCCTCGCCTGCGGCCTGGCAGAGCGCGGCGTGTTGGTTGGCGATTCCGGCCCCGTCAAGCTGCTTCTTCATGCCGAGGACTTTTTCTTTGCTCGGCTCCAAAAGCGCGTCGAGACGGCGGATGACCGTCATTGGCAGGATCACGTCGCGGTACTTGCCGCGCACGTAGACATCGCGCAACACGTCGTCGGCAATGCCCCAGATAAAATTCACGATGCTGTTATGGATCACATGGTTCATAGCCCGTCGTCACTCCTTGCGCTTCTTGTCGGTTTCTACAGGCTCGGCCGCGCCGCCAGCCTTGACCCACTCGTCCACTTCATCTTTCTTGAACTTCCAAAGACGACCCATGCGGTGGGCGGGCATGCCATGCTTGTCGATCCATTTGTAAACGGTGTCGTTGCTGACCCCGAGGTACTTGCAGATCTCGGTTATTGATAACCAGCGGTCTTCCATCTCGTTCATTCTCTTGCTCCACGGGCGTTTTGGTTGTTTGCCACGTCCGCCAGAGGCGAAACGGGAGAGACTGGACGCACCTCTCCCAGGTTAAAAAAACTCCATCAATATACAAATGCACTCCGTGCTATGTCAAACGATCTTTGCCGATTTGAGCCGATTATTTTCTATCACGCTCGATGCCAGACGCCTGTGCCGATCCGGGTGCCGTTATCAACACGGGGCATCCAAAAGGTCCAGGCGGGAATCGAGGTACGCCCGCACAGCACCGCAACCATCACCCGCTGGTACATGCTGTGTCCGCCGGGCCGAAATCCTTCCAGCCGGTCTATAGGCGGCAGGTCGCGTTGCGGGTCGGTGAAGGTCACCAGCTCCCCATGGATCAGATCCCAATCGCCGGTCGGGCGGCCGAAACGCGGTGTGCCGATCTCCTGCTGCCTGCGGGCGTCGGCCAGCGGATCGGCAGTGCCCCTGGCCAGGATCAGACCTTTCGGCACTTCGAGGGCCGGGAAACCGGCGTGGAGGTGGTAGAGCCTGCCCCAGACCACGGCCGGTTCGATGTTGCGGGCCTGGGCGCAGAAGCGTTGATGGTTCCAGTAGCCCCGTTTCAGTGTGCCGTAGACGAAGAGCCGGAGGATGGTCTCGGGAATGTCTTCCGGGTTTGTGTTCAGCTTCGCGGTGTCTCCAATGTTCATGCATTCACTCCTTCGGGCAGTGTCCCTTTGCGCTCCTGGGGTATGAAGCGGAATTCGCTGTTTTCGATGGCCCGCACATCCTCGTGGCGGATGGTGAGCATGGTCATGGGCGGCACCTCCAGCTCGCGCCAGCCCTTCTCGTTGTCCACGGCAAAGTCGATAAAGGCGGTCTCCGAGGCGTAGAGCACCACCCGGTGTTGGCGGTGGATGCGCAGGCAAAGCGGCTTGTTGCCCTTGAGCACGGTGATGGTGCCGGGGTCGAGCTTTGATGCCAGCACGGCGCTCATCTGGCCGCGACAGAGGGCGAGCGCCTTCTTCAAGCCCTCCTGGTCGATGGGGCCTTCGGGCGCGAAGCGGTCGGCCAGGCGGAAGATCAGCTCGCTGTCCACCTCGGCGTAGCGCGGCAGACCGAGACGGCGGAACCGGTGCAGTCCGCCATCCTCCAGGCGCTGGCAAGGGCCTTTTCCTGGGCCAACATCCTCGAATCCGGCCAGATCAAGTCCATCAGCGAGCTTGCCCGTACCTTCGACGTCGATGGCTCGTATGTGGCCCGCATTCTCAAGCTGACGACCCTGGCCCCCGACATCGTCGAAGCCCTGATCAACGGCGAGGAACCCAACGGGCTCTCGCTGGCCAAACTGACCCAGAGCTTCCCGGAGGATTGGGCCGAGCAGCGCCGCCAGTTCGGCTTCGTCACCGACTGACGACCGGACCAGAGACCGCCCCAGATAGCCGACCATCAGCGTCGGCTTTTCTTCTTTAGGGGCAGGAAACCGGAGTTGACCGGCCTTCTTTTCATGGTCGAGGCGGGCGATTTCGAAAAAAACGTCCTGTTACGGCGTCGAACGATGACCTAAGACAACCGCCAAAAACGGCAACCAGCTGCAAACCCATATCAATCAAGGATGTAGCTTTCCGGACGCGCTTCGGACTTGGTCCGGAGAAAACAGAGAATCAGGGGCCAAACAGAGAAAGAAAGGCTGGAGGATGGGGAGAATCGATGGTGCAAAGAGGTGCTTTGGAAAGATGTGAAACAGGCGCAAACCCTTTAGAAACAAGGGGAAAAAGAAAACCCGTCACCCCGGAGAATGACCCCAGAGAGACGGGTTTGTCTTTTCTAAATGGTGGAGGTGGCGGGAATCGAACCCGCGTCCGAAAATCTTTCACGTAAGGCGTCTACATGCGTAGTTCGTGTTTTGTATTAACCTGGCGAATCTCCCACGAACAGGATGTCCGACAGGCGAGCCTGCTTTGATTTCGCCCTCGCGCCACAGGCACTCGCTCAGACTAGCCCACTAAATTGACGTCTCTAAACCCCCATGGGCGAGGGGAGCAGAGACGTGACAGCAATTAAGCTGCCAGTGCGTACGAAACGTCGTTGTCGGCGTTTGTATGATTGCCAGTTTTTTAACGAGGCCAACTGGCGTCCCCGGCATGCAACCTTCGCTTCCAATCCCCGTCGAAACCTTGGCACCCCCTCTATCTTTTCAATGGGTTGAAGTCATTCTGTGACTCATTTTGTCACAATTAGCTACCGCTGTCAAACACTCAATTATTGCCTGGAATCTTTGATCGCCTTGTCCATTTCACGATCGGCCTGCTTGCGCTTGAGGGTCTCGCGCTTGTCGTAGAGTTTCTTGCCGCGAGCGACTCCGATTTCGACCTTGACCCGGCTGTCCTTGAAATAGATCTTGGTCGGCACCAGCGAAAGGCCCTTCTCGTCGACCTTGCGGCCGAGCTTGGCGATCTCTTCTTTGTGCAGCAGCAATTTGCGCATGCGCACCGGATCGACGTTTTCACGGTTGCCCAGTTCATACGGGCTGATGTGCAGGTTATGCAGAAAGGCTTCGCCGTCTTTGAGGCGGCAGAAAGAATCTTTCAAATTCACGTTGCCCAGTCGCAGCGACTTGACCTCGGTGCCCTTGAGGACGATGCCGGCCTCGAAGACTTCGTCGATGAAGTAATCGTGGTAGGCCTTCTTGTTGCTGGCGATAATTTTAATGCCCATGTTTCACATCTTTGCTGATTGCCCCGCGATCACTGAGAATTGCCGTGATGCGGGGCATGAAATTTTCGGCCGGGATGGCGCGAGACCCGACCTTGATGATCAAAAAGGCCCCAATCATGAAAGCCAGGCCGATCATGGCGGAGAGCAGGTTGGGGTCAGGTCCGCTCGCCAGGCTTTCGCCGACAAGCTGCCCGGCGACGGCCCCGACCAGCAAAGCGACCAGGGGAAAGATATAGAGCAGGAAGGAGCTCTGTAAAAAGCTGCGGGTGCTGGTGGCGATTCTCACCTCGTCTCCCACTTCGGCGCCGATCAGATTGTGGGCTTCGACCAGCTTGCTCTGGTTGTCGCTACCGATCTGGCAACTTTCCATGGATGCGCAGTTTTTGCATGCACTGCTTTTTTTGCACAGGACGACGGCGATCTGCTTGCTTTTGAGCTCAACGATTGTTCCGGTTTCTTCGATCATAATGAACGCCTGCGTTATCTGCGTCGAGCCCCTGGCTGATCCGGCAGGAAATGCCGAAAAGTTCTCAATTATAGGCGCCGCCCTTTCCTTTTGCAAGACGACAGACGGCCGGCCTTTACCTGGTCTGAGAGGGGAGGAATTTCTCAGGATCGAATCCGGAAATCCCCCGTCGGCCACCGGATCAAAACCAAACGTGTCAACAATAAGTTCACATGCACAGAGTAAACGGTCGGAGACAAAATGCGATTTCCCCTCCCAGGGAGACAAACCTGCGTACTGTCGACACTTTTTAATAACTAATTGAAATTACTAAAAAAATAGAAAGGATATTTTTTAAGCAATTTGCTGTACCGGCAGGGCTGGTGGACGTTGGGCGGGTCAGTCCCGTCATTTTCCCAAGGGTTTTCCACAGGCACTGTGGACAACCCGGACCGAAACCGCTCCTCCCCTTGCGCTCAAAGCGCGACAACGGCAAAGGCCTTCCACTGGAAGGCCCGTTTCCCTGGGGAAAGGATCTAAGCCCCGCAAAGAGGAAAGACGTCTTGCAGCCGGCGAAGGGTCGCTTCACGACCAAGAACCTCGATCACCGCGTAGATACTCGGACTGGTGGTCCCCCCGGTCAGGGCGACGCGCACCGGTTGGGCAACTTTTCCGAGTTTGAGGTCGTGGGCTTCCATCACCTGGTTGAACACCCCTTCGATCCCTTCGTGATTCCAGGTTTCAAGGGTCTCCAGTCCGGCAATGAGATCTTTGAAAACAGGCACCTTGTCTTCGGTGAGAAACCTGGCCACCGCCTTGCCGTCGAATTCGAGTTCTTTGGTGAAATAAAAGGCGGCGCCGTCGGCCATTTCGACGAGAGTTTTGGCGCGCTCCTGCAGGGTACGCACCACCTCGGGCAAAGAGGGGCCGGAGGTCGGGTCAAGGCCCTTGCCTTCGAGAAACGCCCCAAGGAGCTTCCCGAGTCGCTGAGGATCGCCGTTTTTGATGTAATGCTCATTGAGCCAGAGCAACTTTCCGGGATTGAACACCCCGGCCGACCGCCCGACGTTCTCGAGAGAGAATTTTTCGATCAGTTCATCCAGCGAAAAGATTTCCTGATCGCCACAGGACCAGCCCAGGCGAACCAGGTAATTGACCATGGCTTCGGGCAGGTAACCCATCTCCTTGTAGGCCATGACCGAGGTCGCTCCGTGGCGCTTGGAAAGGCGGGTTTTGTCATCGCCGAGAATCATCGGCACATGGGCAAATTCGGGAACATCGTAGCCCAGGGCCTGATAGAGTTGAATCTGTCGGGGGGTATTGTTGATGTGATCGTCCCCGCGCACGATGAGATTGATGCGCATGGTGGCATCGTCGACCACGACGACGAAATTGTAGGTCGGGGTACCGTCGGTGCGCTGGATGATCAGGTCGTCGAGTTCGTCGTTGCTGAAGGTGATCTTGCCCTTGATGCGGTCGGCGAAGGAGGTTTCCCCCTCCTGCTCCGCCCGAAAGCGGATGACGTAGGGCTGATCTGGCTGGTCTTCCCGCTGTCGGCAGGTGCCGTCGTACTTGGGCTTGCGCCCTTCGGACTGGGCCTTCTGCCGTTTCGCCTCGAGCTCTTCCGCGGTGCAGTAACAGCGATAGGCCAGCCCGCGGCCGACCAGGTCTTCGATTTTCTCCTGGTACAGGTCGAAGCGCTGCGACTGGTAATAGGGACCCTCGTCGTATTTGAGCCCGAGCCAATCCATCGCCTGCAGAATGGCGTCCGTCGACTCCTGGGTCGAGCGAGCCACGTCGGTGTCTTCGATCCGCAGGACGAAGGTGCCCTTTTCCTTGCGGGCGAGCAGGTAATTAAACAGTGCGGTACGCGCGCCGCCGATGTGCAGATAGCCGGTGGGGCTGGGCGCAAAACGGACTCGCAGGTCAGCCATGATTTACTCCTCTGTCGATTTGCCATCCATAAAAAGAGGCCGCCTGAATTCAAGCGACCTCGCTTTATATACTGCAAAACCCCCGGATTTGCCAAGGATTTTCTGAACAACCCCAGTCCGTGCGGGTTGCCGCCTACTCGACCAGGAGGCCCGCATACCCGACCACTTCACGCTGGTCGCCGGTCACCTCGCCGCTGTTGCCGTAGCGCACCAGCGAAGCCTGTTTGGCCCCCAGGCGCCTGCAGGCGGCCAGCATGACCACCGTCGGAATCATGCCGCACATGGTGATGTGGCGCTGGGCCACCACCTGGAACAACCCCTCGGGATCGAGATCGAGGATGCGCTCGATCGCCGCCGTGTCCTTTTCCCGGGCCTGCTCTCCCGATTCGTAATGAGTCATGTCGGAGCTGGCCACCACCAGAATATCGTCCGCGTGTTTCTTGAGAGTATCCCCCAGCTCCTCTCCCAGCTGAATCAGGCTCGCGAGAGGAAAGCGGCTGAAGCAGATGGGAACGATGCGCGCACGGGGGTTGAGGTATTGCACGAAGGGTAGCTGAACCTCGAGAGAGTGCTCGAAGCGGTGGGCGGATTCGTCTGCGCTCAGAAGCGAGCAGTTCTCGACCAGGGTTTGCGCCAGTTCGCCGTCGATGGGGGTGCGCCCCAAGGGAGTAACCCAGGCGCCGGCCGCATCGACCGCGGCTCCGGAACCGACGCCATGATGGTTGGGGCCAAGAATGAGAACTCGGTCGGGAATGTGAATCTGGGCAAAAGTCTCCCCCGCAATGGCGCCCGAGTAGAGGTAACCGGCATGGGGGGAGACGATCCCCAGGGCCCGGCGATTCTGGGTCTGGGGCATGAAGCCGGCGACCATGTCCCTGAGCTGCTGTTCCTGGCCGGGATAGAACTGCCCGGCTACGGCGGGTTGGCGATCCATTGCGGCCTCCACGATCAGAACCAGACTTTGACAGCCATCCGAACTCCGATGAAAATTAAAAAGACTGCAAATATTTTCATCAGTTTATCATGCTGGGTGCGTGCGGCAACCCGCGCCCCCAGACGGGCGAAGACGATCGTCAGAGGGGCGACCATGGCCGCGACCAGCAGGTTGACAAAGCCGAAGGAAAAGGGAGGAAGATCGGCAAGATGCCACCCCAGGGTCACGTAAGAAATCGCTCCGCCGAGGGAGGAGACCACGATGAGCGCGCTCGAGTTGCCTACCGCCAGATGAATGGGCAGCCGCAGCATGAGCACCATCAGCGGCACCGCGACCACGCCGCCGCCGATTCCGAAAAAGGCCGAAAAAAAGCCGCCGCAGAGCCCGACGAAAAAGAGCTTCCACAGAGGGGGCCTACCGCTTTCCTCCGGCGGCAGATGCGGATGGTAAAGAAACATCTTGAGCCCGACCCCAATCTGCATCACCCCGAACAAGGCCTTGAGCAGTTCACCGGGGAGTCCCACCGCCAGCCATGAACCGCTGACGGCTCCGAGAGTGGCCGTGGCCGCCAGGGGGAAGACCTGATGCCAGGCGACGTTGCCGCGCTTGCGGTGGCCGAGAGTGCTGCTGATCGAGGTCGGCACAATGATCGCCAGGCTGGTGCCGAAGGCGGTGTGCACGATCAGATCGGGATGAAAGCCGGCCACCTTGAAGGCCCAAAGAAAAAGAGGGACCAGGATGACGCCGCCGCCGATGCCGAAGAGGCCGGCACTGAAACCCGCCAGGGAGCCGAGGAGGATAAAAAGGCTGACGATCTGGAAGGAGAGAAGCTGCATGGGCCTGAGTCTAGCGGAAGTGAGGGGAAAGCAGAAAATAAAAAAGCCAGCGAGACGCTGGCTTTTTTCTGATGGAGGCCCCGACCAGATTCGAACTGGTGATGGAGGTTTTGCAGACCTCTGCCTTACCACTTGGCGACGGGGCCGAACTTGTGAGGCGTATGAATATCAAATCAATTACCCGGCTGTCAAGGTTTAATTCCTGGTGTGTTGGTGCTCAATCACGGTCCGATTTTTTCTCGAACCGACTGCAGTTTGCCGGCCAGGCTATGCTCCTTGCGATCGCGGCGATCATCGATCCTGATCAGGGTCGAAACGCGCAGAGCACCGGCCATGAAAGGCGATTCGTGCATCTTGCGGATGACTGCGAGAATCTCGTTGAGGTCTCCCTCGATCACCGTGCCCATGGGCGTCAACGGGTGGGTCAGTCCCGCTTCGCGCACGACCTTCAAGCACCCGGCGACATAGGACGATACGCCCGGGGTGGGGGGTCCCAGGGGGGTGACGCTCACTTCGACCACAGCCATAATAGATTCTCTCCTCAGTCCCAAAAACCCGCACCAAAAACCTGAAAGCGCAGGGATTCAGTGAACTTTTTCCACCATGACCCAGATCTGCCTTCGCGCCTCGTCATTGCGGGTTCGGTAGCTGACAAACGATCGCCCCACCTCGCTGCTCGACTGCAGGTGGCCGCCAAGATCGTACCAGGTGCCCAACGGAACCCTGGTCGTGGTGGTCGCTTTCTGGAAGGATACCGCCCGGGCACCGCCGGCGAAATCACTTCGCGAGTCGAAATCTGCGAGGAACGGGGTCACTTCGAGCAGAACCCGGTCCCCCTGAAGCAGGGGCCGCACCACGAAACCGGTGGACACCTGCTGAAAATCGGTGGATTGGGAAAAGCCCTCGGCACCGAAACGATCGATCAGAAGCGCGAACTCACGGGTGTAGGGGACCTCGCGACCGATGGTGAGCCAGGCCTCCTCCCCATCCAGCACCTGAACAAACTGGTCGCGGCTTTCGGCCGCGTTGCCGATGCGCCGCGCGCCACCGGCCTGCAGGGTAGAGGCGCCGCTACGAATCTGCTGTTTTTCCACCGGCGCCCCCAAACCGGCCTCCAGATCGCCGCGGGAGAGTTGGCCCGAAGCCTCGAAACGGGTGCCGGTTTCAGCCGACCGGGCCTCCTGGCGAACCGTGACCCGGAGAACCTGGCGGGCGACATCGAGTTGCCCCACGATCTTCTCCACCTCGGCCAGCTCGCCCGCGGAGCCCCGGACGACGAGCTGGCGACCGATCCCGCTGGCCTTGGTCTCCGGCGCCAGCAACTCGCGCAGGACCGGAAGAATCTCTTCGACCTGAACGTTTTCGAGCTGGAAGGTACGCACCTCGGCGAGTGCCGCAGCGGGCCCCATCAAGGCGAGAGCCAACCCGATGAAAAACAACCTCACTTTCGGTCTGGGCATAAACCTCTTCCCTTTCCGGCAGATTGCGAGCGTTGAAAATACGTTTATTTTCAGAGATTACCACAGCTTCAGGAATTTTACTCCGGTATCCCGACCTCTCATCGTCGGGCGCTCAGGGATTCTTGTCGCCAACCCCGGAGGTCTCTCGCGCTTCACCCAAGAGCTGCCAGCCCCCTCCCCGCTACCCGGACCCGGCCGGGTTCGTCGAGGCGCATGGGCATGGACCCAAAAATAAAACAGTTGTATAACCCAAAAGACGGTTCAAAATCCTGCCTCACGCAAAGGCGCGAAGATCGCGAAGGGAAGACCGGATATCCCGAGGTGATTTTCTTCGTGTCTTCGCGGCTTCGCGTAAAACCTTTGTTTGGGTGTAGCTATTCACCCTGGTCCG
>NPIG01000316.1_pt1 | contig 45259 bp, 34 predicted proteins | sample 8637441 | NCBI WGS metagenome assembly NPIG01 (sample SAMN07420675, study PRJNA396082) | bioreactor metagenome | isolation source: sample BR6 brine-fed electro-methanogenic bioreactor BR | place: Japan: Kochi | collected 2016-06-14
CCTAACATAATTATAGAAACAATTAATAACACTATCTTTCGAGATAGTGTTTTTTTAAAAAATAAATATGTTATAATCAAAATTAGATATATATGAGGTGATTGTATGAAAGAATTTGATCAAAGAAAAGCGGATTTAGATGTCGGTATTTCTTTAAGTGGAGCCTTCATGCTTGTGAGTCCATTGATTGGATATTTTATTGCATGGGCTGTTCAAAAAATTTTTAAAACAGAAGGTATTTCAGCCACTTTACTTGGATTCTCTGTCATAACTTTGTTCTTTATGGGGTTAATTTTAAATATGTCAAAGAGAAGCAAAAGAGATGAACTAGCGATAGAGTTTAAGAATACAATCATTAAACCAAAAATAAAAGCAATGTATCCCGGAGTAGAGTATTATCCAGAAAAAGGGTTGCCTAATAAGACATTTGCGGATTCTAAGCTTATTTCTATAGAGTCAACATTAAAGGTATATTCATCTTCAGATTTAATTGTTGGGGATATACATGGGGTGTCATTAAAAGCTTGTGATGCAGAAGTCATCCCTATGAGTTCAGATAGAGCGTTATATAATACTAACTTCTGTGGAAGGTTCTATGAATTTGACTTCTTTAAAGAATTTAAATCAAATCTTATATTATTACAACCTGGTCAAAAGAAACCGCTTCTCTATCAAGAATACAAAGAAATAGATTATGAATCATATGATTTTAATATAGAGTATAAAATTTTTTCAAATGATTCTCATGAAGCGTTTTACATCATTACGCCACATTTAATGGAAAGGTTGATGGAGTTAGATAAAATGTTTAAGGATCAAATTTCATTCTCGTTTAATAACTCAAAACTTTATATCGCTATTGATAAAGGACAACGCTTTTTAGATACATCATTCTTCACTCAATTTGATGAGAGTAAGGTGAACGATATGTTAGAGAATTTGTCCGAAATCGAAAACGTCATTGAGTTCCTTAATCTAGATAATACTATATTCAAAAAAAAATAAGAAAATGATGGTATATTTATATACCATTTTTTTATGGTAAACACTTACATCAATTATTTTGTTGACAAGAGAACCAAATGGTCTTATAATCATAACCATGAAAACTTCATCAACGATTTAGAGGTAGCGATGCAGAAGAGTAATGAGTGGAGTCGGTAGACTATGAAACTTGTGAAAGGCAACCATCGCCGAATGTATTTAACAGACATGTTAAGTATGTGGGGTTATAGGAAACACCTATAACACTCCTATCAAAAAGATAGTGGCGCTAAGAATTACTAAAGTATTTTTACAAGCGTCCTTGGTGATGCTTTTTTTTATATTTAAATGCTTTAGGAGGAAAGAAAAGTGAGAAGATTTATTATGTTCGTATTGGCTTTATTTATGGGTGTATCAATTATGGCATGTTCAAATGATACTGAAATAGCAGTTGATACAGATAACTACGATGCAATTATTGAAAGAGGATATATCGTTGTAGGTATGGAGTGTGCGTATGCACCATTTAATTGGACTGTTAATAGTTCATCTAGTACAACCGTTCAAATTGATGGAACGAATAACTATGCAGATGGATATGATGTAGCTGTAGCGCAAGCTATTGCGGATGGATTAGGTGTAGATTTAGTTATTAAAGCTGTTGAGTGGGGAGGATTAATTCCATCTCTAGCTGACACAGCTGAGATTGATTTAATCATTGCTGGGATGTCACCTACGGCTGAAAGAGCGCAAACAGTCGCGTTTAGCGATAGTTATTATCAATCAACACATGTTGTGGTGTTAAGAAGTGATTCTGAATATGCAAACGCAGAATCAATTGAAGATTTTTCAGGCGCTGATGTTGTTGCTCAGTTATCGACGATTTATGATGAGTTAGTTGATCAAATGACTGGTGCGACTCATGTCAATCCATTAGAAGATGTTCCTACAATTATTACGGGAATCAATAGTGGGACATATGATGCAACCATCTTAGAATTACCTGTTGCATTAGCGGTTTCAGAATCAAATCCTAATTTAACATATATTCAATTTTCAGAAGAAAATGGATTTGACGTATCATATGTAGATAGTGCAGTATCAATTGCGTTAAGACAAGCAGAAACGACTTTATTAGATGAGATCAATACAATCTTAGCTACTTTATCAATTAGTGATAGAGAAACAATGATGTTAGAGGCCATCAGTAGACAGCCTTAATCATGAAAAAGTTTATAAACAGATTATTCGTCTTTATTGTATTGTTTGCTGTTATTATTGGATTAAACCAAGAGACATCAACCCAAGCAGCTGAAATAGATTCTGATAATCCTGACATCATAGAGGTCATAGAAGACCTAAGATTCTATAGTTCATATAATTATCAATCCTTAAATCAAGATAAACTAAATCAATTAATCGTCGATTTTTACGTGCCAACTTCATACGGTGAAACTTTAATCACTTGGGAATTAAATAGTAATTTTCTCGAATTAAGCCAAATACCTGAGGTTATCGAAGTTCAAACTGTAAATGGGATGGTTTCAGTTGACGTTTTAAAAGTCACTATTTTATCAGAACCTAATGTTTTCCAAGGAGACCAATTATTTGAATTAACTGCGACATTTTCATTAGACAATGACACAGAAATTTATACTTATGTTGGGTCACTTGTTCCAAGTATTCCTAGTGATTTCTTAGGTGGAGCTGTCTATATCATTATGAGATATGGCGGGATGTTTTTAGAAGGAGCTTTATACACAGTATCTTTATCATTGATAGGTACAATGATCGGGTTTGTACTCGCTTTAGCCATTGTTACTGCTAAAACGATGACGATCAATGATTATGATTCTAGATTCATAAAAATCCTAAAAAATATTGCGAAGAAGTTAGCGTCTCTATATATTACAGTATTTAGAGGAACACCAATGATTGTTCAGGCGAGTTTCTTCTGGTACGGACTTGGATTATTTGGAGACGCACTTCTATGTGGGTTATTCGTTGTGTCATTGAATACAGCTGCTTATATTGCTGAAATTATTCGAGGTGGGATTAATGGTATCGACAAAGGGCAATTTGAAGCCGCAAGTAGCTTAGGATTAAGTAAAACTCAAACGATGATGCAAATCATATTCCCTCAAGCGATTAAAAATTCATTGCCAGCAATAGGAAATGAGTTTGTCATTAATATTAAAGATACAGCTGTTTTATCAGTAATTGGTATATTTGAATTATTTAATCAAACAAGAAAAATAGCAGGAATGCATTATAGACAATTAGAGACTTATTTAATTGTTGCACTGATCTATCTGTTTTTAACTTATACAGTAACGAGTGTTTTAAGGCATATTGAAAAACGTATGGATATGCCTTTAAAAGACTTACCAAGTTCTAATTAGGTGATGTTTATGAGTACAATATTAAAAGTAAATAATCTACATAAAAGCTTTGATGAGATGGATGTCTTAAAAGGAATAGATTTAGATATAAATAGAGGAGAGATTATATCTATAATCGGTGCTTCAGGTTCAGGCAAGTCAACGTTACTAAGATGTATTAATTTTTTAGAAACGCCAACACAGGGTGATATATGGTTTAATGATAAAAATTATTCAGAAAATCAAAATGATTTACAAGATTTAAGAAAACATGTTTCAATGGTCTTTCAATCATTTAATCTTTTTAATAATTTATCTGTCATAAAGAATCTAACATTAGCACCTATTAAAGTGTTAAAGCAAGACCAGTCTGAATCTGAGCAATTAGCTTTAGATATGCTCAAACTTGTTGGAATGGAAGACTTTGCGTATAAATCAACGAAGACATTATCTGGTGGGCAAAAACAACGTGTGGCCATTGCTAGAAGTTTGATGATGAATCCAGATGTGATTTTATTTGATGAACCGACCAGTGCATTAGATCCTGAAATGGTAGGAGAAGTCTTGGATGTGATGAAGAATTTAGCTAAAACAGGAATTACGATGTTGATTGTTACACATGAAATGCAGTTTGCTAGAGAAATCAGTGATCGAGTTATATTTATGCATGAAGGTGTTATTCACGAGAGTGGTAAACCAAGAGATATCTTCTTAAACCCAAAAGAGGAGAGAACGAAGATGTTTTTGAATCGAGTTATAAATTAGTCCGCTTAATATTATATAAAATAAAGGAAACCAATCAATTTGATTGGTTTCTTTGCATATTAAGATATTGATCAATTGCTTCAACGTCCTTATCACCTCTACCAGAAAGGTTTATGATTATAAGATGATCTTTTGGTTGCGTTTTTGCGTATTTTAATGCATAGGCCACAGCATGACTCGATTCAATGGCCGGAATGATTCCTTCGAGTTTTGATAATAATAAGAATGCATCCACAGCTTCTTGGTCGGTAATTGCTTCATATCTAACTCTGAATGTATCTTTTAAGAAAGAGTGAATTGGTCCTACACCTGGATAATCAAGTCCCGCAGAGATTGAATAAACAGGGCTTACGTTACCATCATCATCAGTTACTGCATAGGTATTCATTCCGTGTAATACAGTTTCGTTACCTAGAGTTAAGGTAGCAGCATGCTCTTTTGTGTCTAACCCTTTACCGGCCGCTTCAACCCCAATCATTTGTACAGATTCATCTTCTAAGAAATTATTGAATAATCCAATTGCATTTGATCCGCCACCAACACAGGCGATTAATGTATCTGGTAATCTTTTTTCTTGTTCTAAGATTTGTTTTTTTGCTTCTTCACCAATGATTTTTTGGAAATATCTTACCATTTCAGGATAAGGATGTGGTCCAACGGCAGATCCTAATAAATAGAATGTGTCATCGATTCTTTCTACCCATTGTTCAATCGCTTCATCAACGGCATCAGCCAAGGTTTTAGTTCCTCTTGTGACTGCGGTAACTTTTGTTCCTAACATTTCCATTCTAAATACATTAAGCTTTTGTCTCTTTGTATCGAGTTCTCCTTGGAATACTTCACATTCCATTCCAAACATTGCACAAGCAGTCGCTGTCGCTACACCATGTTGGCCAGCGCCTGTTTCTGCGATGATTTTAGTTTTACCCATACGTTTAGCTAATAAAATTTGTCCAATAACATTATTAATTTTATGAGCACCTGTATGGTTTAAATCTTCTCTTTTTAAATAAATCTTAGCTCCACCTAAATATTCAGTTAATCTTTTTGAATAGTATAGAGGTGAAGGTCTACCAGTATATTGTTTTAAATAGTATAAATATTCCTCTTTAAATGTTGGGTCTTTCTTTGCTGCTTCAAAAGCTGCTTCAACGTCATTTAATGCGTTTATAACAGGCTCAGGAACGAATTGTCCCCCGTATTTTCCGTATTGTGTTTTCATAATTATATTCTCCTTTGATTTTTCTTTCTAACAAAATATTAATAATAGCTTCATTGTATATATACTTTCTAAATAGTGTTCTTCAAGGTCCCATAATTATTCCTCCTTATAAAATAAAAAAATCCCCTACACTAAAAACTAGTGTAGAGGACGCTATAAACGTGGTGCCACCTCATATTTGGTTTTAATAAAAAAACCCTCATTCAGATACTATCATATCCTAGCCTTGTAACGGAGGCATCCGAGATTCCATACTTAGTTCAGGAATCCTCTCTTAAACCCATTCATTAACTACTGTTTAATCTGTTTTCACCAACCACAGACTCTCTACGTAAACGCATAATTAATTACTTACATTTAATCAACGATTTTAAATAGTATACACAAGTCATCGTAACTTGTCAATAAAGTTTTAAAATTTTCTAGGTTGGTGTTACATTTTAATTTTGATGTGTTAGAATATATACGGTTAAGGAGTGCTTATGAGAGAATTGAACAGAAGAAAGAAAAGATTTGATACATTGAGGGTTGTAGGCATCATTTTAATGATTCTTGGTGGAGTTATTATGTATGCATTAATAGGTAATGAAACATCATCATCTGATGATGTAAACAATCTATTTTTAGTTGGTGTTATACCAGGGGGATTACTATTTTTATATGCTAAATCTCAAGTAAAGAAAATATCAATCGAGTTTAAGAATACTTATGTTAAGAAAGAAATTGAAAAACGAATAGAAAATTCACATTTTGATCCAAATTCAGGAATTTCCTCTTCAGAAGTTGGTGATTCAAATCTCGTAATTTTACACCAAAGATATAACACAGAAGACCTTTTAAGTGGGTCAATTCACGATGTTAAATTTAAATGTGCAGATATTCATATTCAGCAAAGAAGACGAAGTAATAAAAGAACTTACTATGTAACGACGTTTAAGGGTAGATTTTATGAATTTGATTTTCCTAAACAATTTAATTCAAATGTGTTCTTATTACAACCAGGACAATACAGACCATTTTCTGGTTTTGAAAAAGTGAAACTAGAATCAATCGATTTCAATTCAGAATTTAAAATCTATACCAATAACGAACATGATACGTTTTATTTGTTAACACCACAATTAATGGAAAGATTGTTAGTCCTTGATAAAAAGTATAGAGATAAAATCGGTTTTTCATTCTTATATAGTAAGTTATATATAGCAATAGACTCAAGACAAGATGCATTTGATGTAATGCATTTTGGTGATATAACTAATGAGCATATTGAAAATGCAGTACAAGAAATAGAAAACATCATTGAGTTTGTAGAATTTTTAAGATTAGATAACACCTTATTTAAGAAAAAGGAGTAAATATGGAAGAGTTAAGAAACCAAAAAAAACAATTAAAATTAATTTACAAATTATTTAATGCACTTGTTTTAATCGGTATTCTTATGGCATTTATTTTCACTTTAGTCAAACCGATTAACTCAAATTTGGATAGTATACTTAAATGGGTAGGGTATGGTTTTGTTTTAATTGGTCTTATATTAATGAGACAAGTAAAAACTAAAATAAAAATTCTAAGTAATCGATATAAACGATCATATATTAAAAGTTTTGTTGAAAGTCAAATCCTTGATTCAACATTTACATTAGACCAAGGAATTTGGCAAACTAAAGTTTTAGACTCAGCCATTGTTGATTTATCAGATGAATATAAAACAGAAGACTTAATAGAGGGTGTTGATGGAGATTTAAAATACAGTACAGCCGATATCGAAGTGTTCTCTATTAATAGATATGATGGGCATAAAACAAAAACAAGAACATATATGGGTCGATTCTATCGATTTGAGTTTCAAAATCGTTTTAATGCAAGTGTCATTTTAAAACCATCAAGTAGAATAAAATATAAAGTTTATAATAAATATGACATGCCATCATCTGATTTTAATGATGCTTATCACATATTTACAACCAAAGAATCAGATCCAACAACCTTACTAACAAAGAAATTAAGAACACGTTTATTAGACTATAAATTGAAATATGGAGACCATATTGCATTTTCTTTTATAGGAAATACGCTTAATATTGCTGTAGAAACAAGGTATAGTTCTTTTGATTTATCACCTCAACTAGACTTATCAGATACTGAATTGCGTAAAACAATAGATGAAATCAAACAATTTATTGAGTTTGCAAAATCAATCAATGATGATTTAACACTTTTTAACAATTAATTTTAAAACATCGTCCGCTTTTGAAATATATACCTTTTAAGATATAATAAAGTAAAAGGAGATGTATAATATGGATTATTTAGAAAGTGTAAAACAAAGACGATCTGTTTATGACTTGGGTAAAGACATTGATCTTTTTGACCAAGAGTTAATCAATTTGATTAAATACAATCTAAAATATACACCAAGTAGCTATAACTCTCAAAGTCAAAGAGTCTTATTACTATTAAATCATCACCATGATAAGTTTTGGAATACAGTGATGGCAGCTTTAAGAGACATTGTTCCTGAAGATAAGTTTCCAAGAACTGAAAACAAAATCAATGGGTTTAAAAACGCATATGGAACGATTCTATTCTTTGATGATTTAAAGGTAACAAACGCATTAATAGAAAAATATCCAGAGTATAAACAAAACACATTAAACTGGGCACAACAACAAAATGGTATGTTACAAATCAATATTTGGCAAACATTAAAATCTAGAGATATTGGAGCTTCTTTACAACACTATAACGAACTTATTGAAAAAGACGTTGACATGTTATTTGATATCCCATATCACTGGAAATTAGTCGCTCAAATGCCATTTGGACATATACTAAGTGAACCCCCAGAAAAAATGAAAACACCTGTTGAAGATAGACTAATTATTAAGAAGTAGCACATCATGTGCTACTTTTTTGATATAATATGAGTATAAAACTTAGTTTTGGAGGTCATTATGAATTTATTTGTATTAAAAAGATTATATGAAAAAAACAATCTACCTAAAGAAGAATTAGAACAAGCGATGAATATGATTTTAGATTTGAATCAACAAATTGATTATGATATCGATGCGATTAATGAAGAGATGCTTGATAAACTAATTGTTTACATGAACAGAACGCATCAAAATAAAAGAATGCATTTTGTTATTTTAATGCGATATTTCAAGTTGAATAACCGTCAAGATTTGTTTATTCATTTAACAAAGTACACAGGAGGAATTGGAGTCATTGACCAAATGGTTGAAAGACTTAAACGATTAAAAGGAGAAGACTTCACTAAAGACATTTTAAAATATTACCATACACCCACTTTAGGTGTTAGTCCTTATAGTCTTCCTGATTACGCTAAAGATTTTATGGATATCTTAGAAAAAAATCTAAAGCCAAATGACATAAAGAAAGTCTTACAAGGCAACAACCACCAAATTCCAGAAGAATATATGCTTCCTGAGAAAGTTGAATATGAGCACTGTGATTCTTTAAAGCAATACCTAAAGGAAAGACATGCTAGAAAAGTTAAAGAATTAGAAGATCACATGAAAGAAGGCAAAGTTTGGTTTGAACAAATCATTACTCAAGAAGTCATCGATTTAGTTAAATCAAATCAACAAATCTTATCTGGAGAATTAAAAGGTGATAAGCTTTTAATCACAAAGATTCCGTTTGATACAGTCAATTACTTAAAAGCGAAAGATGAGGTCATGAAAAAATATTATGCGTGTCATTGTCCATTTGTTAGAGAAGGCATTAAAGAAGAACGACAAGATTTAAACCCTAAATTCTGTCATTGTTCAGCTGGTTTTGCTAAATATCCATTCGAAGTGATCTTAGGACAAACATTGAAAGTAAAGGTCATTGACTCATGTTTAGGGGAATCGTCTCTATGTAAATTTGAAATAGACTTAAAAAATGTAAATTATAAGAAATAATATCTAAGGTATTTGTTTTGTGTACCTAATTATGATAAAATAAATAAAAAAAGAAAAAGGAGTCATATATGAAAAAGAAACTATTATCACTTTTGCTAGTTGGACTATTGTTTTTTAGTTTAATGGGGTGTGACGAAATTTCATCTCTATTAAATAAAGTACAAACAGGAGCTAGCTTCTACTCAGAATATACAGAATACTCAGAAGTATTCGAGAATGCGACTGAGATTATCGTTGATACAGAAACTTCAATTACAGTAGGCGATACAAACTTACCTGTTGTACCTGAAAATATTCAAAATGAACTTTATGTTATGGTTGACTTAAACAATCAATTAACATATGCAGATGTCACTTTAAATGATTTGACTGAAGAAGCAGTTTATGAAAGAAGTTCAAATGTTGTTTATCAAATTGATGGACTTGTTGTAACACCTTTGATTCCAGTAGATGGTGACACAGTATTTGACGCAAACATGGATGCTTCAAACATCTTAAAAGAAGATTTTGATGCTCAAAGTATTACAGGTGAAAATCTTTCAGAAGAAGGGGTTTATTCATTTGATATCAATTTAAATGATGCAGTGAATTTAGAAGAATTATCTGAATTCTTAAATGATGTAACACCTGAAGGATTAGATGTACCTACATTGAATGATGCGATTGCACATATTGAAATATCATTTAATCAAAATGCAGTTGAAGAAGAAACTGAATATGTGATTGAACTTAATATTTCAGTTGATGACTTTAGAGTTGATTTTGATGAAGAAACATATATGGTTTTCTCTATAGTAAATCATTCAATCTTAACAGTACCAGCTGCTTGGGAATTCCCACAAATCTTCACAGATGCTTATCAATTTGTTGCTCCATTGGATGTTAATTTAGCAAAAAGACCATACGGTGTTGACGATGTAATTAATTATCCTGTTGTTGCCAATTATGATGGATATGCATTATTAGACTTAGCAGTAGGTGACTATGAAGTAGCTTCAGCTAATTTAGCAGATTTCAGCTATCAAATCTTTGATTTTGAAATGAATGAAATTATTGTAACTGATGGTGTATTCAATATAGTAGCTGATGGAAACTATTATATTCTTATTAAACCAGTTTCTGATTTTCAAGCGGATATCGTTATTGTTGCTGTTGTTCCTGAATAATAACTAAAATTATTAAATCAAATAAAAATGACTTAGTTTTCAAAACTAAGTCATCTTTTTTTTAATATGAAATTTCAAATAATTTTTTATGGTCTATTTCTTCAACGAACCTAAATCCCATTCTTTTTAAATAAGCTTCATGTTTTTCATTATCTGTATACGTAATTAATCTTTTATATCCAGCGTTAATAAACATATTTTTTTGATTAACAAAGATATATTTACCCATTGAGAAATCTCTATACGTTGGAGCGACATAATCAAAATCAATTCTTAAGGTATCATCCGAAACTTTATTTCCTACAAAAATCCCTATTGTTGTGACATTTCTTAATACATAAAAACTTAAATCAGCGTTTTGAATATCAATCTTATTTGTCTTAAAGAATTTGTTAATATCATCTTTATAAAAATCTAAGAAATGATTTAAATATGCATTATCTTTCTCAATTGGGAGTGTATCGAAATAAACAGACGTTCTATACATTCTTATTAAGTAATAAATATTGATAACGGTTGTTCCTGTGTTCAAAATACCTACAGAGATATCTCCTAAGACAAAGAACCCATAAATCGCAAAAGTGATTCCTCCAAACAAATTAATCCATCTCAATTTTAATGGAGAATTCATCAACAATGATATTAATATAATAATTGAAGCTATATATCCTAAATATTGTAACATTTTATTACCTCCTAAAACAGCTTTAGTAGTATACCATATTTAAATAATTTTTCAATAAAAAAACATCTTGAATAACCATTTTGTTCAAATTAAAAACACATCATAGAAAAATATCTATTATTTATGAAAAAATAAAAATATTTATATATATATAGTATATAATATATATGAACATTCGGAGGCGTTATTATGTTTTTAAGTACACATACAAAAATATCTAAAGAAATATATAAGAATTTACCAAAAGAAACTCAAGACTTACTTTCACTTGATGATTTAATCAAAGGGTCAATTCATCCAGATAGAAATTTATCTTTAAGATTAATGATGCACAATTTTAGGGGATCAATTGATTATATTCTAAATCTAGCAAATGAAATTATCACAGAAGAACACACGCCTAAGAAACTAAGTTTTAAGTTAGGAGTTATTGGTCATTTCTTGCAAGATATGTCATGTGCTTATAATTCAAATCCAACATATATTCCTAAGTTTTCAACACATAAGGCTTATAAAGAAGGACTCGATAAATTTGATATAGAATCCCTTGATTACAGTGTTGGTTACAAAATAAATACCTTAGATAAAGCCTACTATGAAATAAAAGAATATATAGAAACTAAACATGATGCAAAAATAAAAGCTAACCAAAAATGGGATCTAATTAATGCCCTATCTTTGACATCATCTATCTATGATTTAATCTTAGAAGAATATAAGGTACAGTTAAGTAAAAACTTCTCAAGAGATCTAAATAAACACACAGTGGTTATCTTTAGTGATACATATTATCCACATATCAATGGCGTTTCAAATACAATTAAACAATATATCACGTATTTAAAAACAAACAATTATCCATATTTATTGGTATGTCCTAAATATGATAATCGTTTATGGGAAATGGAAATGGGATTTAATATTTATCATGTGAATGCCTTTAAATTCCCATTCTATCCATCAACGAGGGTTTCTGTACCTTTTAGAGATCAATTATACAAAATACTAAACAAATTAAAACCAGATGTGATTCATGCTTTAACTGAATTTAATCTAGGGTTATTTGGTCAAAGATATGCTGAAAATAAAGGGATTCCATTTGTAAGTAACTATTCTTCATACTTCCATATCCAATTAAAACATTATAATTTAGGAATGGTCGAAAAACCAGTCGGTAGATATTTGGATTGGTTCCATACACGTGCTGATTTAACAACGACACCTTCACCAATGAGTAAGGATTACTTATTAAACAATGGATTAGACCACGTTGAAGTATTTTCAAGAGGTGTGGATAGAACAAAATTCCATCCACGTTTTAGATCTGAAGCATTAAGAAAAGAATGGAACGCCACAGATAAAACTGTCTATCTTTTCTCAGGAAGAGTTTCGGGAGAAAAAGATATTACGGTCTTATGTGATGCCTATGAAACCATGCCACAAGCATTAAAAGATAAAGCTGTCGTTGTGGTTGCTGGAGATGGACCAGAACTAGAAGAACTTAGTATTAAATATCCTGAAGTTATCTTTACAGGATTCAAAACGGGTGTTGATTTATCTAAAATCTATGCATCAGCTGATGTATTTGCTTTTCCTTCTTGGTCAGAAACATTTGGAAATGTTGTTTTAGAATCATTAGGTTCAGGTGTACCAGCGATTGTTGTTAATCAAGGCGGGGTTTTATACCAAATTGAAAATGATGTCAATGGAATAATTGTTCCTAAACAAGATGTTAAAGCATTCCAAGAAGCAATGATTAAACTCATGCTTGATAAAGACTTGCTAGAAAAATATCGTCAAGGAGCATTAAAAACAGCTGATGAAAGAACCTGGAGAAGCGTCTTTAATAAACTTCAAAAAGATTTTACTAATCTGATTATTAAATATAATAAAGAAAATGATTAAAAAAGATAGTGTTATCAGTAATATATATACCTAAAAAATGGCCAGATATAAAGGCCTTTTTTTAACGATAAAATTTTTTCATAAATATTCCTTGCATCTTTTAAAAAAAGTGTTATGATATACGTGAATAAATATTCATGTTATTATAAAATAACATGTAAAAATAGGAGAAATTATGGAAATAGGATTTAAACCGGAGCACGACCTATTAAAACAGATGTTAAAAAGTTTTACGGAAAAATCAGTAGCTCCATTAGCAGCTGAAATCGATGAATTAGAAAGATTCCCAATTGAGACAGTTGCCAAGATGAAAGAAGCGGGAATCTTAGGAATACCTTATCCAACAAAATACGGTGGAGAAGGAGGGGATTATCTCGGATATATTTTAGCAGTAGAAGAGATATCAAAAGCTTGTGCGACAACGGGAGTTGTCTTATCAGCCCATACAAGTTTATGTTCACAACCAATTTATGAGTACGGAACGGAAGAACAAAAACAAAAGTATTTAGTCCCACTTGCTAAAGGAGATATGTTAGGAGCCTTTGGATTAACCGAACCAAATGCAGGAACGGATGCATCTGGACAAGAAACAATCGCAACCTTAGAAGGAGATTATTATATCCTTAATGGGTCTAAAATCTTTATTACAAATGCAGGATACGCAGATGTATATATCATTATGGCAATGACAGATAAATCTGCAGGGACAAGAGGAATTTCAGCATTTATCGTTGAAGCGAACTCTCCTGGATTTACAATTGGACCAAAAGAAAAGAAAATGGGGATTAGAGGATCATCTACATGTGAACTGATCTTTGATAATGTAAAAGTACCAAAAGAAAACTTATTAGGTAAACCAGGGTATGGATTTAAAATCGCAATGAAAACTTTAGACGGTGGTAGAATTGGTATTGCGGCCCAAGCAGTTGGTATAGCTGAAGGTGCTTTAGATGAAACAATTAAATATGTTAAAGAAAGAAAACAATTTAATCGTCCAATTTCAGCCTTTCAAAATACACAGTTCGAATTGGCTTCTATGGCTACTAAGGTAGAAGCAGCGCGAATGTTATTATATTCGGCAGCATTAAAGAAAGACAATAAAAAACCTCATTCTAAAGAAGCAGCAATGGCTAAACTTTACTGCTCAGAAGTTGCGATGGAAGTCACAAATAAAGCCGTACAACTCCATGGTGGATATGGATACTCTAGAGAGTATGCTGTAGAAAGAATGATGCGTGATGCTAAAATCACAGAAATTTATGAAGGAACTTCAGAAGTACAAAAAATGGTTATTTCTGCTAGTTTACTTAAGTAGGTGACTGATATGAAAATTGTAGTATGTGTAAAACAAGTTCCTGATACATCAGAAGTAAGAATTGATCAAAAAACAGGAACTATGATAAGAGAAGGTGTTGCTTCCATCATTAATCCAGATGATTTAGCTGGTGTAGAAGCTGCACTAAGATTAAAAGATCAAACCAACGCTGAAGTCATTGCAATCTCAATGGGACCTATTCAAGCCAAAAATGCTCTAAGAGAATGTTTAGCTATGGGTGTCGACCAAGCCATTTTACTATCTGATAGAGTCTTTGCAGGAGCTGATACATGGGTAACATCCATGGTTTTAGCGAAAGCTATAGAAAAATTAAATCCTGATTTAATTATTGCAGGACGACAAGCAATTGATGGAGATACTGCACAAGTAGGTCCTCAAATTGCTGAACACTTATCTTTACCAAGCATTGCTTATGTAGAAAAAATTAATTTAGAATCAAACAACTCACTGATTGTAAAAAGAATGTTTGAAGATGGCTATCAATTAATAAGAGCTAATACACCTTTATTACTCACAGTATTAAAGGAAATGAATGAAGCGAGATATATGAGAGTATCAAAAATCTATTCATCATTCGAAGAAGGAAAAATTACTTTATGGACGAATGATGACTTAAACTTTGATCTATCAGAAATCGGATTAAAAGGGTCTCCAACAAAAGTTAAAAAATCATATACCAAAGGTGTTAAAACCGCAGGAAAAGTATTTAATGTTGAGCCTAAAGAAGCTGCTAAACTTATTGTTGATAAGTTAAAAGAAAACTATATTCTGTGAGGTGATTTTGATGAATAAAGACATATTAGTATACATAGAACAAAGAAATCATAAGATTTTACCTGTATCCATTGAATTACTAGGTGTAGGTAAAAAATTAGCGAATAAATTAAATTCTAATTTATTAGCCTGTGTCATTGGAGACAACATAACCAATCTAACAGATGAAATCGGTCATTATGGCGCTGATTTTGTATATTATGTTGATCATGAAGTTTTAAAAGACTATGTGAATGAAACCTATACTAAAGCATTAACTCATGTTGTGAAATACACAAACCCTGATGTTGTTTTAGTGGGAGCTACATTCTTAGGTAGAGACTTAGCACCGAGAGTGTCATCTCGATTAAAAACTGGATTAACAGCCGATTGTACAAGTTTAGATATCGATGAAGAAACAAATCATCTCTTAATGACAAGACCAGCATTTGGTGGAAACCTAATGGCAACGATTATCTGTCCTGATAATAGACCACAAATGTCAACTGTAAGACCTGGTGTATTTATTAAACCAGAAAAAAATGAATCAAATAAATACGAAGTTCAAGAAGTTAAAGTTCAGTTTGATTCAAAGGATTTAAATGTTGAAGTCCTAGAAACTGTTAGAGAAACAAAACAACTTGTTAATATTGAAGATGCTAATGTTTTAATCTCAGCAGGTAGAGGGATTGGTTCAAAAGAAAAAATGAACGGAGTCTATGATTTAGCGAAAGCCCTAAAAGGAGAAGTGTCTGGGTCAAGAGCCGTTGTAGAAAATGGATGGATTGATAAAGCACGTCAAGTAGGGCAAACTGGTAAAACAGTAAGACCTGATTTATACTTTGCTTTAGGAATTTCAGGAGCTATCCAACATACATCTGGTATGGAAGATTCAAATTTAATTATATCTGTTAATAGAAATCCAAACGCAGCGATATTTGAAGTCTCTGACTTAGGAATTGTAGGAGATATTAATAAAATACTTCCAGAACTTATGAATCAATTAAATAAATAAGAATCATAATCTATTAAACAACCTGATTTTTCAGGTTGTTTTTTCTAATTTTTCATAAAAAAAACACATAACTATAAATAAAAAAGAATTTACAAATAAAAAGGTTAACATGCTTGTTAAATATATATGAAAGTAATATAATAATAGTAACGCGAATGATTCGCATTTATATGAAATATAAGGAGACATTTATGAAAAAGAAAATAATTCTATTAATAGCCTTTTTATTATCATTTACATTGATAGGATGTAGTGATAATGATGGCTTTGATCCTGATAAACCGACAGTTGCTGTATCTGTCGTACCACAAGAAGCCTTTGTTAAAGCAGTTGCGGGTGATTTAGTAAATATCATTACGTTAATTCCTGCGGGACAAAGTCCTGCAAGTTATGACCCAAGCGCTAAAACAATGACTGAATTACAAGAAGTCGATGTGTATTTTGCAATTGGAGTTCCAACAGAAGAAGGAAATATTCTTCCTGAAATCCCAGATGTAAATAAAGTTAATTTGCATGAAATAGTTGATGCTGTTTATGAACCAATACTTATTGGAACAAGTAGAGACCCACATATTTGGTTATCTATTAAAAGAGTAAAAGTTATGGTTGATGCTATCGCAGAAGAACTCATTAGGATAGACCCTGTGAATCAAGCAACTTATGAAGAAAACAGAGATGCTTATTTACTAGAATTAGATGGTGCTGATTTTATTATTCAAAACATGTTTGATGATAAAACAGAAATGAGATCATTTATTATTTATCATCCATCATTTGGATATTTTGCAGAAGAATATAACTTAGATATGGTAAGTATTGAAGAAGATGGTAAAGTTGCTTCTATTAGTGGACTTACATCAGTGATAGATTTCGCAGTCGAAAATCAAATACAATACGTATTTTACCAATCAGAATTTGATGTATCTCAAGTTCAAGCATTAGAAGAAGAAATTGAAGGATTCCAAGCTGTACAACTTATTCCACTTTCAAGTAATTATATTCAAAATTTAATTATTATGTCGAACAGAATCTCAGAGGCTCTTCGATGAAAGAATTATTGAATATTGAGAATATCTGTGTTAAATACGGACGTATTGAAGCTTTAAGAAACTTAAGCTTAAGCATAAACGAAGGGGACTTTATTGGAATCATAGGTCCTAATGGTGGAGGAAAATCTACTTTATTAAAAACAATACTTGGAATTAAAAAACCTTTTAAAGGAACGATTGAATATACAGGTACAACACAAAAGAAAACAAAATTAAGAATGGGGTATGTACCTCAAATATCAGAGATAAATACTCAATTTCCAATCACTGTTAAAGAGAGTGTTTTAACATCTAAATTACCTCAAAAACCTACTTTTTTATATAAGTATACACAAAAGGATAATGATGAAGTGATGGAAATACTAAAAAGTGTTGATATTGATCACCTTGCAAATCGTCAAATTGATGAGTTAAGTGGTGGAGAATTTCAAAAAATGCTCATTGCTAGAGCATTAGCAACGAACCCTGATATTCTTTTATTAGATGAACCAACAGCAATGGTTGATAACAAATCTCAAAGACAAATTTATAATATTATTAAGAAATTATCTAAAGATAAAACCATTCTCATTGTGACTCACCATATTAAAGACATTACAAAACAAGCACATAAATTAATATGGCTTAACAGAAATGTACTCGCTCAAGGAGACCCTGAAGAAGTCTATAAATATGCGTATGAACGACCTACATCTTCACGTGGAAGAGAGGTGAAAAGCCATGTTTGATGAGTTAATTAAATTATTAGGATATAACATCATTCAAAACGCTTTAATGGCGAGTGTCTTGGCTTCTATTATCGCTGGGTTAATCGGTGTCATCATTGTAGAAAAGAAACTTGTTATGATGACCGGAGGAATTGCTCATACATCTTATGGTGGTGTAGGACTTGGATTATGGTTAGGATTTGAACCGATTATTGGTGCCTTTCTATTCTCGGTAATGGCCGCATTAGGAATTGGTGTTATTAATAGTAGATTAGAAAAATTAAAAGATGTTTTAATGGCTATTTTCTGGTCATTAGGTATGTCGTTAGGTATTTTATTTGTCAACTTAGCCCCTGAATATACAGCTGATGTTACGAGTTATCTATTTGGTAATATTTTAACTGTTACTTCAGGAAATCTAATTATGATGCTTATTATTTCAGTTATTATTGTGGTCATCCTTCTTGGATTCTATCAAGAATGGAAATCACATTTATTCGATCAAGAATTTATGAAAATTAAAGGTCGTAAAACAAAGATGATGGAAAATATCTTAATGATACTCATTGCATTAGCTGTTGTTGTATTAATTAGAGTTGTAGGAATTGTATTAGTTATTGCTATGCTATCAATACCAGCGGCTATATCAGGATTAATTACTAAGAGATTAGAAATGAGAATGTTATTATCAGTAGTATTCGGATTGGTTATGACAATTATTGGTATCTTTATTAGTTACTTTACTGATTTTTCATCTGGTGCAGTTATTGTTATATTTGGTGTATTCTTATACGGAGTTGTCTACTTGATAGAAAGATATATATTTAATAAGAAAGATTTAATCTAATGGTTAAACAATACGTTAGAGATATATTATCAGAAGCCGGTTTAAAGAATACCAAATATAGAGTTGAAATCATTGATTTACTGAATAAATCAGATAAATTATTATCAGCTCATGATATTCATAGTATATTATCTGAAAACGAATGTACGATTAATTTATCTACAGTTTATAGGACATTAGATAAATTAGTTGAATTCAAAATTATCAATAAATTATTCATAGACAAAGATTCTCAAGCAATGTATGAGTACAATAAGAATGAACATCATCACTTGATTATCTGTCAAAGTTGTAATAAGATTATGTCTGTTTATAACTGCCCGTTAGAAGAATTTCAAAAGGAAGTAGAGGAACGTACAGGTTTTGAAGTTATAGGGCATAAAATAGAGTTTTATGGGTATTGTGAAAAATGTAAGAAAAAACAAAAGTGAGATGTAAAAATCTCACTTTTTTTTCTTTTTTAATTTACGATAAAAACTATTAATACCATCTAAATACAAAACAATACTCGAAAGATTAACTGAATGTGGGACATCACATCCCGGTGCGATGATGAAGTTCCCATTGTTTTTTGTTTTCTTTAGAAGCTTAATTGTTGAAGATTCTATCTTGATGGCTTTTTGTTTTTGAAAGACTTCAATAGGGCTAAGATTACCCATGACAAGTTTTCTTTTTGGTAATATTTCTAGCATTTTAGTGATATCTGTATAATCACTGAAATGATAGATATCACAATGGATTTTTTTCATTGCTTCAGCAACTTTTAAAGCATCTCCACAGTTGTGATATACAATGATCAAATTATCGTTTAATCGATCAACTAACTGATTAAAGTATTTAACAGCTAAATATTCAAATTCAAATTCATCTAAGAATCCAGAACTCGGTTCACAGATGAATAACCCATTTGCACCTGCATCGATTAATGCTTTATAATAAGCGGCTAAGAATTGACTCACTTTAGCTAAAACAGTATGAATAACTGTAGGGTTATTCTTAACAAATGTTTTTGTAGCTTCCATACCTAGTAATATGGTTGTGAGTGTAAAGGGTCCGATAACAACTGGTAAAAAGGGTTTATACTTAATGGTTTGTTTTGTGATTCTTATCGTATCTACATAATAATTTGTTCGTGTATTTTTATAGTCAGGGATATTCAAGTTTTCAGCATCTGATAAGTTTCTAACAATGGGGTTGGTTATTTTAGGTAAGTGAATATTATCATAAATAAGTTTCACACCAAAAGCTTCAGCTTCTAAAGATAAATCCATTAACCCAACCACAAATGCAAAATCATGTAATTTATTTAGCTTGATTAAGACTTCGCTGTGCTTGTATGGATCTCTCGTTAAGCTGAAGGCGTTATACCCCATAGATGCGGCCATAGGATAGACGAATAGAGGTAGAGTTTTCGTTTTTTCTTCTCTTAAGTATTTAAGATAATCCTCTTTTATCATTTTTAACCTCACAAAATGTTAATACTTATATGATATAATTATACATGATAATAAGGAGATATTACAATGATTGACTATAAAATTGTAAAAACTGAAGAAATCAATAGAAATTTCTTAAGTGGATTTGTAAGAAATCAGCTTACGAAAGACGTGATGGTTCTTTCAAATGGAGTTTTAAAAAAGAAGAAAGAACAATTTCTAGAATCTTGGGACGAAGACAAATTAGCAGAGATATCTTTACATCTAAAAGAAGTCGTTAATAACTCTGGTGTACTAGTCGCAGCTTATGATGAACATCAAGTTGTAGGTTTTGCGAATATAGAAAGTCAAATTTTTAATGGTGGATATATGAATTTAGATTATATTCATGTATCAAGAGATTATCGACACCTTGGAATTGGTAAAAAATTATTTGAACGTATGTGCTTAGAAGCTAAAGCCTTAGGAGCTAAAAAGCTTTATATTTCAGGACATCCCAATATTTATACGCAAATGTTTTACAAACGTATGGGATGTGTATTAGCTCAACAATTGAATGAAGCATTGTATAAAGCTGAACCATACGATATTCATTTAGAAAAGGAGTTATGAGATGAAAAAAATATTATTATTTATTTTAACAATGATCTTATCTTTAAGTTTTGTGAGTTGTAATAATCAAGATGATTTAACATCTTTAACATCAGAATTACAGTCTACAACAACCCAAGAAACCGACCTTTATAATCCATATTATGATGAGTTAAGTCAAAGAATAGATGATATGAATCTTTTATCGAATGATCTATTAACCATCCATATGACGACATCAACAATAACAAATATACAAGAATTTAATACCCAAACATTCCATTCAATTATTCAAGTAGACAATGTAAATCATACGCTATATTCCGAAGTAGATGGACAAGATACCTTTATGTCAACGAGAAGTTACTTAAGTGTTATTGATGGTGAGTATACATATCATATTGCTGTTGATGAAGATCGCACGTTATATACCAATAACTTAGGAGATTATCAAACACCAGATGAAACGATATTAGACTATTATAACAATGATATGTTAACGAATTTCTTTCTGTTTGAAGATATCTTAGTTACTAAGATAACGGATAGTTTATATATGACAAGTATTCCTATGAATAAGATTGTCTATGATTATACCTATTTATTAAGAATAAATTTACCTGATTTGAGTTTTGTGCAAGCAGAATTTGAAGGGTTATATCTAACAATCTCTTATCGTTTTGTAAATGAGTATGAGCTTGAAGTTGATTTCAATTTTGATACCATTGCTTATGATGATTATGGATTGAATGTAACGATGAAATTAGATATTAATCAGGTATATAGTGTTAATCCAAGTGCTCAAAAAATTCTTATAGATACAGCCAATTTAATCATTATGCCAAGTTCGGTTATTGATGAAGATAATTTTTGTTTCTACGGAAGTATTGATCATGATTTGGGATTAACATTTAATCAGAAAACCAGTTATTTTAAAGTATATTTAGAATCAGGTGTTTACACGTTAGATCTAACTGGGGATTATTTATCTTATGTAGATTTTGTTTTGTTAGACAGTAATTATTTTGATTTTACAAGTTCAATGAATTTTGAAGTTGTGGATGAAGGATACTATTATTTAAAATTTGTAAATAATTATACAACTGAATTAGTCATACATACTGTATTAAATAAGGAGTAACCCATGAGTTACTCCTTTAAAATTATTATGTATTTAGTTTTGATATATTGTTTAATTTAGATGTCAATAAGTCATCTTGTTGGCGAGACCACCAATCATGGTATGTTTCGCATAGTTGACCTTGTTTGAAGATGCTTCTAATATAGCTTTTAGCAAGTGTGCTAGCAGCTGTTTTATATGCTTCATTATCAACTTTTTTAATAAAATGATCTGCCATTTCTCCAACACAGTTCATTGAACTCGTATAATCCACATCAGTTTTTCTGTGAACACAGACACAAAGTGTTGCGGCTAATATCATTGCCCAATAGGTTTCAGCTTGATTATCTTTATCTAAGATAGCCAGTGTTTTATTCCAAACATCTTGTTTGAAATATTCTATAGCACCAGCAGCTTTATACTGATCAATCATTTTTGGAGCTAATTGAGTAATAACATTGACATGTTCATATATTTTTAATACATTTTGATCATTTAGATTTAATGAATCTACGTATAATCTTAAGTCTCTTTCTAACTTAGACATATGAATATATTGTTCATCAATATCTGATAAGATATCTAATAAGATGAGTTTATTTTCTAAATCATCAACGTTTAGTAACCCTATGTTAAAGGTTAGAAGTAGTTTTAAATTAGTCGATCTAGATGCAATGTAATTCATAATTTCAGTTTCACCATACTGCAGGAGTAACCTAAACAATTCAATAAAATATGTTGAATCTTTCTTTGTTTCTTCAATATAACCAATTAAGACTCTATTAAAGTTAGGTCTTGGATTCTTGAAACGTTTTAAGACGTCTTTGTTTATTTGATAGTTATACTTAAATGTTAGTTCATCTAACAAATTAAAGAATAAGCCTTGTTTTTCTTCATGAGAAATATTCTCTTGATTATAAACTTTAGGTGCCTCAGGCATAAGAGGTCTTTCAAATGTGATTTTTGGTTTTTTAAATGTAGGTCTATGTGATTCAGTGGAAGGAGTAGAAGGGTTAGGTTGCTTTATTGTTTCTGTTTCAACAGGAACTTCAACAACTTTCTCAACAACTTTCTCAATGATTTTCTCTACTGGTTTTTCAATAATAACTTCTTTGATAACTTCTTTTTCAACTGGAACCTCTTTGATGACTTCTTTAATGACTTCAACAGGTTTCTCAACAATGACTTCTTTAATAACTTCTACAGGTTTCTCAACGATAACTTCCTTGATGACCTCAACAGGTTTTTCAACGATTTTCTCTTTGATAACTTCAACAGGTTTTTCTACGATAACCTCTTTAACAATTTCTTTCTCAACAGGAACTTCAACAACCTTTTCGACTTCTTTAATAACTTCTTTTTCGACTGGTTTTTCAACAATAACTTCCTTGATGACTTCAACAGGTTTCTCAACGATTTTTTCTTTGATAACCTCAACAGGTTTTTCTACGATAACCTCTTTAACAACCTCTTTTTCAACAGGAACTTCAACAACCTTTTCGACTTCTTTAACAACTTCTCTTTCGACAGGTTTTTCAACAATAACTTCCTTGATGACTTCAACAGGTTTTTCTACGATAACCTCTTTAACAACTTCTTTTTCGACAGGTTTCTCAACGATAACTTCCTTGATGACCTCAACAGGCTTCTCTACGATAACCTCTTTAACAACTTCAGGTTGTTTAGTTTTTGGTTTCTTAAATCTTGAAACCTTTTCCTTTTTAGGTTTCTCAACAGGTTTTTCAACAATAACTTCCTTGATGACTTCAACAGGTTTTTCAATGACTTTCTCTTTGATAACTTCAACAGGTTTCTCTACGATAACCTCTTTAATTTCTTCAACTCTAATTGGTTGAGATGTTGGTTTATCCTTCGGTGTTTTAGTCTTTTTAACTCTACCAAACGTTCTTGTTTTTTCAGGTTTAGGAACTAATTCTGGGTCTAGTTTAGGTAGTGTCGAAACTTTTTCTTTAGGTTCGATGTATTCTTCTTTTAAAGTTTTGTTTAATTCGTCAGGCAATACATCTGCAAAAGGATCTACTCTAGATTGTAATTCTAATTCATATTGATAAACATCTTTTAAATGAAAGTATACAAAAGAGAAGGATTTCCACGTATTGATATACGCAACAATATCCCTTTCTTTATGTGTTTTAATTAAGTTCTTTAAGATTTGCTCAGGAATAGATAAATCATCTAACATGACCAATCTTTTTAAGATTTCTTGTTTTAATTCATTCCCAGCATTCTCATTAAAATCAACATTAACTGTATTAATTTGATTTTTTTCTTCTGTGTAATAATAGATTTCTTTCAATTCTTGAATAGAATGCCTTCTAACAAGAATATCAAACTCTCCGTAAAGTTCTTTTAGCAACATCTCTACTTTAAGAGTTTCCCTTTGTCTGCTAATAATATCGAACAATTCTATAAACCAACTATCCATATTTCCTCCAAGTTACACATATTATAACATATGATATCGCTAATTTTAAGTATTTTCCGTAGTTTTTGATAGATAAAAAGAAAAAAATATCGTGTCAAACGATATTTTAATTAATATGTATAGAGTCTGTGTTATCTGGGAATATTCTGTCAATGTCAACAATTGGCAAAATAATTGGTGGAAACATGCCTGCTGTAGTTAGATTGGTAACGATTGTGCGTAAGTATGGAAACATAATTCTAACAGCTTCTTTTTTTAGGAATTCATCCACATCTTTTTCTGTATCATAACTTTCAAATTCAAAGATTCCACGAAAATCAATATACATATTGACAGGGAAAGGATTTTCTGGTGATGATTTTAAATCTAAAACGAGTGTTGTAAAAAACACTTTATCATTTATCTTGCCTGTTTTTCTGGTTATTTTAGGTAATAGTTTAAAATTACCTGGTTTTATATTATTACTAATGATTTCTAGTTTTTCGGTTTTAAACGCTGATTTTTTAAGTTTGTACATAGGGTACCTCCACTGTATTTTCTATTATAGAGTATTCTAATCTTTTTAACAATAAATATCATAGATTATTATTGATTTTGACTATCAATAATATATTTATATGTTATAATTGTGTTGGTAAAATTTAAGATATTATTTGATTTATTTGATATAGAGGTTTTTAATGGAGCATATGAAGGAATTCTTTAGAAGAGTAGGAAGAAGTGTAAAAAAGTTCATAAATAAAAACAACAAACGCATAAAAAGAAATTTTAAAGCTTTAGGTAAAATTGGAGCTGCGATCTGTTTTATCTTAGCGATCCTTATTACGTTAGCTCCATCTGTTTATTTTGTATTTGCGTTTTTCTTTAGTGGTGATCATTTTAATTTAGTCAAAGCTGGTGCTTGGGTAACGTTTATTATTGCACCTGCAGGTGGAACAGGGGCTTTACTGTTTGTTATTTCATTAATCACCACAACATCGGTTGGCGTGTTTCTAATGAATAAAAAAGTTGACGCTGTTACAGATGATGAAGAAGAACACATAAACGAACCTAAAAAATAAGATTCTTAAAACTAGTTTAAAGACTAGTTTTTTAAATTTTAATTTTGATGCATTTTAATATATAATGATATATGTAAAAAAAAGGGAGGGCAACATGAAAATTGTAGAATACAAAGAAGAATTAGCAAAAAAAGTCGCAGATATGTGGAATAAATCAGGATCAAACTGGGGAGATGAAACTGAATTAAGAACTGAATCTGATGTGATTAACACAGAGAAAAACTCTGGGAATTTAAATCTATTTTTAGCTTTAGAGAAAGATGACGTTGTTGGATATTGTAGTTACTCAGAATATCAACATGATGAAGGAGCAAGTTACCTTTCAGTATTAAATGTTATTCCTGAGTGTCATGGCTTAGGATTTGGTAAAGCATTAATCTTAAGAACGGTAGAAGAAGCTATTCAATCAAAATGGCCTCGTTTTGATTTATTCACTTGGAGTGGAAATATGAAAGCGATGCCTTTATATAAAAAATGCGGGTTCTTTTGGGAAAGAAAAGTTAATACTGTTCATTTGATGAATTTTATACCATATTTATATCAAACAGAAGCATTGACTCATTATTTAGAAGATATTGATTGGTACAAGGATTCTAAAAGAGTTATTGATATGAATCCTGATGGGAATAGAGTCAATGATTTTGACTACTTTAGATATGATTTTGAAAACGAAAAAACCAAACTTGCTTTTGAGTTTGAAAAGACAGGACGTGGGTTAAGACTTATTGATACACCAGATTATTCAATAGAAATGAGTTTGGCATCAGCTCAACCCATTTCAAATTTAGAATCTGAGGTAACATTTAAAATTGTCAATAAATCAAAAAAACCTTTAAACATAAAATTACAAGGTAAAGAAAACCAATACGTAAGAAATAACATCTTAGACTCATTTGATGTGGTAGATGAATATACAATTGTTAAGAACGTCTATATCAATGAGTTATTAAAGCCGTTAGATAAAATGAGAACCTATCCATATGTAGACGTGGATGTTTTTATCAATGGCTTACCTGCCAATTTTAGAATTGGGTTAGAGCCTAAATCTCCACTTGAAGTCAATTTAAAGATTATTGATTATAATCATTTTGTCAATGAAGAACACATCGGATATTTAGAGATAGAAAACAATTTATCAAATCCAACAACATTTCATATATCATTACCTAATACACTCATTAAAACAGATGATATATCAATTCAGTTAGCATCAAAAGAAAAACGCTCATTAGAATTAACCTATACCGTTTTAGATACAGGGTTTTATAATGAATTAGCAACGATTACTTATGATCATCAATCCTTTACAAGACCCGTAAAGGATATCGTCAAGGGAATCGATAAATGCTTTAATGCTATAAACGATGATAAAGCATATGTTATCAATGGAAACTACACAGTGATTTACTCAAAAGATCATCATACAATTGAGTATGTTAACTCATTCGATAGTGAATTAATCAAACAAGAGTTTAGAGTTCCTCAAATAGGGTTACCTTATAGTTTAGAATTTTCTAACGCAACACCTAAGATTACATTCCCTAACCCTCATTCTATGGACTTAACGTTTGAATCTAAAACATTTAAAGATGTTTTAGCTATCGTTCACCTTGTGAACTTAAACGGAATCCTTAAGATTAATTACGAGTTATTAAATAAAGGGCCAAAAAGAGAATTAGCATTGGCATTTAACATGTTTGTCTCTATGGACGATACTTATTTACCTTATGATAAGAAAATCCTAGATACAAAAGATCCAGCCTATAACTATTTGTTACATGTTGAGAATGATTATATAGATGAAAACTGGATCTATAACTATAAAACAAAATCAGCTTTAGTATGGGATAAATCTGAAAATATTAGCATCGCTGAATGGGTTTTAAAATCGAGTAAGGATCATATTGTTTTAAATAAAGATGAATCCTATATTACAAAAGACTACTATATCACCTACGCACATCCAACCTTAGAAGATGTTAGATGCTTTGCTGGGAATAAAGAAGATAGAGATATTGTCAATTTCTTAACTGTCGATGTTAATCATGGAAATCCATTTGTTAAAGATGATGTTGAGATAAAAGTTAGTAGAAAGAAAAAGACAATCTTTGAAGGGGATTTTACAGTTGATGGTATTAAAAAAGATTTAAAAGAAACCCTAACAACATCACCAGGATTAAAAACGATTAAGATTAATAGTACAGAAGAAAGCTTTGATGTAAAAAGGTTAACGTTTAAACCAAATGGTCACGTACAAACCAACATCATTGATGAAGACATCTATGAAGTCAACAACGGGGTCTTATCGTTTAAAGTAAGCAAAACTTATTCTGATGCTTTAATATCTTTAAACTATAATCATCAAGAGTGGTTAGATTCTAATTACCCAGATCCAAAACCAAGAGCTTGGTGGGGAAAATTCAGTGGTGGTATCTCAATGAGAATTCAGCGTATGCAAGACATCGTTGTCTTAGCAGAAAGAAGAACCGTTGAATTCGTTGAAATGATAGATAATTTTAAAAATAAGTGGACAGGGTTAAAAACAACTGTTTACTTTGAAAAAGAAGAAGAATTCAAAGGCATCATTTTAGAGAGCTATACCTTAACGCTTCCTAATGTACCTGTCGTTTATACATTTAACAATACAATAAATAAGTCAGGTAAAAGAATCACTAGAAACCGCTTCAACAGACATAACATCTTGAAATGTGATGATGATTATACGAAAGTTCTTTGTAACTTAGAAGGTAAATTACAAAAATGTCATTCAGTAGGTATTGAAAAATCAGTTAAGAAACTCTTAAGTTTCGAAAGCACGAGAGAACATAAGTTATATCTATATAACGCAACCAATGATTTAGAGTTTGATACTCAAAAACAATACACAGCGGTATTTTCATCAAGATTAATGAGTCTTTCAGACAATAAAAGCAAACAATTAACAGGAGATTTCTATATTTTCTCGAAAGAAGATTTAACAAAAGAATGTTTTGAAGATTTTGATCATATTAAATTTGATGTTTAACAGCTAAATATAGACAAACGGCAACTATAAAGTTGCCGTTTTGAATAGATGAATAATAAATATATTTGTTTGAATTTCATAAATTCTATTGATTTTATTTGTATACGGGTGTATAATAATCTTGAATAATCGAAAATAATCGACGGTAATCCACATAATTTTTTAACAAATATTTGCACATAAGAGATACTTTCTAAATTATAATTAATAAGGAGGATTTTTATGAAAAAGCTATTTATTATAGGTTTATTAGTCGTGACAAGCTTTTTAGTTATGAGTTGTACAAATGATACAACCAATTCAGCTTTTACGACACAGGATACTCAAACACCTACGACAGAGTTTACGTTTACACCTAATCCAGAAACGGATGAAAGAAGTGGGTATCTAGATGTTTACGTTGGCATCAACCAAGATACTTTTGAGGTTGGGATTAGCCAATATGATATATCCAAACATATATACTTGATATCTGAAAACGATGACTACTATATAAATATAAACAACGTTGATTTTTCACAAGTAGATTTATCATCACCAGGTGAATACACAATCTATTTGGATGTATATGAAAACAGTGATTCTATAGGAACCTACTCAATACCTATCTTTATTCAAGATGGTCAAGTTCCTGTTTTTGATCATGTCATTAACTATCATATTGATATCAGTGATGACATACCTGATTTATTATCTGGCGTTGTTGCTATAGATGACAATCTAGATCGTATTGACGTAGAGCATTATATTACGAATACAGAACCTGGTCTATATACCGTAAAATATACTGCGACAGATTTAGATGGTAATGTCGTACATGAATATGCAAATGTCTTAGTTGGTGATTTATATTCACCATATTTGTCGTATAGAACAAGTATACTACTATACAGCCCAACACCTGAAGAACAAGATATTATTGATGAGTACGAAGATCTACTAAAAATGATTTACACACACGATAATAGTGTATGGACAGTGATTAGGAATTATAATCATAATATACTCACTGAAAGTACGTATGAGTATATCGTTGGTAGACCTATCAGAGATGATGAATTACATATTATCTCTAGATTTAAAGATATTAAGATAAAGGATGATGTCGCAATCATAGAACGATTGTATGATAGACCTTTATCACAATCAGAACGCACAAATATAGACAATTATTTCAATGCTAGAGAAGCATGGATGACATACTATCAAATGAATTCAATTAATCGTTTTTATTCAAGTTTATTTACCCATGATTATGAGAATCAACTTGGTATTAAAGATGTTTATATGAGCATGGGCTATGATTATGAAGACATGAATCAAGCGGAACAAGCTTTAAATTTCGCTGAGGAATTATATTTCGATATTTTAGCTACTGAAGCAGCGGGGAGATATATGCCTCAAATAGCATTGACAGAAAGTGATTTGATCGAGATTACGAATCCAGACACATTAGACTTAATAGCTGACGCATCAGATGTCACACTTACACAACATGAACAAGATATGTTAATTGAAAAACAAACCTACTATCCTAAGGTTTTATATGGTTGGAAAGTAGATACAAGTTTAATTGATTATCCAACATTTAAAGAAGGATATGATTTAGTTATCAATTATTCGACGAATCTTGATCATTTAGAGTACTACACTCTACCTTATACGAATGAACAATTCTTTATTATACTAGAAAACTTTGTAAGAGGGGATGGGTATTCAACGTTGACAGTCACTGAAAAGGATTTGTTTAATACAATGATTAATTCATTTGATTTTGATAATTATTATGAATTTGATGAAACAATTACTTTAGAAGAAAAAGCCGCAATCAAAACATTGGTATTATGTTTAAAGGATAATGATGGTGCTGACTTCTTTATAAAATACGCAAAGCTGGATTTAATCGAATCATTATTAGGTAGAGCCTTAACTTCACTTGAAGGACATGTCATAGATAAGCTAAGATCAGGAGATATTAAGCTATGGGATAATTATCAATCGTCATTCTTTGAAGAGTATAATTTGAACAACCAAGACGAATATCAAGCATATCTTGAATACAATGCAATATTTGAATCTATGTATCATAACATTTCTTATGATCATACGATTAATAAGATTTCTCATGGACAAACAGCAATCGATGCGATTATGTATTTTACATTAAATAACTATATACAAAACGAAGATGATGTTGATGAGTTGTTTAAAGATTTAGAATTATCATATTCTGATTTTTATGATAAATATGATTATACTTGGAATTTAGATTATGAAGGTGAAGATTATTTAGAAACTTTATATCATATAGATTTCTTATTGTTTACTGATATAAAAGATTCATTCAATACTTACAGAGGTAATTATTATAAAGGGTTAGATTACTCAAACGCTATGTCTATTGTTAGTGAATCTTTAGATGTCCCATTTGGAATGGTCAGTCAAAATCAATTTTTTGGATATACATATCCAATACCATTTGTCAATTTAAGTCCATACACAGATGCACAAGTGAAGGCTGCTTATGATGTTATTTATTTAGAGAAAGCATTCGTAGAAATAGATTTCTACTTAGATGAATTCGTTAAAGCAGCTGATTCAAATATTATTTTATATGATGAATCGGTTCAATTAATGGTCGCTCAATATATGATAGATAACGATTATACTCTAGATGAATTGTTAAACAGTAACAACTATACAAGTGATTTTTATGTAAGTCGCTATTTATCTATGTTAAGTGAATATTACTTAAGGACATCAACTCATGGTTATTTACATAATCATTTAGATGATTCAAGTTTATATATTGACTTTGAAAATGTCCTAGCGAATAGAGGCATTGTTATAGAATCATATAACGATATATTAGTTGCTATAGGAGATCCTGATAATTCAGATATTCTTGATGATTTAACCATGTTAAAAGATGATGTTTTAGAATATAGAATCAAAAGGTATTTCTTTTATAAGATTGGATATTTTGATGTAGATCAAACTTATGATTATTCACACTTCCTTAAATTTAAAGATATTCCAAACATTGATTATATTTTAAATCATTATGAAGATGAGATACTTGTTAATTATTTCTATAACTATCACGACTTATTTACACCAGAAGAGATAGATACAGTAAAGGTTTATATTACAAAGCAATTATCCGAATATTATGTAGCTGATAAACTGAAGGTCTATATAGAACAAAGTGATTTGCTTGATATTTATATGAAAGTATTAAACTCAGATATTACAGTTTCTGATATATTTGATGGAGATATTACTTATAAAGCGCTCCCTTCAACACTTACAGATTACGAAAGATTTATATTTTATATAACAAGAGATATAGATATTGATAGTTATTTGTTGCTAAATGACTTATTAATCGCTGAGGATTATAAAACATTAGCTGATGTATTGGAAATCGAAATGTATACAGAAGCTTATGATACAGACCCATTTACAGCTTATAGTCTTCATCTAGATGCTGTTTTAACACAAGCTGATATTGATAGGGTGAATGATTATTTAAAATATATGTATTATCCAAATGAAATAGCTGATATGTTTTATCTTATGTATGGAGTTGATAATGAACCATGGTCCACAGCTGATTTGTTAATTCTAAACGATTTACTAACAAGGGTTAATAAACATCCAGATAACAATGCGTTTACTGTATACGATTTAAGTGTTTATTCTAATAGTTATATAGGGCTATTTAATGATATAGAAAATCTTACATTAACACAAGCTGAACTAGATATCATTGATCGATTTAAAATAGCAGCCATCGTTCAACCATGCTATAATGATTTTGCTGAGTATGATTATATATCATTCTTAGTTGATGATAAGACAGTCTATTATGAAAATGATTTACTTTATTATGAGTTAGTCAAAACGTTGCACCCAGATTTATATGGATATGCCAGAGAGTATGTAGGATATATGTTTGATGAGACTGAATATAATATGTTAACTCAAACACAAAAAGATATTGTAGATCTTCATAATGAATATTTTAGTTACTTAATCTTAGGAACATGGGTCGCTATAGGAAGTAATAGCTCTATTGGTAGGTTATATACTTTTGACGAAATAAATTCATTTGATGTCTTATTACCACATACATATGTATTGAATATTTTTGACTTCATATATGCTTCAAGTTTGACAGCGATTGAAGCTGAGTATTCTATTACATTTACTCAAGCTGAAAGAGACGCTATATTATTACTATTTCCATATTTAGTTTGATATTTCTTCTGTTAAGAAGTTTTACAAAGTAAACAGTCACTTTTTCTTAAGACATAGAAAGTAGAAAATAAATATGAAAAAAAATTTATTAAGTTCATAATCAGTTCATATAACTTTAATATAATACCTCCGTAAACTAACAACGGAGGTATTTTTTACATGATTATTATATTTACATTATTATTAGGAGTCTTAGCATACAACTTCTCCAAGCAAATTAGAAAACATTATAAACTATTATTAGGTTTAGTATCAATATTTAGTGTCGTAGGATATATCGTGGGTATTGAGTTAGTAACACTAGGTTTCCTAGGACTTGCATTCTTACTAGTCGTTATGTTCGCAGGTGCATTTAAAAAGGATGGGAAACTATCTAAAAGATTAAGATCAGTAAGAAAAGAGTATTCAATCTTTGGTGTGATCATTCTCATTCCCCATGCTGTTACGTATTTAATTGAATTTTTAGCAGGGACATTTACATGGGAATGGTTTGGAATCATTGCGATGATTCTTATGATTCCATTATTTATAACATCATTCACATTCATTAGAAAGAAAATGTCAAATAAAACTTGGAAGAACTTACAGAAGTTAGCATATATTGCTTATGCATTAACATTTATTCATTTGATCATTGTATCAAGTGGAGCTAACTTGATTCAATATGTATTAGTCTTTGGTTTTTATTTAATTTTAAAAGTTTGGAATTACATATTCAAAACAGAACAAGGATTAGCGAAAGGCTTGGTTACTGGATGTATCATTGTGATGATGTTCATGGTATCAAAAGACACATTGACGACACTTGATTTAACATCATCAACAAATACTGAAGGCGTTAACGTATCTGAGGTTATTCTAGAAGATGGGATATATTCAGGGTCAAGTACAGGGTTTCAAAGTTTACCCGTTGAAGTCAGTGTTACTATCTTAAATGGTGAGATTGTTGATATTGTGATTTTAGAAGATGGCGCAACATCACCCCATCGAGGTGTCGACTTTGAAGCTGCTGTTTACCAATTGGCTGAAGATATTATAGAGAATCAATCAACGAATTTAGATACAGTATCAGGCGCAACTAAATCGACAGATGGATTACTAGATGCAGTAGAAGCGGCACTTAATGATGCGCTTATAGACTAGTTGATATATGTGATATATAAAACAAAACCACTCTTTGATTAGAGTGGTTTTTGACTATTTTAATTTTCTGTATTCTCTTAATAAGACACGAGTTAGTTTCTCATCAGTAACTTCAACGAAAGTAAAATTATTATCTTTTTCAATGATTTTATAGTAGAACAAAGTTCCTTCAGCTAAATCTATCGTTGAGATTTGGTTGATTAAAATACAGTATGGTGTATCTTGATATGGAAGTAAAGCTTTTTGAGTAAATGGGATGATTTGTTTTAAATCATCATCATAAAGAAAGAGGGTTGAATGATTATTTGTATCAAAAATATTGACATAAGCTTTATTTAATAACATATCTCTTACTTCTTGTTTACTTGTATTTTTTGCTTGTTCGTGTAAGGAATGAATATGTGTTATGACAAGTCTATCAAAAGGTAATTGAAAATCGTTTAAGTATTTAAGACAAAGGTCTTCACCATAGGTAACCCCCATAATCAGATATTCCTTGGCTTGTAGTTTATCGATTTTAGTTCCTTGTCCATGAAAAGACATATACCCTAGATATCTGTAGGCTTTACCTTCTCCATATGCACTCGCTTCTAAAAAATGGTTCAATGCACGTTCATCATTTTTAAGACCGTATTTCGAATGGTATCTTAACAAACCTAATCTAAAATGTGTCATTTGTTTGACATGAGGTTTTTGCGAATTTTCAAGGGTCATTTCATAGAAATCACATGCCTTTTTATAATCTAAGTCACACCCACGTCCTAAAAAGTATAGATTTGCTAGCTCATAAGATGCATAGGTAGTATGTTGTTCAAATGAGAGATTAAAATATGTGAGTGCATTTTTGTAATCTTCTCTCATAAGGTAGATTAATCCAGCTGAATAAGATGAATATCCATCCTGATCTCTGACAGATTCAGTTTTGTATAAACTTAAAGCTTTATCTAAGTATTCAGTATAGATATCATCAGTTCCCATGGTCTCTTTACGCATCATGGCTCTTTGATAAAACGATTCACCAGAATGGTTTTTCTTGTACCAACCAAGGGCTGTGTCGTAGTCCTTTTCAGTCCCATCACCATATCGATATGCTTTTGCGACTTTCATGATTGCATTTGAATTGCCAGAATTTGCATCATCTAATAGTCTTTTGAATTCATAACTGTTCATAAAACCTCCCAGATTAGATGTTTTTCTAAATTATACCATAATTAACCGATAAAAATCAAAGCGAGCCGTATTTCATTCGTGTTATATGATATAATACGTTTAATTCAGACAAAATGGGAGGTTTATATATGTACGATTATGAAAAAGCAAAAGCATTGACAAAATCAATTAAAGAACAGCTAGGATATTCATGTGCAATGGCAAAATCAAATGAAGGTGATGATCATATGATCATCATTATAGATGATTTAAAAGAAGAGTTTCCAAATATGTTCTTTAACATATATTTTGATCAAGACGAATATTATGTAATTGCCAGTCAATTAGTCAAAGTAGATATCGATAATGACAATACTTATTATCAAGCATTACAAGAAATCAACTACCAAAATAGTGGGAATGATTATTGGAGATGGTTTATTGATGAGGATGGGTATTTAAGTGCTATATATTCCCCTCAAGAATCATTTACTCAAGATGAGGATTTTTATTGTGGGCTTATAGAAAACTTAGTGACAGAAATTTATGAATTCTTAGAATTATAACTATACATAGACAGGAGATAAATATGAAGAAAACAACGCTTTTAGTTTTTGCTTTACTATTTAGTTTTGCCTTAATTGGCTGTGACAACAATAACAGTCAAGCAACGACATCAACACAAGAAATAAATTCAACTATTTTAACAGAAGCAGTAACGACTTTAGAACCAACAACAGAAGCAACGTATACGTTAACATTGGATTATAATGATGGAAGACCAGATGAGGTTATCAGTGGTATTCATTATGGTGATGTATTCGATTTGCCAACAGCTCAAAGAGACGGGTATCACGACGGAGTTTGGGAACTTACAGGTGATTCGACAACAGTTTTTGTGAATAGTGGGTTTACCTATTTATATGAAGAGGATATTACACTTACTGCTTCATATGTCATTTTGGTTTACACCGTGACTTTTTTAGACAATGATGGGACGGTTCTTGATACTCAAAATGTAGAACATGGAGGGACTTTAACGTATCCAGAAGATCCAACGAAAATGGGATATGAATTTTCAAGATGGGACCAAGATGTTGAGACGGTAACAAGTGATTTAACAATGACAGCTATTTATGATATAGGAGTTTATTTTTATGGACCAGATGGTCTTATAGATATTGATTATGTACCATATGGAGACGCAGCAAGTGCACCGCTTCCTCCAAATATTGAAGGACATACATTTACTGGTTGGGATATTACATTTGATCAAGTTACAGAAATTTTAACTGTTAATGCAATTTATTCACTTAATACTTATGTGGTAACATTCAATGATATTAATGGAGCTGTTTTAAAAACTGAAACAGTTCATTATGGTGAAAGTGCAACACCACCTAGTGACCCTGTTAGAGATGGATATCTTTTTGATTCATGGGATAAAGATTACACGCTCATCACAGAGGATATAAACATTAATGCAGTTTATAAGATTGGTGTATTTTTCTTTAATTATGATGGAACGCTTTTAGGTGAAGATTATGTTGTATACTGCCAAAGCGCGACAGCACCAAGTGTTCCAAAAAGAGAAGGATATACATTCTTGCGTTGGGAAATAGATTTTGATTATGTGACTGAAGTCTTAACAGTTTATGCGCTTTTTACAGAAAATTCATATACAGTGACGTTCCAAGATTATGATGGAACAGTTTTAAGTACACAATCTGTATTATATGATTATAGTGCGATGTCTCCTGAAAATCCAGAAAGAACAGGATATACGTTTGACGGATGGGATATTCCATTTAATTCTATTACAGAAGATATCACAGTTACAGCGACGTATTCAATCAAGGAATGTACAATCACATTTAACGTCGATGGTGGAACATATATAACGAGTATTACAGCTGATTATGGAAGTATCATCGATTTACCTATTGCTGAAAAAGAAGATAATTATTTCTTGTATTGGGAAGAAGAAGCTGAAGTGAGCATGAGTTATACAGTTTACGGAGATGTAACGTTAACAGCTATTTATCAAGATGTCTTAGCTGATTTTACTTACAGCATTTATGAAGGTAATTTTGTTCTTATTGATGCATATAACGGAAGTGATTCAGAAGTGATTATTCCAGATAGATATCTTGGATTGGATGTCGCACAAATTAGTGCTGATGCCTTTAGAAATAATACAACCATTACGAAAGTCACATTTGGTAGTCACCTTTATGTGATTGAAACATATGCTTTTGCAGGATGTACAAATCTAGAGGAAATGAGCTTTGAAGACACTAATAGTTTATACATTATTGAAGACTACGCATTCTTGAATTGTACATCACTTATAAATTTTGATTTAAGAGAATGTAAAGTGTTAACAAGAATAGATTCATTTGCCTTTTCTAATTGTTCTGGATTAGAAGATATGTTTATCCCTGCAAGTGTTAATTTTATCGGATCTCAAGTATTCAACGGTTGCTCAAATTTAATTATATATGTTGAAGCATCAGTAGATGGTGTGGACTGGGAAAACGATTGGAATTTAAATAACAGACCTGTTTATTATGATGTTGTTGATTATGGAAATGATACGATTCTAAACTATATTGTACTGAGTAGTAATGAAGTGTCTGTTCTTGGTTTAGTTGATGGTGTCAATGATGTTCTAATCTACATTCCTGAAACGATCTTGTCTTTTCCAGTGACAATTATTTATGAAGAAGCGTTTGCGAATAGCGATATTGAAACAATTATTCTACCAGAACATTTAACACAGATAGGGGCTAGAGCTTTCTATTATTGTTTGGAGTTAACCATTGTAACATTCGATGGCGTTGACTTAGAAGTCATAGGAACAGAAGCATTTAAGGATACACCGAGTTTATGTATATTTGAAATGGGTTATCAAGGGTCATTAACAACGATAGAAGATAGTGCATTTTCTAATAGCGGTAGCTTTGATATTTATATCCCTTTATCTGTTGTAAATATGGGGCCTGCCGTATTTACCAGCTCTTATATAAATATTTTTATTGAAGCTTCAACACAGCCTGAAACGTGGAGGACTACTTGGGATTTCGGAGTTTATCATGTTTATTGGGATATTCAATATAGTTAAAAAAATATAAAATTCTTTAGTTAGGTATACAAAGTATTCTTAAATTGGTATAATAAACTTAACAATGAAACACTTAAAACAACTTATGCGAAGCAAAATTATTGCTTCGCATACTTTTTATTTGGGGGGTATTATGAAGAAAATATCATTATGTATTTTAGCTTTTTGTTTAAGCTTCTTTTTTGTAAGTTGTGCAGGAGATACGACAACTCAAGAAATAACTTTGATAGAAGATTTAACTTCTGAGACATCGACAGAAGAGGTTATTTTAACCACAACTGAAGAAACCTATCATATGACATTAGTTGTGGACGGATTACCTAACGAAGTCATATCGGGTATAACTGATGGAATGTCTGTTACGTTAGTTGAACCATCTAAAGAAGGATATACTTTTGATGGTTGGTATTTAGAAGAAACCTTAGTCACAAGTCCTTTTAATTATGACTATACAAACGATATTACATTGACTGCTAGGTTTACGATCAATACGTACTTGGTCGAATTCTTTGATTATGATGGAACATTATTAGGGTATGGAAATTACAATCACGGAAGTTCAGCCATAGCTCCGACAACACCAGTAAGAACGGGATGTGTGTTTGCGGGTTGGTCTGTGGATTTTGACAATGTGACTGAACCTTTATCAGTGACAGCTGTTTATGATATCGGTGTGTTTTTCTATAATTATGACGGGACTTTGTTATCTACAGATTATGTAGAATATGGAGAAGCAGCGACTGCACCAGTTAATCCAACAAGGACTGGATATACATTCAGTAGTTGGGATGTTGCTTTTGATAATGTTACAGACGTATTAGAAGTCACTGCCGAGTATACGATTAATCAATACACTGTCACTTTCAATGATTATGATGGATCGGTTCTTAAAACCGAAAGTGTTGATTATTTAACAGATGCAACAGCTCCATCCAATCCAGAAAGAACTGGATATACATTTATTGGATGGTCTGTATCCTTTGATGCAGTTACAGCTGATTTAACAGTCACTGCAGAGTATGAAATAAATCAGTACACAGTCACTTTCTATAATTGGGATGGTACTGTATATACATCAGATATTTATGATTATGGAGATCAAGCAGTTTTACCAAGCGATCCATCTAGAACGGGTCATACATTTACTGGATGGGATACAGATGCTTCATTTATTACACAAGATTTAATGGTGAATCCTGTGTTTACAGTTAATCAATATACGATTACATTCAATGTTGAAGGTGGAACACCTATGACGAGTATTACAGCTAATTATGGAAGTGTTGTTACTTTACCGGATGCTGAAAAAGCTGATCACTATTTCTTATATTGGGAAGCAGAAGATCAAGTAGATACAGAATTTACAATATTAGGAGATGTGACATTAACTGCAATCTATAAAGATGTATTATCTGATTTTACTTACACGACAAGTGGGCTTAGTTTAACGATTACAGGATACACAGGTAGTGAGACAGACATCATCATACCTGATTCATATGATGTCTATGATATTGATTATATTAGTGGTAATGCTTTTCTTAATCATACAACCATAGAAAAAGTTACTATTGGAGTTAATGTTTATCAAATAGGTGCTAACGCTTTTAATGGATGCAGTAATCTAGAAGAAGTTATTTTAAAAGATAATAATAGTTTACATATCATTGATGAGTCAGCTTTTAATAATTGTACATCTCTAAGAAAAATCAATATTGAAGCATGCGTCGATTTAATGTTTATAGGCCCTTATAGTTTTCTGAATTGTAATTCTTTAAAGTATATTTATTTATCTGACACAGTAGAAACAATTGGGTCATACGCATTTGATAACTGTTCTAGTTTATTCATATATGCACGTGATGCTTCAGAACAATTAAATTGGACAATGTTTTGGAATTATGATAACAGACCAGTCAGTTATACAACTGAAGGAATTTATGAATTCGAGGATTTCAGATATGTTTTATTCTTAAATAATGATTTATCAATCATGGGATTCGTTGATGATGTCACTGTGACGACGCTTGTTATTCCTGAAATGATTGGGACAATACCAGTTTTAGGAATACAACCATTTGCATTTTATCAAAATACTGATTTGACACATGTAACAATAGGGTCCAACGTGTTGCACATTGGATATTATGCATTTAGTGATTGTGTTAATATCACTGAAGTCTTGCTTTCTAGTGATAGTGATTTAGAGTACATTAGTTCGTATGCATTTAATCATATGACCAGCTTAGAAAAGATTAATTTAGAGGATTGTCATAGTCTAGATACAATTGGAGTCTATGCGTTCCAAAATTGTACATCATTGTTAGAATTGCACTTAAATACATCAGTAACAACTATAGAAACAAGTATTACTCTTGGGGCAACAAAAGTCAGTGTGTTTGTCTATGCAGCATCTGTACCAGCCACATGGAATAGTAATTGGAATTCGGGATACAGCGCTGTTGTTTACGATTTTGATTATAAATTAACAGAAAATAATTTATTGTTCGCTGTAAGAAATGATGGAAAGGTTGTTCTTTATGGCGTTGATCCTGATGCAAGTGTAAGTATCCTAGTTATACCGAATGCAGTGACAGGTGTAGGATTTGTTGAATACATTGCGGATTGTGCATTTGCACAAGACCCTACAATCATTTCAGTTTTAATGGGTCCATTTGTTAAGGAAATAGGTGAATACGCATTCTTTGACATTGATAATTTATCATCTATGACAATGCCAAATGGTTCACTTCTAGAAACAATACACTATAGAGCATTTTATCAGTGTCGAGATCTAACGAGTGTTAATTTAGAAGAATGCACATCATTAACAACAATAGAAACTGGGGCATTCTCTACAACTGGATTAACATCAATTAAGGTACCAATATCAGTAACAACAATAGAAAACTATGCATTTTCTGGATCTTTAAATATAACAATTTATTGTGAAATAGATGTAAAACCTTCAGGTTGGGAAACAAGTTGGAACTTTAATGGGTATCCTGTTGTTTGGGATTATCTAAACGTTTAAATAAATGAGCGTATAGCGCTAGGTTTTCTAGCGCTATATGTGTTTGTATATAAATGAAGGGGGATTTTATGAAGAGAGGAAAAATATTATTATACGTTATATTATTATGCTTTATGTTTATAGGGTGTGATAGTAATGCTACAACTGTTAATGTAACAACTAACCCACAAACAACGACTACAGAAGAAGTTACGACAACGACAACAACGACGACTATAACGGAAAGAAGATATACTTTAAATATCATTAGACCAGAAGCATCAACCATAACAATTACAGATATTGGTTATGGTGATCGAATTAGGATTGATGATTTAGGGTTACCTGGATTTACATTTACTGGGTTTAGTTACAATGGATTAATGTTGAATAATCCATTTGATTACAACTATTTTGAAGATATTACAATCATTGCACTGTATGAACAAAATGTTCATACAGTTGAATTTAGAGATTATGACGATACTGTATTAGATACTGTTACAGTCGCTACTGGAAGTCATATCTTAAATCCACTCATTCCAGAAAGAGAAGGCTATACATTTATCGGTTGGAATATGGATTTAACGAATATAAGAAGTGATTTGATTGTGACAGCCATCTATGAAATCAATGTATATGATGTTGTCTTTAAGGATGAAGATGGAACTGTTTTGTTGTTTAGTCCAACTGAATACTTAGATTCACCAGCAGAGCCAGAACAACTTCCTATAAAGCCTGGGTTTGCTTGGGGAGGATGGGATGTTGATTATTCTAGTATCACAAGTGATCTTATCATCACAGCGACATATATTCCAATTGAATATACGATTAGTTTTAATACAGACGGTGGAAGTTCATTAGGTTCTGTAATGGCGTATTATGGAGATGTTATTGATTTAAGTAGTAAGAAATTTACACCAACAAAAGAAGACTTTAGATTCTTAGGATGGCTCTATGATGAAACGCTTATAACATCAACACTCACAGTGACTGAAGACATTGTGTTATACGCGATGTGGGAAGATGCTTTAGAAGGATTTACATATGAAATCATTACCAACGAAATTATTATAACCGGGTATCAAGGAGATCATCTAGAAATCTATATTCCTGATACTTATGACGGACTCAATATAACTCAAATTGGACTTAATGCATTTAACAATCATCATACGATTAAGAAAATTACCATCGGAATGAATGTGACTTTTATAGGGTTTTATGCATTTAGAAATTGTATTAGTTTAGAAGAAGTAGTCTTAAAAGAAGGATCATTACTAAATAATGTAGGGTACCGTTGTTTTGAAGATTGTTTATCTCTAAAAAGAATTAATTTAGAAGTGATTACTGGTGATTTAGTGATTGATAGTTATGCGTTTAATAATAACTCACAATTAAAGTATATCTATATTCCAGAACATACATCGGTCATTTTAGATAATGCATTTATGGGATGTGATAAATTAACAATTTTCTTACATCCTAACGTGGATGATACGCTTTGGGGACCTAATTGGAATCCAGATAACTTAATCATTGAAGCAAGGGCTATTGGTTTTGGTGTGTATAATGATTTAGTTTATGAAATTGATCAGTCATTTGGGGTTGTGATCTTAGGATTGATTTATGATTCTGATATAACGGACTTAGTCATTCCAAGTGAAATTGAATCAACACCTGTTACATATATTTATATCGATGCCTTTAATTCGACAGATATTGAAAGTGTTTATATACCAAATACGGTGGTGTCGATTTTAGATGGTGCATTCCAAAATTGTTTTAATTTAGAACGTGTCATATTTGAAAGCGGATCTTCAATGAGTGAGATTGATGCGGATGCATTTCATAGTTGTATACACTTAACACAAATCAATTTAGAAGATTGTTTAAATCTTACAGTGATTGATGTAAGAGCATTTTATTCATGTGATTTGAGTCAAGTGATTATTCCTATGCAAGTCAGTTCTATAGGAGAATATGCATTTTATAATAACGTCAATCTTGTGATCTATAGTTGTGCTGAAGAACAACCTTTAAGTTGGTCGACAGATTGGAATTTCAATGGATATATGGTGTATTGGAATTATCATATGAATTAATTGGATAAGGAGTGAATTTTATGAGAAAGATTTATGGTGTTTTATTCGTTGTTTTTGCATTTTTAGGTTTTGTTGGGTGTGATAATTCTAATCGAACCACAATGTCTTTGATTACAGAAGCAATCACGACAACGACAGAGGAAATCATGACAACGACAGACAATATAACGACGACTGTAACAACTTCAGAAACGATACCTACCACAACCGAAATCATCACTGAACCACAAACAACGATAGAAACATTTACAGTCAGTTTCTATGATTATGATGGATCATTTATTTATGCGGTTGAAGTAGAAGCTGGAACGTCAATTTTAGAGACGATTATTCCGACCAGACCAGACTATACGTTTATTGGGTGGAATATCTCTCTTACAAATATACAATATGACTTATCAGCGACTGCGAGATATGAACTCAATAAGTATACCGTTACTTTTTTAGATTGGGATGGAACTGTCTTAAGTTCTGAGTTAGTTGAACATGGAAGTGATGCAGTCGCCCCAACAACCCCTCATAGAAACGGGTATTCTTTTATAGCTTGGGATGTTGATTTTACACAAATCACGAATGATTTAACTGTAACAGCTGTTTATCAGATCATTGATTATTGGGTATCTTTTGATTTGGATGGAGGAACAGGTGTGGATAGCTTTGTTGCTCATTATGGTGATGTGATTGATTTGAGTGATTATATTCCGACTAAAACAGACAATTATTTTGTTGTTTGGATGAAAGATCTTATGCCAGTAGATTATCAATATACTGTGATAGGAGATGTAACATTTACAGCGATATGGGAAGATGTCTTAGCGTATTTTATTTATGAAGAATTATCAGGTGATATTTATATTAATGATTATACCGGTAGTAGAGCGGAAGTTGTGATACCTGATACATATGATGGTAAAGACATTGTTAGAATCTTAGGACATGTATTTGCCAATAACACATCTTTAGAGAGAGTGTATTTAGGGTCTAATATAGAGATCATTGATGGGCAAGCATTTAGTTTTTGTGTTAATTTAGAAGAAGTAATTATTCCAGAAAACAATGCTCTAACAACAATCGGAGTCTACGCATTTGAAGAGTGTACATCGCTTGAGTTAATCAATCTAGAAGATTGTGATTACTTACAATCTATCGGTTTTTTTGCTTTTTATAATTGTGACGAATTAAAACATATTTTTATTCCGAATACAGTTATGATTATGGATGGATATATATTTGATGGTTGTGAAAATATAACCGTCTTATTAGAGGAAAACTATGTTGATGCGATGTGGGATCTCTATTGGGATGAAGGGATCACAACACTCATTTATGATACGGTTAGTTTCGGAAGAACAGGTAAACTTGTATATTATCAGGATGCGACGCATAACATTATCATTTTAAGTTTAGATGTTGGTCATAAAGACGTTGATCTTGTTATACCAAGTACGATTGAGGATTTACCAGTCACAGAGATTTTCAGTTATGCTTTTTACAGTTCTAATCTAGAAAGTGTAAGGATTCCTGCATCTGTGATTGAGATAGGGACCTATGCATTTTCTGAAAGTACCTCATTAAACACGGTCTTATTTGAGACCGGGTGTTTACTAGAAATAATCAGATATAACGCATTTGAAAATACAGGATTAACGTTGATTAATCTAGAAGTTTGTACACGATTAGATCAAATCGAATCTTATGTGTTTAGTGGGTGTCCATTAACGCGTATCGTGATACCTAGTTCTGTTACACTCGTGGATGACTTTGCTTTTATTAATAACACAAAGCTAACGATATATTGTATAGCACCATCACAACCCGGTGGTTGGAGTACATTATGGAAAGATGTGACTACCCCTGTGGTATGGGGATATGTTGAGCCTATTTGATTGAATGATTAAAAGATAACACCACGTATCTGTTTTGTACGTGGTGTTAACTGTGTTTTTTGATAGATTTAAAAGATTATAGTATAATGATTTATATATAAGATTCTGGGGTTCGCAAACAGTGTAAATAAATCTTACTAAATGTAACTA
>NPIG01000274.1_pt1 | contig 45129 bp, 27 predicted proteins | sample 8637441 | NCBI WGS metagenome assembly NPIG01 (sample SAMN07420675, study PRJNA396082) | bioreactor metagenome | isolation source: sample BR6 brine-fed electro-methanogenic bioreactor BR | place: Japan: Kochi | collected 2016-06-14
GAGAAAGGCTGGCGCCAAATCGAGACGCCGCCTATGACCATGCTGACCTTCGAACACCGCGATATCGCGGATTTCAGGGCCGAAACCTTCCGGTTTACGGCCCAGGAGCGCCGGAGCGGCCCCATCGAAGCAACAGAAAACCGCCGGAGAGTACCCGCATGACACGCAAGGAACCCCCGCCGAAGAACACAAACCACGAAGACAGTGTCGACACAGTGATTTCCGTCTTCGTATACGGCACGCTGAAACGGGGCTTCGCGAACCACGACCGCTTCTGCCGCAACGCCATCGACATCCAGCCCGCCACCGTCTGGGGCCGTCTCTACGACCTCGGCGCCTATCCGGCCCTCGAAGTGCCTGACGAATCCATCCTCGCCCACGGCACCACCGACCCGCTCGCCGATGCTGCCATTCAGGCCCGCCACGCCGCCCAAATGCCCGCCTGTGCCTCCAACACCCCGCCTGCCGGTGACTGGGACCCCATTCACGGCGAGCTCATGACCTTCCCCGATCCCGCCCGGAACCTCCCGCCCTTGGACTATCTCGAAGGCTTCCGCCCCGGCAGAAGCAGCATGTACCAACGTGTTCTCGTCCCTACCCGTGGCGACTTTCCCACAATCCCGGCCTGGGTCTATGTCATGAGCAGCCCCGTCTGCGGAGAGCCGGTCGGCTGCGGAGCATGGTTTTCGCATTGACCTGCCCAAAACGGCAAAGATCCGGTGTAACCGTTTGACTTCTGTCGTAGTATTTACATATTCTGACTTGGCCTTGATGCGGGGGATTGCGCCACATTGAGGCGGTTCGCGCCCTGCATGGCCGGAACGCCGTTCCCGGAAACCTCCGGACCCAAGGAGAGAATGATGGACGAGATGGAAGACCGCTGGCTGTCCGTGGACGATATCTGCAAGTACCTCGGCGTCAGCAAGGACACGGTCTACAAATGGATCGACCGGGGCGGCATGCCCGCGCACCGCGTGGGCCGTTTGTGGAAGTTCAAGAAAGAGGAAGTTGACGACTGGGTCAGAGGCGGCGGCGCTGGAAGTCGAAAAAAGTGAAAGCACATTACGCAAACCACGAAGAACGGCGGGACAAGACCACTCGCGACTACGAGAGAGACCATGGCAGCGATTGAAACACAGATAGTGAATCCTGAAGCCGGCATGCTCGCTATCGTCAGGAAGCGCAGGGGAATAATCACCGAAGTGCGCGAATTCGATGGCGCTAACGGGCGCTATCATCTAGTCCGGCTGGACTACAAGGACGACGCGCGGCCGGTCAGCGAGGAGCTGCTCTGGGAACTGGAGCCAGCAAAGCGCCTTCTCGAACCCAGCGCGTTGCCACAAACTTCATCTCCACCCATGCCCATTCAGGACTTCGACGCCCTTGTCCGGGCAGCCCGCTGGACTGCCGTTACACCCTATCTCGACCCTGATGAGGAGGGACCGCTGGACCGCCTGCCTGTCAGTTCGCCGTTCCACGGCTCCATCGAAGTCGAGAACTATCAGCTCGTGCCGCTTCTCAAAGCTCTTCGTATGCCCCGCGTGAACCTCTTCATCGCCGACGATGTGGGCCTGGGCAAGACCATCGAAGCAGGCCTTGTTCTGAGTGAACTGCTCATCCGGCGGCGTATCAACCGCGTCCTGATTTTGACACCGGCTTCTCTTCGTATCCAATGGCGGGACGAACTATGGTCGAAGTTCGCGCTTCCTTTCGATGTCATCGACCGCGACCATTCCATCAAGCTCAAACGGACCCTCGGTGTGGACGCGAACCCCTGGCGCTGTTCATCCCGGGCCATCGCTTCCTATCATTATCTACGGCAGCCGGACGTCCTGGAGCAGTTCTTGAGTGCGTGCCGAACGCCAGAAGGCACGCCTCATTTGCCCTGGGACCTGCTCATTGTCGATGAAGTCCACAACCTCATGCCCTCTCCTTTCGGAGAAGATAGTCAGCTTTGCCGGATGCTGCGCCTTGTGGCCCCACAGTTCGAACACAGGCTTTTCCTGACCGCCACCCCGCACAACGGCCATACCCGCGCCTTTTCCGGACTGCTCGAACTCCTTGACCCCGTTCGGTTCAGCCGCACAGACGAGTTGAAACCCGCTGAGCGGGAACGCATCAGGCAGGTGGTCATTCGCCGGCTGAAGCGGGAAGTGAACGCCCGAACGAATCCACCCCGCTTCAGCACACGCATGCCCCCGGAAGCGCTGCTCGTTCAGTGTTCGCCCGAAGAACAGAATCTCGTCGATGCATTCGAGAAATTCCGAAGTAAAGTGCGAGAGCTTATCTTCGCAAGCAGCAGAAGACGTCGTCTGGCTGGCAGCTTCGCGATTGAGATTCTCGGCAAGCGGATGTTGAGCGGTCCTGTCACGTTTCTTGAGTCCTGGCGCCGCTGCAAGATGGGCCTGGAGCTTGAGGAAGCCGCCAACGACGATGACCTGCAGGCGGCAGGCAGGGCAACCGAAGAGGATACAGACGACGACCGCGAAGCCGAACAGCGTGGCGCAACGGCCGCAAGTGTCATCGGTGCCTGGATGCAGCCCATGGCAACGGAACTGGAGACCGAGATCGCTGCGATTGATGCCGCTGCCAGTCGCCTGGGAATCTCGTTGGACCGGGAGGTCATCACCCAGAATCCCAAGGTTGACGCCCGGTTCGAATCCCTGCAGACGCTGATTGAGCAGCGTCTGCGCAAGGACGGTTCCTGGCGGGAAGACGAACGACTTGTCCTTTTCACTGAATACAAGACGACCCTCGATTATCTCTTAAGGCGCCTGCGTGAAACCTTCCCGGAAGACGAAGACCGATTCCTCTGCCTTTATGGCGGTATGGACGACGTGGACCGCGAGGCCATCAAGGACGCATTCAATGAAGAGTGCAACAAGGTTCGCGTCCTGATTGCCACGGACGCGGCGTCGGAAGGACTTAACCTGCAAAGCACGGCGCGCTATCTCCTGCACTTCGATTGCCCCTGGAATCCGGCGCGCCTGGAGCAGCGCAATGGCCGCCTTGACCGGCACGGCCAGGCCCGGGATGTGTACATCTTCCACTTTGCCAGCGAGCAGGATGCGGACCTCAAGTTCCTCGCGTACCTCATTCACAAAGTGAACCAGATCCGCGAAGATCTTGGGGCAACGGGTGAGCTTTTCGACGAGGCTACACACAAATGCCTCGTGCGTGGTGAAGACCCAGCGAGCATTCAGCAGACGCTGGACGTCCAGATTCAGGAGGCCACGGCGCGGGTACAGGTCGAGGCGGACAATACGGTTACCAGCGACGACGGGGAAAGCGCGCTTGAAGAACGCCTTCGCGCCCTCGCGGATGAACTGGACCTGGATGCGGTGGCAGGCCACGCCACGCTCGAAGCCGCCATGGCCGCGGACAATGGACGTCCGCAACTGTCACCGCCGGACGAACTGGACCGCTTCACACTGGTCAATCCAAACCTGCCGGGCTGGAAAGACACTATTGATGAGACCATCCGCAAACGCGGCAACCAGGGCGTTCTCGGCCCCGTCCCCAAGCTGACTTTCAGTCCCAAACCGTTCATGGTGCCCTTTGGTGAGCGTACCGTTTTCAGGCCGCGCCCGGACACCGTGATGCTTCATCTTGCCCATCCCCTGATGCAACGGGCGACCGGGCGTCTCACGCGCCACCGGTTCCCAGGTCCCAATGCGGTTTCCCGTTGGAGTGTCCGCCACGGCGACATCCCCGCGGGATGCGAGGCGCTCATTCTCCTTCACCTCGAAGAACTCGCCGTGAACCAGCTCCGCGAAACCTTCCACCACTGGATTGGCACGTCTCTCCTGCCCGTCAAGAACGGCGAGGTGAGCGTGCCGCTCGAACACACGCCTGCCATGAAACTGCGCGTGGGCCAGCCGTGTCATGAGGCCGGACTGCTGATGAAAGCGCAAGACCTGCTCAGCGACCTTGAACCCGATCTGCAGGAGTTCGTGAAACAGCGACGGCAGACGCTGACGAAGCAGCTTGTCGGCCAGTTGGAAGAGGACCGCGAAAAGGCCATCGAAGAAGAGGAGCGCCGCTTCCAGAGCCGCCAGGGCGAGGTCTCTTCCCTCATTGCCGAGAACACGATGGCGAAGCTGGAACGGCAGATCGCGAATTTCAAACAGATGAAGGAAGACCAGCTTTTCGAAGACAAGGCCTTCTTTGAAGACCTCGACCGCACGATCGAGCGGAAAGAGGAAGAACTGCAGCGCCGAAGACAGCACTACGAGGAGGTGCGGGAACAACTGGCGCGAGAGCGTGAACGGGTCATCCACCGTGTGCTTCCCCGCCGCTACGCGCTCCAGGGCGACGCCCACGTCTTCCCCGTTGCCATTGAGGTCCGCATACCGCTGGAGAAGGGAGGCGCCCGATGAAGACCGACCACCTCCAGTGGTGGAGCAACCTGCGCCACGGCGGCCTGCTCCTCGACCTCCAGCGGCTCAGCGACCTTATCCCTGAAATGCCGCCTTCGCTCCCCGAGTGGAAGCAGGACCGGCTGCGCCGCGAGGTCATCGCCTTTCAAGACGACCCCGGCGAGAAGCGAAGCCGCTTCGTGACCTACGTTCTGGAAGACGTCTGTGGTTTCGACAATGACCAGGGCCAGTGGCACCGGGGTAATCACATCGACACCTCGTGGTCGCGCCGCGGCCTCACCGGCGAGAGTCTTCGGCCCAACCACCTCTGGCTGGGCGAGCGCCACGCCGCGCTTCCGGTCTTCATCGACAGCGAAAGACGCGTCGGTATCGGCCGGGGCAAACGCGTCACCTCCCGTGCGTTACAGTGGCTTCGGCAAGGCGATGAGCAACTTGCCCTTATCACCAATGGCTACCAGTGGCGCATTGTGTTCGCCGGTCTCGATTACGATGCCTGGTCCGAGTGGGAACTCGACCAGTGGCTTGCGGAAGGCCGCCTCTCCGATGAATTCGCCGGCCTCCGGTCCATGCTGGCCCCCGGGTTGTGGACACCGCCCGCCGACGGGGAAGTCTGCCCGCTGCTCGACGGCGTCAACGACAGCCGGAAAGGCCAGGCCGACCTCTCCAAAGTACTCGGCGAACGCGTGCGCCAGGCAGCGGAACTCCTCATCGACGGCCACACGCCCGCGCTGAACCCGCGCCACGCGGAACTCGACGCGCAGGACATCTACCGCGCCGCCGTCCGCGTTATCATGCGCATGGTGGTCATCCTCTTCGCGGAAAGCCGCGAGGGACTTCTGCCGCGCGACAACCGCATCTTCCACGGCAGCTACAGCCTCCAGGGCCTGCGCGAACTCCTCGACCGCACCGGCCCGTCCCGGCTGGTCGGCACCTACAGCGCCTGGCCGCGTATCCTGGCCCTTTTCCGCCTTGTATTTGAAGGCTCCAGCCACGAAGCCATGCCCGTGCCGGAATACGGTGGTGAGCTTTTCGCTCCGGGCAGTACAGACGACTCGGACGGTATGAAGCGGGCGCTGCACCTGTTCGAGACGGCCTGCTTCGAGCAGGACCTGATGAACGACGCGCTGGTCCGTCAGATGCTGGAGATGCTCACCCGCACCCGCATCTCCATCCGGCAGGGCCGAGCAAGCACCTGGATGATGGCGCCGGTCGATTTCTCCAGCCTCGATAGCGAATACATCGGTATCCTCTACGAAGGCCTGCTCGATTTCGAACTGCGGTGCGCCGTCGATGGCCAGCCCATCGTATTCCTCGCCGTTGGCAATCAGCCCGCGCTCCCGCTCACCACGCTTGAAGCCATGGATGACCGGGCGGTCAAGGACCTCTTCGAGAAGCTCAAGGACACTTCATCCAAGGGCGATGACGACGCCGGCGAAGACGGTGAAGAGGAAGAAGAAGGCGAGATGGAGGATGACGAGGCCGAAGACGCTTCGGGCGAAGAGGAAGAGGCGGCGCCGGAAGACGAAGCCGAAGAAAATGCGGACGATCCACGCTACACCCTTCGTGCCCGGGCCGAGCAATGGGCGCAGCACGCCGTCGAAGTCGCCAAACTGGTGAACAAGCCTCGCGGCAAACTGACCCCCGAAAAGAAGATGGCCTGGGAACGCGATGTTGCGTCCAAGGCCAGGCAACTCGTTACCAAGGTCGTCTTGCCCGGCGAGTGGTATCTCGTGCGCTGGGGCGGCACACGAAAGGGCTCCGGCACCTTCTACACGCGCCCGCAACTGGCCGTCCCCACGGTTCACCGCACACTACGTCCGCTGGCCTATAACCCGCCTGCCGGCACGAATGGCGAGCCCGACCGTGATGCGCCTGCGGAAAAGTGGACCCCCAGGAAGCCTGAACAGATACTGGCATTGAAAGTCTGCGATCCCGCCTGCGGCTCCGGTTCCTTCCCGCTCGCGGCGTTGCGGTACCTCACCAACGCGCTCTTCGAGTCCCTTGTCGTGCATGGCCGTATCAAAGATCAGGGGGGCCAGGCCGTTCTCGAACTCATCTATGACGAGGAGGGCCGGGAACTCCTCGCCGGAGAGAAGCTGCCATGCCGGCCGGACGACGAAGAGTTCGAAGTGCGGACCAAGGCCGTGCTCCGGCGATACGTCGTCGAGCGCTGTATCTACGGTGTCGACCTCGACCCGCTTGCCGTCGAGTTGTGCCGGTTGAGCCTCTGGATCGAGACGCTGGACCGGAATCTGCCGCTCACCTTTCTCAACCACAAGATCAAGTGCGGCAACTCGCTCGTTGGCGCGTGGTTCGACCAGTTTCTTCATTACCCCGCCATGGCGTGGGAACGCGAAGGCGGCGACAAGAACCACGGCAACGGCGTGCATTTCGCGAAGGATGCCTGGACCAGGGCCATAAGGGCTCGAATGAACGAGGTGAAGGCCGAACTGAAGGCCTACATCGACGGCGGCACGCTCTTCTATCCCGTTGACCTCAGCACCGTCCGCACCGAGCACGATGTGGCCGCACAAGCCCTGCGCGAGATTCACAGCTTCGGCGTTGCTCAGGTGCAGGAGCGCGCGGAGCACTACGAGGCCCTGGTCAACGATCCCGACTTTATCCGGCTGCGCGAAGCTTTCGACTTCTGGTGTGCCCTGTGGTTCTGGCCGCCGGAAGAAATCGAAACCGTGCCTATGCCGCTGGTCTTTGCGGCGGGTGAGATCAGCGACGAGGCGCGTGCCATTGCACAACGCGTGGCCGCGGAACGCCGCTTCTTTCATTGGGAACTCGAGTTCCCCGATGTCTTCCACGCGGCGGGCCAGGGCTTCGACGCCATTCTCGGCAATCCGCCCTGGGACATCGCCAAACCCATAAGCAAGGAGTTCTTTTCGGCCATTGACCCGCTCTACCGCAGCTACGGAAAACAGGAGGCGCTGGGGAAGCAGAAGGAATTCTTCCGGGCGGAAGAATCCATCGAGGCGCGATGGCTCGACTACAACGCCTTCTTCCGCGCCATGTCGAACTGGATGAAGTACGCAGGGCGACCCTTTGGCGACAGGGTAACCCGAGACAGCAACGACCGGGAAAAGCACGACCTCAACCTGGGTGACCGGGGCCGCAGCAGTTTCGAGACCTCTGCCCGGCGCCACGCGCGCTGGAAACAGAAGCGGGAAGAGACCACGGGGTACGCCGATGACGAACATGCCTACCGGCGGCAAGGCTCGGGCGATATCAACCTGTACAAAATGTTTCTCGAGCAGGCCCATGCCTTGCTGCGCCATGGCGGGAGGCTTGGATTGATCGTGCCCTCGGGGCTCTATAGCGACCACGGCACCCGGGGCCTGCGCCGCCTGTTTCTGGACCGATGCCAATGGGAATGGATTTTCGGGTTTGAGAACCGCGAAGGCATCTTTGATATACACCGCTCCTTCAAATTCAACCCCGTCATCGTCGTGAAGGGTGGCGAGACCAAGGCCATCCGGACCGCTTTCATGCGCCGTGACCTGGCCGATTGGGAACGGGGTGAAGAATTAGCGACACCCTATCCCCGTGCCCGCGTCGTGCAGTTCAGCCCGAAGAGCCTTGCCATTCTCGAAATCCAGTCCGAGTNNGCGCGATCTCGAAGTCCTGACGAAAATCTACAGCAACAGCGTGCTCCTCGGCGACCAGAGCGAAAACGGCTGGGGCATCAAATACGCCACCGAATTCCATATGACCAACGATTCCAAGCTCTTCCCGCCCCGGCCAAAGTGGGAGGAGTGGGGCTACCGGCCCGATGAGTACAGCCGCTGGATCAAGGGGCCATGGAAGCCGGTGGCCGAGCTGTGGGAACAGCTCGGGGTGGATCGTGCTTTGTGGATGGTGGATGGTGAAGAACCGTATTCTCCGGCCACCGGCCACGGGTCACAGTCCACCACTTCCAACCACCAATCACCAACCACCAACCACCAATTACGCTGCGCTCAGCCTCCCTACGCCCGCCTCCCCATCCCCCGCGCCGACATCCCCGAAGGCATCATCCTCAGCCGCGAAGCCACCCACTACCTCCACGAAGACGACATCCCCGAAGTCACCTTCACCGACGCCAGCGGCCGGCCGCTCAAGATCAAGATCGAGAACGACGAGGGGAAGAAGGAAGAAGTCGAGGTCCGCGGCCCGGCGGTGGCGCTGCCGTTCACACAGGGAGTTATGCTCTCCAAATACGACTACAGCCAAAAAGGTTGGCTGAGCGGAACTGGGCTACAGGCGAGATGGGCACCCATTGAGTGGCACAACAAGGTCATCGATCCCCAGTTTCTCATGGCTGCCGCTGTCGCACCTTCGCGCGCACCAAAGAGTGTTCATCGTCGGGTTGCTCGAAACACGGATTCTCGGATGATGATTTCGGCGGTGACACCAGGATTGCCGTCTGGAGACAAGGCACCGGTCTTGCGCATTTCTGAGGTAAGGGGCACGCTCGCATTAACCTCAGCATTAAACTCCTATGCCTTCGACATGGTACTCCGAAACCGCTGTGGCGCGACCAATATTGACTTGGCAAGCCTAAACGTCATGCCGTTGCCAAAGGTGAGCGCGGCTATGAAGACAAGTGTCTTAGCCACAGTGCTTGAAGGCAACCTCGCGAACAATGTGTTCAGTCCTGAATGGGTCCACTTTGAGAAAGAATATGCGGATTGGACCATACGCCAGCGCTGGCGTCTTACTGAAGCGGAGCGATATCGAATCCAAGGTATTGCGGATGCTCTTGTTGCGGCGCTCTATGGACTGGCTTGGGAAGACCTCAGCGCAATACTTGATGGTTGTGACTGGCCTCTTGATACGGTGCGTGGCCGGGCTTCCGCGCAGCTAAATCCCAAAGGCTTCTGGCGCGTGGACAAGGACAAGCACCCGGAGCACCGGCACACGGTGCTGACGCTGGTGGCGTTCCATGACCTGCAGGAGAAAATAGCGGCGTGCGGCGGTGATGTGGAGAAGGGTATCGAGGCCTTCTGCGCGCAGAACGATGGTGAGGGCTGGATGCTGCCGGAGACCCTGCGCTTGGCCGACTACGGCCTGGGCCACGACGACCGCGCGAAGGAACACCAGCCCGTCCGAGAATGTTTCGGCCCACGCTTCTACGACTGGCAACTGGCCCAGTCCCCCGAAGAATCCTGGCGCGAATGCCATCTGCACGCCCGCAACCTCCTCGGCAAGGAAGGCTACCAGGCCCTCCTCGACGAACTCGAAGGCAAACCACCCCTCGCCGCTCCCGGCAACACACCAAAGACTCCACGCAAGACCCAGAAACCCGAATCCCGCGACGCCCGTGGCCAGCTCATGCTCGACGGCTCCGGCTTCAATGAAGATATCCCGCTGCTGGCGGATACCGAGGAAGAAGAGGACTGACTTATGCCAACTGACGTCAAATCAAAGAGGAGCCTCTTGAAGCTTTTCCGGGAATCTTCAGAAGAGGTCAAAAGACACTTCGAGTTCATCCCGAGCCTTGTTGAGAATTACCCCATGGAAGTGACGCTTGGCTACGTTTTCCATCGTCTGGAGCTCGGCCAGAGAATGGCATTGTATTGCGGCCTCATCAATATACACCGCACCGATCCCACTTCAGCAAGAAACGCTATTGACAGGCAGCACATGACGCGTCAGAAATTCATCGAGCTTTATGAGGTCGTATTCGATGTTACGTTACCCTCGGTCGCCCAAGCAGATCTGAAGACCGCTGAAGCTACGCGCGACACCATTATGCATGGGGGAACTGCCTCGGATGACCGATTGCGGAATGCCATTGGGCGGGTACTGGAATACGCCGAGGCTGTAAACGCGCAGCTACAAAGCAAATGGAAAATGAAGCCATTCCGCGGCGATTGGCGCGGGTTTTCGTGGAGAAAGGAAAAGCTTGATCCACGCACCACCAGGTACATGCTGAAAGGGATGGGATTTGCTGTCAGGTGATACAAGCTATGGGAGTCAACAGCCATGAAGGTTCGCCAGGTCCAGATTAGCCGCTTTCGTGGGATAAAGAGCCTCACTTGGGACCTCGGGGGAGACTTTGTCTGCCTGATAGGACCAGGCGACTCCACCAAAACGACCATTCTGGACGCCATCGAACTAGCGCTGTCTCCCCGCTGGAATCTCACTTTCTATGACACGGATTTCCATGACGCCTCTACCCAGGAACCAATATCAATAATCGTAACCATCGGAGAGATCCCGGAGGAATTCAAGAGCGACGCCAAATACGGATACGCAGTAAGGGGATGGACGAAGACGGGGGAGCTTCACGACGAGCCAGAAGATGATGATGAACTCGTGCTGTCGATTCGACTTCTGGTTGATTCTTCCCTGGAGCCCTCCTGGGCGGTCATCAATGAACGAAATCCGGAGGGACTTAGAATCGGCGCCAAAGACCGTGAACGGCTCGGTTGCTTGAGGCTGGGGGACTATGTTGATAGGCACTTTTCCTGGGCTCGCGGCTCGGTGTTGTCCAGGCTTACGTCGGGGGAAGATAGTCTACCGAACGTCTTGGCCGAGGCGGGGCGAACGGCGCGCATGGCTGTGGGCAAGTTGGAGCCCGAACACATACAGAATCTTCATGCCGCGGCAGAGAAGGCAGGAGAGGTTGGGGCCGAACTTGGCGTGCCATCCCACGAGGGTTTCCGTGCTCAACTGGATGTATTGGCCGTATCGGTCGGTTTGGGGGGATTCTCTCTGCATGATGGAGAGGTGCCCCTACGTATGGCTGGACTGGGGACACGCCGTCTGCTCGCCGCAGCAATGCAACGGGAAGCTACAAAGTCAGGGGGAGTTACGCTCCTTGACGAGGTAGAGCACGCTCTTGAACCGCATCGGATTAGAAGACTGCTTCGAGTGCTCCGCGACACAGAGGGCAGTCATTCCAGAGGGCACGTGATCATGACCACACACGCTCCGGTGGTCTTGGAAGAACTCAATGCGGCTGACCTGCGCGTCGTCAGATCTAGAGATGGCGTAACGGAGATGCTCAGGGTAGAAGAGACACTGCAACCAGTAGTGCGCAAGGCAAGCGAGGCTCTTCTGGCCAGAAAGGTCCTGGTCTGCGAGGGCAAGACGGAACTCGGCCTGTGTCGGTATCTCGATCAATGGTGGTCCGCATCCGGCAGTTCATTTGGGCTGGCGGGCATTGCTTTGGTTGATGGCAATGGCGAAGAAGCCCCAAGTGTGGCCAACGGGCTGGCCGGCTTGGGATATGCGGTTGCTTTGCTTGGCGATTCAGACAAGCCGCTTGTTCCCGAAAGAGAAGAACTCGAGAAGAACGGGGTCTACGTCATCCAATGGGCGGATGGAAAGACCCTTGAGGAACGCGTATTAGCGGACCTGCCGTGGCAAGGCGTTCTCCAGGTAGTTCGCTTGGCAATGGAACAATGGGGTGAAGACCGCATCCGCGATGCAACCCAAGGCAGACTATCTGCACCTTCAGGAACCCTCTCCTCAAATCCCCAAGAGTGGTGCGAGTCTGAATTCGAGGAAGGCGTTCTGAGGAATGCAATAGCCAGCGCCGCCAAGGACCACAAAGTGAACGGACGAAAAGGCTGGTTTAAGCGCGTTGATCTCGCAGAGCAACTCGCATGTGTCGTAGTCGCCAATTGGGACGGTGTCGTTGATACGGACTTTGCGCAGAAGATTGCGCAGGTCAAAGCTTGGGCTCATGAAGATGGATGAGGCAACGACTTTGGCTTCCAGCACTCGCGCGGCGATGATTGCCGCGGCCGGCTGTGGCAAGACGGAGGTCTTAGCCGCTGCCGTAGCCACGCGTGTTGGGTCGAGAGAATTGGTCCTCACACACACCCATGCCGGTGTGGAAGCCATGCGCAGACGTTTGAAGAAGTTCGGAGTCCCTGCGCGGACATACGAGATAAACACAATTGCTGGATGGGCTCTTGGCCTCGCTACCGCGTTCCCCAAGACTTCGGCGCTCCCAAACATGGAACCCCGAACCAATTCCGAATACTCCGCCGTCTATGCTGGGGCCACAAGGCTTCTTGGGCTTTGCCCGATACGCGAGGTTATTCGCGCTTCGTATTCGGGGGTGTACGTCGATGAATACCAGGACTGTACCGTACAGCAACATGACCTTGTAGTCGCACTTATGGACATCATCCCTTGCCGCATCCTTGGCGACCCTTTGCAGGGCATCTTTAATTTTGGCGACAACGAGTCGATTCGATGGAATGAACATGTCACCCCGTCCTTCGAAGAACTGGCCGGACCTACGACACCGTGGCGCTGGACAAATTCAAATCCTCGTCTCGGGGATTGGCTCCAGGAGGTGCGGTCAAGATTGGAGCAGGGCCAGGAAATCGACCTTCGGAACGCGCCTGTTAATTGGGTCGACGGAAGTGACGCGCAGACAAAACAACGTGAACAGATCAACGCTTGCTACAGGGCGGCAAATCACGCCGGGGAATCGGTGATAGCGATCCACCAATGGCCGAATCAATGTCACAACGTCGCCAGCAGATTGGGCGGTTGCTTTTCGTGCATTGAAGCTATCGATACGAAGGACCTCTATGATTACGCTCTTCGTTTGGATGAATCGACCGGGTTTTGTCGTTCAACCGCTATAATCGATTTCGCTGCCACCTGCATGACGAAAGTGGCCACCGAGCTAAGGACGATTCGCAATGCCCTTGATCAGGGCCGCTTCCCTTCCGTTAGGAACCACGCGGAATGCCTGGAAGCCCTTCGTCCGGTCTGCGAAGGGAATTCCGTAGACAGGATTGAAGAAGCGCTTCGCACCATCTCAAAGATACCGGGGGCCGTCGTCTACCGCCGGGAACTCCTCCGCGAAATGCTCCGCTCAAGTGAAGCTGTTCGACTCGGCGAAGCAACAACTCTGGGCGCTGCTGCTTGGATCGTTCGCAATCGTGCTCGTCAGCAGGGGCGACTTCTCCCGCGATGCGCCGTCGGGACGACGTTGCTTGTGAAAGGATTAGAGTTTGACCACGCCGTGGTATTGGATGCAGATGTGTATGACCGCCAGAATCTATACGTGGCTCTGACCAGGGGATCCAAGAGCCTGACCGTTGTTTCACGGTCGCAGATTGTACGACCAACAGGAAGCACCTGATGATGACCGAACACACAGTCCTATCGATGCTCTGGAGGATTAAGCAGTGGCGCTGAACCCAATCGCCTATACCGAGAAGATCGTGCGGAGCTTCCTCCGTTACCAACTCTCGGCCTATCCCTTCTCGGACCCGCGCCTACATGCGCAGATGCGGCAGCTACTGAATATGGACGCAGTGCGGCACACACCGCTCATGAAGGGGCCTTACATTTCCCTTTCGAGAAGCTTCCGCGAGGGGGCGACCGTGTCGGAACTGGTGAAGGAGAACGTGCTTCATCCGCACATGCGCCAGGTGATTCCGGCAGGCATCACCAATGTCTACGGCCACCAGGAACACGCCATTCGCTCGGTCCATGGCGGCAAGACGACGCTGGTCAGCACGGGCACCGGCTCGGGTAAGACGGAGTGCTTCCTGTATCCGAGTATCAGCAAGTGTCTCTCCCTGCGGGACGCCAACGAGACGCCGGGGATATGCGCGGTGATTGTCTACCCCATGAACGCGCTGGCGGAGGATCAGCTCGAACGCATGCGGGGTCTTCTCGCTGGCAGCGGGGTGACTTTCGGGATGTACGTGGGCAAGACGCCCGAATACGAGCGCGAGGTGAGCGGGTTCCGATTGCAGCCAGGCAGCACACGAGCCGACTACGAGGCGGTGCTGAAGAAATACCGGGAACAGGGCCGTCCGGACGCCATCCACCCGGCCGAGGAAGTCTGCTCGCGCGAGGTCATGCGCACCGATGGACGGCAACCACGCATTCTGCTGACAAACGTCAAGCAACTGGAGCTGCTCCTGACCCGGCAGGTGGATGTGGAGCTCTTCGATCACGCCCGGCTGGATTTCATCGTGTTCGATGAGGCGCACACGTTTACCGGCATCCAGGGCGCGGAAACGGCCTGCCTTATCCGGCGTTTGCGCAAGTTCTGCGGCCGTGAGGCGCGGGACACCGTCTGCGTGGCTACCTCGGCGACCATCGTGGATGAACGCGATCCCGACGCGGCCCGCAAGTTTGCCTCGCGCTTCTTCGGCGTCGAGGTCGGTGACGTGGTGTGTGTGCATGAGGAATACCAGGACGACGCATGGGCCGACCAACGGACTTTGCCATCGGCTCCCGCCGCGGACGTGAAGGAGCTTCTGGCCCGCGCTCTCGTAGCCGTGGATGCCGAAACGCCTGATGCGGAGATACGGGCGGTGTATCAGCAACTGACGGGGCTGCCGCTGGAAGGTGACGTCTGGCAGGACGCGCTGCATCGTGCGTTGCAGGCCAATGAACTGGCGTATCAGGTCCGCCAGGCGCTGGAGAAACCACGCCCCCTGGACGTGCTACTGAAAGACTTGCGGGAACGCCTCGGTCGTGTCCTGAGTGAAGAAGAACTGCTGACCTACCTTGCCCTTGGCGCGGCGGCGTTCCACGAAGGACGTCCGCTCTTCCGTCCGGTCCTGCATGGCTTTGTGCGTGGTATCCCCGGTGCGGTGGTCACCTTCCCACAAGGGAATGAACCCCGGTTGTGGCTGAGCAGCGAGGATGAGATTGCCTCCCACGGCGGACAGGACAACCTCTGGCGCGTACCGGCCTACACCTGCACGACTTGTGGTCAGCATTATTTCGTTACCCACCTCAAGGATTTCGAGTTCACTGGCGCGGAGCCTGGCGGCGGCGAACTTGCCGAAGGCGGCTCCTGGTATTGGGGAACCCTCGACAAGGACCACGGTGGATGTAGAGTGGTTCTCGTGGACCAGGTGTTGAGCCAGGGCGAAGACGACGAACTCGAAGAGGAGCGTTGGTCGCATCCCCTGTTCTTCTGTAGACACTGCGGTTCCGCCCATCCCGAAGAAACGGGTCGATGTCAGGGCTGCGGCGCCGTGTCTGAAATGGTGAAGCTTTTCGCTGTCCGGACTAAGAGCAAGAGTTCAGGCTTCCTGAGCAGTTGCGTTTCGTGCAGCGCACGGGGCAGGCGTATGGGAAGCCGGTACCGGGAACCCATGCGCCCGGTACGGGCGGTCAACGTGGCCGACGTACACGTGCTCGGGCAGGACATGGTGCATCATGCAGAACGGAAGCGCCTGCTCCTTTTCGCCGACAACCGGCAAGACGCCGCTTTCCAGGCGGGCTGGATGAAAGACCACGCGCGCCGATTCCGTCTTCGCCGGCTTATGGCCGACGCCATGGCCGGGCGTGCCGTGACCGTGGGCGACATGGTCATGAAACTCGACGAGGAGTTGGATTCAAACGACGGCTTGTCGCGTGCGCTCATTCCGGAGGTGTGGCGCGTAGTGCCGAAAGAGGGTTCCGGGGGCGCTCACGAGGATGAGCGGCGCCATTTCCTTCGAATACAGGTGCTGCGCGAAGTGACGACGGCGGCGAACCAGCAAGTAGGTTTGGAACCGTGGGGCCGCCTTCGGGTCCACTACCGGGGCATTGATAGTGCAGACCTGTTCTTTCAGAAGTGGTCTAACACACTGGGTTTGCCTCCGGAGGACCTCAAGGGCGGGGTAGAGGCGTTTCTCGACCAGCTTCGGCGGCAACGGTTGGTCTACGATAACCAGCGCCAGATTTTTTCGCGATACTGGAACGAGGGAGCACGGGAAATCCAGCGAGGCTACCTGCCCCTCTTCCCGGACCCGCCGCAGGGAATGAAGCTGACACTGGAGAGCGGCGACAACAAGGGATATGTTCGCCCCTGGCTCACAGAACGCAACACGTTGGTGCGGCAAATCGTCAAGAAATGGGGTGTAGCTGACGAGAATGTCGCCGACTTCCTTCGCGATCTATGGGAGTACCTGCGTTCCGAAGACGTGGCCGTGTTGCAGCCCGTCCGCCTGCTGGGCAGCAAAGGCAAGCCGCTTCCCAACTGCGCTGGCGTATACCAGATCGACGCAACGAAGCTCCTGTTGAGTGAGAACCACGGCTACTATCGTTGCGTGACGTGCCGCAGGAAAGTCTCGCGCAGAACGCCACAGAATCGTTGCATGGCCTGGCATTGCGATGGGGAAATCGAATTCGTAAAGGAAGATCCGGACAACTATGACCTGCAACTCCTGGACCAGGGCTATTCCATGTTGCGCCCGGAAGAGCACACGGCGATGGTTCCTCAAGAACACCGTGAGCGGATTGAAAACTGGTTCAAGGGGGCCGGCGACACCGTCAACACATTGGTCTGCACGCCAACTCTGGAACTGGGCGTGGACATTGGCGCCCTGGACTCGGTCCTCTTGCGCAACGTGCCGCCATTGCCGGCCAACTATTGGCAACGGGCTGGGCGCGCCGGGCGCCGGCATCGGATGGCCGTCAATCTCTGCTATTGCCGTCCAGCCTCACATGACCGTGCCTACTATCAGGAGCCCGTGAAGATGCTGGAGGGGAGAGTGGACCCGCCGGCCTTCAACCTGCGCAACGACGTCATGGTGAGTAAACATGTCCACGCGTGTGTTATTACCCGCCTCTTTCAACTCGCGCGACCCTCATCCGGAATCGACGAGGAACAACGCAAGCATCTCGCTGACGTGCTGCGCCAGATGATTCCTGCCCGCGTGTCGTCCTATTTGTTTGAATCGACGGGGCAGATGCGTGTTGCGCCGTTCGACATCACGCCGCTACGCGACGTCGTGGACCGTTACCAGGATGACATTGTGGAGTATGTTACAGGTGTTTTTCGGCAGGGGTGGCCCATCGCCGATGCCGATGTCACCTCCCTTGATGCCTTGAGGGACCACGTCGCGAATGCGCCCGACCAACTGGGGTCGGTCCTGGACAGGCTGCGCAAACGTTTGCGCTGGGCATTCCATGAAATCCAGCGTCTCAACCAAGTCCGAACGCAGTTTGGAACGTTGGACCCAGAGGATGATGCTCACTACCGGCGCTGCGACAGACTCATCAAGAAGCTGAAAGGTATTCAAACGCGCCAACGCCGGGAGGCCGAGGGCGTGGATGATACGAATACCTATGGCGTGCTTGCTGCCGAAGGTTTCCTCCCGGGATATGGACTCGACTCCGGCTCGGTCGTGGCCATGGCCGAGGTGCCGTACTGGCAGTTGGGCAGCATGGATTTCGATCTGCCGCGGCCAACGAGCATGGCGCTTCGCGAATACGTCCCCGGCAACCTCATATACGCAAACGGTCATCGCTTTGTTGCCAGGCGTTTTCACCGGGACCCTGTAGAACAGAGAAACGAAATGCCACTCTTTGAGGTGAACACCGAGCGAGAAGCCGTGGCCGAAACCAATGTTGGCGCCGCAGCCGGGTCGGTCGGCTCAACGGCCCTACGCGCTATCTCAGTGTGTGACGTAGACCTTGTTCATCAGTCCCAGATTTCCGACGAGGAGGAAACACGTTTCCAGATGCCTGTGGCCGTCTATGGCCGGGAACAAGGCCGACACAGCGGCGGGCAGGAATACGACTGGGGTGGGCGCTGTCTGACTGTGCGCCGAGGCGTGCATCTTCGCCTTGTGAATGTGGGGTCCGGGCCGGCCATCGAGCAGCGCGACTTCCTTGGATATCCAATCTGCATTGTCTGTGGCCAGAGCGTCTCCCCCCTGGCTTCCGAACGACAAATTCAGCATTTTACGGAAAGCCATGAAGAGCGCTGCGGTCGCAAACCAGAGTTTCTCGGGTTCTACGCGGACGTCGTTGCCGATTGTCTTTGCTTACCGGGCTGTCCCGACCGAACGGAAGCCTACAGCCTACTCGAGACTATCCGCATGGGTGCATCTCAAGTTCTGGACATGCATCTGGAAGACCTCCAGATTCTCGTGATTGGATACATAGACCGCGATGAAGTGGATGCCCTGCTCTGGGACCCGATGCCAGGCGGCTCTGGCTTGTTCGCCCAGATAATGGGCAATTTCGAGCGTGTAGTTGAGGCGGCAACCGCTCTGGCTGAGGGATGTCCTTCGGCCTGCGAACACTCCTGCATAGACTGCCTCCAGACGTTCCGAAACTCATACTACCATCGGTACCTCAGCCGCCATTCCGCCCTCGAAAAGCTGCGGGAGTTGGGAGGCATTCTTAAGCCCACGCATGACATCCCGCCCTCACAGCCCGTGGGGGACAGCCATGATCCCGATGCCCAACCCGTGAACGACGCGGAAACTAAACTGAAGCACCTTCTGACTGCGGCTGGGTTTACTTCGGGTGAGTTTCAACAGCAGATTCGTTTTGGCCAGCCCCTCCAGTTGGACCACCTTATTGGGAGCACGACCCCCGACGTGTTCTTCTCAGGAGATGAGGATGATGTAGACGACAAGGGGGTCTGCATTTATCTCGACGGGATGAGCAGCGGATTACACGGTGACCCCGCTACTGCCAGTCGCGACCACGAGATACGAACTTGGCTCCGCAACAACGGATATCAGGTTATCGAGATCACAGCGGTCGAACTCGACGACCGCGATGCTATGGTGCGACACTTCCGCAAGCTGGCTCGGTACCTGTTGGGCAAGGAGAAGGCAAGGGAAGTGGCCGGCGACAGCAGTTGGTTTGACAAGGGAAGCAAATGCCCATAACCGGTACTTCTGGACTGACACTTGATAAGTCCGGATTTGTAGAGCAAAGAGAGCGTGCTTCCAGCGATTCTGATCACGAGATGCTTAAGTGTGGATAGAGCATTCGGATTGCCGGTTGGCGCCAGGAATAGCGGAGACCGGTCAGTTCGACATGATGATGAGTCCTTAAAAGGACGGGAGCGCGTTGACATGGGATTCAGACTGAACAGACGCACAAGTTCCTCAACAGAGAGTCCGGAAGCTCTGTTCCGTGACTTACGGAACCGTAGCGTCGAGGGCTTGCTGTCGCAGCAGGCCGACATGCTCCGGAAGTATATGGGCCATGTTGACGAAGCCGATGTGGCCATGCAGATGCCCACGGGCAGTGGGAAGACACTGGTTGGCCTGCTTATCGCTGAATGGCGCCGCCGGGCACGTGGTGAGCGCGCGGTGTACCTGTGCCCGACACGGCAACTCGTCAATCAAGTCGTAGAACAGGCAAGAAACAAATATGGCATTCATGCCATGGCATTCGTTGGGCCTCAGCGTGACTACGACCCTTCGGCCAGAAGCGATTACACGAATGCCGAGATGCTGGCTGTCACGACGTACAATGGCCTTTTCAACACCAATCCTTTCTTCAGCGACGCGCAACTAATCCTTCTTGACGATGCCCATGCGGCGCAGAACTATGTAGGTGATTTCTGGTCGCTGAGTGTGGAGAAATGGACCGAGGGGCACGAGACCCTCTTCACCTCATTGCTTTCCGTCCTAAAAGACGTCCTGCCCTCTACCGACTATTCCCGTCTCGCAGGCGAATCGGACGACGGTGACCGGAGCTGGATCAACAAGCTGTCGGCCCCGGTCTTCTACGGCAAGCACGATGAGTTGCTTGAACTGTTTGATGCGCATTGTGGTGGCGGAACGGACTTCAGCTATAAGTGGCGCGTACTGCGGGATCATTTGAAGTCTTGTCATCTCTATTTTGGGATAGGCCGGTTCCTGCTTCGCCCTCTCATCTCCCCGACCGAAAGTCATGCACCCTTTTCCGGGGCCGCCCAGAGAGTCTACATGTCGGCCACGTTGGGCGAGGGAGGTGAACTCGAACGGCTCGTGGGCAGGCGAGCACTCGCGCGGATTCCCGCCCCCGAAGGATGGGACAGACAAGGCGTTGGGCGGCGTCTGTTCTTTTTCCCTATGCGTTCCATGAATGAGGAAGCCTGCAATGAGCTGGTGGTGGCCATGCTCAAGAAGGCTGGCCGGGGTCTTATTCTGACGCCCAGCGAGCGCGAAGCGAACGTCTTTCGGGAACTGGTGGATGAAGACTTGCCTGATTTCGAACGTTTCAGCGCAGCGGACATTGAAGCGTCAAAGAGCAAGTTTGTAACGACCGCCAAGAGCGTTGCCATTGTCGCGAACCGATACGATGGCATAGACCTTGTCGGAGACGAGTGCCGACTGCTCATCGCAAGCGGTCTCCCGAGGGCGACAAATCTCCAGGAGCAATTCTTCATCTCGCGGATGGCGGTTCCCATTCTCTACAACGACCGGATTCGTACCCGAATTGTGCAGGCTACCGGGCGTTGTACGCGTTCCTCGACTGACTACGCTGCAGTGGTAATTCTTGGTGAGCAACTTAACAAATTCCTGTTGCGACCAGAAACCAGGAAGTACCTGCATCCGGAGCTTCAGGCGGAAATAGAATTCGGTATTGACGAATCCAAAGACCGTGACCTCGACGGCTTCCTGGTGAACCTTGGCATCTTCTTTGAGCATGGCGACGATTGGAATGAAGTGGATGAGTATATCGTTGCCGAGCGGGATGAGCGAACCCAAGAGCCGCTACCGTGTGTTGAGGGCTTCCTGAATGCGGTTGCACATGAGGTGGGCTACCAATACGCTTTGTGGAACGAAGATTTTGAGACCGCCCTCGAAGAGGCCCGGAAGGTACTCACCGCCCTCGAAGGCCCCGAATTACTACGTGGCTACCGCGCCTTCTGGATGTACTTGGCCGGAAACGCCTCCTGGCTGATGCACATGGGCGGTGTGCAGGGAATGGATGCGACTGCCCGGGATTTCTACGGCAGGGCGGCGAAGGCTGCTAAAGGCGTATCGTGGCTCCATGGACTTGCCCGCATTGGCCTATTTGACGAAGAAACCTTCGATTCGAGCGATGCCGCTCTGGACTCGGCAATCGAAGGTCTGGAACGCCAACTAGAGTCGCTTGGAACCGTTCATGACTCCAGGTTCGAACGGCGTGTCAAGGAGATTCTCGACGGGTTGAACCAGACCGCTGCGGGGCCGTTTGAGAGGGCACAGGTACTCCTTGGCCAGTTGCTTGGTTACACGGCGGACAATTCCGATGATGACAGCGCGCCGGACCCATGGTGGGTGTTGACGGATACGGAAGGCATTGTCTTTGAAGATTACACAGACTGTAGCGCCGGGGCCGTAATATCCACCGAGAAGGTCCGTCAGGCTGCGAGTCATTCCGATTGGTTGGCAGACCGGAGTGAATATGCCAATGTGCAATTCACTCCCATTGTCCTGACACCGTCGCATACGCTGGGGGCGGGGGCACGTCCAGTGGCTACAAGATGTTTCTTCTGGGCGATGGATGATTTCGTTACCTGGGCGGAGAATGCGATTACCGTCATCAGGGACATCCGACGCTCATTTCAGAGTCCAGGGGATCTTGCTTGGCGTGCGGAAGCCAAAGAGGCGTATTTAAGGGGTGAACTAAGTCCGACGGCGATCCTGGGGCGCGCCCGCCAGACAAGACTGAACACTCTTTCTGACTCGAATCGAAGGTAGTCTTCTACATGATTGACTCCCGGCGACTTACCGAAGCGGCGTGGCTCCATGGATGTGACATGTACTACAGGGGTGATATCGACACGCATGGTTTCGCGATTCTTGACCAGTTGCGCACCCAGTTTGGTCACGTTCGGTCTTTCCTTATGGACCGGGAAACGCTGCTGGAGCACCGCCCGCATTGGGTTACTGAGCCTACGCCCCAGAAGCGTCACTTGCCAATGCTTGACGTTGAGGAGGGCGCGCTGTATGACGATCTGCGACATGACCGACTGGGCCAACGGGTCCGTCTTGAGCAGGAGCGCATTGGATTCGGATGGCTCCAGAGGTTTCTTTCTTCCCTCAGTTGATTGGGTACTGTGAATCGAGCTTTCTGAGATTCTGAGACATGAAAACGGCACACTTAGAGAAAACATGGTGGGTTAAGAAAGGCGTTCTGCTTGCCGGCTGTTACCCAGGGGACATAGACAAGGACAAGGCGCACAATAAGCTCCAGTGGTTGCTGGACGTCGGCGTTCGCGTCTTCATCTCTCTTCAAGAGCCGGATGAACGGTCCCCGCAGGGGCCATTCGTACCGTACACGCCAATCTTGGAACAGCTTGCGCAAGAGGCGGGCGTTGAAGTCGACTTCGTCAGTTTCCCGATCCGTGACAATGGGGTGCCCTCTAGAGAACGGATGACTGATATTCTTGCCGAAATCCGGAATGCCCATATCTCCAGACGTTGTGTCTACCTTCACTGTTGGGGCGGACATGGACGGACGGCGACGGTGGTGGGCTGTTGGCTTCGCGAGCAAGGTTTGGGGGGTGAAGAGGCACTTGAACGAATCGTGGAGCTCCGTCGGCATGACCCTCATCTGGTTTCGATGATGTCGCCGCAGACATCGGCGCAACGCGAGATTATTCTAAGCTGGGAGCTGAGGAAGGATGGGGGGATACTGTCCCGCGCTCAAGGCTGCCTTCTGGGGCAGCTCGCAGGCGATGCTCTGGGGAGCTTGGTGGAGTTTCAGACACCTGAAGAGATTCATAGGCGCTATCCCGATGGGGTCCGCGAGTTGGCCGATGGCGGCACGTTCAATACCATCGCAGGCCAACCTACCGACGATTCTGAAATGGCCCTGCTCCTGGCGCGCATGCTGGTTGAAAGGAACACATACGACGCCAATGCGGCTCGGACCGCATATGTCTATTGGCTGGACTCCGGTCCGTTCGATTGCGGTAACACCATATCCTCGGGGTTGCGGGGAAGGAAGAATCCGAACAGCCAAGCCAATGGGGCCATGATGCGGATCAGCCCTTTGGGCATCTTCGGGGCCAACCATCCATTGGAGGCGGTGGGCGATTGGGCCAGGCAAGATGCCGCCCTGACACATCCCAACCCGGTGTGCCTTCAGGCCAACGCTCTTTTCTCCATGGCGATTGCCCAAGCCATTGCATCCGGCTGCGATGCCGAAGATCTCTACCAGAACATCAAGCAGTGGGCCATCGACTTGGCAGTCGAACCGGCGCTCATGGACGCCATTCATGGAGCTGCAGAATCACCGCCACCAGATTATGTCCGGCAGCAAGGGTGGGTGCTGATCGCCTTCCGCAATGCCTTGTGGCAACTGCTCTATGCCCCGAACCTGGAGGCTGGCGTCGTGGATACTGTGATGCGGGGTGGCGACACCGATACAAACGCGGCCATCTGTGGGGCGTTCTTGGGCGCTGTGTACGGTCTGGACGCCATGCCTGCCCAATGGGTCGACAGGGTGCTGAACTGCCGCCCCAAGGCCGGACATCCCGGCGTCCACCGCCCGAGACCAGAGTGCTTCTGGCCGGTCGATGCACTGGAACTGGCGAGACTATTACTCCATCAAGGCGGGGCGCTTTCGTGAGTCTGCGCGACACGTATCCGGGAAAGAACAGGCAAGGGAGATCGCGGAAGACGATACCTGGTTCAAGACCGGAGGCACGGCTACGTAAAACAATGAACGCAGCCTCAATGCGCAATTCGTCGCCGGCGCGCACAATTCTGCAAATTCCCCTTGACTCGCAGGGGGGGGGGGGGTGATACTCTCGGTACTAGCTTCGCCCGATAAGTGCATGCGGGTGGGGACTTCTGATGAAGTTGAGTACGAAGGAATGCGTGTCTTTGAGCCGTCCTTTGGGTCAGAGGGCGGTGCCACGCCGGAAGGGAGGGGGCATGTTGGGCCTCAAATCTGCAAGACCAGTCCACAATTTTGTGATGCGGGTAGTCCTGCTCTTGGCTATCCTTGGCTTGTCGCTCTCGGCAAGTGCCACCAATGCGCTCTGGAAAGTTGTGGTGTTCTACACCCCTCCGGGGACTACGGCGAGCACGTCGAAGCAGGTCACGGCGTCAACCACTATTGAGAAGGCACCGGGCAGTCATGTTTCGGCACGTGCCTACCGTGATCCTGGCCTCACGGGTGACGTTGAATACGTTCTTCTCAACGGGGCGACCGGTCGGACGACTAGCGCGCTCGAAGACGCGCCAAGCCACTACTTCTATGGGGCTATTCCTACCAGCGGTCCCGACGCGGACCTGTTCTTCCGTGTCGATCCCCGAGGGACTCCTGGCTTCACCAACAGCCTCATTCGCGTCTCGATTGTCAGCACAGATCCCGAGGCTGACAACTACGAGGTGTACGGTTATGTGAAAGATGAGCAAGGTTTCCCCATCAGGGGCGCTGAGGTGAACATCACAGAAGATGGAAGCGTGTACCCAATTGGCGCTTCCGTTGACACAGACCAATACGGGATGTATTGGTTCAGGGGCGTAGTCCGCGTTAGCGGGCAGTATCGATGCCATGTGCGGAAGGACGGCTACGAGGCGGACCACACGCCTGGTTTTTGGGTAGACCTGTCGCGGTCGGCCGGNNCGCCGGATGTCAATCTACTGTCCGATCAAGAGACATTCACGGTATCAGGGGTGGTGAGCGATGCTGACGCGGCTACCCCACTATCGCAGGCACGGGTTCGAATCTCCAGTTCGCGCGGCAGCGTGACCCGCTACAGCAACTCGAACGGTGAATACGAGTTTGCGGAACTGGTAGGCGGAATAGCTTACACGATTACGGCAAGCGCGAGTGGCTACTCGTCAGGATCCGCGCGGATTTCCAACCTTGACTCAAACACTTCTATCGATTTGGATTTGGAAAGCCTCCAAGAAACGTACGATCTGAAGCCAACCTCAGTCAGCCATTCCATGGCCCCCGCGGGCGACAGCATTCATGTGGAAGTGGTCGTTGAGAATACGGGACTGGCGGATCTCCGGCGTTCCGTCAGTATCGGAGCCTATGCCTCTGACAACGATACCCCTTCTGTTGTCGGCGAGCCGAACCAGCTTGGCAGCATCACGACGGATGGTACGGCTATACCGGCCGGTGACTCACGCACGTTCTCAGGGGACTTCGCCATCACATCCCTGACACCTGGGCAGTCCTACTATCTCAAGGTTGAGGTCGATGAAGAACTCGTCTGGGATCCAGACGCACACTGGGACAATGTTGCCGTGTCTCTCGGGCGCTTCACCTACGAAGAACCCGAGATTACGGAGTGCATTCTCGGCGACCTGAAGGTGTCCGGAACCATCACCGGCCAGTGTTCCGACCCCACCTATACCCTCGCCGAGGGGGGCCACATCAATGACTTCATCTACGTTTCGGACGCGGTTGCCACTGCCCACGGCACTGGAAGCCCTTACGTGGAATGGAATGGCCGGGGTTTCGAACTTGATCCCGCCCCGTTCTTCGCTTTGCGAAAGGCGTTCGTGAAGGCTGCACCCGGGCCAATGCAAATTGACGCGACAACTGGCGAGATAAACGACTTGGCCGGCCTGACGGCCGACTTCGGTGATATGTTCTTCGCCCGCATTGAGCATTTTAGGGTTAAGCCGCACAACGAAGCCAGTGAAATTGAGACACAGTTGAAGTTCGCACTCCCGTTAAGCGAGGGCTCCCGTGAATACGCCCGTCTCTACGGTACAGATGTCTTCTCACCCCCACGGTCAACCTGGACCTACCTTGACGCGGAGACCGCCATCTGGCCCTCGGGCTTCTCTGCGGACCTAAGCCTGAGCAATGAATCAGTCGTCGGCTCCCTATCAATAAGCGCCGGAGGCTCTATCGACTTCGACAAACGGGAACTCGTCTTCCGGAACGGTTCGTTCTCGTTCGAGGTGCTTAATGCGATCAGTGTCGGTGCTCCCGTTACTCTCCTGGAATACAAGCTCGTGAACTATTTCATTTGGGACACGATGGATGTCGAACTCTATATCCCCATACCCCTTGAGCACATTTCTCAGACGAAAATCGACCGGCTTAGGGCAGGCGTGGCGGGAATGTCCGACCCGTTACGTGCCTTCGAGTTGCGGGGAGGTATTGGACTGGTCGTAGGGAAGTATGGAATACCGGGAACCGGCCTTTCCTTTGCACTACTGGATTTCGATGCCGACGGCAGGATAATCCCACCGAAACTCGAAGCTCATCTCGGCCAGGGCGAACAAGACGATTTCACGGCCAAGCTCTGTGTGCTCAAGACCCCTATGCCGGAGTTTCAGTTCAAAGGCTTCCCCCTATTTGATGGCGAACTCAACTTCTATTTGCTGGAACTCCGTGCCGACGGCAAGATGGAAGTCAATCTGACGGTTCCGGTGATGCCTTTGCTCAGCTTCACGGGGCAAGGCAGTTTTGATATCGATGTGAAGAACAGCTACCTGAACACTTTTCTCAGGGGCGACATGTATGTTCCACCCTTCTGGAGCCTCATTCCCTTTGTTGACGGCGAACCCGTAGTCCTCGGCAGCGCCGTGGCCGAGGCAGAGATGAGCGAGGAAGAGAAGGCCTTTCGGTGTTTCGCCTACGCAACGTTCTTCGGCGGGAATGGCTATGGCGTCACAATTCCCTTCGACGGAAGCAAGCCAGAGCACGGCGTAAACCTCAACGTGGACCTCTTGGGCGAAAAGACCGCAGGCGGAAAAGCGGAGCTGGAAGAGGTTGTTATCGCCGGCGATCTGCCAAACGCAATCCTTCGTGTAACATGGGCTTCCGGTGACCTTGAGGCCATGCTGACGGCGCCCGATCTAACTGTCTATGATGCGGCCAACGCGGCAATAGCCCCAGCCAACAAGGGTCCTGTCTTCTACTGCAAGAAGCAAGACGTGGAGCCGAATCCGAATGAAGAAGGGGACTTCGTAAATGAGATCTGCTTCTACCTCGTTCCTCCAGAGGGCTCCTTCGAAGTGGCGCCGGGTACGTACACGTTGGACGTAGATGACAGCAAGGCTACCGGGACATACGAGATTCAGCTGTGGACTCCCAATTCGCCACCGGACATCGAGATCACGGATTTCGACCCAACCGACCCCAGCGCGGTCATTATCCAGTGGACTGCGCATGACTCCGATGACGACGCAGACATCCTCTTGTTCTATGATCGAGACCAAGCGGGCCACGACGGTCAACTCATCACGGCGTTCGACAATGGGTCAGAGGCAGGCCCGCTTCCAGTTTCAGAAGATACAGGACCCAGTTCCTTCGTGTGGGATACCACGGGACTGCCCACCGGTGACTATCACGTGTACGCGAGAATTTCGGATGGTAAGAATCTGCCGGTGTACTCGAAGTACGCTGTCGGAAGTGTTTCCGTGGTCCATCCGAATGCCCCGGCGCCACCAACAAGCTTCTCCGCAGTGGTGGGCACGCAAGGCATAGATTGCTCCTGGACAGCGAGTACAACCCCAGATGTTCACTACACCTTGTTCTACGATGCCAAGCCCATTGATTCAACCGACCGATTCGAGAATTCGATTGTTGTGGAGGGCCTCGACAACAGGACCATTGCGGGTCTTACCCATGGCCGCGTATATCGCGTGGAAATCAACGCCTTCGTTCCTGCCTCCCTCGAGACAAGCACCCTTGCCGGTCCAATCGCCGTGCCGTTGTTCTCCGAAACTGGCAATAACGCACCCTTGATTACATCCCTTCCCGTCACCGAAGGACGCGTGGGCACTCCATACGAGTACCAGGTGGAAGCGATGGATGTGGATGGCGACGCATTGTCCTATGAGTTGGTGCCGCGGGAAATCGAGGACCACCCAGAGCTAGTTTCGCCACCGCCCGGTGTGAGTATTGACCGAGATACGGGGCTTATTNNCACACCGCTGGATGGCCATCTCGGTATGAACCGCATCGAAGTGCGTGTGTCTGATGGCCAAGGAGGTGAGGACACGCAAGAGTTCTACGTCAACATCGATACCTGGATCTCGCCCAATAGCAGTCCCGTCTTCAGCACAACCCCGCCCACACCCATTGTGGTTCTGGTTGACCGGCCTTTTGAGTATACGTTTGAGGCGGAGGATCCCGAGGGGAATCAGCTTCGCTATGCCCTTAGTGGGGCCGATGTGCAAGCGGGTATGGGTCTCGATTCCGACAGCGGCGTATTCACCTGGGCGCCGACCGCGGCTGATGTTGGCGAATACGCCGACATCGTCATCGAAGCCTTCGACTACCGAGGCGGCATGGGAAGCCTCGAGATTGATCTGAGCGTGCAGTACCCGGCTATCACGGCCGATTTCTCCTTCAATCCCGATTCAACGGACGTCGATTACCCACCGCCCAGTCCCGCTGAGTTTGTCTTCACTGCTGACGCGAATTTCCCGCCGTATGTCACGAACTATGCCTGGGACTTCGACAACGACGGGACGCCAGATGCAGAGGGCGTCTCGTCATCGGTTGTGCGGCACGTGTTCTCTCAGTACGAAACCGGCGATTTTCCAAACAACAAGATCTTCCCCGTGACCCTGACTGTGAGCGCACCAGCCATCGCCGAGGGGCAACCACCTCAGGAGTTCGTTCTCGCCAAAGACATCAGCGTAAGCCCTCCGAGGCCGGGCGCCCTATTCACGGCAGATACCTGGAGCATAGAAGACGGCAGCCTAACGGTGAACTTCGACGCTACGCAAACCCGTTGGGCCGATTCGTACGTGTGGTATTTGGGCCACGACGGCCAGACCGCCACGGGCGTCACCGCGTCATATACATACCCGGATTCCAGCGTTCAGACCTTCCCGACCAACTACACGGTCGAACTCACCGTCACCGGCCCCAGTGGAGTCGACACTGTTTCCCGAACCATCAGTTTCACGCCGCCGGGCGGCACGACGCAAGTCGTCATGAACCACCCTGTTCTGGATGGGAACTGGACGGGATGGAGCGTAGCAACGGACGCGGACATTCAGTTGCCCAACGCTGAAACACTTGCCAGCAGCGTGTCACTCGATGCACCGGGAGGCGTACTGGAAATTGAGACGGCAGAGGTGGCTCATGCGCTTGCCATGTCCCCAGAAATGTCGCGTCACTCCGGAGATGTCGACTTCACGTTTCAGGTCACACCCATTCAACCGCCTCCACCCAATCTTTCTGATGGGCTCGTTGCCTGGTATACCCTTGACGGCAACACGCTGGACTCTTCCGGAAACGACTTGCATGGCACCCCTACGGCAGCTGTGGAGTTCTCCGCAGACAGATTCGGCGTCATGAACGCAGCGGCCAACTTCACGCACAGGAGTGAGGCACGCGTCGACCTCGGGAACCGGTCGCAGATCAACGACCTGGGCAACCTGTTCACCATCTGCTTCTGGACCAAGATAGAGCCTGGGAACGGGGGACATATCATTGAGCACGACATCATTGGAACTCGTACCGATGACTGGACGCTGCAGGTTCGTTCCGACACGGGAGTATTCCACCTGCAATGTAGTGGTAGTCCGCTGGCCGAAGCCCAAACACCCGTCGATGACGGCCTATGGCATCACCTAGCAATCTCAAGAGACCGAGATTCAGGAAAGGTGTGGTTCTTCGTTGACGGACACCTGGACGCTGAGGTGACGGGCTACACAGACGACAAGGTTGCCTCTACGACCACTCGTTTTGGCCCGTATGATGTGGATGGATCGGGCAATTCTTTCCTGGAAAGCGGGCTCATTGGACTTCTAGACGATGTGCGTTTCTACAACCGCCTGCTGACGGATAATGAATTGAGAACATTGGCCCGGCCCGTAGAAAGTGCGAATGTCCTGACAGAAGCCATTCTAGTCATAGGCTCGGAAGACGGAGAAACGCCACCAGACGTCTATCTTTACAGACTAGATTCTGGGAGCCTGACTAATTTGACTCTTGACGAGACCAACGATTGCACCACTGCAGCAATTTCTCCAATGGGTGATTATATTGTATATAGGAGGCGAGAGGGGTCCACTGATGACAATAGTCTAATCGTTATGAACACCGATGGGACAAACAAACAGTTGGTGGTAACTGCTTTGAGCCTGTCGTTTTCCTGTTGGCTTGACAACGACACCGTTCTATACGACAAGGAAATTGTGCCTCTCTGCTATCGGAGCCTGAGAAGTATCGACGTAAGTGGAAGCAATAATGCTGTGCTCATTAATGTCCCCTTTATGGGTCAGCGAGAGCTTCAGTATGCTGACTTCTCCCCAATCTCTGACCGGTTGGTCCTATCAGGTCAGTTGGGGTGCCAGTCTCAGTCGTTCGACCTGTACGTTGTCGACCGGGATGGCGCCAGCAATGCAGTAACGTTCTTTGCTGACGTGCTAGACAGCCCTCGTGACCTATATCCGAAGTGGTCCCCCGATGGAACTGAGGTCTATTGGACACACGGGGAATCTGGAGTACAAACGGGTGGCATTGTGAGAAGATCCGTCGATTCATCTAATCCGACAAATCAATACGACGATATTGTCGTGCCACCGGGGAGTTACTTTCCCAAACTTTGTGCAATATCTCCAGACGGTACTGAGCTCTTGTATACAGAAAATGGGGAACTTCATCGCGTCGACATCGATTCTGGCGTCGATACTCGCATGTTGGAAACAGAACTAGCCGGGATCTACGCTGCCGACTGGGGATTTGTGCATGTCCCATCGAGGCTGGAGGCCGAAGCATACCTGCATTTTGAGCAGGATGATTATGTGCGTCTGACTCTAGATGCTGACACTGTACGACTAGAGAGGGTCATTGGGGGTATGATTTTGCCCGTGGTTGACACCGGCCTTCTGAGCGCTGCTAACCCCCTTCCGACATTGGGGATTCGCTATCGCTCAGGACAGAATCGCTTGCTGCTAACGGAAGACGGGGATGAGCGGGTCGATGTCTACGTAGACGCCGACCTCCCAACAGGAACAGATGCAGTGCTCCGTGTGGCCTTGGGGTTCGACAACGAGCAGCCCGCAAGTCAAACACGCCAATTCAGAACAGCCACGTTGTCAGTTCCGAACAGCCCGCCGGAGTGGGAACCCACCAATCCGCTGCTACCAGAAATCGGAGATGTGGATGAGGCAGTTGTGGTTAGCGGCACATCGAGTGCTGTCTTGGTGCTCAATGACTACGTGTCAGACGACTTCACTGCGGATGCCGATTTGCTCTTCGAGGTCCAGGCGGGGGCGTACGTCATAGGCGCGACAACACTGGCAGGGACGGATGTGCTACTCATCTTGACAGCACCTGCAGGAATTCCGACCGATACGACGGATACGGTGGTCATTGTCGCGCGCGACGGCGGAGAACATACCCCAGAAGAGAACCGTTTGTCGGCGAGTGCGAGTCTTGAAGTGCGTGTCTTACAGGATCCGGGAAGACTATTCACTGACATCGTGAATCAAGCAGGAGTCGATGCTCTAGACACCCAAGGCGCGTTGCTGGCTGAGACGATGAATGCCGGGCTCGTGGAACTTGTGGCTACGAGAGACGCCCAGACTCTGCTATACGAGAACCGCGGTGACAGTACGTACGCTGCCTTGCCCGGTCCGAGCATTCTAGGTGCGAACCTCTCTGCAGCGGTCGGCGACGTTGACAACGATGGAAACGGGGACATGTTCCTAGTCTCTGAATCAGCCGCCGGGTTGTATCTCGGTGATGGTGCTGGGGGATTCGCGGACGTGACAGCAACACCGTTGGATACGGTGACGGGTAAGGATGCTGTATTCGCGGATGCGGACAACGATGGTGATCTCGACTTGTATATCGTCCGCGACGGGGCGAACACGCTCTATGTCAACGGCCTCATTCCTGGTGGAGCGTTGGGATTCGCCGAGGGAATCGCCGCGGGGCTCGAAGACACGGGCAACGGTGAAGCAGCGACTTTCTCGGATGTCGATCTCGACGGCGATGTGGATTGCTACGTAGCCAATGCCGCTGGCGCAAATGCACTGTACTTCAATGATCCCGTGGGTACTTTTTCCAGCGGGGAAACGCATTTGCCAAGTACGGACAGCTACGGTGCGACCTTCGCCGACTTCAACAACGACGGGTATCCGGATCTCTATGTGGCGAACAACGGGAACGACTCCCTGTTCCTAAACGCCGGGGACGGCACGTTCACGGATGTCACGGGGAGCACAGGAATTGCGAACGCCGTGACAAGTCGAAGTTGTCAGGCTCTGGATTATGACAACGACGGCTGGCTCGATGTATTCGTGTCGAACAATGGCACTGAAAACGTGTTGTACCGCAACGACGGCGATGTGGGCGGCGACGGTTGGGACGGCACATTCAGTAACGTAGACATTGACCTCGGGCTAGTGAGCGGCGTGACCGGTATGATCACTGGCGCGGGCATGGGTGCGGCCGTGGGCGACATCGACAACGACGGCGATGTCGACATTTGGCAGGTCAACACGGATCACCAGCCAGCGGCGCTGTACCGAAACAACCTCATCAGCCCGCTGGACGACCCGCAGGCCCTCCCGGGTCGGAACTGGCTTGAGGTGCGGCTATCGGGTACGGACTCAAACGTTTCAGCCATTGGCGCGCTGATCGAGATCTGGCGTAATGGCGCGGTGTGGCAGACACGTGAGGTGAACGGCGGCTCTGGCTGGCGTTCGCAAAACAGCCCGGTACAGCACTTCGGCCTGGGCGACGATGTGGTCGTGGAGGAGGTGCTTGTCCACTGGCCCGCAGGCAACGTCACTCGGCGCGAGTGGGTGGCGGCGAATCAGATAATTGAGATCACCGAAGCACCGGAGATCGTGGCGATCCAGTTGATCCCCGGGCGCGCGACCGTAGCGCCGGCGGACACGGTTCCGTTCACGGCCGAGGGTATCTACGCGAACGGCGACAGGATTGCGCTCGCGGCGTCCGAACTGTTCTGGGAGATCGCCGACGGCGCGACGGCCTACGTCGACGGCTCGGGCACGGTGCTCGGGATAGCCGAAGGCGTCACGTATCTGACGGCGCAACAAGAAGACCTGGTCAGCTATCCCGCCGAGGTCATCGTGGCGGACCGCGAAGCCGTGGCGCTTTCGATAACACCGGCGGCGGCGACCGCGTCCGTCGGCGAATCGCAGCGCTTCACGGCTACCGTCGAGTACGACGACAGCTCGACCGAGGACGTCACCACCGCCGTCCTCTGGTACAACGACGAGCCCGGCGTGGCCAGCATCGGCCGTTCCGGCGTGGCGCAGGCCTTGGCGGAAGGCACGGCCACGTTCGAAGCGGAGCATCTGGGCCTGATGTCGAACACCGCGCAGCTCGATGTGACGTCGCTGATACCTGAGTTAAGCGTGTCGCCTGCAAGCCCCCAACGGTTCTATCGCGACCCCGGTGCGCGTTCCAACCCATTTACGGTTAGCCGGACCTACGAGGGCTCGGTTGACCCACCGGAGGATGTGACGAACAGCGTCCAATGGGAAGTGACCGACCCGTTCGTTACGTGGTTCGACGCCAACGGCGACCTGCGGAGGTCGAGTGCGGGCGATGCGGACGTGCGTGCCGTGTCAGGCGGCGCCACGTCCGATTGGCGCACCGTCCAAGTGCGCGAGCATGTGTACTTCACTCAGCAGCCCCCGGCAGAAGATGAAGTCTCCACGAAGGAGGACTACAGTGCATGTGTACTGGTGGAAGGCGGTTTTCCGCCATACGAATACCAGTGGTTGAAGGAACTTACCGGCTCCCAAATGCCGCTTGACGCTCAGGAAACGATGTGCCTTATCCTTGAGAACATCGACTTCGAAGATGCGGGTGACTACAGCGTCGAGGTGCGGGATAGCTTCGAGGACATCACCCAGTCGAGCAACCTGCGCCTGACCGTACATCAAGGCGTCCCGCTGGCTGGAGTCATGGGCTTGGGCGGGCTTGCCGCCGCAATCGCTGGAGCGGGGCTCGTCTTACTCCGTCGAAAACGATGAAGCACGTTCGAGTTTCGCGTTCTGCTGAACCAGAGAAGGCGCATTTTGAGGCGAATGCAATCGCCCGTTGATGTTCCGCATGGTCGGCAAGAGGGACCTTTACGACGGAGGTAAAGATCTCAGAATGGCTTCTTGAGGGCGTCCCGCACTGGGCCGGACGTCCCAGAAGCTAAGCACTTACGTGCCAATGATTTGGCTTCTATGCCCGAAACAGAGCGCCTACCGCTTCCCGTGCGCGAGCCCTCCACCATTCTTCTCTTCGACCAGGGACATGGTTACTCTCTACGTGCTGAAGGGCCAGGGTGGAAAGCGCTACGTCGGCATCACCAACAACCTGCCGCGTCGGCTGCGCGAGCACCGGAGCGGGAACACCGGAGGCGGCCAGATAATTGGTGATTTCCACGTGCTTCTGACCGAAGCGTATCCCGACTACGCTGCCGCGCGGCACCGCGAGCGCTTCCTGAAATCCGGCCAAGGTAGGGACTGGCTCAATGCGTTTGAGCACAAGGCCGGGCCCGCCTCCGGCGGGTAAAGCAAGCCCAAGGGGCTTGTGCGCCGCAGGCGCGTTCGATCCCCCTCAGGTCCACCAGTCATAAACCTAGACGCGTCAAGGACTTGTCCCGCCAAGAGCCTTGGCGCGTTTTCTGTGTGCGGCAACTCTACGTCCCCGTCGCCGCTCCTCAAACTCTCCGCCTTCTTGCATCACGCCTTTCAACCCAGGCACCGCTCAATAGTATCGTTCCTGCCAGGACAATCAGACCGGCAACAGTGACCGTCGGCACGCCCGCGGTCACAATCAACTGCACGGTATCTGACTCCGCAGCGGTAACATCGCCCCATACCTGACACTTGTAGAACCCGGCATCCTGTTCGGTGATGTCTGTAAGGAAAAGAGTGCTCTCAGTTTGCTGCGGCAACGCGGAGAACAGTTTCGCGCCGTGTTCCGGTTCAAAGAACCATTGGTAGTGAATCTCACCCTGCCCACCCGAGACGAGCGCCTCAAATGCGTGGTTGCCGCCGGAGAGGACCTCCACAGCACTCGGACCAGAAATGACGACCGAAACCGGAACCGATGCATCGTCCAGCGGATTGGTTCCCGCGGCGGCTTCATCGCCATCGGACCAACCGTCATCATCGCTGTCCGGGTCATCCGGCTCTGTGCCGAGTTCATACTCTTCGTCATCGGTCAGGCCGTCATTATCGCCATCATCGGGGTCGGGAACGGACTCGACTGTGACTTCGATTTCGATGGTGTCCGAAGCAGTGCCGTCACTCACCTGCACGGTAAAACTGTCGACGCCGTGCCAGTTGGATTCGGGCGCGTAGATGCATTCGGCGGGCGAGGTCCCCGTTCCGGATATGGCCGCCGTGCCATGCGACGCCGGGCTGATCAGCGACCAGGTGAGGGTGTCGCTGGCATCCGGGTCGGTGGCGCTGAGCGCGGGCGCACTCCAAGGTGTGGGGACACCGTCTTCAGACATCGTCACGGCCAGGGGACCCGCGCCCTGGTCTATGACGGGTGCTGCGTTGACAAACTCGTGAGCGCCCATGTCGATGCCGGCATGCTGGGGCCGCGAAATCCCGCGAATGTCCTCCGCCGGCGCGCCGGATGCGGTACCCGTGTCGATGCAGGGTGAACCGGCCAGTAGACGCACGTCACCGTTGGATGCGTCTGCGAACAGCGGGTCGGCATCGATGTTGCCATCACCGGGGTGGCCACCTGCCACACAGGAACGGGTGACCGTAGACGTGGCTGTGGGTTCCGTGACAATCTCATCAAGCCCGTTGGCCCAGAAAATGGCGTTGACGATTACGGGCGCGGCTGAGTACGTGTTGTATACCGCGCTGCCCGGGCCGCACACGAGCAAGCCCCACCCGGAGCACCGCATCTACCCGTATTTGTTGCGCGATATCGCGGTCGAGGCGCCGAACGAAGTGTGGTGCGCAGACATCACCTACGTGCCGATGTATCGCGGGTTCATGTACCTCGTGGCGGTCATGGACTGGTACAGTCGCTACGTGCTGGCGTGGGAATTGTCCAACAGCATGGACACCGCGTTCTGCCTGAGCGCGCTCAAGCGCGCCTTGAGCAAAGCCCGCCCCAGCCGCGCTGGAACCCCGGAGCCGGGCCTGCTGCGATACCGGTACGGTGAGCGGGTCCAATGCCGCTGTACTAGGACATCTTAAGTTGCACCCGATTCTGTCGAAAGATGGGGGTAGGCTCATTCCCCTTCTGGAGATGCAGAGCTGATTGCGCCACACACTCTCTATCGAGTTTCCAAAGTGGCTTTGCTTGCCTCGAACCAGTCTTGTGTGCGCAGGCAGATTCGTACAAGCATAAGCATCACGGGCACCTCGATGAGCACGCCAACCACGGTGGCGAGGGCGGCACCGCTGGAGAGGCCAAAAAGCATAACGGCCGTGGCGATGGCGACTTCGAAATGATTCGATGCGCCGATCATCGCGGCAGGCGCGGCATCGTCATACCGCAGCCTCAGGAGCCGCGCAAGTCCGTAGCCCAGGGCGAAGATGGCGCAGGTCTGGATGAAGAGCGGTATAGCAATCCAGAGGATGGTCAGGGGATTGGCCAGGATAACCTCGCCTTTGAAGGAGAAGAGCAACACCAGCGTGACGAGCAGGGCCGCAATGGTAATGGGCGTGAGCACGTGCAGAAACTTCTCTTTGAACCACGCCTCACCTTTTGCGGAGATAATCCACCGGCGAGAAAAAAAGCCGGCGACCAAGGGCAAGGCCACATAGACCGAGATGGACAAGAGCAGGGCCTGCCAGGGCACGGGCAGTCGGCCCACGCCGAGAAGGAATCCGCCAAGAACGCCGTAAAGCACGAGCATGGTCAACGAGTTAATGGCGACCATGACCAGGGTGAGCCCATCGTTGCCTCGGGCGAGGTAGCCCCAGACGAGCACCATGGCGGTGCAGGGCGCTATACCCAAGAGAATGCAGCCTGCCAGATAGCTTCGCCAGAGGGGCACTTCGAGCATCTTCGCCCCCTCGTGCATGATTACGGTGCCCGCGCCGTATTCCACGCCCACGGGCAGGTCGAGTCCAAAGGGCATCTTGACAATATCGGTCGCATCGGCGCCAATGAATCCGCGGAAGAGCACACCCAGGAACAGCAGCGCGATTCCGTACATCGTAAAGGGCTTCACGCACCAGTTTACAAAGAGCGTGAGCAATACGGGCTTGCCGCTCTTGCCCGCACGAACCACCGAGCCAAAATCGATCTTCACCATGATGGGGTACATCATGAAGAACAAGCATACCGCGATGGGGATAGAAACGACCGGAGCCTTGTTGACGTAGATGGCCATGCCATCAAGGGTCTGTGCCAGACCAGGCGCCACCTTGCCCAGCAGGATGCCGCCGATGATGCACAGCCCCACCCACACCGTGAGATAGCGCTCGAAAATGCTCATGGCGCCTTTGGGCGCGCAGTCGTCCGGTTTCGTCTCACAGGTCATTGTTACATCCTTCCATAACCATGCGTTCGTTTGCGTTCATGTTCAGGACACCGCGTCAGCCGCAACAGCAACCCGCTGGTTTTCGGGCATCTATGTTGAGGCTGACAACATAGTCTGAAGGTCTTGTGTCTTCCGGCAATGCTTCGACGATCTTGCTGTACAAGGGGTCGTTGATATCGGTCATCGCGTCCATGTAGCCGGGTTTGGCAGTGAGATGGATTTCAGCAAGTCCAGCCGCCTCGGCCATATGTTTGCTTTTCTCCACAAGCACAGCTCCCGCCACGCAGCCCACCAGCGCTTCCACCATTTCGGCGATACTCGCGGGGAGTGGCTTCGTCAGCGCAAGGTCGGATACCGCGACGCGGCCGCCCGGCTTCAGTACGCGAGCGATTTCCCGCCAAACTTGCGGTTTGTCCGGCGAGAGGTTGATTACGCAGTTGGAGATAACGACATCTACTGAGCAGTCGGCGAGGGGCAAGTGCTCGATTTCGCCCAGGCGAAACTCGACATTGTCGAGGCCGGTACTCCCGCGGTACTGTTCGGTGTTCCGGCATGCTTTGCTCAACATCTCCGGAGTCATGTCGATGCCGATGGCGCGTCCCTCCGGGCCGACCTTGCGCCCGGCGATGAAGACGTCAAAGCCTCCGCCGCTTCCAAGGTCGACCACCACTTCGCCCTCCTTCAGCGCGGCAAGCGCCACCGGATTGCCGCAGGAGAGGCCCATGTTCGCGCCTTCGGGGAGTTCAGAGAGTTCGCTTTTGCTGTAACCAACGGCCTGCGCGAGTTGGGCGGCTGCATCGTCGCCACCGCAGCAGGACGGTTCTGGTCCACAGCAGGAACCGCCGCCGCGCGCAATCGAAGCGTAACCTTGCCGCACCCGGTCTCTAATGGAATCCGGTGTACTCATTCGCCTTCTCCCTGGTGCAGGCACTCCGGCAAGCGTTCGACGAACGTGCGTATCTCATCCCGCACGCGCCGGTAGTGTGCAAGCGCCTCTTCTTCGGTTTTTGCAGCGGCGGCCAGTTTCGGCGGGTCGTCGAACCCCACGTGCACCACCTTGGCCTTCCCGGGGAACATAGGGCAGGTTTCATGGGCGCGGCCGCATACAGTGACCACGTAGTCGAACTCGATGCCCTTCAGGTCTTCGAGCTTCTTCGACTGATGATTGGCGATGTCCACACCGGCCTCGGCCATGACCTTCACGGCATTGGGGTTTAGTCCGTGGGTTTCGATTCCCGCTGAGTAGGCATCGAGGACATCGTCCTTCAGCGCACGTGCCCACCCCTCAGCCATCTGGCTGCGGCACGAGTTGCCGGTGCAAAGGAAGAGCACTTTGAGTCTGCTTGACATATCTCATCGCTCCCTGCTCAGCCGCATCGCGACTGGCGCCTGCAAATCTCTTCCGGATCGAGCTTCAAGATCTTCTTGAGCTTCTTCTGATCGGCATGGACAGTGGGGGTGTTCTCGAGGGATGCATCCAGCCATGCCAGGGTATCCGCGACGAAAGGTACTCCGGCCGCTTCCGCGCGCTGGTAATGGTTCCATCGCCCCTCTTTGCGGCTTTCCACCAACCGTGCCTGACGCAAAATGGCCATATGCTTCGAAACCGTAGAGGGCGCGAGTCCCAGCAACTCGATGATCTGGCAGACACAAAGCTCCCTGTCTTTCAAAACCATCAGCGCCCGGACCCGGTTCTCATCCGCCAGCGCTTTTGTCACGTCCATGAATTCTCGCATTTATGAATTCCTTAATTCGCCACATAACGAATGATAACACCGATTGGACGGACAAGCAAAACATCCAATTCTGGTTCCGCCAGACACCTGCCCGAACTCATGGCGCCGTGCAGTTCAACCAGCGCCCGCCGGGGATCACGAGCAAACCGCACACGCGATTAAGCCTGCCCCTTTGCAGTTCGAGATTCTTCATTGAAGGATCGCCAAGTCTTGCCCTACGGCCTGCAGCACATAGTCTCGCAGCTGATTAGGGTCTTCAACGTACGTCCATACTTCATCGAGAACCCGATGCTTCTTTTTGAAGCCATCGCGCATGTGCACGAAGACCAGAGATGGATGTGGAAGTTCGAAATCGCTACTGTAATGTTGGTTGCCTGGCGCTTCGTAGTTGACCGCGCGCCACTCAAGCTTCCCCGCACGTAACTCGGACATGAAGGAGTCAAAGACCGTCTCACGTGCGAGCCTCTCAATTTGGAGGCAAGTCACGCACCGAACGGTTCCGTGGAAGTAGAAGGCCACGAGTTTGTCCGGTGCTTCTTCCGTTGCTGAACCTCGTTTCCGGACCGCCGATGAACTGGGTTCGGCATTGTCACCACTGTCTGCCGACGCGGGAGGGCGCATGAGCGCCATGGAGATTCCTATCAGAGTGATGGCGATGGCCGAGGCCATGCGGACACGTTTCCTTTTCAGAACAAAGTGGGGAGGCATGCGTCCATTCCTCATGGTGCTGTGTAAATCATCCAGAGGCCCCCGAGTATGACCAGTACGCCGCATACTTTTTTCACTATGGTTGCTCCCTGTGATTCCTCGTTCCAATTCAGGTATTTCTGAATGACCCCGGCGAAGGTGCCGGCGAAGACGATTACAGAGCAATGTCCAATGCCGTACATCAACAACAACAGCACGCCATAAACGAGGTCGGTCGCAGCCAGCTTGAAGGTGACGCCGAGCATGGGCGCCATGTAAGCGAAGGTGCATGGCCCGAGGGCGACGCCGAATACCAATCCGAGGATGAGTGCCGCCAGTGCCCCTTTGCGCTTCATGCCGACCTGGCCGGGTCCGGACCAGGGCATGGGGATCACGTCGAGCAGGTGGAGCCCCACNNCATGCGGCCCGCTGCGGCCGTCACTGTGCCGATGAGCGCAATGGTAATCAAAATGCCCAACGCGAAGAGCGTGGAAATCCAAAAGGCTCGGCGCGTACTGATGCGGCCTTGCTCGTCGATGAAACCCACAATGAGCGGAATACTCGCCAGGTGGCACGGGCTCAGAACAATGCTCAAGATGCCCCACGTGAAGGAAGCGGCAAGCGCTATGGCGGCGCTGCCTTCGACAGCATGGGATAACGTGGTGAAAAGTTCTTGCATGGCTACAGCACGCCCAGTTCTTGCCACTTTGCGAGGATGTCTTCCTTGCCAAAGAATCCGGTATGCCGGAAACGTTCCTTACCTTCGGCATCGAAGAAAATCTGGGTCGGAATCATTTGAATCTCGTATTCCTTTCCTGCATCGGGGTTCTTCCAGACATCGATAAACTGCACCTCGAATTTTCCGGCGTATTCCCGTTTGAGTTCCTCCAGAATCGGCGCCATGGCCTTACATGGGATGCATTTGTCAGCGCCGAGGTCTACAAGGCGGGGCAGCTTACCCGAGCCCGCTTCTGTTACAAGCTCTTGCGCCGCATCTGCCACCCGTGGCTGCTCGGCCACACCAACCGTCCCAGCTTGTTCTTGAACCGCTTCGGGCGCCACCGAATCCCCGCCGCCATCGCGGGCTTTGAGAGCGAGGGTTCCAGCAATGGCGCCGCCTACCGCGAGAACAATCAGTACTTTTGGAATCACTTTCATTACAAACTCCCTGTGTAGGACCGCCGACACGTCATTCGCGCATTCGCAGCCTTCTGGATTCTCCCGCAGAAGCGGGCCTGACGAACGCGATAATTCACGCGGAAAGGCGCAGGGCGAGTTCAGCCACACGCCGCCCGAGGTTGCGCGCGGAATCAAGCCCAAACTCGTCGCCCGCAATGGCCTCATCCTGATTCCACAGCGCGGCGCCGATCCTGGCCGAAGGCTGACCATCGCCCACGATAACCATGTCCTGGCACATGAGGGCCGTCTGGATGGAGCGGATGGTGAGTTCCTGTCCTCCGTTACGGGCACTGCCCACCGCCAGAACCCCGGCTATTTTGTTGCGCAGCTTGAATCCATCCTTCCGGAATACGATGCAGCGGTCGAGAAAGGCCTTGCACAAGGCGCTCATGTTTCCGAAATAGACGGGTGATCCGATTATGATCCCGGCCACGGCGGGATCGCCCAGCTTTTCCACGAGTTCGGGAAACTCGTCCTGCTCGCCATCGTGAAGGGGCTGGCCTGCGGCCAATTGCGCCGGAATGCTCAGTTCCGCGAGTTCGATCAGCGCAGTCTCGATATCGGACGAAACTGCTTGCGCGGATTGCAGGCACACTTCGAGTGCGGCTGCCGTGGTCTTTCCCTTGCGAGGGCTACAATTGATTCCAATGACCTTGCGTTTCGCAGCCTCTTCTTGCGCGAAGGCGCTGCCAGTCATGGCCCCGGCAAGCGCCGCAGCGCCCGCAACGCCAATCAATTCTCTGCGACCAATTCTGTCTGCCATTGTTCTTCTCCTCGTTTTGTAAGTGGCGCGAATCAGGCCTTGCTGCAATCGTTCAACCGGTCAGCGCCCGCACCAGCAGCGAACGCCACGTTCTCGTCGCTGATGAGTGTCTGACCCTTTCCCATCCCCAGGTCGGCGAGTTGGAGGTGTACAAAATCGGCAAAACCCGCCTCCTCCAGACAGTGTTTCGCGCAGTTGACGGGACAGCCATCGATGGCCAGAATCGCGCTGGCCGATTCTGTGCTCTTGACGGTGCCGCTCACCCGTCCGCCTATGCCGGCAAGACAGTACATCTTGCCCACGCCATCGCGCGTCAGTTTACGCGCGGCCTGGTCCGCAACCGCGCCAACATCCGCGGCACCAGAGCAGGCGAAGATGAGCTTCGGCGCTACGCCGCATGCACATTGGCTTTCATTGGACATGCCATCCTCCTTTTTCCCGGCCATCATCCGAGCATAGTTTTCACTTCATCGACCGACGGGACTTTTCCGGTGACCTTGACTTCGCCATCCACGACGAGGGCGGGCGTCACCATGACACCGAATTTCATGATGTCGTTGATGTCCTTCACCTTCTCGACCTGGTACGCGATGCCAAGTTCCTGCGCGGCGGCTTCCGCGGTTTCGGTAAGCTTCTGGCACTTGGGACACCCGGTCCCGAGAATCTTGAGGTCTTTCATTGAGGGGTCTCCTTATGGGTTCGCGCGAGAATCGAAATCTCACGCAAGGCAATCATTATGGTGGCCGCCAACACGGCGGCCAACGCAAGATCAAGAACCGTGTAGGAAATCCGGGTGAGCGGCTCCAATACGGGGAATTGCAGCAACATGAGCGTGCCCGACACGACAGCCAGCATCGAGGCTGTAAGTACAACGCGAATCGAGTGCGCTCTGAAGTAGCTCGCCGGGGAATGCCCTTCAACGCGCTGGCGGTGCAGGCGCCAGGACAGGCCGATCAGCCCCAGGACGAGTATCAGCGCGGCGGCAAGAAAATGGTTTCCGTCCAGCCAGAACCGCAACGGCAAGGCGTAGTCCGAAAGGTCTCCTCGCATAAAGAGATAGACGCCCACGACGGCCCCATAGATGCCCACGGCGGCCGGCATGAACCGTATCCATCCTTTGAGATGCTGGTCGTGGAGCACCCGCCTGATGGCGAGCTGCGACAGCACCACGGCCAGACAAACGCCCAACAGAATAAGAAGCAGATGAAGCGCAGGCTTTAGATAGGCTTCCCGCCAGGCGCCAAGCGTAACCGCCGGGCCGCTCAAACCCAACACCTCATACTGCGGCTGCGTAACGGGTTGCGCGTTCTCGTCAAAGGGATACTTGACCACACTGGCAAAGAAAAAGTCGGATTCCGGGCTGTGGCAATCGGTGCAGCCGTTGCTGCCGAGGGCCGCCGCTGCAGGGTAAACGTCATGGCTGTACTTGTGCACATTGGCATAGGGCGAGGCTTCCCATGTGTGCATGGGAATCGTGCGGTACTCGGTGCCCGTACGGTACACCCGGTCGTTCATGACCCACACAACGCGCTTGCCCTGCATGGGATAGCCAGTCTCCTCGAGCATGCCGGTGACGGCTGCGATCAGTGCGTCGATTTCTTCGGCCCGGTTGACCTCGATCACGCCGTCACCGTTGTCGTCGGTAATTAACCCGAGCGCAGGATAGGCCGCCGGGTCCTTCTGGTGCGCCGTCCACATCTTGTAAACGGTGCCCATTGCAGGCTGCATGAGTCCAGTCTCGCCTTCAGTCTCGATGGCTGGCCATGCGCTGTGTATCCGGTTCACGGGGTAGATCTTGCCGTCATACCGCGTAAGTACCGGACGGTAGGGGTCTGTGGGCTTGTCGTCATAGCCCATCATTTCCAGGTCGCCGTAGTGGTTCCAGTAGGTCATGTCGGGGCCATAGAACGTCCACAGATGCTTGCCCTTGCTCGGAATCTTGGCACCAGAATTGAACACATCGCTGGCTACGGCAAGGGCGGCCTTTACAGAGCGCTCTGGAATATGGCAGGTCTGACAGGCGATCTTGTCGAGGTGCAAGGGAGGCAATCCCCGGTGCCTGGCGACCGGCGCGCCCAGGTAACCGGTGTCGTGGCAATCGGCGCAATCCCGCATCGTATGGTCCAGGTCGTCGCGGACATGGCCTCCGGGGTCGTCACCCTTCCCGAACTGATGTACCTCCTTGCCCCGGACGCGCTCGTCGACAGCGTGGCTGCCTGCGGGGTGGCAATCAACGCATCTCAGAGCTGCTTGCAGGTGGACATCCGTGCGCGGGCGAAAATTCGCGCCACGTTTTTTCCAACCGGGTTTTGCATGGCACGCGAGACAGGTTTCCGTGCGCGGTTCCCGTACAATGTGGGGCGATAGGCTACCATCCTCGCTGAACATCGAGACATCGTACGCTACGGTGACAGGCGCTCCTTCTGCCACGCTGCCTGAAACGACTGCCAACCCGGCTCCGGCAGAAGGAGCCCACCGGAAATTCAACTCATCAAGTTGCTTTTTGCGGGCCGCGAAATCGTACTCGGGCAGGTGGCAGAGCAGACAATCCGCTTCGAGCACACCGGATTCAGACCATCTGGTCTGGTAGTAGTCGCCATCGAAATCGTTGTCTCCCCCTGGCGTGAATCCGCTCGCCGGGTCGGCCATCCAGTGGTCATAGCGCTTGCCGTCCCGGTCATATTCCGCAGAGCCTCCGCCAGGATGACACGCCGCACATCCAGCCGTGAGAAAACTAAAGGAGGTCATATCCATCTCGCCAGCGGATTCATTGTGTTTGGGCGATAGGTAACGATAGAGCGGGGCAGGCGAACACCACGTGCCTCCGTAGTTCCCGGGCGTCAACGCCCATTGACAGCGCTCAGCCTGGTCCGCCGTGGGTTCCTCGCCGGCGCCCTGCGTGAAATGATAGCCCTGCGTGATCAGGTCATAGTCATGACACTGTCCACAGGTTTGCTTTGGGGAGTACGGCGCTCCTGCATTCTCGCCGGTTACCGGGTTAATGACTTTCCCCTGTTCATCGCGAAGATGAAATGGAGGACAAACACCCTTCGGAGTCTCCTGGGTGCTTGCCGACCCCTGGAAGATGCCGATCAACAGGCAGACCACGAGTGAAATCGACGATATTCTCCTTCTCAAGACATTTCCTTGTTCTTTCACGATGACCTCCCTTCCGCTCAAACGATCAGCCCAAACAAGAGGCCGCTCACGGTTGCCATGAAAATCACGAGCAGCACGAATACCACGGTCTTCTTGATTCCAAGCACGCTCTGGATCACGAGCATATTGGGAAGGCTCAGCGCC
>NPIG01000317.1_pt1 | contig 44647 bp, 51 predicted proteins | sample 8637441 | NCBI WGS metagenome assembly NPIG01 (sample SAMN07420675, study PRJNA396082) | bioreactor metagenome | isolation source: sample BR6 brine-fed electro-methanogenic bioreactor BR | place: Japan: Kochi | collected 2016-06-14
AAAAGGCCCGCTTCGGCGGGCCTTTTTTGTTTTGGTTTTTTCGAATGGTTGCGCCTCGATTTTAAGATCTCGTTAGGGTTGCGTCGCGCAATGTGATCTGAATTCCGAGCAATTTTTTTCAGGAGAAAACAGATGAAATGCATTCGTACCTTGGCGGCGTGCACCCTCGCACTGGGTGCCTGGCAGGCACCGGCTTCGGCGGGACAGGACGCCTATGTCGGCGAGATCATGATGATTGGCGGCAGTTATTGCCCCAGAGGCACGGTCTTGGCCGATGGCAGGCTGTTGGCGATCGGAGATTTCCCGGCGCTCTTTTCGCTTTTCGGGACGATGTATGGCGGAAATGGGCAAACCTCGTTCGGGGTGCCGGATTTGCGGTCGCGGGTGCCGGTCGGAATTGGCGCCGGCGCCGGCCTGATGACCGTCACGCAGGGGCAAATGGCAGGAAGTGAAACCACGGTTCTGACCCAGGGGCAATTGCCCATGCACAGCCATTCAGCGGTCAGCCAGGCGAGTTCGGCGCTGAATGCTACCACGGAGACCACGGATACGACCTCGCCCAATGGCAGCCGGCTAGGGGAGTTGCCGGGCGGTTCGGCTTACGCGTCTTCGGGCGCGTTCGATGCCGCACTGGAGGATGGATCGGTAACCACCACCGTCACGACCACGATCGGCAGCACCGGCGGTAGCCAGCCCGTCAGCTTGGTACAGCCTTATCTCGGCATGCGATATTGCGTTGCGGTGACCGGAATTTATCCGCCGCGGGACTGATCCAGCCTGCCGGACGGGAACGGGAAGACAGCGAAACGGGGGCCAAACGGTCCCCGTTTTCGCACGGGAATTCGGGCCAGTGCGTCGCACTCCGTCTTGATCCGCAGGGAAGAAGTGTCATATCGGCCCGGTAGCCTAGGCTGATTGAATTCGTTTGGGGGGTTAAGATGCGTTTGCTTTTTTCGATTTTGATATCGCTGCTGGTGGCGGCGGCAACGGTGGCGACGGCCGAAGAGGAGGGCGGCCGTTTCGCGATCGGCGGCGACGCCTTCCGCGCCGCGCAGAACGTCAGTTTTTCCGAGCCGGACCATGCCGATCTGTTCCTGGGCGGCGAACGGGTCACGGTCAGTGCGGATATCGCCGGCACCGCGCATCTGGCCGGGCGCTGGGTGACGTTGTCGGGCGGTGTCGGCGGCAACGTCTATGCGTTGGGTCAGCAGATCGATGCGACCGGCGCAATCGCCGGAAACGCGACCCTGTTCGGTCAGGAGGTCACGGTGCGCGGACCGGTCGCGGGCAACCTGCGGGCCTCCGGCTCCGAGCTGGAGGTGGCCGGGGACATCGGCGGCTACGCCCTGCTGGCCGGTGAGCGGGTCGAACTGGACGGCGTGGTCGCCGGCGACCTGGCCCTGACCGCGCGCAAGGTGGATTTCGGTACCGGCGCGCGGGTGAGCGGGACCCTGATCCTCTACGAGGCGCATCCGGGCAGCCTGACGGTGCCCGCTTCGGTCGCGCCCTCGGAGCGGATCGAGCGCCGCCAGATCGAGGAGTGGGAGCACGACTGGGGCACGCCCCAGGTGGTGACCTGGCGCGGTGCGCTGGGCGGTTTCCTGTTCGGCGTACTGCTGGTGGCCGGTGTCGCCGCCCTGATCGCGGGGCTGGCCCCCGAGGCGCTGGCGGCCATGCGCCGCCGGATCCTGGACCGGCCGGCGCGCAGTTTCGGCATCGGTTTCGTGGCGCTGTCGGCGCTCAGCGGGGCCGGGCTGGTCGTGGCGCTGACCGGGATCGGCATGTTGCTGACCCCCGCGTTCTTCCTGCTGGCGGTTCTGGCCGGGTTCATCGGCTATGTCATCGGGGCCTATGCCTTTGGCGTGGCGCTGCTTTCGGCGGCGGGCCGGGCCGTGCCGGACAGCATCGGCGACCGGGCGCTGGCCGCGGGTGTCGGCGCGCTGGCCGCCGGCGTGATTGGGCTGGTGCCGTTCCTGGGCTGGCTCTTTGTCCTGTTGGTTCTGCTGACCGGGCTTGGCGCGCTGGCGATCCGCCTGCTGCCCGATCACCTCTCCGGCGCCCCGCGTTACTGAGCGGCGCCGGGGCATGCTGCGTCTGACAGGACTGGTGGCGCTGACCATGGCCGCCTTTGCCGCCAATTCGCTGCTCAACCGGGCGGCGGTGGACAGCGGCGCCATCGGCCCGGCCGGGTTCGCCGCCATCCGCGTGGCCGCCGGCGCGGCGGTCCTGGCGATGCTGGTTCTGGCCCGGCGGCAGGCGCTGCCGCTCTGGCACCGGCGGCGCTGGGTCGGGGCGCTGTCGCTGACCGCCTATATGGTGGGCTTCTCGCTGGCCTATCTGAGCCTGGATGCCGGGCTGGGCGCGCTGATCCTGTTCGGGGTTGTGCAGATCACCATGTTCGCGCTCGGTGCGTTGGGCGGCGCGCGGGTGTCCGCGCGGCAGATCGCCGGCGCCGGCCTGGCCTTTGCCGGGCTGAGCTGGATCCTGTGGCCGTCGGGCGGGGCGCAGGTGCCGCTGGCGGGCGGGCTGTGGATGGTCGCCGCCGGGCTGGGATGGGGGATCTATACCCTGAGCGGCCGCGGCGAACCCGCGGCGCTGCCGGCCACGGCGGCCAATTTCTGCCTGGCGCTGCCGCTGACCGCGCTGCCGCTGCTCTGGGTCCGTGATGCGGCGCCGGTCACCGTGCCGGGGGTGGCGCTGGCGGTGCTGTCCGGGGCGGTCACCTCGGGGCTGGGATATGCACTGTGGTACAGCCTGTTGCCCCGGTTGGGCGCGGCGACGGCGGCCACCGTGCAGCTGAGCGTTCCGGTGATCGCGCTTGCCGCTGGCGCGGTGGTTCTGGCCGAGGCGCCGGGTCTGCACCTGATCCTGGGCGCGGCGGTGGTGCTGGGCGGCATCGCGCTGGCGCTGCCGCGCCCGGCGCGCGGCTGAGGCGCTTGCCGCTTCCCTCCCGGCGCCAAAGCGCCTATCTGGCGCATATGCGGATCCTGGTTTTCCTTCTTTTCCTCTGGCCGGTCCCGGCGGTGGCCGATTGCGTCGTGCTGCTGCACGGGCTGGCGCGGACCGAGGCGTCGTTTGCCATTATGGACGAGGTGCTGCGCGGGCGCGGCTACCGCGTGGTGCGCCCCGGCTACCCCTCGACCGACCTGCCGATCCCGCAGCTGGCCGAGCGGACCGTCCCGGCGGCGCTGGCCGCGTGCGGTGACGAAACGGTGCATGTGGTGGCCCATTCCATGGGCGGCATCCTGGTCCGCTACTGGTTGCGCGACCATACGCCCGAGCGGCTGGGCCGGGTGGTGATGCTGGGCCCGCCCAACCAGGGCAGCCAATTGGTGGACGAACTGGACGACTGGCAGGTGTTCGGCCTGATCAACGGCCCGGCGGGCAAGCAGCTGGGCACCGGGCCCGAGAGCATTCCGCGCGCCCTGCCACCGGTGACCTTCCCGCTGGGGGTGATCGCCGGGAGCGAAACGATCAACCCGATCTTCTCGGCGCTGATCGAGGGGGCCGATGACGGCAAGGTGGCGGTGCGGGAAACCCAGGTCGCGGGGATGAGCGCCCATCTCACCCTGCCGGTCACCCATACCTTCATGATGAACAACCCGCTGGTGATCGCCCAGGCCGTGCATTTCATCGAGACCGGCGGGTTCGACGCCGAGATCACCTGGCTCGACGCCCTACTGGGCGATATCGAGCGGATCTGCCTGACCGGGGATTGCCCGCCGGAACCCCGCTCGGAGCCGACACGATGAGCGGGCTGGAACTGGATCTGACCGGGGCCCGGGTGCTGCGGCCCGGCGAAGGGCTGCTGCCCGACCGCCTGTCCTTCGCCGGCGGCGAGATCGTGGCCGACACCGCCGGGCGCGCGGTCGACCTGTCGGGGTGCCTGGTCCTGCCCGGCATCGTCGATCTGCACGGCGACGGCTTCGAACGCCACGTCGCCCCCCGCCGCGGCGCCATGACCGACCTGGAAGAGGGCATCGCGGCGGCGGCGGCGGAACTGGCCGCCCACGGCATCACCACCGCCGTGATGGCCCAGTTCTACAGCTGGGAGGGCGGTCTGCGCGGCCCCGACTTCGCCGCCCGGGTGATGCCGGCCATCGCCACGGCCCGCGCCCGCGTGGTGCCCGACCTGATCCCGCAGCTGCGGTTCGAGACCCATCTGCTCGACGATTACGCCGCTCTGCCTGGCCTGCTGGCCGAGTGGCAGGTGCCCTACCTGGTGTTCAACGACCACCTTGCGCACGACCGGCTGGCCGCGGGGCGCAAGCCCAAGCAGCTCACCGGGCAGGCGCTGAAGGCGGGTCGCAACCCGGAGAAGCATTTCGAATTCCTGCTGGATCTGCACGCGCGCGGCGGCGCGGTTCCGGCGGCGCTCGATGCTCTGTGCGCCCGGCTGGCGGCGCAGGGCGTGCGGATGGGCAGCCACGACGACCACAGCGCCGGGGACCGCGCCGCCTGGCGTGCCCGTGGCGCGCGGATATCGGAATTTCCCGAAACGGCAGAGGCCGCCGAGGCCGCGCGCGAGGGTGGCGACGCCATCGTGATGGGGGCGCCGAACCTGGTGCGCGGCGGCTCGCACAAGGGCAATGTCAGCGCGCTGGTCCTGGTCGCCATGGGTCTTTGCGATGCGCTGGCCTCGGATTACCACTACCCCAGTCCGCGCCGCGCGGCGCTGATGCTGGCGCAGACCGGCGTGCTGGGGTTCGCAGCGGCCTGGGACCTGGTCTCTTCCGGGCCGGCGCGGGTGCTGGGGCTGGACGACCGCGGCTCGCTCGCCCCCGGAAAACGCGCCGATTTCATCGTTCTGGAGGAGCGGACCCAGCGCGTCGCCGCCGTCTTTGCCGGCGGGCGGGTGGCCTATATGGCGGGCGAGGTGGCGGCGCGGTTCCTGGCGTGAGGTCCGCCGCCGGCCCGGTTCCCGGCGCGGCGGGATCCATGACACCCGTGGGAGCCTCCGGCGGGAGTATTTGAAACGAGAAGAAGGCGCGACGGGGCAGAGCCCTGCGCGCGCCCGGCCCTCGGAGGCCGGCGCGCGGTTCCGGTTCAGCGGCCCGCGCGGATCACCCGGTTCACATGGCCCATCTTGCGGCCCGGCTTGACCTCGGCCTTGCCGTAAAGGTGCAGCGCGGTGTCGGTCTGGCGGGCCAGCTCCGGCACCCGGTCCATATCGTCGCCGATCAGGTTCTCCATCACCACGTCCGCATGCCGCTGCCCGTCGCCCAGCGGCCAGCCGGTCACGGCGCGGATGTGTTGTTCGAACTGATCGACGGCGCAGCCGTTCTGCGTCCAGTGGCCGGAATTATGCACCCGCGGCGCGATCTCGTTCACCAGCAGGCCCTGCGGCGTGACGAAAAGTTCGACCCCCATCACGCCGACGTAATCCAGCGCGTTGAGGATATTGGCCGCCAGCAGCACCGCGTCGCTGCGCTGCGCTGCGCTCAGCCGCGCTGGCACGGTGGTGGTGTGCAGGATGCCGTCGCGGTGAACGTTCTCGCCCGGATCGAAACAGGCGACCGCGCCGTCGAGGCCGCGCGCGGCGATCACCGAGACCTCGTGGCTGAAGTCCACGAACCCCTCCAGGATCGCGGGGGCCCCGGCCAGATCGGCCAGAGCCTGCGCGGCATCCTCTGGCGCCATGATCCGCGCCTGTCCCTTGCCGTCATAGCCGAAGCGGCGGGTCTTGAGGATCGCGGGCGTGCCGATCTGCTCCAGCGCGCGGGCCAGATCCGCGGCATTGTCCACCGCGGCGAAAGGGGCGGTCTTCAGTCCCAGGCCGGCCAGAAAGCTTTTTTCGCTCATCCGGTCCTGGCTGGTCTGCAGCGTCTTGCGGTTGGGCCGGATCGGCCGCAGCGGCTCCAGCAGGTCGAGCGCCTCGGTCGGGATGTTCTCGAACTCATAGGTGATGACATCGACGGTCTCGGCAAAGGCCCTGAGCGCCTCGGCGTCGTCGTAACCGGCGGTGGTCAGCTTTGCTGCGACCTGCCCGGCGGGCGGGTTGGCGCCGGGCTCATAGATATGGGTGGTGAACCCCAGGCGGCTGGCCGCGACCGACAGCATACGGCCCAGCTGGCCACCGCCGAGGATGCCGATTACCGCACCGGGCTGAAGCGGTTCACTCATCAACCGGGGCCTCCGGGATCGAGGCCGAGAGCGCCGCGCGCCAATCGTCCAGCCGCTGCGCCAGGCCTTTGTCCTGCAGCGCCAGGATACCGGCGGCCATCAGCCCCGCGTTGGCCGCGCCCGCCGCGCCGATCGCCATGGTGGCGACCGGATAACCTTTGGGCATCTGCACGATGGAATAGAGCGAATCGACCCCCGAAAGCGCCCGGGTCTGCACCGGCACGCCGATCACCGGCACCCGGGTTTTCGAGGCCATCATGCCGGGCAGATGCGCCGCGCCGCCGGCGCCCGCGATGATCACCTGCAGCCCGCGCTCAACGGCGGTCTTGCCATAGTCCCACAGCCGGTCTGGCGTGCGGTGCGCCGAGACGATCCGCGCCTCGTAAGCAATCTCCAGAGTGTCGAGGATATCGGCGGCCTCTTTCATGGTGGGCCAGTCCGACTGGCTGCCCATGATGATGCCCACGGAAGCTTTGGCCATGTATCGTCCCTTGCTGCGCGGTTGCTGCGAAAGAGCGCGCACTATAGCCAAATCGTTCTGCCAGGCAATGCGGTCAGGCGCCCATTGGGTCCTATCAGGCGATGATATCCGGCGTCAGCCGGTCCTCGATCAGGGCGATCTGGTCCTTGAGCCTGAGTTTCTGCTTTTTCAGCCGCTTGATGGTCAGCTGATCGCCGGTTCCCCGCTCGACCAGGGCGGTGATCGCCTCGTCCAGATCGCGGTGCTGGCGGCGGAACACCTCCAGCTCAAGGCGCAGTACCTCGTCGGTCTTCATCGAGAGATCTGTCGGGGCGTTCATGGCGGCGACTCACGGCTTGTGTCATCGGCTGGCGCCCAGAATACGATGAACCGCATCATTCGCCTAGCCCTTGTTAATCCACGGCATTCTGCCCATATTTGCCTTGTGCGGCCGCCTGATGGGGCCGTGCCAACCGTCGCTTTGGTGAAAAAGGACGAAAGACGTGTCGAAACTTACCCTGGGCTCCTACCCGCATATGCTGGGGTTCGAGCAGTTGGAACGCCTTCTGGAACGCTCGGCCAAGTCGGGCAACGAGGGCTATCCCCCCTATAACATCGAACAGACCTCGGATCATTCCTATCGCATCACCCTGGCCGTGGCCGGGTTCGCGGAGGGCGATCTGTCGATCACCGTCGAGGATCGCCAGCTGGTGATCCGCGGCCGCCAGAGCGATGACAGCGAGGGGCGGGTTTTCCTGCATCGCGGCATCGCCAGCCGCCAGTTCCAGCGCATGTTCGTGCTGGCCGACGGGGTCGAGGTGGGCGAGGCGATCATGGAAAACGGTCTGCTGCATGTGGACCTGACCCGCGCCAAGCCGGAAACCGTGGTGCAGACGATCAACATCAGAAAGGGGTAACGCAGATGAACACGCCTTTTGATTTCAACCAGGATGGCCGCCGGATCGTTTACGTGAAAGAGGTCGATGTCGCGGACCTGCCGGAGGAGGTCCGGGCCGAGGCCGGCGGGCGCGAACACCTTTACGCGGTGCATGATTCCGAGGGCCAGCAGCTGGCGCTGGTGGCGGATCGGCGCATGGCCTTCGTTCTGGCCCGGCAGAACGATCTCGATCCGGTCACGGTGCATTGAGCGGCTATGCCTTCGACTGGGTCGATGCCTTCACGACCCGCGCCTTCGGCGGCAACGGATGTGTCGTCGTACAGGACGCGGATGATCTGAGCGTTGCGGACCGGCTGGCGCTGGTCCGCGAAACCTCGCTGTCCGAATGCGCCTTCTTGGTGGCCTCGGACGTGGCCGATTTCGGCGCCCGCTACTACCTCGCCGACAAGGAAATCCTGATGGCGGGCCACCCGACCGTGGCGACGGTGGTGTCGCTGGTCGATCGCGGTCTGGTCACCCTGACGGAGGGGCGTGCTGCGTTCACGCTTGAGGTCGGGGCCGGCGTGCTGCCGATCGAGGTCGAAGAGACCGACCGCGGGGTGGTGGTGACGATGACCCAACCGGCGCCGCGCTTCGGACGCACCATTGATCCCGCCGACATCGCCGCGATGATGTCGCTTGAGCCGGGGGATATCCTTGGCACGCCGCAGGTGGTCTCGACCGGAACGCCGTTCTGCATCGCCGTGCTGCGCGACAAGGCGGCGCTGCGGCGGGCGCGGCTGGAGACCGGCCTGTTTCACCGGATGAACCCGCCGGGCACCGCGCGCGAGGACATGGTCGAACCCTTCCTGGTGACGCTGGGCGGCGAGACCGCCGGCGGCGACACCTTCTCGCGTCTGCTGCTGCCGCCGCCGATGCCGCCCGAGGACCCGTTCACCGGCTCGGCGACCGGCTGCATGGCCGGGTATCTGTGGCATCACGGGCTGATCGAGCGGCCGGAGTTCACCGCCGAACAGGGCCACTGGATGGGCCGCCCCGGCCGGGCCCAGGTCACCGTGCTGGGGCCGCGGGAGGCGCCCAGAGGTGTGCGCGTCGGCGGCCCGGGCTACGTGCTGATGCGCGGCACGCTTGATCTTCCCGCCGCGTGAGGGCAGGGCGGGGCAGACCGCCAAAAGACAGGACAGACCCGGAAATGACCGACCCCGCAATCGCCATCCTGCCCTACGGTGGCCGCCTGGGCCCCGCGCTGGCGCAAAAACCGCTTAGCGAGCTGACCTGGCCGCTGGGCTGTCCGCCCCGGCTGCTGGGCAAGCGGGTCGGCGACATGACCTCTGACGATCACCTGCTGGTCTTTCCCCGCACCGACGTGCATTTCCGCCGCCGCACCGGGACGGCGGCGAAGATCTCGCTGATCATGGCCGAGCCGGCGGTGATCCACGGGCGGCACCTGAAGCTGCTGCGGCTGAGCTGGCGGAAATTCTTCCGCATTCTCACCTATAACGAGGGGCTGCTGAAGGCGGCGCCCAATACCATCATGTTCCCGCTGGGCACCACCTGGGTGCCCGAATGGCGCGACCTGCCCCTGGACAAGACCGCGATGTGTTCGCTGATCGCCTCGGAAAAACGCGATTCGCAGGGGCACAAGCTGCGCCACGCGGTGGTCGACTGGGTGCGCGAAACCGGGCAGGACGTGGCGGTGCTGGGGCGCGGTTATACCCCCTTCGAGCGCAAGGCCGAGGGGCTGGCGCCCTATCGCTATTCGGTGGTGATCGAGAATGTCCGCGAGACCAATTATTTCTCGGAAAAGCTGATGGACGCGGTGCTGTGCAGCACGGTGCCGATCTATTGGGGCTGTCCCAACCTGGAGCGGTTCGTGAACCCCGAAGGGATCATCCAATGCGCGAGCGAGGCCGATATCCGCCGCGCGGTCGAAGCCGCCTCGGTCGCGGATTACGAGGCCCGCCTGCCGCATCTGCGCCGCCTGCAGGGCGAGCTGGAGCCGCTGATCGACATGGAACGGCGCGCGGCGGAGGCCATCCTGAATAGCCTTTGAGGGGCGGCTCGGCCGCCCGAATTGCGCCGAAGGCGCCGGGCGAGCGCCTGCCCGGTCCGGCGGGCTGGCGCTTTGGGGGCCGCGCACTTCGTTCATATCCTGCAGCGGCTTGGCGGCCATAAAGCGCGCCGCACGCCTGTTGCGCGCGCCATCCCCCGGGCAGGCGCCCGCCCGGCGCGTCGCGCGCAACGACTCGGGAGATCCGGGGAGAGGGCGGTTCGGCGCGGCGCCTGGGCGGCTCCAAATCGAAAACGGCCCGGGCATCCTGCCCGGGCCGTTCCCGATTCCGATTCCGATCAGTCGCCCGATCAGCTCAGGCCGATCAGCCCCATCTGCTCCAGTTTCAGCAGAACCTGATGGGCGCAGTTGTCGACATCCACATTCTCGGTCTCGACGCGCAGTTCGGGGTTCTCCGGCACGTCGTAGGGGTCCGAGATGCCGGTGAATTCCTTGATCTTGCCTTCGCGCGCCAGCTTGTAGAGCCCCTTGCGGTCGCGGCGTTCGCATTCCTCGATGGTGGTCGCCACATGCACTTCGACAAAGGCGCCGTATTGCTCCACATCCTCGCGCACGGCACGGCGGGTGGTGGCATAGGGCGCGATCGGGGCGCAGATGGCGATACCGCCGTTTTTGGTGATCTCGCTGGCCACGTAACCGATACGGCGGATGTTCAGGTCGCGGTGCTCTTTCGAGAAGCCCAGCTCGCTGGACAGGTTCTTCCGCACGATGTCGCCGTCCAGCAGCGTCACCGGACGCCCGCCCATCTCCATCAGCTTGACCATCAGCGCGTTGGCGATGGTCGACTTGCCCGAGCCGGAGAAGCCGGTGAAGAACACGGTAAAGCCCTGCTGGCTGCGCGGCGGCTTGGTCTTGCGCAACTCTTTGACCACCTCGGGGAACGAGAACCATTCGGGGATCTCCAGCCCCTCGGCCAGGCGGCGGCGCAGCTCGGTGCCGCTGATGTTCAGGATGGTGACGTCATCCTTGTCGGCGATCTCGTCGTTGGGCTCGTATTGCGCGCGCTCCTGCACATAGACCATGTGCTTGAAGTCGACCATTTCGATGCCGATCTCGTCCTGGTGCTGGCGGAACAGCTCCTGCGCGTCGTAAGGCCCGTAGAAATCTTCGCCGGCGGAGTTCTTGCCGGGGCCGGCGTGGTCGCGGCCGACGATCATGTGGGTGCAGCCGTGGTTGCGGCGGATGATGCCGTGCCACACCGCCTCGCGCGGGCCGGCCATGCGCATCGCCAGGTTCAGCAGGCTCATGGTGGTGGTCGCCGCCGGGTATTTGTCCAGCACCGCCTCGTAGCAGCGCACGCGGGTGAAGTGATCGACGTCGCCCGGTTTGGTCATGCCGACGACCGGGTGGATTAGCAGGTTGGCCTGCGCCTCTTTCGCGGCGCGGAAGGTCAGCTCCTGGTGTGCGCGGTGCAGCGGGTTGCGGGTCTGGAACGCGACGATGCGGCGCCAGCCCAGCTTGCGGAAATAGGCGCGCAGCTCGTTCGGGGTGTCGCGGCGGGCGCGGAAGTCATAGTGCACCGGCTGCTGGATGCCGGTCACCGGGCCGCCGAGATAGATCGGGCCGGCGGTGTTGTGCAGATAGTTCACGGCCGGATGGGCGCTGTCATCGGCGCCGAACACCTTCTCGGCCTCGCGCGATTTATTCGGGGTCCAGCGGTCGGTCACCGTCATGGTGGCTAGGATCACGCCTTCCTGGTCGCGCAGCGCGATATCCTCGCCGATCTCCAGCCCCTCGGCGAATTTCTCCGACACGTCCAGCGTGATCGGCATCGGCCACAGTTGGCCGTCGGCCAGGCGCATGTTTTCGACAACGCCGTCGTAATCCTCTTCGCTCAGGAAGCCCTTGAGCGGGTTGAAGCCACCGTTCATCAGCAGCTCCAGGTCGCAAATCTGGCGCGGCGTCAGGTCCAGGCTTTTCAGGTTGCCGGCCTCGACTTTCAACTTCTGTGCGGATTCGTACGAAACATAAAGCTCCGGGATCGGAGCCAGATTGCTAAGCATTGTCATTTCAAATCTCTCGGTTTGCGGTGCGGTGGCGCGGGCCAACAGGTCCGGTCGCGCGCGGCATAGACCCGGTATACGTGAAAAGTCCACCCGTCAGGGCAGGTTTTTTCCGACCGGGAGTGCTGTTTATGCCGCAGGTGCAGCATTTCGCCGACGCCGGGGGAGATCCGGCAGGGCGCCGCCGAGGGGCTCTCACGCGGCTGCGGCGGCGGTCAGAAAGACGGTCAGTTCCTGCCCGCTGGGCATCGCAAGCGCCGCCAGCGGGGCGCCGACACCGCGCAGCTCCAGCGTGATCAGGTCCAGGCTGTCGGTCTTGACCCCGGCACTATCCAGGACGGTCTGGGATACCAGCAGTTCAACGCCCAGCTCCTTGGTCTTGCCCTCCAGCCGGCTGGCGGTGTTGACGGTGTCGCCGATGATCGTGCGCGGCGCGTTGCCGGCGGCGCCGATCTCGCCCAGGACCAGTTCGCCCAGATGCAGACCGGCACCGATGTGAATGGGCGGCACCCCCTCTTCCGCCAGGCGGGCGTTGAAATCGGCCAGCGCCGCGCTCAGCCCGGCGGCGGCGCGCAGCGCGGCGCGGGCCGAGCTGGCCTCGTCCGCGGTTTCGAACACCGCCAGCAGCCCGTCGCCGAGGTATTTGTCCACGCTGCCGCCGGCAGCGAGGATCGGCGGCACGATCGCGTCGAAGAAACGGTTCAGCAGGAACACCACGTCATAGGGCAATTGCCCGGTGGTCCGGGCGGTAAAGCCGCGCATGTCCAGGAACAGGATTGCCAGCCGCCGTTCCTGGCCCTGGCTGGCATGGGCCCGCCCGCGCCGGCCGTCGGGCAGGAACACGCGGAACACCGTGGCCGGATCCACCGGGCGGATCTGGCAGGCCAGCCGGGTGCCCGGGGCGGCATTCACCGCCTGCAGGCTGCGCGCCTCGGCCGGGTCCGGCGGGTGCATATGCTCGGCGCCGGCCTCGATCACCACGCGGCAGGTGGTGCAGCGGCCGCGCCCGCCGCACAGCGCGGTATGTGGCACCCCGTGCAGCCGCGACATCTCCAGCAGGGTCAGACCCCGCGGCGAGCTGACCTCGGGCCCGTCCACATAGCGGATCCGGACCGAGCGCCGCCGCCGTACAATTCGGCGGCCAAAATGTACGATCATGGCCAGTGCCAGCAGCGCAAGGAAGATCCAGAAGCCGATCCGCGCCATTCGGATCAGCGCGGCGAAGGTGGCCATGTCGGGCCAGTTGAACGCCGCCATCGCCTCGGCGCGCGCCGCCGGATCGGCGAAAGCGGCCTGCATGCGCCGCCCCTCGGTCATGAACCCGGCCAGCGCGAAGGCCGGGACAAGGGCCGCGACGCCGATCAGATAGGGCGTCATCCGCCGCCACCAGGGTTTCAGCCGCAACCAGAAATGCAGCCCGATGCAGCCATGCGTCCAGACCAGCAGAAGCAGCAGGGATTGCAGCCAGCCATCCGGCGTGTTCCAGATCAGCACCGAGATATAGCTCATCTCGTCATTCAGGCCGTACAGCTCGTGCGCAAGCCGCGTATGCACCACATGGCCGATCAGAAAGACCGGGATCAGCAGGCCGAAGCCGAATTGCAGCAAGTTCCACACAGGCATGCGCAGGGTGCGGCGGCTGGCCAGCCCATAGAGCGCCAGCAGCGCATGGGTCAGAAGCGCACCGTGCAGGATCACGCCGCCCACCAGGGTCCGGGTGACCGCCTGCCGGGCATCCTGGAACGCGGCCATCCATTCGGGCGAGATCAGGCCCAGGCCGATATTGATGAAATGGAAGAGGCCATAGGTGAACAGGATCAGCCCGCTGGCGATCCGCGCCCGGGTGATCCAGTTGCCCCGCCACAACACGTTTCCCATTGTTTCCCCTGTTCGCACCCGCTGCCCGTAGAGTGCCGGGGGCAGGGGCGGGCGGTCAAGGCACAGCGCCTGTGCGGTCAGGCGTCCGCCGCGCCGGAAAGATCGCAGGCCTCGGCCCGCGCCCCGGTGCGGGCCGCCGCGTCGCGGATATGCTCCGGGTCAGAGGACCCCAGCCTGCGCCGGTTGCCGCGCCGGCCGCAGAGGGATGTTGTTGCGTTTCACACATGCGTCAGGTCCTGCACGCACGGCGAAAAAGCGCCGCCGCGCGCCGGGGTCCTGCGGTGCCTAGTCCTGCTCGGCCAGGAAGCGTTCGGCGTCGAGCGCGGCCATGCAGCCCATGCCGGCGCTGGTGATGGCCTGGCGATAGACCGGGTCGGTGATGTCGCCGGCGGCGAAGACGCCCGGGATCGAGGTTTCCGAGGTGCCCGGCTTCACCTTCACATAACCGCCCATGTGGGTGTCCAACTGATCCTTGACCAGTTCGTTGGCGGGCGCATGGCCGATGGCGACGAAGACGCCCTTGCAGGGGATCTCGGTGATCTCGCCGGTCTCTACGTGCTTGACCTTCACGGCGGTGACGCCCTTGGGGTTGTCCTCGCCCACAACCTCTTCCAGCACATGATGCCAGAGAGGTTCGATCTTTTCATTCTTCATCAGCCGGTCGACCAGGATCTTTTCGGCGCGCAGCTCGTCACGGCGGTGGATCAGCGTGACCTTGGAGGCGAAATTGGTGAGGAACAGCGCCTCTTCCACGGCGGTGTTGCCGCCGCCGATCACCACGATTTCTTGCCCGCGATAGAAGAAGCCGTCGCAGGTGGCGCAGGCCGACACGCCGAAGCCCTTGTAGGCCTCTTCGCTGTCCAGCCCCAGCCATTTGGCGCGCGCTCCGGTGGCCAGGATCACCGCGTCGGCGGTGTAGGTGGTGCCGCTGTCGCCCCGTGCCGTGAAGGGGCGCTGGGACAGGTCCAGATCGGTGATGATATCGCCGATGATCTCACAGCCCATCGCCTGGGCATGCTCCTGCATCTTGATCATGAGGTCGGGGCCCTGCACCTCGGTGAAGCCGGGATAATTCTCGACCTCGGTGGTGGTGGTCAGCTGGCCGCCCGGCTCGATCCCCTGCACCAGGATCGGTGACAGCATGGCGCGGCTGGCATAGATGCCGGCGGTATAACCGGCCGGGCCGGAGCCGATGATCAGAACCTTGGTATGGCGTGTCTCAGACATGTTTCCCCCGCGAGATCAGCAGCGCGGCGACCGGGGCCACCGCAGGTCATCGGGATATAGACCGGGGCTGGCAGAGCTTAAAGCCCCTTGTCGGGGCTATTCGCCACAGCCGGTTGCTTCCCCCTGTTCAGTCCTTCGGTTAAGGATTATTGCGCCTTGGTGAAACAATATTGCGCACGCCCTGCGCGCTGCTATAAGAAACGCAATATCAGGGGAGCTTGGAATGGCAACGACACGACTAGATCCGATCGATCGCAAGATCCTGTCGGAGCTGCAGGCCGATGGCAGAATGACCAATGTCGAATTGGCCAAGCGTGTCGGCATATCGGCGCCCCCCTGTTTGCGCCGGGTGCGGACGCTGGAGGAATCCGGGCTGATCCGCGGCTATCATGCCGATGTGAACGCGCGCGAGCTGGGCTTCGAGGTACAGGTGTTCGCCATGGTCGGGCTGGACAGTCAGGCCGAGGCCGAGCTGAGCGCCTTTGAAGAGCGGTGCCGGCAATGGCCGCTGGTCCGCGAATGCCACATGCTGAACGGCGAGGTCGATTTCATCCTGAAATGCGTGGCCCCCGACCTGAGCAGTTTCCAGAGCTTCCTGACCGGCGAACTGCTGACCACGCCGAACGTGGCCAGCGTCAAGACCTCGCTGGTGATCCGCGGCGCCAAGGACGAGCCGGGCGTGCCCTTCGACGTGTTGGAAGAGCGGCTGAGCCGCAGCGCCTGACCGGGTTGTCAGGCGCTGATCGCGTCGATCTCGCCATCGCCGGCGCGGGCAAAGGCCTGCGGGCCAAAGGCGCTGAACCCGGAGAGGTGCGGGAACAGCTTGAGGAACACCTCGCGCAGGGTCGGGCTGACCATCCGCAGGGCATTGGTGCCCGGATGGTAGGTTTCGAATTCCAGCCCGGCGACCTTGATCACCGAATGCCGCTGCAGCGACAGGTGGAACAGCTGCACCGCGGTCGGCGGCGCGGTTTCGATCACGTTCATCCCGTCCACGAATTCCGCCACCGGCGTCAGCAGTGGCGCGTTTGCCGCCAGCGTGCGCAGGTGGCCGGGGGTCTTCAGGATGCGGGCCGAGGGGCCGGCCAGGACGTCGCTCATCGGGGTCTGCATGCCGAAGCTGTCGGCCATGAAGCGCACCAGCGGGTGATACCGGCCCTTGGCGTCGGGGCGGCCGGGAACGATCTGGGTGCTGCCTTTCCACATCAGGGTTTCGGTGCGGCCGTCGCGGGTGACGATGCGGTCGCCGGGCAGCAGGTCCTCGACCGCGATGGGTCCGGCCTCGGTCTCGATCATAGAGCCGCGGGTGAAAGCGCAGAAGGCATTTTCGAACAGCGGCAGCGCCGGCGCGATGTGGCGGCTGTCCAGGATGTCGCCATTGGGGGCCAGCACGCTGACCTCGTAGCGGCGCAATTGCGGACGCGACCGGGCGCGCAGCGCGGCGGGGTCCTGAAGAATCGGGCTGGTTTCCACGGCGTTGCGGGCAGCACGCGCGAGCGAGGTGGGGATCGTCATGAATCGGCCCTTTCAAATCGGGTCGCATCTGCGTCGGCCCCCACCGACAACGACAGACGGACACGGTGTAAATCGTGATCAGCATCTGTACCGATAGGGTTTTGCCAAAATTTGGATAGAATTGTCAAAAAAATGCCCTTTTCTGCCCGGATTGCGGGGTCAATCGCGGGACTCTGCAGGAATTGTTTCCAGAGACTTGGGCAGTCCTGCCACATTTCGGCCATTAACCGATTCCGAAACGGGATCTATCGCGTGGAGATCACGCGCGCCGCTGGCCTGGTCGGGCGGCGGCCGCGCGCGGCGTCCGGGTCTGGCGCGCGAAGGGCAGGCGGATCTCTGCCGCCTTGGCGGTGTCGACAACCGATTTGATGAAGCGCGTTTTCGATTTCATGTTTTTTTGCTCCTGCCTGTCTGCCGCGCTGGGCGCGCGGGCCTGTTCGATGCGGTCAATGTCGCCGGGCATTCAGGCGGGCTTTGGGCCGATCGGGGGAAATTCGGCGCCCTTTTCGGGCCAGGTCGGGGCAGATTGCGGCGGTTTTGTCCCAATCCGGACGCAATCGCCGTGCCCGGCGGCCGCAGGATCAGAGCCGGATCGCCGAGATCAGCCGCCCATAGTCGGCCTCGCCGGCATGGGTGGTGCGGCGGAAGGAATAGAAGCGGCCGGCGTCGGAATAGGTGCAGTGGCGCGTCCACTCCGCCTCGCCGATGCCGGCGCGGCGCAGCCGGTGCAGCCCGTAGGCCGGCAGGTCGAACAGGTATCGGTCACCGTCGCCGTTGGCGAAGAACCGGGCGTTGTCCGGATCGGCGGCCACGAAGGTGTCAAGGAACTCCGGTCCCACCTCATAGGCGCGCTGAGAGATGGTCGGACCGATCACCGCGACGGTGTCGGCGCGATGCGCGCCGATCGCCTCCATTGCCTCCAGCGTGGCCTCGAGAATACCGTCCAGCGCCCCGCGCCAGCCGGCATGGGCGGCGCCGATGACGCCGGCGGTGCGGTCGGCGAACAGCACCGGCTGGCAATCCGCCGTCAACACCGACAGCGCCAGCCCCGGCGTGGCGGTGACCAGCGCATCGGCGCGCGGCCTCTCCTCCGGCGCTTCGGTCACGGTGATCACATCGGCCGAGTGCACCTGGTGCGCCCCGGCCAGTGCGGTGGCATCGAGGCCCAGCGCGGCGGCGGCGCGGGTGCGGTTGATGGCCACCGCCTCGCGCTGGTCCGAGGATCCGGTGCCGCAGTTCAGCCCGGCGAACACGCCCGACGAGGCACCGCCGCGCCGGGTAAAGAACCCGTGCCGCAACGGGGCAAGGAGATCGGAAGTGAGGATTTCCAGTGTCATCGGTCCAGTCCGGGCGGTGGGGCGGCCTGGGTCGGATAGAGGCCCAGCACCTTGAACAGGTTTCCCATTTCGTCGGGGTGCGTCAACCGGCGATGTGCCTGCACCAGATCCTCCAGCGCCGGGCCGGACAGCCCCCGCGCCAGCGTCTGCGCCCGCGCGGTGATGCCCAGCCGTTCCAGGAAAACGCCCTGCGGGGTCAGCCGGCTATGGGCGCAGCCGGCGGCGCGGGCGGCCTGCGCCAGCGGTTCGAAATCCACATGCGCGGTCAGGTCGGCCTGCCCCGGCGTGTCCAGCACATCGGCGGGTTCATGCGCGCGCAACGCCTGAACGGTGTCGCCGAGGCTGCGCCAGTCGCCGTAATCGACGATCAGCGCGGCGCCGCCCTGCGCCGCGATTCGGCGGGCCAGTTCGGCCACGATCTGTGGCGCGGCTTCGCAGATTTCCACCAGGTCGCCGGGGCGGGTGTCCTCCAGCCGGTGATCCAGCGCCGGCTGCGGTGCGGCGGCGCCAAGGCCAAGGGTCAGCCGCCCGTCCTGAACGCCGACCAGCCGCTCGCTCCAACCGGTGTCCTGCCGCAGGAACTGGCGCACCGGCAGCGCATCGAAGAATTCGTTGGCCAGGGCAAAGAGCGGGCAGTCCTCCGGCAGATCCTGCACCCGGTCCAGCCAATGCGGGCCGTAGCCCTGCAGGGTTTCCGCCTGCACCTTGCGCAGGGCGGGCGAGGCCTCGACCAGATAGATCTCGGCCGCCGCGCCAAATCCCGGCACCGCCCGCGCCGCGCGCAGCGCATCGGCCATCAGCGTACCGCGCCCCGGCCCCAGCTCGGCCAGGGCAAAGCGCGCCGGCTGCCCCTGATCGATCCAGCTTTGCGCCAGCGCCAGGCCCAGCAGCTCACCGAACATCTGGCTGATCTCCGGCGCGGTGGTGAAATCGCCCGCCGCGCCCAGCGGATCGCGGGTGGTGTAATAGCCGTGCGCGGGATGCAGCAGGCAGTCGGTCATATAATCGGCCAGGGTCAGCGGGCCGGTCTCGCGGATGCGCGCGATCAGCAGGTCGCTCAGGCTCATGCGGCCCTCCGCCGGGCGCGCAGCACAAAGAACAGCCCCAGCGCGATCATCGGCAGCGACAGCAGCTGCCCCATGGTCAGCCCCCAGCCGTCCACATGCAGCGCCAGCCCCAGCGGGTTGCCGGGGGTGACGAACTGGGCATCCGGCTGGCGGGCGAATTCGACCAGGAACCGCGCCAGCCCGTAGCCGGTGAGGAAGGTGCCGAAGACGGCCCCGGGCCGCTTCAGCGCCCCCCGCCGATAGACCAGCCACAGCAGCAACGTCCCCAGCAGCAGCCCTTCCAGCCCGGCCTCGTAAAGCTGCGAGGGGTGGCGCGCGCATGGCCCGGTCACGCCGGGACAGTCCTGGGCCATGGGGCCGGGAAACACCACGCCCCAGGGCAGGTCGGTGGGGCGCCCCCACAGCTCGGCATTGACGAAATTGGACAGCCGCCCCAGCAGCAGACCCGGCGCCACCGTATGCGCGATCAGGTCGGCGGCGCCGATCCTGGAAATGCCGTGCCGCGCGGTAAAGGCCCAGGAGGCCAGGATCACCCCGAGCAACCCGCCATGGAACGCCATGCCGCCCTGCCAGACCATGAAGATCTCGGTCGGGTTCTGCAGGTAATAGGCCGGCTGATAGAACAGAACGAAGCCCAGCCGCCCGCCCAGAATGACGCCGAGGATGATCCATGTTAGCAGCTCTTCGATCTGCGGCGGCGTCATCGGCGGGCCGCCGGCGGGCCACAGCGCCGGGCGGCGCACCGCCGCGACGGCCAGCCGCCAGGCGATCAGGATGCCGGCGATATAGGCCAGCGCATACCAGCGCAGTGCGAACTCCATCCCGAACAGAGAGATCGAGAACAGCTCGGGCGACAGATCGGGAAAACGAAGGACAGCCTGCATGGGGTCTCCTTGCCCGGCGTCGCGGGGCGAAGTCAACCTTGCCGCGCCGGCGCATAGGGCCCATATAGGGGCCGACCGCGACAGGGAGACGACAGATGCAGACCCGCAACAAGATCCTGGACGATATCTCGCAGCTGATGACCAATGCGATGGGCGTCGCCCAGGGCGCCAAGGACGAGGCGGAAACGGCGATGAAGTCCCTGATGGACCGCTGGCTGGCCGACCGCGATTTCGTCACCCGCGAGGAATTCGACGCGGTGCGCGCCATGGCCCAGAAGGCCCGCGAAGAGAACGAGGCGCTGGCCGCCCGCATCGCCGAGCTGGAAGCCAAGTCGGGGAAATAACGCCCCGCGCCGGGGGGCGCCGCCCGCACCTGCGCCTGAACCGGTGCTGCGACACGTTGCACAAAATACGCAGTCGGCTGTGCGGCGGCGGAGTTGTCTGGTTTTGCACTCGGCACGCCTATAGGCTTTTGCGAGGTATACCTTTGTCTAGAGCCGGCCCTTGCTGTTTTCCGAATTTCTCTTCTGGGAATTTTTCGCCGCCGTTCTGGTCCTCTACCTCGTATTGCCGCATCGGGCGCAGAACCGGATGCTGCTGGTGGCCAGCTATGTCTTTTACGGCGCGTGGGACTGGCGCTTTCTCAGCCTGATCATCTTTTCGACCGCGGTGGACTATCTCGTGGCGCTGCAGATGTCGCGCAGCACCCAGGCGGCGCGGCGCAAGGCGCTGCTGGTGGTGTCGCTGGTGGTCAATCTGGGCCTGTTGGGGGTCTTCAAATACCTCGGCTTCTTCGTCGACAGTTTCGTCGAGATGGCCGACGGGCTGGGATGGACGGTGTCGGCGCCGGTTCTGCACATCGTGCTGCCGGTTGGCATCTCATTCTACACCTTCCAGACGCTGAGCTACACGATCGACGTCTACCGGCGGGAGATGACGGCGACCACCGATCTGCTGAACTTCGCGCTCTACGTCGCCTTTTTTCCGCAGCTGGTCGCCGGCCCGATCGAACGCGCCCGGCACCTGCTGCCCGAGATCGAGGCGCCGCGCCAGGTGAGCCTGCACAAGCTGGGGCGCGGTGCCGTCTTGTGCCTTGTCGGGCTGATCAAGAAGATCGCGATCGCCGATGCCATCGCGCCATCGGTCGACGCGGTCTATGCCAACCCGGCCGCGACCGGGGCCGAGATCCTGATCGCGACCTGGCTGTTCGCGGTGCAGATCTATTGCGATTTTTCCGGCTATACCGACATCGCCCGCGGGGTGGCGCGGATGCTGGGCTTTGACCTGATGCGCAACTTCATGCAGCCCTATTTTGCGACCGACATTCAGCAGTTCTGGCGCCGCTGGCATATCTCGCTGTCGACCTGGTTGCGCGACTATCTCTATATTTCGCTGGGCGGCAACCGGCGCGGCCGCCGGCGCACGCAGATCAACCTGATCCTGACCATGGTCCTGGGCGGGCTGTGGCACGGCGCGGCGTGGAATTTCGTCCTGTGGGGGGCGTTCCACGGCGCGCTTTTGGCCCTGCATCGCGCGATTGCGGGGCGTCGCCACGATGCGGACGGCGGCCAACGCCCGACGCTGGTCCGGCGGTTCGGTGCCGTGATCAAGGGGCTGCTGTTCTTCCAGGTCATCTGCTATGGCTGGTTGCTGTTCCGGGCCCGGTCGTTCGACCAGATCGTCGAGTACACGCGCAGCCTGGCCGGCATCCGGCTGTCCGAGTTCGCCGCCCTGGCGATGCCCGGCGTGCCGGTTCCGGCCCTCGCGGCGATTGCCTTCGTCGCCTGCTGGGATGGCACCATGGATCTGCGCCGCGACGGGCGGTTTTACGAGACATGGCCGCTGCCGGTGCAGGGCATGCTTTTTGCCTGCATGATCTATATCCTCGCCTTCGGCGCCACCACGGCGCCAAGCGCATTCATCTATTTCCAGTTCTGAGGCCGGGATGAGACACGCCGCGCGGATATTCGGATGGACCCTGGTTTTCCTGGTCCTGGCCGACCTGTTCGTGGCGGTGTTCCTCGACAAGGCGGCGCCGGGGGCCTTGGTTCGGTTCTTCGATTACGGGCGCTCGGTCCCCGGCAAGATCGCCGAATGGAAAACGCGGGCGGACACGCCGGGCAACCTGCTGACGGCGGCATGGCGGCCGGAGATGCTGACCGCCTCCGCCGCGAAGTTCCGGGACGAGGCAGAGGAGGCGCGGCATCTGCGGATCTACGGGATGTCCTTTGTTAATCACATCGCCGATGCCGCGGTCGCGCGGCGCCCAGGTCTGGTTCTGGATTCCCATTCCGGCCCGGCGGCGCCGCCCAATTTCACCTATTCGATGTTCCTTCAGGACCGCCCCAACCGGCGCGCGGGGGATGTCGCCGTGCTTGGCGTCCTGTCCTCCTCGGTGGCCGCCATGGCCTCGTTCAGCAACCGGGTCTGGTCCTTCGAGCAGCCGGCGCCGTTCACCTATCCGGTGTTCCTGCCTGACGGGGCAGAGGGTCTGCGCGCCATCGAGCCGGTGATCGAAACCCTGGAGCAGGAAAAGACCCTGGCCTCAAACCCGCAGCTCCGCGCGCGGTGGCGCGCTCAGCTGCGCGCGCAGGACGCGCTCTACAGCCCCGCGGCCTTTGCCCTGCCGCTGGCCGATCTTTCCCCCTTCGCCCGGCTGGTGCGGCGGGCCTGGGCGACCGCGGCGATCCGCGACCGCTCCGCCGCCGTGCAGGGCCGGCCAGAGGGCGGCCCCTATCCCTGGGCGGTGGTGTTGCGCCGCATGGCGGTCGGGTTCGCCGAGACCGCCCGCCGCGATGGTCAGATCCCGGTGGTGGTCCTGGTCCAGACCCGCAATCCCGCCGACCCGGACCTGCTGCACTGGATCGGCCCGGAGCTGGATCGTGCCGGTATCCCCTATCTGGCGACCGCAGCGATCCAGCCGCCTGATGACTTGACCGCCTTCGTCCCTGACGGGCACTATCGGGACGAGGTCAACCGCCGCTTCGCAGCGGCGTTTCTGGATCTTCTGGACGCGAACCGCCCTGGTCAGCGACCCTAGATCCTTGGTGTCGGCACTGCCGATATTTTGGTGTCTTTCCCCATTCCTCCACAAGTTATTGCTGTTATCCCCAAAATAATGGTTGCCAGACGCGGCGTCTGCCCGCACCATATCTAGTACAGGCAAGGGGGATCGCCCCGGTCTGTAGAGCAGGCACCTAGCGCTTGGGGCGCTAACCGCCCCATGCCGCTAAAGATCAACGAGGTGGCATCATGGCCCTGTCCGAGTACATCCTGGAAGACGATATTCACCCGATCGACATCGTCGAACATCTGGCCGAGCACCACGATTGGGATTTCGACCGGATCGGTGACGACCAGATCGCCATGGCGGTCGAGGGACAGTGGCGCACCTATTCCATCACCCTGGCCTGGTCGGGCTATGACGAAACCCTGCGCCTGGTCTGTACCTTCGAGATGGACCCGCCCGAAGATCAACTTGGCGGGCTCTATGAACTGCTCAATTCGATGAATGACCAGTGCTGGGCCGGGGCCTTCACCTATTGGGAAGAGCAGAAGCTGATGGTCTACCGCTACGGCCTGGTCCTGGCCGGCGGCCAGGTGGCCAGCCCGGACCAGATCGACACCATGATCAATGCCGCGGTCCTGAGCGCCGAACGCTACTACCCCGCGATCCAGCTTCTGGTCTGGGGCGGGCGCACGCCGCGCCAGTCGATGCAGGCGGCCATTGCAGAGGCCTACGGCCGCGCGTAAACCTTGGCCCCGAACCGAAGATGAGGGGAGGGGCGATTGATGGATTTCTCGCGCATCGCGGATCAGGGGCTGGTGCTTCTGGGCTGCGGAAAGATGGGGTCGGCGATGCTGGCCGGCTGGTTGCAGCGCGGATTGCCGCCGGCCGAGGTCTGGGTCGTCGATCCCAACCCTTCCGATTGGCTGCGCGCCCAGGGCGTGAACATCAACGCGCCCTTGCCGGAAAGCCCTGCCATCGTGCTGATCGCGGTCAAACCGCAGATGATGCGCGAGGCGCTGCCGGGGCTGAAGCGGCTGGGCGGGGGCGAGACCCTGTTTATCTCGGTCGCCGCCGGCACGCCGATCACCGCCTATGAGGAGATGCTGGGCGCGGCGACCCCCATCGTGCGCGCCATGCCCAACACGCCCGCCGCGGTGGGGCGCGGGATCACCGCGCTGATCGGCAATGCCCAGAGCAGCGCCGACGACCTCGATACCGCCGAGGGGCTGCTGTCCGCCGTCGGTCAGACCGTGCGGCTGGACAGCGAGGACCAGATGGACGCGGTCACCGGCGTCAGCGGCTCTGGCCCGGCCTATGTCTTTCACATGATCGAAACCCTGGCGGCCGCGGGCGAGGCGCAGGGGCTGGCCGCCGATCTGGCGATGAAGCTGGCCAAGGCCACGGTGGCCGGCGCCGGCGCCCTGGCCGAGGCCGCCGAGGAAAGCCCGGAGCAGCTGCGCATCAACGTCACCAGCCCCAACGGCACGACCCAGGCCGCATTGGAGGTGCTGATGGATCCCGAAACCGGGCTGCCGCCGCTGATGACGCGCGCCGTCGCCGCGGCCGCCGAGCGATCGAGGGAGCTGTCCCGTGGCTGAGATCAGTTTTGACGATTTCCTTGCGGTCGACATCCGCGTCGGCCGGGTGACCCGTGCCGAACCCTATCCCGAGGCCCGCAAGCCGGCGATCAAGCTGTGGGTCGATTTCGGCCCCGAGATCGGCGAAAAGAAATCCTCGGCTCAGATCACCGCGCATTACGACCCCGAAGGGCTGGTCGGGCGTCAGGTGATGGCCGTGGTCAATTTCCCGCCGCGCCAGATCGGCAGGTTCATGTCCGAGATCCTGGTGCTGGGCCTGTCCGACGCCAATGGCGATATCGTCCTGATCGGTCCGGACACACCGGTGCCGGACGGCGCGCGGATGCACTGATGCGGCGGGTCCTGTTGTCGCGGCCGATGCCGCCTGCCACCATTGCCGCCGCTCAGGCGCAGTTCGAGGTCGAGGTTCGTCAGAGCACGCAACCGATGAGCGCCTCGGAACTGCGCGCGGGCCTGGCCGTCTTTGACGCGATGATGCTCACCCTGGGCGATCGGGTCACCGCCGAGCTGCTGCAGGATTTCGGCCGCCCGCGTTGCCGGATGCTGGCCAATTTCGGGGTCGGCTATAACCACATCGACGTCGAGGCCTGCCGCGCCCACGGGATCACCGTGTCGAACACGCCCGGCGCGGTCACCGACGCCACGGCGGATATCGCGATGACGCTGATCCTGATGGCCTGCCGCCGGGCAGGCGAGGGCGAGCGGCTGGTGCGCTCCGGCGGCTGGCAGGGCTGGCACCCCACCCAGATGCTGGGGCTGCATGTGACCGGGCGCCGGCTGGGCGTGATCGGCATGGGCCGCATCGGCCAGGCGGTGGCGCGGCGGTGCCACTTCGGCTTCGGCATGGAGGTGGGGTATTTCAACCGCTCGGAAAAGGACCTGGACTTTCCCGCCACCCGGATGAACCGCCTTGCGGAGCTGGCCGGCTGGGCCGACATCCTTGTCGTCGCCGCCCCCGCCACGTCCGAGACCCATCACTTGGTCAACGCCGGGGTCTTTGCCGCGATGCAACCCCACGGGGTCCTCGTCAACATCGCCCGTGGCGACATCGTCGACGAAAACGCCCTGATCGCCGCGCTGCAGTCTGGGCAGATCGGGGCGGCGGGCCTCGACGTCTATGAACACGAACCGCAGGTGCCCGAGGCGCTGATGCTGCAGGACAACGCGGTGCTGCTGCCGCATCTGGGCACTGCGGCGCTGGATGTGCGCGAAAACATGGGGGCGATGGCGGTCGAGAACCTGCGCGCCTATTTCGCGCGCGAAGAGGTGCCCAACCAGGTGAATTGAACGCGCCGCCCGGGGCCTAGGCCTCGGGCGCGCGGTCGCCCATCGCCTCGCGCCAGTGCCGCCGGCACAGCGAGACATAGGTTTCGTTGCCGCCGATCTGGATCTGGTCACCCTCGCGCAGCGGCTGGCCGTCCGCGCCTTGCCGGATCACCATGGTCGCCTTGCGCCCGCAACGGCAGATGGTGCGCACCTCGCGCATCTCGTCGGCCAGGGCCAATAACGTGGCCGAGCCGGGAAACAGCTCGCCGCGGAAATCCACACGCAACCCGTAACACAGCACCGGCAGGTTCAGGTCGTCGACCACGCGGGCCAACTGCCAGACCTGCGCGGGCTCCAGGAACTGCGCCTCGTCGACAAAGACGCAGGCCAGCGTGTCCGCCCCATGGCGCTCCGCGATCCGCGCGAACAAATCGTCGCCGGCGGCAAAGGTCTCGGCCGCCTCCCCGATCCCGATCCGCGAGGCGATCCGGCCGCTGCCGGCGCGATCGTCCAGATCGGCGGTCAGCAGCAGCGTTTTCATCCCGTTTTCCCGGTAGTTATGCGACGCCTGCAGCAAGACCGTCGACTTTCCGGCATTCATGGTGGAGTAGTTGAAGAACAGCTTGGCCATGGCCCTCGTCTATGCCGCGGAGGCGGGCTGGGCAAGGGGGCGCCGGTCGGGCGGAGCCGCCGCTGCCGATGCCCAATCCGGGACAAAACGCCCTGGGGATGGACGGGCAGGCCGGCAACGGCGACGCCTAGGGCCGAATTGGCCGCAGCGGCGGGGGAAGGACAGAAATTGAACCCGCCGTCTGGGAAACAGCAGGCACAAAATACCACCTGCAACTCTTTAAAATCCCTGATAAATGTGAGGGATAGAAACACAATTCCATTTCGACTAAGACCATTGAATGGGAAAATACTTGGCCGCTTCCCCCTTTTTCGGGAGGCAACTGGACGAGGGCACGCCGCATGAAGGTATCGGGAACCTATCTGAAAAAGCACACCGAGGCGCTGGTCAAGGATGTGGGGGTCGAGGCCGCCTGCGAGATCACCGGCAAGTCCAAGGCGACGCTGGGCCGGTATTACTCCGACCACCCCGAGCACGCCGACCGCTTTATGCCCGTGGACGTGGTGGCGCGGCTTGAGGCCAAGGCCGGATATCCGCATGTCACCAGCGCACTGGCCGAGCTTCAGAAGATCACCCTGTCCTTCGACGACCGCCGCCCCAACGCGCCGGCGACCGGTGGCGTGAATTCCGACGTCATCGCGCTGAGCCAGCGCTTTGCCATGTTGATGAGCGAGTATCAGCAGGCCATCGAGGACGGTATCATCACCGTGAACGAGGCCAAGCGCCTGCTGCGCGAAACGGTGCTGCTGCAACAGGTGCTGATCGACATGAAGCTGCACCTGGAAGAAGAAAGCAACTGACGGCGCATCGGGCGTTCCCGTCTTTTCTGGCTGAAAATATCCCCGCCGGAGGCCGCGCCCATAGGGGCGCGAGGGGGCTCTGCCGCCGCCGCCCTGCGGGCGGCTCCCCCGGGATATTTCCGGCCAGAAAAAGGGCGCGCGCGCCGGGCTCAGCCGTGGCGGCGCAGCAGGACCGATCCCACCGAATAGCCGGCCCCGAAAGAGCAGATCAGGCCGATATCGCCCTCGGCCATGTCATCGCTGTTTTGCGAGAACGCGATGATCGAGCCGGCCGAGGAGGTGTTGGCATACTCCTGCAGGATGTTCGGCTGTTCCTCCGGCGCGGGCGTGCGGCCCAACACCTTCTTGCCGATCAGGTCGTTCATCGTCTTGTTGGCCTGGTGCAGCCACATCCGTTTCAGCCGGTCGCCCGCGATCCCGATGTCCCCCATGTGCTCGGCGATATGCCGGCTGACCATCGGTACCACGTCCTTGAACACCTTGCGGCCGTTCTGCATGAACTGCATGTCGCGGCGGTCCTTGAGGCCATCGGGGCGGGTGCGGCGCAGAAAGCCGTTGTTGTTGCGGATGTTGTTCGAAAACTGGGTCGCGCAGCGGGTCGAGAGGATCTCGAAATGCGGGCCCTTGGCCTCCTCCATCCGTTCGATCACGGTGGCGGTGGCGACGTCACCGAAGATGAAGTGGCAGTCGCGGTCGCGCCATTCCAGGTGGCCTGAGCAGATCTCAGGGTTGACCACCAGCGCGGCGCGGACCGAGCCCGCACGCAGCATGTCGGCGGCGGCCTGGATGCCGAAGGTGGCCGAGGAGCAGGCCACGTTCATGTCGAAGGCGAAGCCGTCGATCCCCAACAATTGCTGGATCTCGATCGCCATCGCCGGATAGGCCCGCTCCATGTTCGAGGCGGCGCAGATCACCAGGTCGATGTCGCCCGGCTCCCGCCCGGCCTGGGCCAGCGCCTTTTTCGCCGCGTCCAGCGCCATTTCGGCCATCAGCGACGGCTCGTCATCGCTGCGCTGCCGGAACAGCGGATGCATCACGTCGGGGTTCAGAATGCCGCTTTTGTCCATCACGTGGCGGCGTTCGATGCCCGAGGCCTTGAAGATGAATTCTTCCGAGGAATGCTCCATCGGCGCCATCTCGCCTGCGGCGATGGCCGCGGCATTCGCGGTGTTCATCTTGTCGGCATAGGCGTTGAAGGCCTCGACCAGCTCGGCGTTGGTGATGATTTCCTTGGGGGTAAAGACCCCGGTGCCCGTGATGGCGGGTGTGTGCATGATCTGCTCTCCTGCGCGGTCCGCTGATCTGGCCTCAAAGCCGGGCGAAGGTCAAGCGCGGGGCCGGCTGAGGGGCGTTCGGGTCAGATGAACGGGATCAGGGGCACGCCGCCGCAGGCGGTCAGGGTCAGAAGGCTGATCAGGGCAAGGGCAAGGCGCATGGTGGTGTTCCGGTTCTGCTCGTTTTGCCCAGTCTTGGGCAGAGGGCGGGGTTGGTCAAGCTTGTCCTGTTCCGCCGGTCGCCGGGCGGAACGAAAATGCCCGGTCGAAACCGGGCATTCCTTTTGATCCGAATTGTCGCGGCGGGCCTACCCCTGCAGCGACTTCACGCCCACATCCCCCTCGGCCTGGGCCTTGATCGCCAGCGCGGCGGCATGGGACCCGGCGGCGGTGGTGAAATAGGGGATCTTGTCATAAAGCGCGACTGAGCGGATGCCCTTGGAGTCCTCGACCGCCTGGGCGCCCTCGGTGGTGTTCATCACCAGCTGGACCTGGCCGTCCTTCAACATGTCGACGATATCCGGGCGGCCCTCATAGACCTTGTTGACCACGTCGCAGGGCACGTCATGACCGGCCAGCCAGCCCTGGGTGCCGCGGGTGGCGACCAGGGTAAAGCCCAGCTCGACCAGCGTTTTCGCGGCCTCGAGCATCAGCGCGGTCTTGTCGGCGTCCTTGATCGAGACAAAGGCGCGGCCGGTGCGCGGCAGCACCATGCCGGCGCCCATCTGCGCCTTGAGGAAGGCACGGGGGAAGTCGCGGTCCCAGCCCATCACCTCGCCGGTGGAGCGCATCTCGGGGCCCAGGATGGTGTCGACGCCGGGGAAGCGGGCGAAGGGCAGCACCGCCTCCTTGACCGAGAACCAGGGCATCATCGGATCGGCCAGGGTCATCGGGTCGGCCAGCGGCAGGGTGGTGTCGTAATCGGCGTCCTGCTGATAGGGCGCGCGCTGCGGGAAATCGGCAAGCTTTTCGCCCGCCATCACCCGCGCGGCGATGGACGCGATGGCGCTATCCGTCGCCTTGGCGACGAAGGGCACCGTGCGGCTGGCGCGCGGGTTCACCTCGATCAGATAGATCTCGCCGTCCTTGATGGCGAATTGCACGTTCATCAGGCCGACCACGTTCAGCGCGCGGGCCAGCGCGTCGGTCTGGCGCTTGACCTCGTCGATCAGCTCGGCGCTCAGCGAATAGGGCGGCAGCGAACAGGCGCTGTCGCCGGAATGCACGCCGGCCTCTTCGATATGCTGCATGATGCCCGCCACATGCACGTCGGTGCCGTCGCAGAGCGCGTCGACGTCCAGTTCCACGGCACCCGAGAGATAGCTGTCGAGCAGAACCGGGCTATCGCCCGAGACCACAACAGCCTCGTTGATGTAGCGTTTCAGGTGATCCATGTCGCGCACGATCTCCATCGCGCGCCCGCCCAGCACATAGGAGGGGCGGATCACCAGCGGGAAGCCGATCTCCTCGGCGATGTTCAGCGCCTGTTCGTCGGTCGAGGCGATGCCGTTCTTGGGCTGTTTCAGCCCCAGCTTGTTGACCAGATCCTGGAACCGCTCGCGGTCTTCGGCAAGGTCGATGGCGTCCGGCGTGGTGCCGAGGATCGGGATGCCCTCTTCCTCCAGCGCGTTGGCCAGTTTCAGGGGAGTTTGGCCGCCGAATTGTACAATCACCCCGTGCAGGGTGCCGTTCTGCTGCTCGGCGCGCAGAATCTCCATCACATGCTCGAAGGTGAGCGGTTCGAAATACAGCCGGTCGGAGGTGTCGTAGTCGGTCGAGACCGTCTCGGGGTTGCAGTTGATCATGATGGTCTCATAGCCCGCGTCGGTCAGCGCGAAGCAGGCATGACAGCAGCAATAATCGAACTCGATCCCCTGGCCGATCCGGTTCGGGCCGCCGCCCAGGATCACCACCTTCTTGCGGTCGCTGGGGCGCGCTTCGCATTCCACTTCGCCCATCATCGGGGCCTCGTAGGTCGAATACATATAGGGCGTCTGCGCCTCGAATTCCGCCGCGCAGGTGTCGATCCGCTTGAACACCGCGGTGACGCCCAGGTTCTGGCGGGCGCGGCGCACGTTGTCTTCGTCCCGGCCGGTCAGAGCGGCCAAGCGGGCATCGGTGAAGCCCATCATCTTGAGGGCGCGCAGCCCCTCTTCGGTGACCGGCAGGCCGGATTTGCGCAGCTCGGCCTCGGTCTCGACGATCTCGCGGATGCGGGCCAGGAACCAGGGGTCGAACATGGTGACGGAATGGATCTCCTCATCCGTCAGCCCGTGGCGCATCGCCTGGGCGATGGTGCGCATGCGGTCCGGGGTCTGCTGGCTGATCGCCTTGACCACCGCGGCCTTGTCGGCGCCCGCGTCCTCCCACAGACCGGCGGCGACGCCGGGGATTTCCACCTCGTCGAACCCGGTCAGGCCCGATTCCATCGAGGCCAGCGCCTTTTGCAGCGATTCGTGGATAGTGCGGCCGATCGCCATCGCCTCGCCCACCGATTTCATCGCGGTGGTGAGGTAGGGTTCCGATCCGGGGAACTTCTCGAAGGCGAACTTCGGGATCTTGGTGACGACATAGTCGATGGTCGGCTCAAAGCTGGCCGGGGTCACCTTGGTGATGTCGTTGTCGAGCTCGTCCAGGGTGTAGCCCACGGCAAGCTTCGCGGCGATCTTGGCGATGGGGAAGCCGGTGGCCTTCGACGCCAGCGCGGAGGAGCGCGACACCCGCGGGTTCATCTCGATCACCACCATGCGGCCGTTTTCCGGGTTCACCGCCCATTGCACGTTTGAGCCGCCGGTCTCGACCCCGATCTCGCGCAGCACGGCAATCGAGCCATTGCGCATGATCTGGTATTCCTTGTCGGTCAGCGTCAGCGCCGGCGCCACGGTGATCGAATCGCCGGTATGCACGCCCATCGGATCGACGTTTTCGATGGAGCAGACGATGATCGCATTGTCCGCCTTGTCGCGGACCACCTCCATCTCGTATTCCTTCCAGCCCAGCAGGCTTTCGTCGACCAGGATCTGGTTCACCGGCGAGGCATCCATGCCCGAGCGGCAGTAATGGATGTAATCCTCGCGGTTATAGGCAACGCCGCCGCCGGTACCGCCCAGGGTAAAGGCGGGGCGGATGATGGCGGGCAGGCCGATATCTTCCAGCGCGTCGAGCGCGATCTGCACGCCGGCCTCCAGGTCGGCCTGGCCGTTGTCCTTCTTGGGCGCGGTGACGATGGTGGCGCGCGGATTTTCCAGCCCGATCCGGTCCATCGCCTCGCGGAACAGCGCGCGGTCCTCGGCCATCTCGATGGCGTCGCGCTTGGCGCCGATCATCTCGACGCCGAATTTCTCCAGCACGCCCATCTCTTCCAGCGCCAGCGAGGTGTTCAGCCCGGTCTGCCCGCCCATGGTGGGCAGCAGCGCGTCGGGGCGTTCCTTTTCGATGATCTTGGCGACCACCTCGGGGGTGATCGGCTCGATATAGGTGGCATCGGCCAGTCCGGGGTCGGTCATGATCGTCGCCGGGTTCGAGTTGACCAGGATGACGCGGTAGCCCTCTTCGCGCAGCGCCTTGCAGGCCTGGGCGCCGGAATAGTCGAATTCACAGGCTTGCCCGATCACGATGGGTCCCGCACCAATGATCATGATCGACTGGATGTCGGTTCTTTTCGGCATGGCCTGTCCCTTCGATATCCTGCGAGTCACGGGCACGGTCCCCGCGCCCAAATTGATCCGCGTTATAGGGATGGACGTGAAAGGTGCAAGACCCCACCGCGCGGCTTTTGCGCACCCCGCGGCGGGGCGGGGCGCCTATTCCGCGGCCTGGCTTTCCGCGCCGGTCGCCCGCTGCGTGTAGAGGTAGTCGCGCGTCAGCGGCACCGCATCGCGGCGATGGCCCAGTTGGAACTGGAACACCGCCTGGTGATCCTCTTCGAAGGTCATGTAGCACACGATCAGATAATAGCGCCACATGCGGATGAACCGCTCGTCATAGCTTTGGCGCACGGTGTCCAGGTTGGCGTCGAACCGCGCCAGCCAGTGGCGCAGGGTCATCGCGTATTTCAGCCGCAGCACCTCGATGTCCAGCGACCACAGGCCCGAGCGTTCCACCGCCGGGGTCAGTTGCGACAGGGTCGGGATATAGCCGCCGGGGAAGATGTACTTGTTGATCCACTCTGCCTGCGCGCCCGGCGGCGCCAGGCTGCCGATGGTGTGGATCAGGGCCACGCCGTCGGGGTCCAGCAGCTTTGCCACCTGCGCGAAATACTCGCCATAGAACGGCACGCCGACATGTTCCAGCATGCCAACCGACACGATGCGGTCGAAACGTTCGCCGATGTCGCGGTAATCCTGCAGCCGGAAATCCGTTTGCTGCTCCAGCCCGGCCTCGGCGGCGCGTCGCCGCGCGGTGGCCAGCTGGTTTTCCGACAGGGTCACGCCGGTGACATGGGCCCCGCAATCGCGCGCCAACGTCAGTCCCATGCCGCCCCAGCCGCAGCCGATATCCAGCACCCGCATGCCCGGCTCGATCCGCAGCTTGGCGGCGATATGTGCCTTCTTGGCGGCCTGCGCCTGTTCCAGCGTCATGTCTGGGTCGGGGAAATAGGCGCAGCTGTACTGCATGTCCTCATCGAGGAAGAGCCGGTAGAGATCGTCCGAAAGGTCGTAATGATGCGCCACGTTCTTGCGCGCTAACCCCGGGGTGTTGCGCCGCAGCCAGCTTTGCGCGCTGTAGCGCAGGTTGCCGTAGATGCGCGCCCAGAGCGGGAAATCCTCCGCCCGCCGGTTGCGCATCAGGACCCGAAGCAGTCCTTCCAGGTCGTCATCGGCAACCTGGAGCGTGCCGTCCATGTAGCACTCGCCCAGGGCAAGTTCAGGATTGAGGCAAAAGGCGCGGAGCGCGGACGCCTCGGTAATCCGGACCTCGGCGCTGGGCTCGGACTGGGTTCCATAGGTTTTGGACCGGCCGTCGGGAAATGTGATGCGCAATTGCCCGGTTTGAATAAGGCGCGACACCATACGGTCGAAAATGCTTTTCCACATGGTCATACCCCCCGGCACTCCGGTTCGCTGTTTCCTTGCTTCGAAAAAACGTTACACCAGCTTTTTCATTTCCCCAATACTGGCGCGAATCCCGTTGCGTCACTGTTGCTCCCTTGACTTCCGAGGCCGGGCGCGGTGTATCGGCGCGATATTTCTGACCGCCCGAAGGGGAGCCACCCGATGCACGCCTATCGCAGCCATACCTGCGCAGACCTCACCGCCGCCGCCGTCGGCCAGACCGTTCGCCTGTCCGGCTGGGTTCACCGGGTCCGAGATCACGGCGGGGTGTTGTTCATCGATCTGCGCGACCATTACGGCATCACCCAGGTGCTGTGCGATTCCGACAGCCCGGTCTTCGAGCAGGTCGAAAAGCTGCGCAGCGAATGGTGCATCCGCATCGACGGCGAGGTGAAGGCGCGCGCGCCGGAACTGATCAACGCCAAGATCCCCACCGGCGAGATCGAGGTCTATATCCGCGATCTGGAGGTTCTGGGCCAGGCCGGCGAGCTGCCGCTGATCGTGTTCGGCGATCAGGAATACCCCGAGGAAACCCGCCTGCGCTATCGTTACCTGGACCTGCGCCGCGAGGCGATGCAGCGCAACATGACCCTGCGCAGCGACGTGGTCGCCTCGATTCGCCGCCGCATGTGGGACACCGGGTTCCGCGAATACCAGACGCCGATCATCACCGCGTCTTCGCCTGAGGGCGCGCGCGACTTCCTGGTGCCCTCGCGTCTGCATCCGGGCAAGTTCTATGCGCTGCCGCAGGCGCCGCAGCAGTTCAAGCAGCTGATCATGGTGTCGGGCTTCGACAAGTATTTCCAGATTGCGCCCTGCTTCCGCGACGAGGACCCGCGCGCCGACCGTTCGCCCACCGACTTCTATCAGCTCGACATGGAAATGAGCTTTGTCACCCAGCAGGACGTGTTCGACACCATCCAGCCGGTGCTGGAAGGCGTGTTCGAGGAGTTCGGCGGCGGCCACAAGGTGGACAAGCACTGGCCGCACATCACCTACAAGGAAGCCGCCCTTTGGTACGGCACCGACAAGCCCGACCTGCGCAACCCGATCAAGATGCAGGATGTCTCCGAGCATTTCCGCGGCTCGGGCTTTGCCATCTTCGCCAAGCTGCTGGAGCAGGAGGGGACCGAGATCCGCGCGATCCCGGCCAAGACGGGCGGAAGCCGCAAGTTCTGCGACCGGATGAATTCCTATGCCCAGAAAGAGGGTCTGCCCGGCATGGGCTATATCTTCTGGCGCGAGGGCGAGAACGGGATGGAGGCGGCCGGTCCGCTGGCCAAGAACATCGGCCCCGAGCGCACCGAGGCGATCCGCGTGCAGCTGGGCCTGGGCAAGGGCGACGCGGCCTTCTTCCTCGGCGGCAAGCCGGCGAGCTTCGAGGCGGTGGCGGGGCGCGCCCGCAACGTCATCGGCGAAGAACTGGGCCTGACCGAGACCGACCGCTTCGCCTTCTGCTGGGTCGTCGATTTCCCGATGTACGAGAAGGACGACGAAACCGGCAAGATCGACTTCAGCCACAACCCCTTCTCGATGCCGCAGGGCGGGATGGAGGCGCTTGAGGGCGATCCGCTGGAGGTTCTGGGCTTCCAGTACGACCTGGCCTGCAACGGCTATGAGCTGGTTTCCGGCGCGATCCGGAACCACCGCCCCGAGATCATGTTCAAGGCCTTCGAACTGGCCGGCTACGGCGAGGACGAGGTGAAGAAGCGCTTCGGCGGTATGGTCAACGCGTTCCAGTACGGCGCCCCGCCGCACGGCGGCTGCGCGGCCGGTATCGACCGCATCGTGATGCTGCTGGCCGACGAGGCCAACATCCGCGAGGTCATCATGTTCCCGATGAACCAGCGCGCCGAGGACCTGATGATGTCGGCCCCCAGCGATCCGACCAGCGACCAGCTGATGGAACTGGGCCTGCGGGTGATCCCGCGCGAAGACTGAGCGTTCCGGCGGCAATCCGCCGCCAGGTGAAAAATTGTTCGGATCGCGGCGCCATGGACGATGATCGGTGCCGCGATCCGGTCTATGTTGGGACCCAGTGACGTAATTCGAGTCGTGTGGTCCCCGCCGTGAGTTTCTCTCCCGAACGTGCCGAGATCCGGTTTGGCTGCGGGCTGTCGCCCCGCCATGCCCCGCCGGCCTCGCCCGAGGCGGTCCTGTCCGGGCTGGACAGCCCCGACGAGATGGCCGCCCGGTTTCCCGTAACGTCCCACAGCGTTTTGGCAGACCGCCTGGAGCAGCGCGGCGCCCTGCGCCGGCAGATGCGCGAGGCGTCCGGCAAGGCGGACAAGAAAGAGTTCCAGACCCGCCTGAAGGCGCTGAGCCGGGCGGCATATGACGACATCCGCGCCGACCTGGGCCAGACCCTGCTGCGCTGGAGCGACAGCGGGCAGGGGTTTCGCGAACGTCTGGCGCTGTTCTGGGCCGATCATTTCACCGCGGTGGGCAAGAGCGGCCTGCACCGGGCGGGGATCCCGGCCTATGTCGACGACGCGATCCGCCCGAACCTGTCGGGGCGGTTTTCCGACCTTCTGATCGCGGCGGTGACCCATCCGATGATGCTGGTCTATCTCGATCAGCACATTTCGATCGGCCCCGACAGCGCCTTTGCACGGCAGCGCGGCGGCGGGTTGAACGAAAACCTCGCCCGCGAGGTGATGGAATTGCACACCCTGGGCGTCGACGGCCCCTATAGCCAGCAGGATGTGCGGCAGCTGGCCGAGCTGTTCACCGGGCTGGGCGTCGGGCGCGGCGCCGAGTTCGCCTTTCGCCCCGGCCGTGCCGAACCCGGGGCGGAAACCGTGCTGGGGCGCAGCTATGGCGGCGATCCGGCCCGGCTCGACGCGGTTTTGCAGGTGTTGCAGGATCTTGCCCTGCATCCGGCGACGGCGGCGCATATTGCGCGCAAACTGGCGGTGCATTTCGTGTCGGACCGTCCCGATCCCGCCCTGGTCGACCACATCGCGGCGCGCTACCGCGACACCGCCGGCGATCTGCGCGCGGTCTACGGCGCGATGCTGGAGCACCCGGCGGCCTGGGCCGAGGGCCCGAGCAACGTCAAGCCGCCGTTCGATTTCATCGCCTCGTCCTGCCGCGCGCTGGCGATGCCGCCCGAGGCGGTTCAGGCCGCGCCGGCCAAGCGGATGGATCGGCTGATCCTGCAGCCGATGCGGTTGATGGGGCAGTTCTGGCAGCGTCCGAACGGCCCCGACGGCTGGCCCGAAGAGGATGCGGCCTGGATCACCCCGCAGGGGGTATCGGCGCGGGTACGCTGGGCGATGGCGGTGCCGCGCCGCCTGATGCCGGAGCTGCCGGATCCGCGGGTCTTCGTCACCGAGGCGCTGGGCGCGGCGGCGCCCGAGCCGGTGCGCTTTGCCGCCCGCGCCGCCGAAACCCGGGCCGAGGCGATCGGGCTGGTCCTGTCCGCCCCGGCCTTTCAGCGCCGATAGGAGGTTCGCGATGACCCACAGGCTTTCCCGACGCGCCTTCCTGGCCCGCAGCGCCGTGCTGGGCTGTACCGCCGCGGCCAGCCCGCTCTGGACCCCGGTCAGCTTTGCGGCGGCGCCCTGGGACACCCGGCTGGTGGTGATCATACTGCGCGGCGGCATGGACGGGCTTGACGTGGTGCGGCCCTATGGCGCGCCGGACTACGCGGCGCTGCGCCCCGGCCTGGCCGGCGGACCGGGGCAGGGGGCGGCGGATCTGGACGGGTTCTTTGCGCTGCACCCTGTACTGGAGCCGCTGATGCCGCTCTGGGCGCGGGGCGAGCTGGGGTTCGTGCATGCGGTGTCCACCCCCTATCGCGACAAGCGCAGCCATTTCGACGGCCAGGACCTGCTCGAGGCGGGCACCGCCGATCTGGGCGGCGCGCGCGGCGGCTGGCTGAACCGGATGCTGCAACTGGTGCCGGGGGTCGAGGCGCAGACCGCCTTTGCGCTGGGCCATGGCGAAATGAAGGTGCTGTCCGGCGCTGCGCCGGTGGCCGACTGGGCGCCCGATGCCGACCTGGTGATGAGCCCGCAGGCGATGCGGCTGATCGAGATGGTGATGCAGGACGACCCGCTGTTCCACCCGGCCCTGGCCGAAGCCTTCATGCTGTCGGGCGACGCCATGGCGGGGATGTCGGAGATGCCGGAGGCGGGCGACGGGGCGGCGATGATGATGCAGCCGCCCCGGCCCGCCGGAGGCAAGGGCCTGGTGCCGATTGCCGAGTTCGCCGCCGAGCGGTTGCGCGGGGACAGCCGGCTGGTCTCGTTCTCGATCAACGGCTGGGACAGCCACCGCAACCAGTCGCGCAGCCTGCGCCCGGCGCTGACCAGCCTGGCGGAGACCATCACGACCCTGCAGGGCGGTGTGGGGCCCGACATCTGGGGCAAGACCGCCGTGGTGGCGATGACCGAGTTCGGCCGCACCGTGCGCGAGAACGGCACCGACGGCACCGACCACGGCACCGGCGGCGTGATGGTCCTGGCCGGGGGGGCGGTCCGTGGCGGGCAGGTGCACGGGCGCTGGCCCGGGCTGGACGAGGCCGCGCTTTACGACCGGCGCGACCTGATGCCCACCGGCGATGTGCGGGCCGCTGCGGCCTGGATCCTGCGCGGGGTGGCCGGGCTGGACCGGGCCGGGCTGGAGGGCACGGTGTTCCCCGGCCTGGACATGGGCGAGGATCCGCGCCTGCTGCGCTGATCCCGCTTGCCGGGTCCGGGGGCGCGCTCTAGGCTCGCGCCATGACACAGGCGACGACACCGGCCGATCCCGCGCGCCCGCTGGGCACCCCCATCGACAACTGGACGCCGCCGCCCGCCCCCACGGGCACGGTGCTGGAGGGGCGCTATGCCCGGCTGGAACCGCTGGCGGCCGAGGCCCATGCGGCGCTGCTGTTCCGGGCCTATGCGGGGCATGATGCGCTGTGGGATTACATGGCCTACGGGCCGTTCCATTCGGCGGCGCAATACCACCGCTGGGTGCGCGACATCGTCGCCGACACCGGCCACCTGTTCTATGCCATCCGCGATTGCGAGAGCGGGCTTTTCGGCGGGGTGGCCAGTTTTCTGCGCATCGCGCCGCAGATGGGCGTGATCGAGGTCGGCAACATCAACCTTGCGCCCGGGCTGCAGCGGACCCGCGCCGCGACCGAGGCGATGGTGCTGATGATGGGCTGGGCCTTCGACGCCGGCTATCGCCGCTATGAGTGGAAATGCGACGCGCTGAACCGCCCCTCCCGCGCTGCCGCGCAGCGGCTGGGCTTCAGCTACGAAGGGGTGTTCCGCCAGCACATGGTGATCAAGGGGCGCAACCGCGATACCGCCTGGTTCGCGGTGACGGACCGCGACTGGCCGGCCCTGCGCGAGGCGTTCCAGGTCTGGCTCGACCCGGCGAATTTCGACGCACAGGGCCGTCAGGTCGAGCGGCTCAGCGATCTGACGCGCCTGGTTCGGGTCAGCTCGGATCCGACGCTCTGATCCCGGGCGGGATCACAGCCGCGGCGCCTCGCGCAGCCGCTGCTGCACCAGACCGGCAATCCGCGCCGTGGGCGAGGCCAGGGGCTGGCCGCGCATCCGCGCCTGGGCCAGCTCCTCGGCCGCCTTGGCCAGGGTGCCGTCCCCGGCGCTGCGGGCGACGCCGCGCAGGAACTGCGCCACATAGTCCAGCGCCTTGCCCTCGTTGCCCTCGCTCAGGATATCGGCGACCAGTGCCATATCGTCGCGATAGGCCAGCGGATCGGGGAGAATGGCCTCATCCCCGACCGGATTGGCCGCGGCCAGTCTGAAATCGGGCGACAACCGCCGCAGGATCTCGTCCTGGAACCGGGGTAGAGAGGTGAGCGGTTTGGCCAGGAACCCGTCCGCGCCAGCCGCGATTGCGGTATCCTCGGCAAAACTGTCGCCCGACATCCCCAGGATCACCGCGATGCGCGGCGAGGCGGTGGCCAACTCCTCGATCAGATCCGCACCGGATCCGTCGGGCAGGCCCAGATCGGTGATCAGAACCGTAGGTTTGTAGACGCACAGGTGGTGGCGGGCCGATTTGAGGCAATCGGCGCGGCGGATGCGCGCGCCGCTGCGCAGGCACATCAGGCGCAGCGCCTCGGCGGCGTAGCTGCTGTCCTCGACCGCAAGCACGGTGAGCCCCAGCAGGGGCCTGCCGGAACTGACGCGCGACTGGGACAGGGTGAACGCATCGGTGTCATCCATGGCCGGACCTCCCCTCGGGCGATGGCGCAAGGCTAGGTGCGGGGACCTAACGGCGGGTTAACGCGGCCCGGTGCCGCGCCCACTTGCCCTTGCGCCGCCCAGGGCCCATAACCCGGTGAAACGCGACCCAAGCTGCGAGGAGACCCGCCATGATCGGCCGCCTGAACCATGTTGCCATCGCCGTCCCCGACCTGGAGGCCGCGGCAGACCAATACCGCACCGCGCTGGGCGCCAAGGTGGGCGCCCCCCAGGATGAGCCCGATCACGGCGTCACCGTGGTGTTCATCGAGCTGCCCAATACCAAGATCGAGCTGCTCTACCCGCTGGGCGAGGACAGCCCGATCAAGGGCTTTTTGGACAAGAACCCCGCGGGGGGCATCCACCATGTCTGCTATGAGGTCGAGGATATCATCGCTGCCCGCGACCACCTGAAGGAAACCGGCGCCCGCGTACTGGGCAATGGCGAGCCCAAGATCGGCGCCCATGGCAAACCCGTTCTGTTCCTGCATCCCAAGGATTTCAACGGCTGCCTGGTGGAGCTGGAACAGGTCTGAGCTAAATCAACGGGGCGGACCATGCCGGCCCGCCCGCCGCCAAGGAGGCCCCCATGTCGATCACATCCGCGCTGGTGCTCTACGCCGTGATCTGGTTCATGACCTATTTCATCGCGATCCCGATCCGGCTGAAGACGCAAGGCGACGTGGGCGAGGTGGTCGAGGGCACCCATGCCGGGGCGCCCGCGCATCATAACCTGAAGAAGAAGGCCTGGATCACCACCGGCGTGGCCACCGTGCTCTGGGCGGTGATCACCGGGATCATCCTGTCGGGCTGGATCTCGGTCGACGACTTCGACTGGACGCGGAACCTGCCGCCGGTGCAGTAACCGGCGGCGCCCCGTTCATCCCCGGCTGCGGTCTGCCAGCCGGTGATAGATATGGGTGAAGGTGGCCGCGCCCAGGATCGGGATCACCAGGTTCAACAGCGGCACCGACAGCGGGATCGCCATCAGCGTGCCGGCGGCCCAGATGGTGCCGATATGGCGCGCCCGCAGCTCTTTCGCGCCTTTCCGCCCCAATCGCCGCATGGCGGCCAGGGTGAAATACTCGCGCCCCAGCAGGAACCCGTTCAGCCCCCAGAAGATGAACAGCGCCGCCGGGGCGAACAGGGCGTACAGGATAAAGGCCAGAAGGTTGGCCGCGATCAGCACGCCGAGGAAATTCACCGTATCGCGCAGCGCGTCCCAGAACGGCACCGACGGCACCGGCGGCAGGCTGGGATAGTGACGATCCTCGACCGCCTGCGCCACCTCGTCCAGGAACATCGAGGTGATCGCCGAGGCCACCGGGATCATCAGGAAGAACGACAGCACCAGCATGAAGATGAAGGAAGACAGGCTGAGCAGATCGTTCAGCCAGCGCACCTCGCCCAGCACCGGCAGGGTGGCGTCCTCGCCCACGAACAGCTCGATCAGCACCAGGAACCCGGCATAGGCGCCGACCAGCAGCGCGAAGGTCAGCCCGATGCCGAGGAACAGCACCTTGCGGAACCGGCGATCGCCGATCTGGCCGAGCGCCAGGAAAAACGCCTGAAAGATCACCGGCTCACCCATTCCGTGATGCTGTCGAGGTCGGGGCGGGGCCGCTCCGGCGGGGCGCTGGTTTCGGTGGCGATGTGGATCAGGCCGGCAATACGCTCATGCGGCGCCAGGCCCAGCCCGGCCTCGCAGAAGTCGCGGTCATGGGCGATCCACCCCGACAGCCAGTTGGCCCCCCAGCCAGCCGCCAGCGCCGCGTTCAGAAGCGCCAGGCAGACCGCGCCGGCGGAATAGGTTTGCTCGATCGCCGGGATCTTGTCCGACGGTTTCTGCACCTCGATCACCGCCACCGCCAGCTGGCCCTGGTCGAACTGCTGCCGCGCCTTGGCGGTGTCGGTGTCATCCTTGCCCAGGGCGTTGGCCCGGGCCTCGGCCAGATCGGCCAGGCGTGCCATGGCGCCGCGTTCGATCACGACAAAGCGCCACGGCTCCAGCTTGCCGTGATCGGGGCTGCGGGCGGCGGCCCGCAGCAGCGGCGCGAGCTGATCTCGGGTCGGGGCGGGCGCCGTAAGCGTCTTGGCCGGTCGGGACCGGCGGCTCAGCAGAAACTCCAGCGCAGCGGGGTTCGGATCGGGCATATGTGAAACCTTTTTACATTCAGCTCTCCCAATCTCAGGGCGGGCGGGGCGAGTTTCAAGGGAAAAACCGTGGAAAACCTGCGCCGCCCTCACGCGAATGTGCGGCGTCTTGGCGAAACGCGGTGTTACACTGCCTGACAGACCGTCGGGTCGCTGTGGCCCGCCGGCGCACCGGAGGTGTCATGCGGCGTCTACTTGTTCCCCTTGCCTTCACCGCGTTAATCGCGGGCTGCACCGCCGGTCCGAATGGCCGGCCGGGCCCCGATCCTGCATTGGGCCAGGGTGATTTCGCCGGCGCCCCGCCCGTGCTGGGGCGGGCCGCGCCAAACCGATTGGGGCGGCGCGGCTACTATCGCGGTCCGCGCGGGCATGAATTCTGATTGCGTCAACCGGGCCTCTGGCACTTGTGGCTGAACCGGCCCATTATGGCGCCATGGCGAAACCCAAGATCCGCGACCTTCCCGACCTCAGCGATCTGGCGCAACCAGGCGCCGAGATCGCCCTGCGCGTCACCCCCAAGGCGGCGCGCACCAGCCTGACGCGCGACGGCGATACGCTGCGCGCCACTGTCACCGTGGCCCCGGAAAACGGCAAGGCCAACGCCGCCGTTCAGGCGCTGCTGGCCGCCGCAATGAAGGTCGCGCCGTCGCGGCTGGAAATCCGCCGCGGCCAGACCGCGCGGGACAAGGTTTTCGTCTTTCTCGGCTAGGCCTTCGCGCCCGGATCGGGCGGCACCTGGCGCAGCTGATACACCCCTTCGGGCAGGTCCAGCGCGGCCGCCAGGTCGCGCAGCTGCTCGGGCGACAGGGTGATCTTCTGGACCCGGTCCGTGCGCGGATCGAGCTGTTCGAGCGTCACGCATTCGGCAAAGGCATTGATGGTCACATCCTCCTGCAGCGGAGGCTCGCCCTCGTCGATCAGGGTGATCACCGTGGCGTCGAATTCGTGCTCGATCGTAAACATGGGGAAACTGTGCCGCCGCCCGCGCCGCATTGCAAGCGCGATCCCCCTCCCCGCGCGCCGGGGCTGGCGGGCCGGGAACGCTGTGCTAAGTTCGCAGCCGTTGACCCGGCAAAAGGCCCTCGCGATGCGCCGCATTCTGATCCTGATGATCCTGCTTTTCACCGCAGGCTGTGAAACCGGACCGGCGCCGGGCCCGGGCGCGTCATCGGGTGCCCCGCAGGACCGGCGCAGCTTCGCCCAGGTGGTCGCCGGGGTCGAGCCGGTGGCCGAGCGCGAATGCCGGCGCCTGACCAGCGGGGTGAACTGCGATTTCCTGATCCGCGTCGACCCCGATCCGCGCGCCGAGCCCAATGCGTTTCAGTCCCTCGATCGCCGCGGCCGGCCGGTGATCCTGTTCACCGCGGCGCTGATCGACAACACCCGAAGTGCCGATGAACTGGCCTTCGTGCTCAGCCACGAAACCGCGCATCACATCCTGGGCCACCTCGACCGGCAGGCCCGCCATGCCGCCGCCGGTGCGGCGATCTTTGGCGGTCTCGCCACGCTGGACGGGGCCAGCCCCGCCGCGGTGATCCGCGCGCAAGAGCTCGGGGCGGCGGTGGGCGCCCGCAGCTATTCCAAGGATTTCGAGCTCGAGGCCGACCAGTTGGGAACGGTGATCGCCTTTCGCGCCGGCTACGACCCGTTGCGCGGCGCCGATTATTTTGCCCGTCTGCCCGATCCGGGCGACCGGTTCCTGGGGACGCATCCGCCCAACGCGGCGCGGGTCTGGGTGGTGACCGAAACCATGCGCCAGCTGCGGTCATCGGGGAACACGCTGTGAACGCCCCGACAGTGACCCGCATGGGCGTGATTCTGAGCGATCGCGGCTCGCGCTATGCGGTCAGCGGCGCGCCGGTGCGCAGCCGCGCCGAGATCGACGTCGTTCTGGCGCAGCTGAAATCCGACCGCGCCTATGCCAAGGCCACGCATAACACCTGGGCGGCGCTGCTGCCCACCGGCGCGCTCAAGGCCGATGACGGCGAATCCGGGGCCGGGATGGTGATCCTGCGGATGCTGGAGCGGGCCGGGCTGGAGAACCACGTGGTGATCGTAACCCGTTGGTATGGCGGTAAGAAACTTGGCGGGGACCGGTTCCGCCGGGTGCAGGATGCGGTCCGCACCTATCTCGAAGATATCGGCGCGGCGCCTGACCCGGCGGGCGGGGGAGCCGACGATTGACCTGTATCAAGGGGCGTGCCAGCCGGCCTTGCTAGGATGATTTTGCAATCACCGGGCAAGGAGGGCGCCGAGATGCGGGATCGTGAGACACTCAGACGTCATGCCGCTTTGCTGGACCGGATGGCCGCCGCGCTGGACGTGGATCTGGAAGAGGCGGCCTTGTCCGGCCGGATTTCGGTGGATGAGATTTCCGACGCGGTGCTGCGCTGCACCGGGTGTTCGGACCCCGGCCATTGCCGGTCTTGGCTCTCCGCGCAGGGCGCGGGCGGGGCTGTGTCGGCGCCGGGGTATTGCCGCAACCGGGATCTGATGGCGCGGCTGCGCCCGGTCGGGGCCTAACGGACGAGGGGACAGGGATGACAACCGTACTGGGACAGATCATGGAACATGTCCGGCTGGTCGGGCGCATGGCCAAGGCCACCGAGACCGATCTGATCGACGCCTATGAGGCCGGCAAATTGAGCCAGGAGGAATGGGCCGAGATGGTTCAGACCTGCCGCAGCTGTGCCTGGGCCGGGCAGTGCGGCGACTGGCTGGATGCGCATGGCGCCGTGGCCTGTGCCCCGGCCACCTGTCTGAACCGGGACCGGTTCGAAGAGTTGCACGCCCGCGCCGCCGAGCGCGCGGGGAGAGGGGTGTGAAATGGACGGCGGTTTTTACAGCGACGAGATCGACGACACGGATCGCCATTTCTGGCTGACCCGGTCGGTGGCAAGGGTGGCGGGCGTCAACCTGTCCCGCGCGATCGGCAATGGCAGCCTGGACCCGTCGGACTATGCCGAGATGGTGGCCGAATGCCAGACGCGCGGCTGTCAGTCCGCCTGCGAGGCCTGGCTGGCCCGGCAGACAGACTGGCCGGCGACGCCGCCGCCCTTTTGCGCCCACGCCCGTATCCTGCGGCAGTTGCGGCAGATCCAGCGCCCGCATTGAGGTTCGAACGCAGGCGATAAGTCAACAAGTTTTCAAGTGGTTAGAGACCGAAGTGCGTGCCGTCGCAAAAG